>Ga0302322_100004937_pt1 | contig 11667 bp, 12 predicted proteins | sample Fen_T0_2_FD_203757 | JGI IMG/M metagenome (GOLD analysis project Ga0302322, IMG submission 203757) | Peat permafrost microbial communities from Stordalen Mire near Abisko, Sweden - Fen_T0_2 | ecosystem: Environmental > Terrestrial > Soil > Wetlands > Permafrost | place: Sweden: Abisko... | reverse complement strand
GGCGCGGCCTCGAGCGAGCGGCCGGAGGAAACTTCACCGATGAGGGCGACGACCTTGTTGCGCGAGCTGAGTTTTTTCGCGACCGTGGCGGATTCCCCGGACTTGGTCTGGTTGTCTTCGAAAGCGAGTTCGAGCGGACGGCCGAGAACGCCGCCGGCGGCGTTGATTTCTTCGAGGGCAAGGACAACTCCGTGATGCGAGGTCTGGCCGAAGCCGGCCTCCTTGCCGGTGAGCGAGGCGTATTCGCCGATCAGGATGGGTTCGGCGGCGCGAGCTCCGCCGGCGAAGAGCACGAAGGCGAGGATCAGGACGGTGGTTTTCATGGACGGAAAATTCGGGCGCGGGTTCAGGGCCGGACGTCTTGCACAAACGTGAAGCGGCCGCTCTTCACGGTCAGCACGACCGCGGACTTGGTGGGATTGCGTTGGTCGTCGAAGGTGATCAGGCCGGTGGCCCCGGGGAAATTCCTGGTGGCGGCGAGGGCGGCGCGAAGTGGGGCGCCGTCGGTCGTGCCGGCGCGGCGGAGCGCATCGACGAGGACCATGACGGAATCGTAGCCGAGGGCCGAGAGGGCATTGGAATCGCCGGCCCAGCGCTGGCGGTAGCGCTCGTTGAAGGCGACGACGGCGGGCGACTTATTTTCCGGCGAGTAGTGGGTGGAAAGGTAGGCGCCTTCGACGGCCGCCCCGCCGATGGCGACGAGTTCGGGCGACTCCCAGCCATCGACACCCAGCAGCGGCACGGCGAGACCGAGCGCGCGGGCCTGCTTGGCGATCAGCGCGGCTTCCGCGTAATAACCGGGCACGAAAACGCCCTCGACCCCGGCGGCTTTCACCGCGGTGAGCTGGGCGCGGAAATCCTTGTCGCCTTCGCCGTATTTCTGTTCGAGCACGACAAGGCCGCCGTCCGCGGTGAAACGCTCGCGAAAGAATCGCGCGAGTCCGACGCTTTGCGCGGAGGACACGGAAGAGAGCACCGCCACGCGGCGGATCTTCAGCGAGTCGCGGGCGAATTTGGCCATGACCGTGCCTTGGAAGGGATCGATGAAGCAGACGCGGAAGATGTAGTTGCCCTTGGCGGTGACCTCGGGGGCGGTCGCGCCGGGTGAGATCAGCGGGATGCGGGCGTTCTGGCAGATCGGGGCGGCTTCCAGCGTGCGGCCGGAGGTGATTTCGCCGAGGATGGCGACGACTTTGTCGCGGGAGATCAGTTTTTTGACGACCGTGGCGGCCTCGCCAGCTTTTGATTGATCGTCCTCGGTGAGAAGTTCGAGCGGGCGGCCGAGCACCCCGCCGCGGGCGTTGATTTCCTCGACGGCGAGAACCATGCCCTTGTGGGCGGTTTGGCCATAAAAGGCCTCCTTGCCGGTCAGCGAGGCGAATTCGCCGAGCTTGATCGTGTCGTCGGCGCGCAGGGTGGCAGTGGCAAGCAGGCTGGCGCATACCAGCGTGGAAAGGGCGCGCAGAATCATGGTGACGGCAGAACTGGAGCTTAAAGTGGGCCGGCCCGCGCGTTCACTCGGCAAACGACGGCCGGGCCGGCGCGTAACCCTCGATCCGCCCGCTCGGCCTGAGGGCAGGCTGGTCCAGGCGTGTTTCACGGCGCGACCGACTCGACGAATTTGAACTGCCCGTGCCGGACGACAATGATCATGGCGGGTTTGGAGGCGTTGCGCTTTTCGTCGATCGTGATGCCGCCCGTCACGCCGGGGAAATCCTTGGTGGCGGCGAGGGCGTCGCGCAGTGGGGCCCCGTCGGTCGTGCCGGCGCGGCACATGGCGTCGAACAGCAAAATGCCGGCCTCGTAACCGAGGGTGGTGGTGGCGTTGGGCGTTTCGCCGTTCCAGCGTGCCTGGTAGCGCCGGACAAATGCCTGCATGGCCGGGGTGGGGGTCTCGGCGGAGGCATGAGTGGAATAATAGACGCCCTCGACCGCCTGGCCGCCGATCGCCACGAGGTCGGGGCCCTCCCAGGCGTCGCCGCCAAAGAGGGTGCCGGTGAACCCGAGTTCGCGGGCCTGTTTGCAGATGAGCGCGCCCTCGGTGTAGTTGCCGGAATGCAGGATCGCCTCGGCACCCGCGGCCTTCGCCGCCGTGATCTGCGCGCGGAAATCCTTGTCGCCTTCGCTGTGTTTCTGGTCGGCCACAATGGTGCCACCGGCGGCGGCGAAGCGTTCGCGGAACACCTTGGAAAGACCGACGCTGTAGGCGTTGTTGACCGAGGTGAGCACGGCGACGCGCTGCAACTTGAGCGTGGCGCGGGCGAATTTTGCCAGGGCGGCGCCTTGGAACGGATCGATGAAGCAGACGCGGAAGATGTAGTCGCCGATCTCCGTCACGCGCGGGTTGGTGGAGGTGATGGCGATCATCGGGACCTTCGCGTGCTGGTAGACGGGGGCGGCTTCGAGCGAATTGCTGGAGGTGTTGCCGCCGAGCACGGCGACGACCTTGTCGCGGGCCACGAATTTCTTGGCGATGGTCGCGGACTCCCCTTGCTTGGATTGGTTGTCCTCGAGCAGGAGCTCGATCTTCCGTCCCAGCACGCCGCCGGAAGCGTTGGCCTCCTCGACGGCGAGGATGACGCCTTTGCGGGCGGCGATCCCAAAGTCGGCATCCTTGCCGGTGAACGCGCCATATTGGCCGACCCTGATGGTTTCCCCGGTGGCCAGAACGGGGAGAACAAAAGAGGCGAGAAGCAACCGTAGGTGCGCGTGGATCGTCATCGGCTGACAGAAAAAGCCGCGCGCGACGGGGCGCAAACCCCAAACTGCGCATATTCGGCTTTGCGCCGCGGCCGCCCGCTGTTTCACTCGTGCCGCCTTGAATCTCTTCGATCGTTACCTTCTGCGCGAGTGGCTGAAAATGTTCGGGCTGTTGCTGGCCGCCACCACGGGGGTGCTGATGATGACGGCGCTCTACGACAATTTCCGCGACCTCATCCAGGCGGACGCGGGGCCGGGCGACATCCTGATGTATTACGGCACGTTGATGCCGAGCAACCTTTCAGTCGTATTGCCGCTTTCGATGCTGCTCTCGCTGCTCTTCGTGCTGGGCAAACTTCACCGCAACAACGAGCTGATGGCGATGCGCGCCGCGGGTCGGAATATTTTCTCCACCACCCGCGCGCTCTGGCTGGCCGGACTGGTGCTTTGCGGGGTGTCGCTCCTGCTCAACTCCCACGTCGTCCCGTGGTCGGTTGAGGCGTCGCGCAGTCTTTATCAGGCCATCCAATACCGGGCGGCGACCAAAACTTCCCCGGGCGGCGATTTTGGGCGCGTGCCGAGCGTGGCGTTCGACAACCAGCGGCAGAATCGCATGTGGTTCATCAATCACTACAGCCGCTACACCGCAACGGCGTATGGGGTGACGGTTTCGGAGCTGGACGCACAGCGGCGGGAAAAGACCCGCATCATGGCGCGCGAGGGGCATTACGATGAGATCCGCCACGTTTGGACGTTCACGGACGGACGCGAAATGTGGTTCGACCCCGAGCAGGGCGAACTGATGCGCACGGTCACTTTTGCCACCAAGCTGATTCCGCATTTTTCCGAGGATCCGGGACTCATGCTCCTCATCGACCGCAAGCCGGTTGACCTCTCCTTCAACGAGCTCCGTCGCATCACCGAGTATTTTTCGTCCGAGGACAATCCGAAGCTGCTGCGCTACGAGGTGCGCTACTACAGTCTGCTTTTCGATACCCTGGGGCCGCTGATCATTCTCGCGATCGCCATCCCGTTTGCCGCCTCCGGAGTGCGGGTGAGCCCGGTGGTGGGGGTGTCAAAATCCATCGGTCTCTTCTTCATCTATTTTATCCTGGCCGGCATCGCCACGCCTTTGGGTGATGGAGGATACCTGCTGCCGGTGTGGGCCGCTCTCATGCCCAATCTGGCCATGATCGGCCTCGCCACGTATTTCTTCGGCCGGATGCGGTGACCGCGGTGTGGCACGGCCCGGAAGGAAATTCCCAAGGCGCGGCCGGCTCACGCCGGCCCGGCCTGAGCCGGGGCGCGAGGGCGGAACCGCGATGGGCCGGTGGCGGGCGCCCCGGCGCTACTCGAGAAACAGCGGAGGCCAGCGGAGAAACTCCAGGGTCTGAATGCGGTGCCAGTTGGAGTACAAGATAACGCCCCACACCACGATACAGTTGATGTAGGCCAGGAAAACGGCGGCACTGCCCATGTCTTTGGCGCGTTTGGCAAACGGGCGCTTTGCCAGCGAGATGTCGTCAATCGTCCACTCGATCGCGGAGTTGAGCAATTCGGCAATGATGATGACGAACAACGCGGCCAACATCACGGCCGTGGAAACGGCCTTGACCGGCAGGATCACGGCGACGGGCGTGAGAAGGACGACGAAGATGAGGTCCTCGCGGAAAGAGGGCTCGTGTTTTACGGCGGCCCAGAATCCCTCAATGGCAAAGCGCACGGAGTGGAGAAAATTCTTGAAGTCGCGGTGTTTGGTCTCTGGCGTTGGGACGAGATCGCTCACCGCGCCAGTTGAGCGGACGCGATGGGGGCGCACAATCTTAAACCCGCTCGTCGCCTCACGAGTCCTCGCCGCAGGGTGTTCCGGCATCGCCGCCGGACAGGCGATGGGCGCAGGTGTCAGCGGCCGGCCAGACGGAATTGATGAATATCGGCTTCCGCCCCGGCGAGGGCGTCGCCCGCCTGCGTTACGGTTTCGTCGTGGCATCCGACAAATTCCAGCAACTGGCGCGCGAAGCGGTGCTTCGCGGCATCGCTGATGGTCATCACGGCCCAGTAGGGCGTGCCGTCGATCGGGCGGGCTTGGTTGCGCGCCCGCACCTCATTGATGTCATCACGACTGAAGGTCAGGTATCGGCGACCGCTTTCCTGGTGCGAAATAAAATCGGCGAAATCTCCCGCATAATTCCCGGCGACCCACGCGAGCAGGGCCAGATAGCGTTCAGCCGGGCCGCGGTGTGCGGTGAATTCCGGGCTGGTGAGAAAGAAAAGCAGGTTGTCACCTGCGAGGGGTGGCTGGCTCGCGGTGAGCATCGCCGCCAGCAATTCGGAGGGAGACCGGTTCCTGGCGGCCGCGAGCCGCTGCAGAGCCTCGTAAGCCTCTTCGCTTAGCTCCACTGTTTTCATGCGGGCAAGTTGAACCAAGAACCGGCCGACTGCAACTCTGCCGCGCCGGACCTTCTCCGGAACCCGGGTCAGGCGCCGGGCGATTTGCCCGGACTACCCAAGCGGGGAGGACGTTTCGTCCGAACCAATACCGTATTCCGAAAAATCATTCAGCACGTCTTGGTAAGGCCGGTCCTGCTTGAAGATTTGCAGGATGCGGGCGTGTTCGTGGTCCGAGGTGGGGAAAATTCGCGCGGGCTCTCCCGGCAGAAAAATCGCGGTGTACGAGCGTTTGCCGTCGTCCAGGCGGCGGATCAGAATCATGGGGTCACAAAGCCGTGATTGGGGAGAAAGGCAACTGGTGTCACCCGCTTGCGGTTCGCCGCGGGATTGTCACGGTAGCGGCATGCGAACAGCCTTGATCGCCGGCGGGACCGGCCTGGTGGGAGATTTGCTGCTGCGGCAGTTGCTTGATTCCCCGGAGTACGGACGGGTGGTGGCCCTCGGCCGCCGTCCGCCCGCGCTGGGGCATCCGAAGCTGGCGGCCGTGACGGTGGAGTTCACCGCCTTGGACACTTTGACGGGGGAGTTGCGTTGCGACGATGCCTTTTGCTGCCTCGGCACGACGATCAAGCAGGCGGGGTCCCGCGAAAACTTCCGGGCGGTTGACCACACCGCGGTGCTGGCCTTTGCCTGGGCGGCGCAACGCAACGGGGCGCAGCGTTTCTTTCTCGTCTCCGCCCTCGGTGCGAATGCGCAGTCGCGGGTTTTCTACAATCGCATAAAAGGGAAAACGGAAGAGGCGCTCAAGGTGCTTGGCTTTCAAACCCTGGGTCTTTTCCAACCGAGCCTGTTACTCGGCCCGCGGCGGGAAAAAAGGCGCGGTGAGCGGGTCGCCGCGGCGGTCCTGCGCCGCATGGAGCCGGTGCTGATCGGTCCGCTGCGAAAATTCCGCGCCGTCGAGGCCGCGGTGGTGGCGCGGGCAATGTTGCGCTGTGCCGATGACCGCAACGCCCGGGGGGTGCAGGTTTTCCCTTCGGACAAGATTCAGGCGCTCGGCGCGCGCGACCGGTGAAGCGCCCTTCGTGGCCACTGAGTCTTTCCCGGCTATTCCTTGGCTGGTGGAAGTAGGTTATCTGGCGGCTGTCCGGCCGCCGGAGCCGCAGGCGCCGGCACGGTATGCAGCAGGATCGTTTTCTTTTCGGTTTTATCCGTCAGGCGAAGCACGAGCGTGACATCGATCTCGGCGAGGGAGCCGGCCAACTGCGAACTCATCGGCTCGGTCTCAAGCGACTGACCGGGTTCAAGGGTGAGCTTGTCCGGCTGCACCGCGAAATTGCCGAGCGGCGAGGAGAAATCCACCAGATGCAATTCGACGCGCTCGGGGCCGGTGTTGGTGAATCGCAGATGGATCATCACTGGCGGTCCCAAATCGGTGGCCAGGGACGGCACGATTTCGCTGCCGCGATTTCCCTGGTCGAGATCCGGGGACGGGCCGCCGCCATGGCTGTTGCCGCCGAGGCCTTCGCCGCCCCCGTGACCTAAGCCGCCACCACCATGTCGACCGGGACGTCCACTGCGGTCGCCGCTTTTTCCGCCGCTTCCCTCGTCCGCTTGGTTTTCAACCTCGATCCCCGCTCCGACCTTCAGTTCCGCCACAATCCGGCCTTCGAAAAAAGTGTCCTTTCCGGCCAGGGGAGGCGGAGGCGGTCCCCGATGCCGCCTCGCGCCGTGCCGATCGGAGCCACGGTCGCTGCTGCAGCCGGTCGAAATTGACACCAGGGTTAACGCGGTCAGCATCAGGCCGACGGTGATCAAGGCACGAGGGGGAATTTTCATTGCGCAGAGTGTGACGCCTGCGGGCCGGAAATGTTGCGCCAAAACCGCGGCGCCGCGCGCCCGGTCCCGCTTTACGCCAAAAGTCGGGGCGAGTGAGCGCGCGAGGCGTTAATCCGTTACCGGTCCGATTGGATTTATGGAGTTGATTTCGGGCCACGGCCCTGATTCACGACGAGGCCCAAAATGAAGAAAAAACACCTGCCTAGCGTTGCGCGCCACCTGTTCGCCTGCCTCTTTCTTGTGCTTCTTTGCCTCAGCAGCCATGCCGCCGACCGAATCGAACTCACGGACGGTTCCGTCGTTCTCGGCAAGTTGCTGTCGGCGGAAGGAGGGAAATTCAAAGTGGAGACCACCTTTGCCGGTACCATCGAAATTGCGCAGGACAAGATTAAGGTTTTTACCACGGATGAGGCTGTGAATGTCGGCTTGGCCGCGGGCAGCGCGATCCTGGGCAAGGTCGAGGCGGCCGACCCCGGCATAAAAGTTGTGGCCAACGATGGGCAGCTGGTCGCGAGCACCAACAATGTGGCCGCCGTCTGGCGCCAGGGAGCCGATAGTCCCGCGGTGAAGAAACTTCAGGCGGAGAAAGCGGCCATGTCCCGCCACTGGGCGTACGAGTCCTCCGTGGCCATTGCCGGTCGCACGGGCGTCAGTGAGAAATTTGGCGCTAATCTCGGTTTTAAGGCCACGCTCGCCAACGCGCAGGACAAGCTCATCTTTACCCTCGGAGCGGAGAAGGCCAAGGACAACGGGGTCGAGACGGCCAACCGTCAGTTCGGGGGCGTCGACTACTCCTCCTTCTTCACGCCCTTGAACGGCTGGTATGCCCGCACCTCGCTCGAAAAAGACAAGATCAAGGCCCTCGACCTTCGCTCCTCGAGCGCCTTCGGGTTTGGCCGCAAACTCAAGAAGACGGACGTGCAGGATTTGGAATTCCGGTACGGTCTGAACTATCTTTACGAGTCCTACAGCAACCAGACCAGTTTCGAGTCGCCGGGGCTCGATCTGGCCCTGTTGCACACCTATCAGTTTCCGAATTCAAAACTCGTCAACTCCCTCAGTTACACGCCCGCGTTCAAGGAATTCTCCAACTATCGCGTGCACCACGAATCCTCCTATGAGCTCCCGGTCGGAGCCTCGATGTGGAAGCTGAAGTTTGGCGTCGCCAATGACTACAACAGCAAGCCACCGGCCGGCACGGAACGCCTCGATACCACCTACTTCACCAGCCTGCTGCTCAACTGGCAGTAACCTGCCGAAAAAATCCGACCTTCAAAGACGGGGCCTTCGGCGGCCCCGTTTTTTGTCCGCTTGGAAAAATGTGGAATCGCCGCCGCTCTGTGCCCATCGTGCCAAGCCATGAAGCCACTCACGTTGTTTGCCCTTGTCTTGATGTTTGGCGGCACGGTCCAAGCCGCGGATCTTTTTTGGCAGCAACTCACTCCCGAGGAGCGGACGGCTGCGGGGCTGGCTCAACTCACCTCGGAGCAGCAGTCGGCCTTGGACAGGCTTGCCGAGCGGTATGCGAAAGAGGGCGCGCGCCGTGCGGTGGAAGTGGTCAGGACGGAGGCAAAGGTTGAAGTCAAGGTGGCGGTCGAATCCGAGTTGAAGAAGCGCGATGAAGCCCGCTTCGGCCTGCTCGAAACCAAGGGTGAGGCCGAGGTGGTTTCTTCACGCCTCCGCGGCACCTTCAAGGGGTGGGAGGGCCGCACGGTGTTCCATCTGGAGAACGGCCAGACCTGGGTACAGGCGGACGCGTCCGATATTTACTGGGTGCCGCCGCAGGCGGGACCCGAGATTCAGGTGAGGAAATCCGGTATCGGCGGCTGGAAACTGACCGTGTTGCCTGCCGGGCGCTGGGTGCGGGTCAAGCGCTTGAATTGAGCCGGCCATGATTCAGGGAAGTTGCTGCGGGTCATCAGCCCCGGTCGGCCGCCAGCACCGAACCCATCATAGTAACGAGTGCCCCAACGCGGACAGGGCAAGGATCACGGCCCAGACCGGAATTTTTCCTGACAGGAGTGCGACGAAGGCAGCCACCGCCAGACCGAGACTGCGCCCGCCGGTGATGCCTGCGATCCACACGGGATCATAGAATGCGGCGAGCAGCACGCCCACGACCGTGGCGTTGGCCCCGCGCAACGCGGCCTGAGCTGCGGGCTGGTGCCGCAAATGCCGCCAGAGCGGAAGCACGCCGGCGACCAGCAGCAGCGCGGGCAGGAAGATCGCCAGCAACGCCCATGCTCCGCCCAGCCAGCCGCCGGGACCGTGACGCATCACCGCTCCGAGATAGGCACTCAGCGTGAAGAGCGGGCCGGGCACAGCCTGCGCCACGCCATAGCCGGCGAGAAACTGGTCGTGCGTCAGCCAACCCGGCGCGACGACCTCGCGTTCCAGCAACGGCAGAATCACATGACCGCCGCCGAACACCAGCGCTCCGGCCCGATAGAACCGGTCGAAAATTTCCAGCCACGGATTTTCCGTCAGGTGCGCCAACACCGGCAGACCAAGGAGCAGGGCGAAGAAAGACACCAAACAGATAATTTCCGGGAGCGCGGGACCACCCGGCTCGGCCGGCGGTCGGAGCGTCCGGCGGTCCAGCCCTGCTTCTCGATCACCGTTTAACCACAGTCTGCCCAACCCTGCGCCGACGGCGATGATCGCCATCTGGCTCCACGCCAACGGCTGCCAGAGTACGAGACCGGCGGCCACGAGCGCGAGCCCGCGGCGCGACCAGTCCGGACACAGACTCCGGCTCATTGCCCAAAGCGCTTGAGCGACCACGGCCACTGCTGCAACCTTCAGCCCGCGCAACCAGCCCGCGGTTCCCAGATTGCCCATTGAAGTGATGCCGTAGGCGAAACCGATCATCAGCAGGGCGGACGGCAGGGTGAAACCCAGCGTGGCCGCGAATCCACCGCACAGTCCGCGTTTTAGGTAGCCGATGCCGAAAATGGCCTGGCTGCTGGCAGGTCCAGGCAGGAATTGGCACAAAGCCACGAGATCAGCAAAGTGAGCTTCGTCGAGCCAGCCGCGCTTTTCCACGTACTCCTGCCGAAAATACGCGAGGTGGGCCACCGGCCCGCCGAAAGAGGTGCAGCCCAGCCGCAAAGCAACGAGAAATATCTCTAGCAGCGGAGGACGGAGCGGCATCGGGGTGAATCAAACACCTCGGTGCATCCGGGGCACGCTTTTCTTTGTCGTTCCCCGCACCGCCGCCTTTGGACCGACGGGAATTTTTTTGCCGAGCGGACAAAATCCAACAAATACCGAGAATTCATGAAACATCGGCGTGACGAGTGCGTCGAATGCGGAATGATACCAGCCAGTATGAAGCCGCTCTTCCACGCTCTGCTCTACGTCTTACTCGGCTTCGGGCTGACCGTTTCCGGCCGGGCGCAGGAGCCGGAAGGCAACGCCCGGGACATGCTCGTGTATAAGGATGGCGACAGGGTGCAGGGCCGGTTGGTGGAACGCACGGCGACAACGATCGTCTTTCAGTCGGACCGATTTGGTGAACTGCGCGTACCGGTGGGAAACGCGGTGGTCATCCGGGCGGATCAACCGGCGGAACCGGCCGAGCCAACGGTCGTCGTTGATGCGGCGCACCCTTCGCCGCCGGCCGCCAAGCCGGGAGCCACGGCCGCCAAGCCCGCCGAAACGGAGCGGCCGTCGCGTTTCGAGAGATTCTCCCCGGCGGCACTGACCGCGAAGTTGAGGGACTATTTCGGGCCGTGGCATGGGAAGGTCAGCGTCTCGACCGAGGTGGTGTCCGATACCGCAGACCGGAGCAACCTGGCGGCGGAGATGCAACTGTCGCGCAAATGGAAGTCCGACGAGGTGCAACTCAAGGGCCGCTATGATTTCAGCAAGACCAGCGACCTGGTCACCACGGATGTCGTGAAGGCGGATGGACTGTGGCGGCACGATTTCCCGAATAGTTTTTTTGCGCTCTACCGGCCGGCGTTGGAATGGAACCGTGCGAGCTACAATCTGGGTGTGCCCAATGACTATGTGCTGCTGCAGCAGGAAATCGGTGGGGGCTTGAGTCTCTGGTCCAGCGCACGGCGCAAGGTGCGCGTTGGTCTCTCGGAAAATTTATTCGACGTTTGGAACACCACACCAGGCGGGGAGCACAGCACCAGAACCGTGGAATCGGCGTTCTTGGAGACGGAGCTGAAACTGCCGTGGCGCATGAGTCTCACGCAGCGTGGCGTCTACTATTACTCTCTCGCGTCCCACCAGGATGGCTGGGAGGACCGCATCGAGCTGAGCAAAAAATTCACGGAGACCTTGAGCACGGCCATCCGGCATGAGATTCGCCGCTATGATCTGAACGGCACCTCGCAGGATTACACGCGGCTGAAGCTGCTGTTTGGCCTGGAATTTTAACCACGCCGGAGGAAAGGGGGATGCTGGATCGCGCTCTCCGGTTGAGCCTGACGCGGGGCGGGTTTGGCCGCGGAGAGGAACCGTCGTTCGCGGCGGGGAAAGCCGGCGCGGGGTTCAAATCGCGGCGAAACCAGGCCGGGAGATTCGTCAGCGAAAGGCGGCAGGCGCTTTGTAACGTAATATATTACAAACCCGCCCTGCCTCGGCCGCGGCGGAAGGGGCCTGCGCCTTGCGGCCTACGGTTTGGCGGCGGGCAGCGCGCGTGGTCCGGCGGCGGCGGCCAGGTGCTGCGCCACCGTCGCGGCATCGGTCTGCGCGGCGTCATAGGTTTCCGTCCAAACGACGGTC
>Ga0302322_100004936_pt1 | contig 11668 bp, 9 predicted proteins | sample Fen_T0_2_FD_203757 | JGI IMG/M metagenome (GOLD analysis project Ga0302322, IMG submission 203757) | Peat permafrost microbial communities from Stordalen Mire near Abisko, Sweden - Fen_T0_2 | ecosystem: Environmental > Terrestrial > Soil > Wetlands > Permafrost | place: Sweden: Abisko... | reverse complement strand
GCACATGGCGCAAGAAGCATGACGGTTTGTATACTGAACAAAGATTTTTAAATAAGATGAAGTCACTTATTTGTACAGAGCCGGGATCGCTTGAATACGGAGCAGGAGAGATTCCAGCACAGTCAGCAGGCAATACCATTTTACGAATCAGGCGCGTTGGTATTTGTGGCACCGATCTGCATGCTTTTGAAGGTACTCAACCTTATTTCAGCTTTCCAAGAATACTGGGGCACGAACTGGCTGCAGAAATTGAGCAAACAGACCGCACTGATTTTGAAAAAGGAGAGACCGTAACTCTTATTCCTTATTTCAATTGCGGTGTTTGTATTGCCTGTAGAAATAACAAACCAAATTGTTGCACCGCCATAAAAGTTTGCGGTGTACATATTGATGGGGGTATGAGAACTTATTTATCTGTTCCATCTTATTCATTGGTAAAAAGCAATGGACTTGGTTTTGATGAACTGGCTTTAACCGAGCCGCTGGCTATTGGCGCTCATGCTGTGTCAAGGGCCGGCGTTACTGCCAATGAATTTGTGCTGGTAATTGGTGCAGGGCCGATAGGTTTGGGAATTATTGAATTTGCACGCATTGCCGGAGCCCAGGTAATTGCCATGGATGTGAATGACAACCGTTTGAATTTTTGCAAAGACAAACTGCATGTAAAACATACCATTAATGCGCTGCAGGATAATGGAATGGAAAAACTTGCAGCAATCACAAACGGTGATATGCCAACAGTAGTAATAGATGCCACCGGAAATTTAAAAGCCATCAACAATGCATTTCAATATATGTCGCATGGCGGAAGATATGTGTTGGTGGGATTACAGAAAGAGGAGATCCATTTCAGTCATCCTGAATTTCATAAACGGGAAGCTACGTTAATGAGCAGCCGTAATGCAACCCGCCAGGATTTTGAATATGTGATTGACTGTATAAAGAACAAAAAAATTGATGCACTGAATTTTATCACCCACCGGGTTTCTTTTGATGAGCTGGCGATGGAATTTCCGTCGTATATTAAACCTGAAATGGGCGTGATAAAAGCGATGGTTACCATGGACTAAAAAATAAAACCGATAAAGCTATATGAGTAAATCAAATAAATACCTGCTGCCTTTTATATTGGTAACCAGTTTGTTTTTTTTCTGGGGTTTTGTGCATAACCTTGATCCTATACTGATACCACATTTACGAAGGGCCTTTAGTCTGAATACCGTGCAGGCTTCATTAGTTGACTCTGCCGTTTTCATTGCTTATTTTTTAATGGCCATACCTGCCGGGATGATCATGAAGAAGTTCGGATATAAAACGGGTATACTTATCGGCCTGTCCTTTTTTGCTGTGGGGTGTTTTTTGTTTGTACCTGCAGCCAATACCATGCAGTACGCTTTTTTTCTTACAGCGTTGTTTATTGTAGCATGTGGGCTCACGATTTTAGAAACTGCTGCAAATCCTTATGCTACCATACTTGGCGCTCCTGAAACCGCTACTCAAAGACTAAATTTTGCACAATCATTTAACGGGCTGGCAGCATTTTTAGCTCCGCTTGCCGGGCGTGAATTTATACTTTCCGCAAAACCGTTGGATGATGCTGCTGTGAATGCAATGACTGTTGAGGCACGTAAAGTTTATTTATTGTCTGAAACATCAACGGTAAAAATGCCTTATATCATACTTGGCTGCATCATTTTACTGGCAGCGGCTATTTTCTTTTTTACAAAACTGCCTGATAAAAAAGATGATTCAGAAGCGGCTAAGTCAGGATTCTTCCGGGCATTTAAACACCGGCATTTAAAATGGGCTGTTGTTGCGCAGTTCTTTTATGTTGGCGCCCAGGTTTGTATCATGAGTCTTCTTATTTTATTTGCTACAAAAGCGGCGGGCATAACTGAGAAGGAAGCAGCCTATTATTCCAGTGCTGCAGGCCTGGCTTTTATGGTGGGTAGATTTGTAGGAACATTTTTAATGAAATTTGTTGCACCACCAAAGTTATTGACGATATATGCAGTATGTTGTATCCTGCTGAGTTTGGTGACAATTTTTGGTTCGGGTATCATAACATTGTATGCTATTATTGGTATTGCATTCTTTATGTCCATCATGTTTCCCACTATTTTTGCATTGGGCATACAGGATCTGGGGCAGGATACAAAACCAGGGTCAAGCCTGATTATTATGTCAATAGTAGGTGGGGCCATCTTGCCGCCATTGCTGGGGGTAATAGCTGATAAAACACACAATATACAATACGGTTATATTGTACCGATGATTGCTTTTGTAGTAGTGTTATTTTTCGGATTAACGGGATATAAACACAAAGAAAAAGCTGTTGAAATTTTGCAATAATAAAATACAGACACATGAAAAGATATTGCCTTGCACTTGATCTGAAAGATGACGATGCTTTGATAAAAGAATATGAGCAGCACCATAAAGAGGTATGGCCGGAAATTCTGCAGAGTATAATGGAGTCAGGAATTGAAAAAATGGAGATATACCGCACCGGCAACCGGTTATTCATGATCATGAAAACTGATGAGGGGTTTAGTTTTGAAGACAAGGCAAATGCTGATGCAGCCAACGCAAAAGTACAGGAATGGGAAACACTGATGTGGAAATACCAACAGGCATTGCCCTGCAGTAAACCGGGAGAAAAGTGGGTGCTGATGGAAAAAATATTTGATTGGGAAGGAGTTGATTAAAGATAAATTGTACAAAAAATAAAACATGTTCAGCTTAAAAAATAAAACAGCAGCAATAACCGGGGCTGCCAGCGGTATTGGCAGGGCAGTAGCCATAGCTTTTGCAGGGCAGGGAGCAGCTGTGCATTTGCTTGATCTGAATGCGGATGCATTAGTTGAAGTTGTGAGCGAAATAAAAAATGCAGGCGATAATGCAGTTCCACATCAGCTGGATGTGGTGAAACAGGTAGCGGTAAAAACTGTTTTTGAGAATATTGCAAATGTTGATCTGCTGGTTAACTGTGCCGGCATATCAAACATCGGCAAAGCAGATAATACCAGCGAAGCAGATTTCGACCGGGTTTTCCAGGTGAATGTGAAAGGTATATACAACTGCCTGCATGAAGTTATTCCATACATGCAAAAAAATAAGAGCGGTGTAATTATAAATATGGCATCTATTGCAAATCATGTTGGGCTGCAGGATCGCTTTGCGTATAGCATGAGTAAGGGCGCTGTACTGGGCATGACTTTATCTGTTGCACGTGATTATATTGCTGATGGTATCCGCTGCAACTGTGTTTCGCCGGCAAGGGTGCATACACCTTTTGTAGATAATTTTATAGCAAAGAATTATCCGGGAAAAGAGAAAGAGATGTTTGAGAAACTTTCTGCGTCGCAGCCCATAGGCCGTATGGCAAAGCCAGAAGAAGTAGCATCCCTGATCGTTTACCTTTGCTCGGACGAAGCTTCTTTTATCACAGGTTGTGATTACCCGATCGATGGCGGGTTTATAAATTTGAATAACTAGAACCCCTCCGCCCCCTGAAGGGGGAATTTAACTTAGCGGAGGAGCGAACTTTAAAAGATAAAAACTGTAAATAAATTTTATGAAACTGATTCGTTTTGGAGAGCCGGATAAAGAAAAGCCCGGCGTTTGCATTGATGGTATTAATTATGATGTGTCGGGGTTTATCAATGATTATAATGCAGCCTTTTTTGGCAATGGAGGATTACCCCACCTGGCATGGATGGTAGAGCAGCATAAAACCATGTTGCGGAAAGTGCCTGACGGTACCAGGATTGGGTGCCCGGTTGCAAACCCTTCAAAAATTGTTTGTATTGGGTTGAACTATGCAGATCATGCAAAAGAGACCGGAGCTGCAACACCGGCAGAGCCCATCATTTTTTTGAAATCAACTACGGCTGTCTGCGGTCCGTTTGATAATATCATCATCCCCAAGGATTCGGAAAAAACGGATTGGGAAGTGGAACTGGCTGTTGTAATAGAGAAGAAAGCAAGTTATGTTGATGAAGCAACTGCGATGAATTATGTTGCCGGTTATATGTTGCACAACGATGTAAGCGAAAGAGCTTTTCAACTGGAAATGGGCGGCACCTGGGATAAAGGCAAAGGCTGCGATAGCTTTGCGCCACTTGGCCCCTGGCTTGTTGCCAAAGAAGAAGTAGCAGACGTAAATAACCTGCGGCTTTGGTTAAAAGTGAATGATACCATGATGCAGGATGGAACTACATCTAATCTTATTTTCCAGATACCATTTTTGGTTTCCTATATCAGCCGGTTTATGACTTTATTGCCAGGCGATATTATCTCTACCGGAACACCGGCAGGCGTTGGGCTTGGATTTAAACCACCAATTTATTTAAAAGCAGGAGATATTGTTGAACTGGGAATTGACGGTTTAGGCTCATCAAAGCAAAATTGTGTTGCTTATACCAAGGCATAATTTTATCATCTTAATAAAATAAAAAATGAATTTAGGTTTAACTGATAAAGTGATCATTGTTACCGGTGGCGCCAAAGGAATTGGAGAAGGTATTGCAAATGTATTGGGAGCAGAAGGTGCAGTTGTGGTAATAGTTGGTAGGAATGAAGCAGATAACAAAAAAACAGTTCAGGCGATAGAAGCCAGTAATGGCAAGGCTTTCCAGGTGGTGGCAGAATTGTCTGTTCCTGCTGATTGTGAAAATGCAGTGAAGGCTGTTGCTGAAAAATTTGGAAAGATTGACGGCCTGGTAAACAATGCCGGTGTAAACGATGGCGTAGGTTTAGAGAAAGGAGATTATACAAGATTCATGGAATCGCTGCACAAAAACCTGGTGCATTATTATTTGATGGCTCATTTTGCATTGCCGTATTTAAAAGATAGCAAAGGGAGTATTGTAAACATTACTTCCAAGACTGCCGAAACAGGGCAGGGGAATACCTCAGCCTATGCAGCGGCCAATGGGGGCCGTAATGCACTCACAAGAGAATGGGCGGTAGAATTATTGAAATACGGCATCCGGGTTAATGCTGTTGTGGTAGCAGAGTGTTTTACGCCTTTGTATGAGACCTGGATAAAAACATTTGATGAGCCGCAAAAGAAACTGGATGAGATCACTGCTAAAATTCCTTTAGAGAACAGGATGACCACCACTGAAGAAATTGCCAATGCTGTAGCATTTTTATTATCTGAAAGATCGAGCCATACCACGGGGCAATTAATACATGTAGATGGTGGCTATGTACATTTGGACAGGGCGCTGCTGTAAACAAATAGGATGTAAATTGCAGCATGATAAATAAAAAAGCTTATCTCTTTGACCTGAATGGAACCATGATTGATGATATGAGCTATCATATCAGGGCGTGGCACCGTATTTTAAATGAACTGGGAGCCAACATCAGTTTGGAAAGAATGAAAGAAGAGTGTTATGGTAAGAACAACGAGTTGCTGGAGCGTATGTTTCCTGGCCGTTTTTCGGAAGAAGAAAAGAACAGGATGAGTTTTGAAAAGGAAAAACAGTACCAGACAGAGTTTAAACCTCATCTGCAACTGTTGCCGGGATTAGCAATGTTTTTAGAACAGGCACATCAGTCCGGAATTAAAATGGCTATTGGCTCTGCTGCCATTATGTTCAATATTGATTTTGTACTTGATGGTTTAAATATTCGCCAATACTTCGATTCCATTGTAAGTGCAGATGATGTGACAGAAAGTAAACCTCACCCGGAGACCTACCTTAATTGCGCCACACAATTAAATATATCACCCGCAGATTGTATGGTATTTGAAGATGTGCCAAAAGGTGTGGAAGCTGCATTGAATGCGGGTATGGAATCCGTTGTGATCACACTGATGCATGAGAAGGAAGACTTTCTCCAATATCCAAATGTGGATCGGTTTATAAAAGATTACCGTGAGTTAATTATATAAACGAAGAAGGCGGAAAATATTTTCCGCCTTCTTCGTTTAAAAAATGACACGGTAATTGTTACCAAAATTTGGCGTACAGCACAGTAAGCACCAGCAATGTTATTACGATCATCGCAATGATAGATGGTTTTAATTTAAACATTGATTTATCCAGTTCAAATGCTTTTGGATTTATTTTTGGTCCTGCCATACTGAACGCAACCATGATCACTACTGTAAAGAAGAATGACCAACCCATATTAATAAGAAAAGGTATCTGGTAAACTTCTTTGCCAGCTTCTATTGTTTTAAAAGCAGTGTAAAGCCAGGTTTCGTGACCAAAAACATTTACGGCATAATTATTAAAGAAGATAGCCAGTACTAAACCGGTTATAAGGCCGGCTACTGCAGCCGGTCCGGTTGTACGTTTCCAGAACATACCGAGGATGAACATGGCGAAAACACCCGGGCTGATGAAGCCGGTATATTTTTGAATGAATGTAAATCCGCCTTCGCCACCAATTCCTAGCAGGTCGTCCCAGGTAAAAAGCAATGAAAGTAAAATAGCTGCAACAGCAACAATTCTTCCTGTCCATACCTGTTTTTTTTCGTAGGTATTATTTGCAGTTTCAGCTTCTACAGCAGTCAAAGTATCGCCTTCTGCAGGAACAACTGTCTTTTTCTTCCTGAAATATTTGTTGTGAATATCATAAGTGTAAATGGTAGAAATGCTGTTTAGCTTTCCGGCAAGCGAAGCAACAATGGCGGCTGTTAATGCAGCAATAGATAGTCCTTTTAATCCTTCAGGCAAAAAACCAAGTATTGAAGAGTAAGCACTGTCCATTCCTTTTACTTCCAGGTGTCCGCTTTTGTTTAAAACATAAGCAGCAATACCAGGCAGCATTACTATAACCGGCATAAATAATTTCAAAAATCCTGCAAATAAAATTCCTTTACGGGCTGTTTGCAGATCTGCTCCCAGTGCACGTTGTGTAATGTATTGGTTACATCCCCAGTAATTCAGGTTCACTATCCATTGCCCGGCAAAGTACATGGCCAGTCCAGGCAACAGCAAATATTTATTAACGTATTCCTGCGTTGAATTGGCATCAGGCTTACTCAGTATCATATGAAAGTGATCCGGCGCTTCTTTTAATAAAGTATTAAAACCGGCCAAAGCATCTCTTCCCAAACCAAATTTTTCACTTACAATAGTTAATGCAAAATAAATTGTTGCAAAACCGCCAATGATGAGAACTGCTACCTGTATCACATCTGTGTACCCAATTACTTTCATACCTCCAAGTGTGATTATCAATGCGAAGATGGCCAGGCCGATCATGATAACATGAAAATATTCTGGTCCTACCAGGCCGCTGATGGCTACAGCACCCAAAAATAAAATAGAAGTGAGATTTACGAAAATGTAGAGGAACAACCAGAAGATGGCCATAATAAGCGACACCGTTTCGTTATACCGTGTTTGCAGGAACTGCGGCATGGTGTAAATCTTATTTTTGAGGTAGATGGGAATGAACCAGACTGCAATAATGATCAATGCAATAGCGGCTATCCATTCGTAAGCAGCAACAGCAACACCTACAAAAAAACCATTACCACTCATACCGATGAACTGCTCTGCAGAAATATTGGAAGCTATTAGTGATGCGCCAATGGCCCACCAGGTAAGCGAACCCTCAGCCAGGAAATAATCATGAGATGCAGTAACGGATGCTTTCTTTTTCTTTCTGTAGATCCAATAACCATAACCGGCTATTAAAATAAAGTAAAGAATAAAAACCAGGATGTCTTTGGTTGCAAGATTGTTCATATAGCAGTGTGGGTTTTGGTTGGTTATAATTTATTGAGTTGATAATACATTTCGTTCCATCTTAATTCATTTTTAAACTCAGGCAGACTGGTATTTTTACCTATCAATATACACTCTATTCCTGCTATTTCTGCAAAATCCTGCAGGTATTCTGCAGATAAATTCTGGCTGTAACAAGTGTGATGTGCGCCGCCAGCCAGTATCCATGCGGCACAACCTGTTTGCATATTGGGATAAGGTTTCCATAAAACCCTTGCCACCGGCAGCTTTGGTAAATCATGTACCGGGTCAACTGCCTGCACTTCATTTACCAGCAGCCTGAAACGGTTGCCCATATCAACTATGGATGCATTCAATGCAGGGCCGGCAGCAACATTAAAAACCAGCCTTACCGGATCTGCTTTGCCACCAATGCCAAGCGGGTGTACCTCGCAGGATGCTTTTCCTTTTGCAATGCTTCCGCAAATTTCCAGCATGTGTGATCCCAACACCATGGCATTGCCTGGTTCAAAATGGTAAGTATAATCTTCCATAAATGAATTGCCACCTTTTAATCCTGATCCCATCACTTTCATGGCTCTTACCAATGCCGCTGTTTTCCAATCGCCTTCTCCTGCAAAACCATAACCTTCTGCCATCAGGCGTTGAGCCGCAATGCCGGGCAGTTGAACCATACCGTGCAGGTCTTCAAATGTGTCGGTAAAGCCTTTAAAATTTCCTGCTTTTAAAAACTTACGCAGGCCAATTTCAATTTTTGCAGCTTCACGGAGTGATTGATATTGATCACCATTCTTTTTTAATGATGGAACAAGTTTGTAAGCTGTGTTGTATTCTTCAACTAACTTATCAATTTCTTTTTGGGTTACTTTATTTATCACAGCTACCAGGTCGCCAATGCCATGCGTATTTACCGAGTAACCAAATTTCATTTCTGCTTCCACCTTATCGCCATCGGTTACTGCCACAAAACGCATGTTATCGCCAAAGCGAACAAACCTGGCGCCCTGCCAGTCGTTCCAGGCGGCAGCAACTCTTGTCCAGGTATTTATTTTTTCAATTACTTCGGTATCCTGCCAATGACCAACTACAACCTTTCTGTTTATCCTCATGCGGCTTACCATAAAACCAAATTCCCTGTCGCCATGGGCGCTTTGGTTCAGGTTCATAAAGTCCATATCAATACTGCTCCATGGAATATCACGGTTGAATTGCGTGTGCAGGTGCAGCATTGGTTTCTGTAAAATTTTTAATCCGCCGATCCACATTTTAGCAGGGGAGAAAGTGTGCATCCAGGCAATGATGCCGATACAATTGGCCGCTGTACTGGCTTCCTGGCAAACGGCAAATATTTCTTCGGGAGATTTTACTACCGGTTTAAATTTTACCTGCACTGGAATATTGGCTGCATCATTGAATGAGGCCGCAATCTTCTTTGAATGCAATGCAACCTGTTTTAAAACTTCCTCACCATACAAATGCTGACTGCCGGTTACAAACCAAACTTCAAATTTCTTCAGATTTATCATGTTGTTATTTAATTATTTTGCTGAGAATTTATAAACTGTAGTATGCGTATAAGTTTCGCCGGGCTTTAAAATGGTATTGGGAAATGAAGGCTGATTTGGGCTATCAGGGAAATGTTGTGTTTCCAGACATAGGCCGCCATGTAGGCCAAAAGATTTGCCGCCTGCGCAACCTGTTAATGTGCCATCTAAAAAATTACCACTGTAAAATTGTATGCCGGGTTCGGTGGTAAATACTTCTACAATGCGTCCTGTTGAAGCAAGTGATAGCGTTGCAATATTTTCAAGGTCGGTTCCATTTCTGTTTAAAACCCAGTTGTGATCATACCCACCTTTCACACTATCAATATCTTTTCCTATTAATTTAGAACCCGTAAAATCAAAGGGGGTATTTTTTACAGCAACGTGTTTTCCAAGCGGAATTAATTTATCATTTACGGGAGTGTATTTATCTGCTTTTAACATTAATTCGTGGGCAAGAATGGTAGAATCTGCACCCGCAGATAAGTTAAAATAACAATGGTTGGTAAGATTAACCGGCGTGGCTTTATCTGTGGTGGCTTTGTATTCTATCTTTAATTCATTGGCAGAAGTGAGCGTATAAACCACTTCCACACTCAGATTACCTGGATAACCTTCTTCGCCGTCCTTACTGAGGTAGGTTAATTTTAAACTGCTGTCGCCGGCCAGCTTTTCTGCATTCCACATTACTTTATCAAATCCTTTCAACCCACCATGAAGGCTTTGACCATTGTTGTTGGCAGCTAAAGTATATGTAGCACCATCTAAACTAAATTTTGCATTGGCAATGCGGTTTGCATAGCGTCCAACCAAACAACCAAAGTACGGATTGCCTTTTTGCAAATAGCCGCTCAGCGAATCATAACCGAGGATCACATTGCCGAATTTACCGTTCCTGTCTTTGGTAATAATTTTTGTTACGGTACCACCATAATTAAGAATGCTCACCTGCATACCCGATGCATTGGCAATGGTATATTCCGTGACTGGTTTGCCTTCAAAATTTCCAAAGTTTTTTTCCATAATGCCTGTTTTATTTTTGGAAGAATCGGTATCATTACTTTTACCGCTGTTAGTTGAATTGTTATTGCAAGCCATGCAAAATACTGTTGATACAAACAGCAAAAAAAAGATTTGTTTTTTCATTGTGAGATTTTTTATTGTCCGTAATAGGCGTTGCCACCATGTTTGCGCTGCCAGTGTTTATTTTTTAAAGTTTCTTTTAATGTTGGTGCTGCCGGGTTTATTTGTTCTGTTAGCAAAGCCATTCTGGCCACTTCCTCCAGCACGGCAGCATTGTAAACAGCTTTATCGGCTGTTTTTCCCCAGGTAAATGGCGCATGGTTTCCTACAAGCATCATCTCAACTTCTTCGTAAGAAAGATCCCGTTCTTTAAAACAATTAATGATCTGGAAACCGGTTTCATATTCATAATCGCCGTTGATGAGCTCATCAGCCATTGGTGGGGCACATGGAATATTAACGGTGTTGTGATCGGCATGTGTTGTGCCGAAGATCGGTATGTCACGTTGTGCCTGTGCCCATGCGGTGGCATACGTACTGTGCGTATGAACTATGGAACCAATTTTGGGCCACTGCTTGTATAAAACTGCATGTGTATTTGTATCAGAAGATGGACGTAGGTCTCCATCAATGATGTTTCCATCAAAATCAACGATCACCATTTTTTCTGGTGAAAGATCTTCATAAGGAACACCGCTGGGTTTAATGGCAAATACTTTTGCATCCCTGTCGGCCACGCTTACGTTTCCAAAAGTAAATAATACCAGGCCCAGTTTTGGCAACTGCATGTTGGCATCATAAGCAGCCTGTCTTATTTTTTTGTATTGATTATTTTTAGTTTCAGAGGTAGCAACGGTTGTTTTATTTTCTATAAAATTTCCGAGCTGTTGGTATTGGGTAAATCTTTTTTGATAGATGGCTGCTTTTACTGCGTCAGGAAAATATTCTGCATCAAACCCTTGCCCCATGGCCTGCATGGCATCTTCTACATTGGGATGGATACCTGCAACTGTAGCCGCAAACATGGCTGCACCGGCTGCACAGGTTTGTTCAGATCTGTGAATGCGTATGGGCCTGTTCATAACATCGGCCATCATCTGCATAATGAAAGGAGACTTACGGGCCACGCCACCAAGGCCAATTAATCCTTTTACCGGAATGCCTTCGCTTATAAATCGATCAACAATGGCTTTTGCACCAAAGCAGGTAGCTTCCACAATTGCTTTGAAAAGTTTTGGCGCGTCACTTGCCAGATTGATACCTGTGATGGCTCCTTTTAATAATTGATCGGCATCGGGTGTGCGCCTTCCATTCATCCAATCTATTGCCAGTTCATCATTTTCATCAAGCGGAAGGTTTGCAGCAGCTTCTGATAAAGCCGGT
>Ga0302322_100004935_pt1 | contig 11669 bp, 12 predicted proteins | sample Fen_T0_2_FD_203757 | JGI IMG/M metagenome (GOLD analysis project Ga0302322, IMG submission 203757) | Peat permafrost microbial communities from Stordalen Mire near Abisko, Sweden - Fen_T0_2 | ecosystem: Environmental > Terrestrial > Soil > Wetlands > Permafrost | place: Sweden: Abisko... | reverse complement strand
GGCCATGCCCTGACCCGGGCATCCCAGATTGACCTACGGGGTGTGGCGGCTTCGAAGGGGGTCTGGGCGCCGGCCCTCAGCCTGGACCACGCCACCCGGACCTGGTACCTGGCCTACAGCCTGGTGAGGAACATCACGGACAACTATTTCGACGTCGACAACTTCGTGATCACGGCCCCGGCGGCCACCGGGCCCTGGTCCGATCCTGTCTACCTCAACTCCAGCGGCTTCGACCCGTCGCTCTACCACGCCGAAGACGGCCGCCAGTGGCTGGTCAACCTCGAATGGGACTTCCAGCCCGGGCACGAGCATCCGGGAGCCATCGTGATCCAGGAGTACTCTCCCGGGGAAGCGAAGCTGATCGGCCAACCCCGGCCCCTGTACAGGGGCGGGAGCGACTTGGGGTGCGTCGAGGGCCCCCACTTGTTCCACCGAGGGAAATTCTTCTACCTGATGGCCGCCGAAGGGGGGACGGGGTACGGTCACGGAGTGACCCTGGCTCGATCCGAAAACCTTTTCGGCCCCTGGGAACCCGACCCTACCAATCCCATCGTGACCTCGGCCTCCCACAGGTTTCAGGCCCGGGGCAACCCCGGATACCTGAAACCAGAAAAGTTCAACCCCGGCAGTGTGCTGCAAAAATCCGGCCACGGATCGGTGGTCGAAACGCCCTCGGGGGAAGTCTACCTCGTCCACCTCTGCGCCCGCCCCGCCCTGCCCCAACTGCGGTGCGTGCTGGGCCGAGAAACGGCCATCCAGAAGATGGAATGGACTTCTGAGGGATGGCTGCGGCTGGCCGGGGGCGGCAATCTTGCTCAAATCTCGGTGCCCAAACCCCACCTGCCAGCATCCCCCTGGGTCCCCGAACCGGAGCGCGACGATTTTAACACCGGGACGCTTTCACCCCACTGGGCTAGTCCGCGATGTCTGGCTCATCCCTCGTGGCTCTCGCTGGACCGCCCCGGGTGGCTGGGTCTGAAGGGCCGGGAGTCGCTGTTCTCGCCCTTTTCCCCCAGCGTCCTGGCCCGGAGGATCCAGCACCTGGATTTCACGGCCCAGACCCGGCTTGTCTTCGACCCCCGGTGCTTCCAGGAAATGGCCGGTCTTGTCTGCCTGTACGACACCATGAACTTTGTGTACCTGAGGGTGGGTTGGGACGACGACCTCCAGACCCGGGTACTGGAACTCATGCGGGCCGACAACGGCCGCCGGGAGGAATACCCCGAACACCGGGTCGCCTTAAGCCCCACCGCCCCCGGTGTCGAGCCCCCGGCGGTTCGCCTGAAGGTCGAGGCCCGGGGATTGCAACTGCGGTTTTTCTGGGCGCTGGACGAATCCGGCTGGACTCCCATCGGCCCGGATTTCGAAGAGACCACGCTTTCGGACGAGTACTGCAAGACAGGTGAATTTACCGGCGCGTTCGTCGGTCTGACCGCCCAGGACCTGTCCCGGCGCCAAGCCTGGGCGTGGTTCGACTGGTTCGACTACCGCGGTGAGCCCGCCAGCAACCAGCCCGCCGCCGAGGCGACCACCGACCGATAGGCCGGGTGCCGGTACGAAGCGGCCGAATGGCCGGGCATGAGGTACACCACCTGGCCCCGACCAAATTTCGAGGTCCAGGCCGCCGGGTGCCAGACGCCTTCGTGAAAATACTGGTAGAGCACGGTGGCCTCCTGGGCAGGATGAAACTCAAAGCGATAGGGTTCGTCGTCCAGGGTCCAGCCCTCGGCTCGGCCCACAGGGTGATCGGGGGCCACCGATCGGAACTCGAGGGGCCCGGCGTCGGGGTGACCCGTGAACCGGGCGCCCACCAGGGCCTGGAACTCGACCCGCTTCTGGAAGCAGATGCCGTTGTGGAGGACGAGCAATCCCCCGCCGCCAGCGACAAAGCCGAGAAGCCCTCCAGTCTCATCGTCGTCCAAGGGGGTTTCCCACTCGTCGGCGCACAGGACCAACAGCCCCAGGCCGACCAGGGACTTCAGCCGCCCGAGGTCGTCGGTGACCTCCAGGGGGCCCTGGCCCTCCAAACAATCCCGGATTTCCGCCTCCACGGCCCCCAAGGGGTGCCAGGGGGCCCCCACCCGGGTACCCAACAACAAGATTTCCTTCACCATGGCAACCGTTCCCCCTCGGGTCCCCGGAACTCCACCCCTTCTGACCCGGGGGGCCGTTCGATATTGGCCCAGAGGCGCTGGGCAGCCTCCCCGGGGCTTAGGGCACCCGTGGTGTCCTCCTCGCCCCTCATGAACGTGCGCACGTGCCCTGGGTGGACCACCAGCACCCGACCTCCTTGGTCCTTGATCAAGTTGTGCACAAGGCAGGACTGCATGTTCAGCGCCGCTTTGGCCATAGCGTAGGCGTACCAGCTCGACCGGGCGCAGGCCCCCAGGGACCCCGCCTCAGACGACACGTTGACCACCAGACGCCGGGGCCCGGCCAAGAGCAACCCCAGGAAGGCCTGGGTCACCCTCAGGCTTCCCAGGGCGTTGACGTTGTAGACCCTGAGCATTTGGTCAAAGTCCAGGGGATCGAAAAGGGTGGAGTCGATGTCCCCCAGAATGCCCGCATTATTGACAAGGATGTGGAGAGACTGGCCGTAGGACCGGACCAGCTCGGCGGCGCCGGCCACGCTTGGGCCGTCGGACACATCGAGGGCGATGCGGTGGATTTCCCCGCCAGAAGAATTCTCTTCGGTGCCCACCAAGGAGGGGTCCAGAACCCCGGCGAACACCCTCGCCCCCCGGGCGGCGGCGAGCGACGCCAACGCCGCCCCCAGGCCCCTGTCGCACCCTGTGATGAAAATGGTTGGTTGCATCCCACCAGCCTACTCCCCGGGCAGCTCCGAAGGAAGAGGCGGCTCTACAGGTCTTCGTGTTCTCCGTTGACGGCGTAAAGAGTCCAACTGCAGATGTTCACGGCGTGGTCGCCCATTCTCTCGAGGAAACGGCTGAGGAACAGAAGCTTCGTCGCCTGCTTGATGTTGTCCTTCTCCTCGAGCATAAGGGTCAGCAGTTCCCGGTACACTTGCTTGTTCAGACTGTCCATCTCCTCGTCCCTGAGGGCGGTCTTCCGGGCCAGGTCGGCGTCGGCGTTGACCAGAGAGTTGACCGCACCCCGGAGCATCTCGCCCCCGAGGACGAGCATCTTGGGGATGTCGATCAGGGGTTTGATGTACTTTTCGTCCGAGAGTTCCTTGGCCCGTTTGGCCGCGTGGACGGCGTAGTCGCCGATGCGCTCGATGTCGCTGACGGCCTTGAGGCACGCGACGATCTTCCTGAGGTCGCTGGCCACGGGCTGTTCGGTAGCCAGGAGGAGCACGCACCTGTCGGTGATGGCCAGCTCAAGCTCGTTGACCCGGTGGTCGTCGGCGATGACTTCCTTGGCGAGCTTGGAATCCTGGTCCTTGAGGGCCTTGAGCGACTTGAGAATGTTCTCTTCGACGACCACCGCCATCCGGAGGACGTCCTGGTGGATGGCTTCGATTTCCTGGGCGTAGTGTTCGCGCATGATGGCTCCTTGGGTCCGGTCTCAGCCGAACCGACCCGAGATGTAGGCCTCGGTCTTGGGGTTTTTGGGATTGAAGAAGATCTGGTCGGTGGGACCAAATTCCTCGAGAACGCCGGTGAGCATGAACGCAGCCTTGTCGCTGACCCGGCCGGCCTGCTGCATATTGTGGGTGACGATGATGATGGTGTAGCTCTTCTTGAGCTCGTCCAGGAGGTCCTCGATCTTCGCGGTGCTGATGGGGTCCAGGGCCGAAGTCGGTTCGTCCATGAGGACGATTTCGGGCTTCACCGCTATGGTCCGGGCGATGCAAAGCCGCTGTTGCTGGCCGCCGGAAAGAGCCAAGGCCGGTTTGTACAGCTTTTCCTTCACCTCGTCCCACAAGGCCACCCGCTGGAGGCTGGTGACCACCAGCTCCTCCATGTCGCCCTTGAAGCCGTTGATCCGGGCCCCCCAGGCGACGTTCTCGAAGATGGTCTTGGGGAAGGGGTTGGGCTTTTGGAAGACCATGCCTATCCACCGGCGCACCTGGACGGGGTCCACATCGGGGTCGTAGAGGTTCTTGCCGTGGAACAGCACTTGACCGTCGGTCCGGGTGCCGGCGATGAGGTCGTTCATCCGGTTCAGCGACCTCAGAAGCGTCGACTTACCGCAGCCCGAGGGACCGATGAGCGCGGTGATTTCCCGGGTTTGGTACGACATCGAAAGGTCTTTGACGGCGTGAAAGTCGCCGTAGTGGATGTTCACCCCGGTCAGATCCAGGGCCTTGGTTTCAACGTCGGCGATCATGCCGCCTCCTTCGTTTTCTTCATCCGGCCCCGAAGCACGATGGCCACGCTGTTCAGGCCCAACAGGATGATCATGAGTACAATGATGGCCGCCGACGCCAGGTGTTTGAACTCTTCCTGGGGTTGCTGGCTGAGGGTGTAAACCTGCATGGGCAGGGTGGTGAACTTGCTGAACAGGCCGGAGGGGTCGAGGGTGAGCACCGCCGATGCACCGACCACCACCAACGGCGCGGTCTCGCCCAGGGCCCGGCTGACGCCGAACACGGTGCCCGTCAGGATGCGGTCGCCGGCGGCGGGGATGACGTGGTGCCAAATCGTCTGCCAGCGGGTGGCCCCCACGCCGTAACTCGACCACCGCAGCGACTGGGGAATGGCCTTGAGGGCCTCTTGGGTGTTGATGATGATGATGGGCAGGATGAGCAGGGCCAGCGTCAACCCCGCCGAGAAGACCGTCCGCCCGTTGACCCCTTCGATGCCGAACCATGCCCCCGAGGTCAGTCCCTCGAGGCCGCGGACGAACAGCGACAATCCTAGCATGCCGTAGATGATGGAAGGCACCCCGGCCAAGTTGTAGATATTGGTCTGGATGAACCTGTTGAGCCTGGTGTTGCCCGCGTATTCCTCAAGCCAAATCGCCGCCCCCACCCCCACCGGCAAGGCGATGCACACCGCCAGCAGGATGATGATCAGCGACCCGATGATGGCCCCCCGGATGCCGGTGAGCAGCACGTCCCGGGATTGGGATCGGCCCAGGAAGTCCGGGGTGATCCACGACCGGAACACCAACTCGGCATCCGGAAACTTCTCCTGCTTGACCCGAGCGATCTCGTCGCTGTGGAACAGGGTGTCGGTGAGGCCCCAGGCCCGCTCCACAGTGGGTTGGAGCACTTCGTGGATGAGGAGGAACCGTAGGTCTTCGGCGGTGCGGGTAGCGAGCGGCCCGTCCCGTTCAAGGATGGCCAACCTCCCGGGGGAGATCAGATCCTGGTCGGCCGCCGACTGGAGGGCCTGGCGCAACTGGGGGGCGTCGAGACCCTCCAGGGTCTTGCCGGCGTCGCTCACGTCGGTCAGGGCAACGGCGTCTTGCAGGATGACGGCGCCGAAGCAGTTGTCGACAAGGGTAGCCACCAGGGTGACCAGGGCTAGCACCCCGACCATGGTCGAGGCCAGGAAGATGCCGTTCCAGGTGGCGGCTCTGACCTTGCGCGAACCCATGTTGGGATGAAAATCTTCGTGTCCGGCCACGGGGAACATCATTCGTACACCTCCCGGAACCGGGCAATAATTTTCTGGCTGATGAAGTTCAAACCCAAGGTGATGAGGAAGAGCGTCAAGCCGATGGCGAAGATGCTCATGTATTCGATACCGTTCTGAGGGATGTCGCCGCCCGAAACCCTGACGATGTATCCCGTCATGGTGTCCACCGACCCCAGGGGGTTGAGGCTGACCTTGGGGTACGACCCGGCAGCCAGGGCGACGATCATGGTCTCGCCTATGGCCCGGCTGAGGGCGAGGATGAACGCCGCCATGATGCCGCTGGTGGCGGCGGGCAGCGTGATCTGCAACGCGGTTTCCAGCTTCGTCGACCCCATGGCCAGTCCGGCCTGTTTCAGGCTCTTGGGGACGGCGCTCAAGGCGTCCTCGGTCATCGACGCCACCAAGGGGAGGATGAGAACGCCCATGACCAGCCCGGCAGAGAGGGCGTTGAGCGGCTGGATGAGGTTGCCCAAAATCGACTGGAGGGCCGGGGTGACAAAACTCACAGCGAAAAACCCATAAACAATGGACGGGATGCCTGCGAGAATTTCCAGGACGGGCTTGAGCACCCGGGACACCCGGGCCGAGGCGTACTCGGCCAGGTACACGCCGATGGCGAGGCCCACCGGACCAGCGACAATCATGGCGATGAAACTTGTCATCAAGGTGCCGGTGATCAGCGCCAGAATGCCGAACTTCTTCGACCCCGGATCCCAGGCAAGCCCCGTGAGGAAATCACCCCAGCGGAAGTCCGGATGGGTGAAGAATCTCAGGGCATCCCCGGCCAGCGCCAAGATGATGCCCAGGGTAATCAAGATGGACGCGGCAGCGCAGGCGGTAAGGAGAACCCTGACCACGGCCTCTGACCACCGGGTCCGGCGACGCAACTGTTCACTCCAATTCATGGGGCCTCCTTGCCGGCGACGGTTCGAGTATCCCGGCGGCTCGATAGAGATTTGTTAGCCCATTGTTAAAATTCCGTTAAACCAAGGGAATTGACCAAGGGCTCGAATTTAATTAGTTTATACAACTATTAGGAGTATCAATGAATATTCTCGACCCCGAGTTGGTGGCCCGAACGGCCCGAAGCCTCGTGGAAGTGATCCCCGCCGTCAACCGGCGTTTGCGGTCCCTCACCGCGACCCGCACCCGCCAAGTCGTGACCGTTCCCCAATACCGAGTCCTGGTGCTCCTGATGGACCGACCCGGTCTGAGCCTGAAAGACCTCGCCGACCGCGAAGGCGTCGAACCGCCCACCATGTCGAGAACCGTAGAAATCCTGGTCGAGAAAGGGCTTGTGGAACGAAAAGCCGATGCCTCCGACAGGCGGTGTGTCGTGCTGTCCCTCCTTCCCGTCGGAGTGGCCTTGGTCGATCGGGTCCGTTCCGACCTGGCCGTGGCCCTGGAATCTGCCCTGGCCGATTGGGACGGTCCGTCTTTGAAACACCTACTCCAGGCACTGGAGAGGTTGAAGTCCTCGTCCCTGGTCGCCCGGTCCCAGGAGGCGCCCCTTGAGTGATCCGCAAAAAACCCCCTCGCCGTGGACAGTTCTGTCCGTCACTACCCTGGGTTCGCTGCTAGCCAGCGTCCAAGGGTCGGCCCTGGTCCTCAGCCTTCCCGACGTGATGCTCGGCCTCAAGGCCGACTTCCTCACTCTCCTCTGGGTGCTCCTCGGCTACCTCCTGACGTCCACGGCCCTGGTCCCGCTGATTGGGCGCCTGTCGGACCTCTACGGCCGCCGCCGGTTCTACAACGCCGGATTCATCGTCTTTACCGTTGCCTCGGTGCTGGGCGGCTTCACCCAGCCCCAGTTCCACGGCTGGGACCTGGTGGCCGCGCGCATCCTTCAAGGATTCGGAGGAGCCCTCCTGTTCGCCAATAGCACGGCTTTGGTCACCGACGCCTTCGGCAAGGAAAAGGTGGGCATGGCCCTGGGGATCAACCAGATCGCCTTGGCCGCCGGCTTCGTCCTAGGACCCTTGGTGGGAGGGGCATTGACGGCCATCGACTGGCGTTGGGTGTTCTGGTTCAATGGGCCCCTGGGTGTCGCCGGCATCCTCTGGGGTTGGTGGAGGCTTCCCAAGGACCACGGCCAGAAGGAAGGCGGACACTTCGACGTCAAGGGCACCATCTTCTTCCTCATCGGCCTGGTGGGTCTGCTGTTGTCGTTATCGCTTTTAGCCCTGCCCGGGGTCTCGATGGCCGTCGTGGCAGCCTGTGCCCTCATCGGCGTCGTCGGCCTGGGTATCTTCGCCCGGATCGAGGTGAAGGCCGAGCACCCCTTTCTCCACCTGGAACTGTTCACCAACCCCCGGCTGGCCCTGCCCAATTTGGCGGCGGCCTTGAACGCCCTGGCCCGGGGGGCCGTCCTGTTCCTCCTGACGTTCTTCCTCCAGGGGCCCTACGGCCTGAGTCCTTTCTGGGCCGGCATGGCCACGGCCCCCTTCGGCCTGGCGTTCATGGTGGCCGGACCTCTTTCGGGAGTTCTGGCCGATCGCTGGAAACCCGCGCTGCTCTCCACGGGAGGCCTGCTGATTTCGGCCATTGGCCTTCTGGGGCTGGGGTTCGTCACCGAGGCCACTCCCTACGGCTGGCTCGTGGTCTTCATGGTGCTCATGGGTGCCGGAAGCGGTCTATTCAACACCCCGAACATCACCCAGGTGATGAGCCGGGTCGACGTCCGGCACCGGGGAGTCACCAGTGCCACCCGGGTGTTGCTGGTCAACGGCGGGCAGATGGTGAGCCTGGCCGTGGTCTTCCCCTTCGTCCTCTCGAGGATGCCCGAAGACCTCATGGCGAAGATCTTCCTCTACGGGGGCGGCATGGCCAGCGTTCCCGTGGTGGAAGCCAACCTTCTGGATGGCATCCGGCTGGCGTTCCTGTTCTCGTTCTTCTTGACGCTGGTGGCAGCGCTGATCTCGGCGCTCGCCTACGGCAAAAGGGAGGAAGCGGGGGGAGAGACGACTCTGCGATAAACGTGGATGCCGGAGGAACCGTTTCGAACGCGAAGGCTTCCGACTCTTCATCCCTTCCATCAATGCTCATCCATGTTTTTCTTCTTCAAGCTTCTTCAAGAAAATTAAAGGTGGACAAAAACATGGATAAGTCGGATGGGGAGGATAGGGAATTCAGGAGAAAATGACTGATGTCGGGCCTGGGGACTGGTTCGAAGGTGACGCCGACCAACCTTCCCTATTCTTCCCATCGGTGTCGATCTTCGTTCGTCCAAAAAAAGGCCGTCCCTAAGGACGGCCTTTTCTACCCGTGAGGGACGATGCTTACTTAACCGAGGCCTTGATGGTGTCGGCGAGCAGCTTCTTCTGGGCGTCGAGCTGGTCCTTGGGCAGGCTGAAGAATCCCAGTTTGCCCGTGTAGCGGTTGACGTTGTTCAGGAAGAACCCGAGGAACGCAGCGACCTGGGGCTTGGACTGAACGATGCCGGTGGTGGTGTACAGGTAGAGGAACCGGGCCAGGCCGTACTTGGCGCTGAGCACGTTTTCCTTCGTGGGGGCCACGCCGTTCAGGGTCGGGGCTTTGGTGTTGTCCGATTCCTTGAAGTAGTCGTAACCGATGAAACCGATGGCGTTCTTGTCCTTCTCGATGGCGGCCACGAGCTGGTTGTAGTCCTGGAAGCGCTGGACATCGCTGGCGGCGTTGATGGGGTCGGCCTTCTTGGCGAAGAACTTCTCGATGAAGTAAGCAAAGGTGCCGTGGCTGGTCTCGGGGATGTACCGGTGGATGGGTTCGGCGGGCCAGGTGGGGTCGACGTCGGAGAACTTAGCAGCGGTGCTGAACAGCAGCTTGATCTGGGCGTCGGTCAGGTCCTTGATGTTCACGTTCTTGCCGTTAACCAGGATGACCAGGGCGTCCATGGCGACCTTGTACTCCTGCAGGTCACCCTTGTTCAGGGCCTTGACGGCGGCGATGTTCGCGTCGTCCATGCCCACCGAAGCCGGGGAGAGGTCGGTTTCACCGGCCACGAAGCGCTTGAAACCCGCGCCCGACCCGATGTTGTCGTAGGTGGCCTGGTCCTTGTAGCCTTCGGACTTGAACTGTTCAATCAGCGCCGAGCCCATGGGGAAAATCGTTCCCGACCCGGCCACGACCACGTTGCCCTTCACCTTGGCCACGTTCACGGCCACAAAGCCGTCTTTGCCCTTGGAAGCCCAGGACCAGTCTTGGGCGAAAGCGCCGGCGGCCACGGAAAGGGCCAGGGCGATGGTCAAAATCTTCTTCATCATTTCCTCCTGTTCGGACGAGTCGAGTTTCCTTCCGGGGAGTTACGGCTTTGTGAAGAATATGTTAGGATTTGATGAGTCGCTTTCCCCTACGAGGTACCGTCCATGGGTTTCAATCTCTTTGATCTTCTCCTCCCCAAGGAGGGGAAATTCTTTGTGATGCTCGACCGTCAGGCGTCCCTGCTGGCCGAGGCAGCCCAGACGTTCAAGTCTTTTCTGGCTCAGCTGGAAGATCTCTCCGAGGACGAAGTGAAGAAACGGCTCTGGTTGATCAAGGACATCGCGCTCAGGGCCGACGAGGTGGAAACCACCATCATCGACGAACTCCACAAGACCTTCATCACCCCCCTCGACAGGGAAGACATCCACTCGCTGGCATCGCGGATCGACACGGCCATCGATGGCATCGACGCCGCCGCCCGGAAGATTGGCACCTTCCATATCAAGAAGGCCTCGAGCCGGGTCTGCCGGTTCAGCGATTCCATCGTCGACGGCGCTTCCGAACTTCAGACTCTTCTCCACCTGCTCAAGACCAAGGGCGTCACCTACGCGTCCATCGAGCGCATCCATCAGATTGAAAACCAGGCCGACGATCTGTTCTACGAGTGTATGGCCGACCTCTTCGCCAAGGAAGACAACCCCGTCAAAATCTTCAAGCTCAAGGAATTGTATGAATCCCTCGAGGCCGTGGTCGACTCCCTGGACGATGTGGCCAAGATCATCCGCGGCATTGTCGTCAAGCAGGGCTGAGGCATGGATTTCTCCCTTTCCGTCGCCCTCTTGATCACCGTGGTTGCGGTAGCCTTGCTGTTCGACTTCGTCAACGGCTTCCACGACGCCGCGAACGCCATCGCCACGGTCGTGGTGAGCCGCACCCTCAGTCCCCTCCAAGCCATCATCATGGCAGGGTTCGCGAATTTTCTCGGTTACTTTTTTTTCGGGGTCACGGTGGCCAAGACCATAGGCAACGACGTGGTTCAGCTTTCATCGATGACGTTACCGCTGTTGTTGGCCGCCCTGACCGGTGCCGTTAGCTGGAACCTCATCACCTGGGTGCTGGGCCTGCCCACCAGCTCCAGCCACGCCCTGATCGGGGGACTCGTAGGAGCGGCCCTGGTCGCCGTAGGGCCCGTTGGGGTGCTTCTGCCTGGGGTGTTGAAGATCGTCGGTTTCATCATCTTGGCCCCGGTTCTGGGGTTTCTCGGTTCGTCGGTCATCACGGTGTTGATCTTCTGGATCTTCCGGCGGGCCCATCCCCGGCGAACCCGGGGCTTCTTCAAGGGCCTCCAGCTCGTGGCCGCGCTATATTTCAGCACCACCCACGGGGCGAACGACAGCCAAAAGACCATGGCCATCATCGCCATGGCCCTGGTGGCCGCCGGCGTCCACACCACCCTCATCCTCGATCCCTGGGTCATTTTCTCGTGCTATTTTGCCATCAGCCTCGGCACCATGTTCGGAGGCTGGCGCATCGTAAAGACCATGGGCACCAGCATCACGAAAATCGGCCCCATGGAAGGCTTCGCTTCCAACGCCGCCGCCGGGGGCGTCCTCATGACCACGGCGCTGTTGGGCATTCCCGTCAGCACCACCCACGTCATCAGCGGATCCATCATGGGGGTGGGGGCCGTGGAGCACGCGGCCCAGGTGAAATGGATCACGGCCCGGAGCATTGTCTGGGCGTGGATCATCACCATTCCGGCGGCCGCCGCTATCGCAGGCGCGGCGTTCCTTGCTTTACGGTTTCTTCAGGTCTAGACGGAGAAAGCACGGGCATCCGGAACCTGTACCAAACCCCCGGGGTCCGACGGATGCTCATCGAAGCCCTCAGCTGCTGGACGAGGGCAACGATGATTTTCGCCCCGCTCCCCTGTTCCGGGGC
>Ga0302322_100004934_pt1 | contig 11669 bp, 10 predicted proteins | sample Fen_T0_2_FD_203757 | JGI IMG/M metagenome (GOLD analysis project Ga0302322, IMG submission 203757) | Peat permafrost microbial communities from Stordalen Mire near Abisko, Sweden - Fen_T0_2 | ecosystem: Environmental > Terrestrial > Soil > Wetlands > Permafrost | place: Sweden: Abisko... | reverse complement strand
CGGCGCGCCCACGGTGACGTAGCGGGCCAGCGCCGAGCCGAGCGCCCAGACGTCGGCCCCCTCCGGGTGGACGCCGACGGCCAGGTCGTGCAGGATCCCCAGGCGCATCCCGGCCTCGCGCGCCGTCCGCTGGGCCCGGGCCAGCTGCTCGTCCAGGCACCACTGCAGCCACATGTGGAACGAGACCCGGTCGGCCAGCTCGTCGCGCAGCGCGGCGACGGCCTCCGAGCGCGGGTCGTGCGCGTGCGACGGCCACCGGTGCATCGGCATCCCGTACCGCTCGGACAGGGCGCACCAGGTGGCGAAGTCGACCAGGCCCCGGCCCTCGCGCTCGCAGAACGCCTCGAACGACGCCTGCCGCCCGGGCGTGCGCGGCTGCGCGAAGACGGTCTCCAGGGCCGCCTTCTTGGCCTCCCACACCGCGTCACGGTCCAGCTCGCCGGGGTCGGTGTTGAGGCCGCGCATCGCCTCGGCGGACCACTCGATGATCGCCCGGTCCGCGGACGGCATGTAGGCGACCTCGAGGACGTCCTCCACCCGCAGGTACACCGGGTTGACGAACCGCCGGGTGACCGGCAGGTACGGCGACGGCTGCATGGGCGGCACGACCTCGGCCGCGTGCAGCGGGTTGACCAGCACGAAGTCCGCCCCCAGCGAGCGGGCGCTCCAGCTGGCCAGCTCGTCGAGGTCGGCCAGGTCGCCCAGCCCCCACGAGCGCTCCGAGCGCACCGAGTACAGCTGGGTCATGAACCCCCAGCCGCGCCGCTGCAGCAGGTCGGGGGGCAGCTCCAGCCGGGCGGGCGTGACGACGAGCGGGCGCCGCTCCTCGCCGTCGGCGTGGACGACGTGCAGCAGGTGCCAGCCGAGCGGCAGGTCGTCGGGCACCACGAAGGTCGCCTCGCCGATCTCGCGCCCGTCGATCGTGCGCGGCTCGACCCAGCGGTCCTCCTGCTCCAGCGGGCGGGTGCCGCCGGCCTCGAGCTCGACCGTCACCTCGGCGGGCGTGCCGTGCGGCACGTGCACGGGCACCCGGGGCGAGGTGCCCTGCCGGACGACGACGACGGGCGGCAGCACCCGGCGCCAGGGCCGGTCGCGCACGCGCGCCAGCGAGGCGACGACGACGGCGTGGTCGGCGGCCTCGACGTCGAGCGCGGCGAGGACCGCGACGATCGTGTGCCGGGGCACGACCGTGTGCTGGCCGCGCCAGTCCCAGAACTCGGTCGCCACGCCGCAGGCGTGCGCCAGTTCGATCAGCTCGGGCGAGGAGACCTCCTCCGGAACCGGGGTGAACACCGGGGATGATGCGGGCCGCTGCTGCGGCGTCGTCCCAGCGTCCAGGCGGGTGGTGTCGGCGGGATCACGCGCAGGAGTCACGCTCGGAAATCCTGCCAGAGACCCACCGGCGTGCAGGGCTTTCACGCCGGGACGCAGGACGCGTTCTGGCTACGCTGTCGAACCATGAGCGATACCTCCCGGCCCGCCCCGATCCCCGCCGACGTCGAGGCGGAGCGCGTGGACGTCGTCGACGTCCTGCACGGGCAGGCCGTCGCCGATCCCTACCGCTGGCTGGAGGACCCGCAGGACCCGCGGACGGTCGAGTGGGCCCGCGCCCAGGAGGCCCGCTTCCGCGCCGGGGCCGCCACCTGGCCGGGCCGCGACGCGGCGGCCGGGCGCATCCGCGAGCTGCTGTCGGCCGGCTACGTGGGAGTGCCGATCTGGCGGGGGGAGCGCCGGTTCGTCTCGCGCCGGGAGGGTCACCAGGAGCACGGCGTCCTCACCGTCGTCGACCCGGCCCCCGGCCCTGCACCGGCCCCGGGCGGGCCGGACGGCGGCGGGGAGACCGTCGAGCGCGTCCTGCTCGACCCGATGGCCCTGGACCCGACCGGCCTGACCACCCTGGACGCCTGGCAGCCGACCCTGGAGGGCGACCTGCTGGCCTATCAGCTGTCCGCCGGCGGCACCGAGGAGAGCGTGCTGCGGGTGCTCGACGTCGCCACCGGCGAGGACGTCGACGGGCCGATCGACCGGGCCCGCTACTCGCCCGTGGCGTGGCTGCCGGGCGGCCGGGCGTTCTACTACGTGCGGCGCCTGCCCCCGCACGAGCTGCCCGAGGACGAGCGCCAGTACCACCGCCGGGTCTGGCTGCACCGGCTCGGCACCGACCCCGCCGAGGACGTCGAGATCTTCGGCGCCGGCCTGGACCCGCGCAGCTACTTCGGCGTGCGGGTCTCCCGCAACGGCCGGTGGCTCGTGGTGACGGCCGCCACCGGGACGGCCCCGCGCAACGACTCCTGGATCGCCGACCTCGGCGACCCGGACTCCCCCGCCCGCCACGCACGCCTCATCGACCCGCCGCTGCGGCCGATCGCCGTCGGCCTGGACGCGCGGGTCGACCCGTACGTCGGGCGGGACGGGCGGCTCTACCTCGGCACCGACCTGGACGCCCCGCGCGGGCGCCTGGCCGTCACCACACCGCACCTGCCCGAGCCGGAGCACTGGCGCGACCTGATCCCCCAGGACGGCGAGGCCGTGCTGGAGGACTACACCTTCCTCGACGGCGCGCCCCTGGACACCGCGCCGGTGCTGCTCGCCTCGTGGACCCGGCACGCCGTCTCGGAGATCACCGCGCACGCCCTGGACGACGGCCGCCCCCTGGACGACGACCGCTGGCCGGTGCGGCTGCCCGGCGTCGGGTCGGTCGGGGGCCTGGTGGCCCGGCCGGAGGGCGGGCACGAGGTCTGGTTCAGCTACACCGACCACACCACGACCCCGCACGTGTACCGGCTCGACGCGGCGACCGGCGAGGTGAGCCTGTGGGCTCGTCCCCCCGGGACCGTCCAGGTGCCGCCGGTGACCACGCGCCAGGTGACGTACACGTCGGCCGACGGGACCGCCGTCCGGATGTTCGTCGTGGCGCGCACCGACGCCACGGACGCCGAGGGGCGGCCCCTGGCGCCCCGGCCCGCGATCCTCTACGGCTACGGCGGCTTCGGGGTGTCGCTCACCCCGGGCTACTCCGGCAGCATCCTCGCCTGGGTCGAGGCGGGCGGTGTCTACGCCGTCGCCAACCTGCGCGGCGGGTCGGAGGAGGGCGAGTTCTGGCACCGCGCGGGGATGCTGGGGAACAAGCAGAACGTCTTCGACGACTTCCACGCCGCGGCGGAGCGGCTCGTCGCCGACGGCTGGACGACGCCGTCCCAGCTGGCCGCGAGCGGCGGCTCCAACGGCGGCCTGCTGGTCGGGGCCGCGCTCACCCAGCGGCCGGAGCTGTTCGCGGCCGTGGTCTGCTCGGCGCCGCTGCTCGACATGGTCCGCTACGAGCGGTTCGGGCTCGGCGCGACGTGGAACGTGGAGTACGGCAGCGCCGACGTCGCCGAGGAGTTCGGCTGGCTGTTCGGCTACTCCCCCTACCACCGGGTGCGCGACGGCGTGGCCTACCCGGCGACGCTCTTCACGGTGTTCGACGGCGACACCCGGGTCGACCCGCTGCACGCGCGCAAGCTGTGCGCGGCCCTGCAGCACGCGACGTCGTCGGGGCGGCCGGTGCTGATCCGGGCGGAGGGCGACGTCGGGCACGGCGCCCGGGCGCTGTCGCGGTCGGTCGACCTGGCCGCCGACACCCTGGCGTTCACCGCCCGCTGGACCGGCCTGTCCCTGACCCCCGAGGCGTGATCCCTCCCGTGCATCTCCTGCCCGTGCTCCACCCCGCGCTCCAGGACATCTCCAAGGACGTCAGCAGCGGCCTCGACAAGGCCGGCGACCCGCACTGGTGGCGGGCGCTGCTCGACGTCCCGCTGAAGGTCGTCGTCATCCTGCTCGGCGCCGTCCTCATCCGGTACGTCGCGCACCGGTCCATCGACCGCATCGCCGAGGGCATCGCCACCGGCCGGGCGGGCCTGTCCCACCCGGACGACCGGGCGCCGACCGCCACGGCGTCCACGGCGGCGCTGGTCTCGGCGCGCCGGGAGCAGCGGGCACGGACCACGGCGTCGGTGCTCAAGAGCGCGACGACGTCGACGGTCGTGCTGGTCACCGTGCTGACCGTGCTGCAGTTGATGGAGGCGCCCATCGGCGGCCTGCTCGCGAGCGCGGGCGTGCTCGGGGTGGCCCTCGGGTTCGGCGCCCAGACGGTGGTGAAGGACTGGATCGCGGGTGTCTTCCTCCTGGTGGAGGACCAGTTCGGGGTCGGGGACGTCGTCGACCTCGGCGAGCTGACCGGCAGCGTCGAGAGCGTCGGCATGCGGGTGACCCGGCTGCGGGACGTCGACGGGACCGTCTGGTACGTCCGCAACGGCGAGATCCTGCGCGTCGGCAACCGCTCGCAGGGCTGGGCCCGGGCCGTCCTGGACGTCGGCCTGCCGCCCGGCGTCGACCTGACGGCGGCCCAGCGCGCGCTGCTGGACGCGGCGGCCCTGGTGTCGGAGGAGCCCGGCCTGGAACGCGCCGTCATCGGCGTGCCGCAGGTGTGGGGCATCGAGTCGGTGAGCGCGGACGGCGTGGCGCTGCGCCTCGTCGTCAAGACCCAGCCGCTGCAGCAGTGGACCGTGGTCCGCGAACTGCGCCGGCTGATCCTGGACCGTTTCGACGCCGCGGGCCTGCCCCGCCCCACGGGCCTGGAGGTCCCCGCCAAGGCGGGCGGCCCCTCCTGACGGGTGACGCCGCCCGGCGCGACGGCGTGGTCGCCGTCAGGGCGCCGGCTCCAGCACCACGACCGGGATGACCCGCTGGGTGCGGCGCTGGTACCCGGCGTAGTTCCGCTGCCGCGCGGCGATCCGGTCGAACAGCCGGGTCCGCTCCGGTTCCTGCGTCACCCGGGCGTGCATCGGCGTCGCCGGGCCACCCTCGAGCGCCACCGTCACCTCGGGGTGCACGCTGAGGTTGAGGAACCAGTCCGGCTGCCGGTCGTCCCCGCCCCGCGACGCGATGACGACGATCGACCCCGGGACGTCGTCGAACCCGGTCAGCATGACCGAGCGCTGCCGGCCCGACGAGCGGCCGGTCGTCGTCAGCGACAGCACCCGCACGCCGCCCATCGACCAGCCGACCCGCCCGCCGGACACCCGGATCAGGCCGCGGTGCACCCGGTTCATCGTCTTCATGGTCAGGTCGCTCGGCATGCTGCGAGTCTGCGCACCCGACACGTCGACGGCAACCCGCCACCCCTGCTCGCCCTCCACCGGACCCCGGCACTCCGACCCCCGGCGGACGAGGCACCGGGCCGGTCCCCGTTCTCGGATCGCATGATCGTCCCGGATTGCATGATCACGACGGGGAGAGTGGGGCGCCGCGGGGAATGGGCCGGCGGAGTCGGACGATCCCGCGGTCTCGTTGTGCCCGGAACCGTAGAAATCCCCCGGTGTCCAGCAGCGCGATGCCGCCGTCCAGGGCCGCGTGAATGGTCCGAACGCCCTCCTCGTCGTCGCCGGGCCCGCACGCGCCCGACAGGGCCGTGCAGCCGAGTCCCAGGGTGGTGACGGTGGGGCCGGTCCACCTGAGGGTGGTGACAGGAATCGTCATGCCCACCGCCGCTCCCGCTCCCGGACCGGCCCGGCAGGCACGCCCGCCCCCAGGGATCGCCGATCCCTGGGAATCCGCCGCGCCGGGGGCACCGCAACGCGATCCGGTCCTGTTCACCCGTCGGGAGGACCGCGCCCGCGTGCCCGAGGAGGACCGGGAACAGCCCTCCCGCGCCAGGCCGCCGATCTGCGGGCGACCCGGGCACCCGGGGACGACGACGTCGGGTCGCTGCTCGCCGACCAGCCGGCACCCTGGGCCTGCACCGCGTTCGCCGACATCACCGCGAGATTCCCCCCCCGCCCGGCGGAGAGGTTTCTGCATACCCCCGGGCGCGGGCCGGCCGGAATCCTCGGTGAACCGTGGGCCGGCGACCGGCACCGGGTGACGAAGATGATCGCTGAATGTTCCGGCGACATGCCGCGGACCGAAATGGGGGATTCGACACCGTGGACGTGCATGTCTTAGAGTCCGCACACACCGCACGCCACCTTCCGGCCGGGTTCAGGAGCAGGAATCCTCTGCGTCCCGCAGCGTCATGACGAAGAGACGGTACGTGAGTAGTGGTTGCGGTCACGTCAGCACCGGGGCTTAATCGAGGAGATCCAGTGGCGCAGAAGGTTCACGTCGTCCTCACCGACGATCTGGACGGCACCGAGGCCGACGACACGGTCTCGTTCGCCGTCGACGGCGTGTCGTACGAGATCGACCTGTCCGAGGGGAATGCCGAGGCCCTGCGCGGCGTGTTCGGCCCGTACATCCTCGCGGGACGCCGGGTGGGCGGTCGCTACAAGGTGAGCGCCCGGCAGGGCGTGGCGAAGAAGCCCGTCGAGGAGTCCGACGGCCTCGACATGGGCGACGTGCGCGCCTGGGCCCGCGACAACGGCTTCCAGGTCAGCGACCGCGGCCGGGTGTCCGGAGAGATCAAGGCCGCCTACCGCGCGGCCCACTGACGCCCGCGCCGCCTCGTCGTTTCCTGGCACACCGACCTGAGCGCGAGATATCGTGCGCTCGCCACCATTCGTGACAGATGGGGCCGGAGCCGCCGAGCGCGGGTCCGTCCGGTACGGGCCGGGAGGGCATGCACCGTGAGCGAGGCCGCTGGGGACGACGACGGCGCGGACTGGGCGGCCGGGGTCGGTGACGCCGTGGCGGCGACGGACGCGGGCCAGCCCGACCTGTCGGGCATCGTGATCGACACCTCGGTGCCGCACCCCGCGCGACGGTACGACTACCTGCTGGGCGGGAAGACGAACTACGCCCCCGACCGTGCCTCGGCCGACGCCGCGACCTCCGTCTTCCCCGCCCTGCGGACCACGATCCTGGAGAACCGGCGGTTCCTGCGCCGGGCGGTCACCTACATGGCCCGCGAGGGCGGGGTCGACCAGTTCCTGGACATCGGGACCGGCATCCCGTCGCCGGGCAACACCCACGAGGTGAGCCAGGCGATCAACCCGGCGTCCCGCGTGGTGTACGTGGACAACGACCCCGTGGTCCTGGTCCACTCGCGGGCTCTGCTGTCGGACACCCCGCAGGGCCGCACCGCCTTCATCCCTGCCGACCTGCGGGATCCGGACGCGATCCTGTCCCACCCGGGACTCGCCGCCACGCTGGACCTGTCCCGCCCGGTCGGGTTGCTACTGATCGCGGTGGTCCATTTCATCCAGGACGACGACGAGGCGTGCGCCGTCGTGCGGCGCCTGGTCGAGGCGCTCCCGCCCGGCAGCTACCTGGCGCTGAGCAACGCCACGTACGACGTCCTGCCGCCGGACGTCGGCGCCCGCCTGCACGCGGCGATGACCGCCGACCCGCCGAGCGCGGCCTGGGCTCGGACGCGGCCGCAGGTGGAGCGGTTCTTCGAGGGCCTGGAGCTGGTCCCGCCCGGCGTCGTCACCCTCAACCGCTGGCGTGCCGAGGACGAGCCGCCCCCGCGCCCCCGCGACGACGAGACCGTCGTCTACGGCGGCCTGGCCCGCATCCCCTGACCCTCGGGCCGTCCACGAGCGGCCATCCCGGTCGCGGCCACCTCGGACGCCTCGGCCTCGGCGACGAGCAGCCGCCGCGCGGCGCAACAGGTCGGCGCGGGCCGCGGGCAGCAGGTGGTACCCGTCCAGGTGCCCGGCCGCGGCCAGCGCGTCGAGGAGCGCCAGCCCGGCAGCCGGGCCGCGGGCCATCCCGACCGCGACCGCCCGGTTCAGCTCCACGACCGGTGAGGGTGACAGCTGCGCGAGACGCCGGTACAGCGCGGCGATCTGGGCCCAGTCGGTGGCCGCGGCCGAGGGCGCCTGGTCGTGCACCGCGGCGATCGCGGCCTGCACCTGGTAGGGGCCCGGACGACCGCGGCGCAGGGCACGGTCGAGGACGGCGACACCCTCGGCGACCGCGGCGACGTCCCAGCGCGACCGGTCCTGCTCCTGCAGGACGACGAGCCCGCCCGCCGCGCCCAGGCGGGCGGGACGGCGGGCCTCGGTGAGCAGCAGGAGCGCCAGCAGCCGGGCCAGCCGGACCGCCTCCGCCGTCAGCTCGGCCCGGACGGGCGCCACCCCGTCGGCGACGGTGTAACCGGCGTTGAACAGCAGGTAGACCACCGCCAGGACGGCGGCGGTGCGCTCGGGCAGCTGGTGCTCGGGCGGCACGCGGAACGGGATCCCGGCGTTGCGGATCTTGCGTCGGGCGCGGACCAGGCGCTGCGCCATCGTCGCCTCGCCGACCAGGAACGCCCGGGCGATCTCGGCGACGTCCAGCCCGCCCACGGTGCGCAGCGTCAGCGCCACCCGTCCCTCCGGCGCCAGCGCCGGGTGGCAGCAGGTGAAGATCAGCTGGAGCCGGTCGTCGTCCAGGCCACCGGACGGCGGGGCACGCCGTCCGCGGGCCAGTGCCGCAACGCCGCCTCGAACGCGTCCTGCGCGCACTCCTCGGCGAGCGCCCAGTCACCGGTCACCCGGATCAGGGTCGCCACCACGGTGGCCCAGCCGTCCCGGAACGCGGCGGTCACCGCGTCCCGGGAGGCGGGATCGATCACTCCACCCAGAACGGCCTCAGCTCCAGGTAGCCGTGCCGCGCCATCGGGTGCCGGGCGGCGACCTCCAGGGCGTGGTCGAGGTCCCGGCAGTCCAGCACGTCGAAGCCGGCGATCTGCTCCTTCGTCTCCCCGAACGGCCCGTCGGTGACCAGCAGCCGGCCGCCGCGGATCCGGACCGTCGTGGCGTCGGCGGCCGGGCGGACCCGGTCACCGAGCACGCGGGTACCGGCGGCGTCCGTCTCCGCCACCCACGTCTCGATCGGCACCTCGCCGTCGACGTCGGCGCCGACCCCGCCGTCAGTGTCGGCGCCGGCCCGGGCGTCGGCATCGGCCGGGTCGAGGGCGGGGTCCACGCACACCAGCATCAGGTACTTCACGGTTCCTCCTCGTCGTCACCCGCCGTCCCGATGAGGACGGCGGTACCCGTCTGACGGACAGCGCCGGCCGGAGACGACAGGCCGCGAGGACGATTCTGTCGACCGTCAGAGCTGCTGGCCCCCCGACAGCTCGATCCGGGTGCCGTTCGCCCAGCCGAAGCCGTCGGCCAGCAGCAGCGGCACGGCCGCGCCGATGTCGTCGGCCTCGCCCGGGCGGCCCAGCGCGATCACCCGGGAGACCGCCGCGTTGAGCCGGGCGTCGTCGCGGACGGCGCCGCCGCCGAAGTCGGTGGCGATCGCGCCGGGCACCAGGGCGTTCACCCGGATCCCGCGCGGGGCGAGCTCGGCGGCCTGGTAGCGCGTGAGGACCTCCAGGGCGCCCTTGGCCGCCGCGTAGACGCTGTACCCGGGCATGGTGAACCTGGCCAGCCCGGACGACACGTTGAGGATGCGCCCGCCGTCCGCCATCAGCGGGAGCAGCGCCCGGGTGAGGAAGAACGGTCCCTTGAACAGCACCCGGACGGCGTCGTCGAACGCCTCCTCGCCGACCTGCACGAAGGGGGCGTACAGCCCTTCCCCGGCATTGTTGACCAGGTAGTGCAGGGGCACGCCGCCCCACCCCGCGAGCACCTCCCCGACGGACGCGGAGAAGGCCGCGAACGACCCGCTGTCGCCCAGGTCCAGCTGCAGCGCCGTCGCGGGGACGCCGAGCTCCCTCGCCTCCTCGACGGACGCGTCCACCTCCTCCTTGCGGCTGCGGTACGTGCCGATCACCCCGACGCCGGCGGCAGCCAGGTGGCGGGTCATGCTCCGGCCGAGGCCGCGGCCGGCCCCGGTGACAAGTGCGATCTTCGGTCGGTCCGTCGTCGTCATGGCACCCACCCTCGCCCGGGACCGGCGGCGCTCGGGCGCCGCGCGGATCCCCGGACCGGCGATCCGGGGCTACCGCCGCCGACCTGCGCGACGATGGGAGCGGCCCGGACGGGCCGGAACCGACCGAGGGAGGACGCCGTCGTGGACCGGGACGCGCTCGGCTCGTTCCTGCGGCACCGGCGCGAGCAGTTGCAGCCGTCGGACGTCGGCATGGTCGCCGGCGGTCGGCGCCGGGCGCCGGGGCTGCGCCGCGACGAGGTCGCGGTGCTCGCGGACATGTCCAGCGACTACTACGAGCGCATCGAGCAGGGCCGCGGTCCCCGCCCGTCGCGGGCCATGCTCGGCGCCGTCGCCCGCGCCCTGCGCCTCACCCTGGACGAGCGCGACCACGTCTACCGGCTGGCCGGCCACGAGCCGCCTGCCCGGCACGAGTCGCTCGGCTACGCGGACGCGGGCCTGATGTGCGTCCTCGACGCGGTCACGCCCACGGTGCCGGCGCTGATCACCGACGACCTGCACGAGGTGCTCGCCCAGAACCCGCTCAACGTGGCCCTGCTCGGCGCCCTCCACGCCGCCGAGGGGAGGCAGCGCAACTTCATCTGGCGCTGGTTCACCGACGCGCCGTTGCGCGGCCGGTACGCGCCCGACCAGCACGACGGGCTCGGGCGCGAGTACGTGGCCGACCTGCGGGCCGGGTACGGGCTGCGGCGGGGCGACGCCGCCGTCCGCTCGCTGGTCGAGGACCTGTCGCAGGCGAGCGCGGAGTTCCGCCGGATCTGGGCGCTGGAGGAGGTCGCCGTCCGCCGGTCGACACTCAAGGTGATCCTGCACCCCGAGGTCGGCCGGCTCGACCTGCAGTGCGACGTCGTCCTGAGCCCGCCCTCGCGCCAGCGCCTGGTCCTGTTCCGCCCGCAGGCCGGGACCGGGACGGCCGAGCGCCTGTCGATGCTGGGCGTCATCGGCACGCAGGACTTCTCGTCCGCTCCGCACTGACCTCCGAACGCCGGGACAGGACCGGCACCCGGCAGCGATGATGTTCTACGGCACTGATCATCCAGCGAACCAGCCGTGCGGGGAGGCCGTCGTGAGGACTGCAGGAGCAGGTCACCGGACGCCGCGAGCGATCCGGCCGGCCGTCGTCGCGGTGCTGGCCCTCCTCGTGGCGGGGGGCTGGCAGGCGACCGCGGCGCAGGCGGTCTCGCCGTGCAGCGGCCCGAACCCCCCGGCGTCCTGTGACGGCGGGGGCGGCGGCGACGGGACGCCGACCCCCACGCCCACCCCCGCGACGCTGTCCGCCCCCGACATCTACGGCGGCGGGGCGGACACGACGACGGCCTTCTCGGTCGAGGTGGCCCCGCAACCGGCCGACTGGCTCGCGGCGACGCACCTGACGGTCCAGCAGGCGCCGGCGCCGGCCGGCCCCTGGAGCGCCTGGCGGGACGTGACCACCTCCCCCGATCCCACGGGCGGGTTCCGCCGGTTCTACGTGCTGTCCGGCACCTACACCGCGCCGCAGGCGGCGCCGTGCTTCCGGGCCCGGATCGCCCACGGCTCCGGCACGCCGTCCGGGTGGTCGGCCGTGAAGTGCATGGCGTCGGCGCCCGTCGCGACCGGGGTGTCGGTGCCCTACTGGGTCTTCGGCACGTCGACGCAGGTCACCTGGACCGACAACTCCGTCAACGACCAGACCTACTACCTGCAGGTCACCCGGCCGGACGGCACCACCACCCTGACGTCGGTCGCGGGCACCCCCGGCACGACGGGCACCCGCAGCGCCACCATCGCGCTGCGGCCGGACGACGACGGCTGCGTCACGGTGTGGGCGCGGGACTGGCTGGCCGGCAACGTGCGCTACCTGCCGAACGACAGCGTGTGGCTCGCGA
>Ga0302322_100004932_pt1 | contig 11669 bp, 12 predicted proteins | sample Fen_T0_2_FD_203757 | JGI IMG/M metagenome (GOLD analysis project Ga0302322, IMG submission 203757) | Peat permafrost microbial communities from Stordalen Mire near Abisko, Sweden - Fen_T0_2 | ecosystem: Environmental > Terrestrial > Soil > Wetlands > Permafrost | place: Sweden: Abisko... | reverse complement strand
GGAGCTCGGGAAAACGGGAGCGTGCCACCTGTTTCGGCACACGCTGGCGACGGTGATGCTCGAGCGCGGCGCCGACATCCGCTACATCCAGGAGATGCTGGGGCATGCCGAGCTGAGCACGACTGAGATCTACACGCAGGTTTCGATCCGCAAGCTGTGCGCGGTGTACGAGGCGACGCACCCCGCAGCGCGGCTCACGCGGAGCGCCGCTACGGAACACCCCTCGCTTGCAAGCACGGCACGCGCCGTCACCGCGGGCGAGCTGTTTTCGCATTTAGCGGCTGAAGATGAAGAGGACGGCGCTGAACCGGCAGAGCACGAGAGCGCATGACGGCGCGGTCGCTCCGCCCGTCCGCCGAGTCGCTCGGGTCAGCGGATCGCATAACGCAGCGTTATGCGATCCGCCCTTCGGGTCACGGGGCTTGCAACTCTGGAGGGTGATAGTTGGGTAGCGCGAGAGACGGCTGGCAAGCCCCGCGCCTGCCCCTCGCTAAACATAACGAGACATTATGTTTCCTCGGCGGACGGGCTCCGCTCTGCACTGAGCGACGGAGCGCGATCGAGAGCGCGCATGGCGTTGCGAACCCCACCCGCCCCCAACGTGTGCCGCTACGGCCCGGCTGGCCCCGCCCCAGCCGGGCCTCGGTGCGTCAGAGCCCCCACCGCTGCCCGAGCCGCGATCACTCGAACAGCTCGTCGGCGCTTGCCACAACAGCGGCGCGGCGAAGCCAGGTTTTCAGCACATCCAGATCGGGACAAGCGAGGATGCGCTCACGCTGCGGCGCAGAAACAGATAGCCCGCGGGCATCGAGCACGTCGAGGACATCGGCTGCCCTGCTAGAAGCGCGACTGCGATCGATGCGCTCGCTGATGAATTTCTCGACGATTTTTTCTGCTTCGGGATGCATTTTGAAAGCCTTTTTCGCGGCGTCGCCGAGAGCGGAGGCGATGAGCGCCAAATATAGCACCTGGTGGTCGTGGGGCAGATGCCCGAGGGCAGAGGATGCTGCTTGAGCGATGGCAACCGCGGTTTTGGTGTCGCCGTTGCCATGCGTCATGGCGGAAAGTACGGCCAGCTCCGGCTCCCGCGCGGCCTGTGCGGGGTCTGTAACGATGGGGATAGCGTCGGGGCCGAGCACGCGGGGGCGCACGACCGAGCCGCCCGCCAAATCGAGATTGATGGGCGCGGAAGCCCAAGCTGCGACGGTGGAGTCAGGGGTCAACACGAGGAGCTCGACCGGACACTCGTGACGAGCGCGCAGAACCGAAACGTAGGCGGGCCAGGTGAAGCGTTTGCGCTCGTCGCGAGAGAGCTGCGCTTCCACGATGACTCCGAGCACGGGCTTGCCGTCGACGAGCAGCACGACCGCATCGGCACGAAACTCAGTCGGCACGACCTCGGTCAAATCCGAGGAAGCGAGCCGAGCCTCCGTGTACGCAGGCAACTCGAGGTGGAGCGCTTCTCGAAGTAGCTGCGCGGCGAGCTCTGGCTGGTTACGAAAGAGCAGAACGAGCGACTCGTGATCGAGCGACGGCATCGGCTGTGACGATAGCGCATCGAGCTTCCGCAGCGCGAAGAAGTGATCGCCGTGCAACGACGGGGCACTCGCCGAACTGCGGCCGAGCGCGGGAGGGCCAGGGGCCCGCGCTCGGCCAAGCGTGCAACGACTGGGCGGGCGGGAGCCGCCCGCGACGAGACATCGACGAAGCGTCTAACGGCGCGTTGAGCGGCGGCGGCGCTTTACAACGGCGCGCACAGCCCGAGCCCATCATGGAGCTCGGGCGAGTCGTTTCAAGAGCCGCGCTGGCCGCCGTCCGCTCCAACGCTCCGTTAGACGCATGCGACGTGAAGCGCGCGCCGTGCACCGCCCCGAATGAGGCTAAAAATAAGCCGCATTCTTCCTTTAGCCGCCGGCCTCGAACCCCGCTAGACTCAAGGCCGTGTCAGGCCCTGATGTGAGCGAGCTCGAACAACGCGTCAACGCGCGCCGCTCGCCTCGTGTGCCCGTACGTCGTGGCGGTCGCGCCCCCTTCTGGGCATCGCCTCCAAGGCACTCTCGCGCTGCCAAAACTCGCGTCTGGGATTTTAAGCAGCCAGCATCAATCAACCTCAAGGGTGATGCTCCTCGAACTCCCCGTAGCTACCGGGGAATTTCTCGCTGCGGCTACGAAGTCGCGTCCAAGGTAACCCTTGGTGCGAGGGACTACGACGCGAGCATTGGGCGGTGGGTGAGTAAGGATCCGATCTTGTTTGGGGGCGGGCAGGCGAATCTGTACGTGTACGTCGGGAACGACCCGATCAATCGACGGGACCCAAGCGGGTTAGTGCCGTGGATTGAAGTGGCATTTCCCTTTCTCATCCCACTAGACAGCGCGAATGTTGCCGGCGCGCTGGCGACGTTGGCTAACGTGCTTACGCCGGGAACGAACACGAGCGTCCTTTGGAACGGCGGGGACCCCGTGGTTTTGCTTGGAGATTCTCCTTACACTTTTGGTAACCAGGGCCTCACGTTTGGTCACGTGGTGGCTCTGGCGCCAGGTGCAACGTGCCTGAACCACGAACTGCAGCACGTTAAGCAACACGATATGCTCGGGCCTGAATACCTGCCCGCGCATGTAGCTGCCCAAGCGTACTCGTGGCTAACAACCGGCACATACGACCTTGGGAACCCATTGGAAACAGGCCCATACAGCCCAACACCCCGCCCGTGGCCGTAATGAAAGAATCCGGGAAGCGAGTACTTCTCGCGTGCTCGCTCTTGTGCGCCTGTGATCCGCCACTTCGGGTTGCAGGGACAATCGTCGACCCCGATGGTCGGGCCGTGCCTGGGGCAGCTATCATCTATCAATGTCCCGAACGCCCGGGCCGTGTCGCGCGTGCAACATCGGGCTCGCACGGCGAGTTTGTAGTACCTGTCGACGTCGGTTGCGTCTACTCAGGGTGCACCCTGAGTGTGAGCACACCAAACGGCAAGTCGGTTACGGCGAAAGCCATCGCCAGCTGCGTCGAGAAGCGATTGGCGTGCTCGAAGGGCTGCTCGCACGTTGAAGCTCGAATCGTGGCGCCGTGATATCGCCGTAGGGGTGATACCCAGCCTGAGCGGTCGTAGCAGTCGCTCTTCGCGGACATCGCGTCTTCAGCTCGCCCTTCGCTTGAAGTCCTCGATGATGGGGGCAAGGAACTCGACGATTTTGTCCTGCTGACGGCGGGGGAGCTTGGCTACCTCGTCGAACAGCTTTCTCACCTTGCCGACGGGCCCGCTGGGCCGCGGAAGTGAGGTCTTTTCGGTAAAGAGATCTTCGACGCGGACGCCGAGGGCGCGGGCGAGCTTGGGGATGGCGTCGGAACGCGGCGGCTTGTCGCTCTGCTCCCAGAGGGCGACGTTTTGCTGTGGCTCGCCGATGAGGCGAGCGAGCTCGGCCTGGCTGAGCGCAGCGGCTTTGCGGAGCGCGACGAGCCGGGCGCCCTGAGCGGGCCTTTGCTTGGAGAGCTTGCGAGGCACGCCGGGAGTGTAAGGGCGAGTTTCCGCGTCAGCGGCTTGGGGCGGATCGCGCGCTTGCATCGTTACCAATATATGGGTTACAGGATGACAGGTCAACCGACGAGCGGGTTTTGTGAATTTCCGCTTGACGGCTCAAAACAAGGAGCACGCGAATGGCGCGGATCCCAGAAGCAGAAATCGAGCGGCTAAAAGCGGAGATTTCGCTAGAGCGGCTGGCGGAGGCGCGGGGCGTGCAGCTGAAGCGGCACGGCGCTGACCTGATGGGCCTCTGTCCCTTCCACGACGATCGCACCCCGTCACTCGTCATCAGCCCCGAGAAGAATCTCTGGCACTGCCTGGGCGCGTGTCAGGCGGGCGGCACGGTGATCGACTGGGTGATGCGCGCGGAGGGGATTTCGTTTCGACACGCGGTCGAGCTGCTGCGCGAGGGATTTCCTGCTTTAGCTGCCAACGCCTCGCCGCCAGTAAAGCGAGGGCGACAGGCCGGCAAAGTGGCGAAGCACTCGACGGTGACGAAGCTCGGGACTGCTGTCGAGCAGCAAGCAGAAGACGAGCGCGTGCTCGAACGCGTCGTCGGCTACTACCACGAGGCGCTGAAGGAGAGTCCGGAGGCGCTCGAGTATTTGGCGTCGCGCGGGCTGCGCAGCAGCGAGATGATCGAGCGCTTCCGCCTGGGTTTTGCGAACCGGACGCTGGGCTACCGGCTGCCGCACAAGAATCGGAACGCCGGCGCCGAGCTGCGTGGCCAGCTCGAGCGAATCGGTGTTTTCCGCGCGAGCGGCCACGAGCATTTCAACGGCTCTTTGGTGATCCCGATTTTCGACGAGCAGGGCCGCGTGACCGAGATGTACGGGCGCAAGGTGACGCCGAAGCTGCGACCGGGAACGCCGCTGCATCTGTATTTGCCGGGTCCGCATCGAGGTGTTTGGAACATTGAGGCTTTCCAGGCGAGCCGCGAGATCATTTTGTGCGAGGCGCTGATCGATGCGCTGACGTTTTGGTGCGCGGGCTTCCGGAACGTGACCGCCGCGTACGGCGTCGAAGGTTTCACCGAGGACCACTGGGCGGCGCTCGAGCGCTACGGCACGGAGCGTGTGTACATCGCCTACGATCGGGACGAGGCGGGCGACCGGGCGGCGGAGAAGCTCGCGACAGAGCTGATGGCGCGGGGCATCGAGTGTTTTCGGGTGCAGTTTCCGCGCGGCATGGACGCGAACGCCTACGCATTGAAGGTAACACCCGCCGACAAGAGCCTGGGCTTGGTGCTGCGACAGGCAGTGTGGATGGGCAAGGGCGTGGGGCCAGCGACGACGTCAACGATTGCGCAGCAGGACGCGCCTGCCGTGGTCGTCGAGCCTGAGCCAGAGATGCCCATCGTCGAGCCAACGCCCGCACCTGCCCCACCGCCCGTCGCGAGTGAGCCCGAGCCGGTTACGCCCGCGCCACCAGTCCCGACACGGCGTCCCAGCGCTGCCGAGATTTCCTCTTTAGCCGCCGAGCTCGGCGCGGCAGTCGTGACGACGCCGATGGTTTCGCCGCCGGCGCCGCCCAAGCCCGCACCAGCAGCCGAGCCGCGCAGCCACGGCGAGGAGCTGCTTTTTCAGTTTGCAGATCGGCGCTGGCGGATCCGAGGATTTTCGAAGAACACGAGCGCGGAGCAGCTGAAGATCAATGCGCTGGTGTCGCGCGAGGGCGGTGGTTTCCACATAGACAATCTCGAGCTGTATTCGGCGCGGCAGCGTGGGGTGTTTCAAAAACTGGCGGCGGACGAGCTGGGTGTCGACGAGAGCGTGATCAAGCGCGACTTGGGCGAGCTGCTCTTGAAGCTCGAGACGCGGCAGGAAGAGACGTTGCGGGCGGCGCTCGAGCCGAAGAAGCCGGAGGTGGTGCTGACCGAGGTCGAGCAGGAAGCGGCGCTCGAGCTGCTGCGAGATCCGCGGCTGATGGAGCGGATTTTGGAGGACTTTGAGCTTGCCGGCGTGGTGGGCGAGCGCGTGAACAAACTCGTCGGCTACCTGGGCGCGACGAGCCGCAAACTCGACAGGCCGCTGGCCGTGATCATCCAAAGCTCGAGCGCGGCGGGCAAGTCGTCGCTGATGGACGCGGTGCTCGCGCTGATGCCGGAGGAGGAGCTGACCCAGTACTCGGCGATGACGGGGCAGTCGCTGTTTTACATGGGCGACAAGCAGCTCGAGCACAAGATTTTGGCGATCGTCGAGGAGCAGGGCGCGGAGCGAGCCGCGTATGCGCTGAAGCTGCTCCAGAGCGAAGGCGAGCTCACGATTGCATCGACCGGCAAAGACCCAACGACGGGTCGGCTGGTGACCGAGGAATACCGGGTGACAGGCCCGGTGATGATCTTTTTAACGACGACGGCGATCGAGGTGGACGAAGAACTTCTGAACCGCTGCCTGGTCCTGAGCGTCGACGAAGGCCGCGAGCAAACGCGAAAGATCCACGAGCGGCAACGCGAAGCCGAGACACTCGAAGGCCTCGTCGGCAAGCGCGAACGTGACCGCATCCGCAAGCTGCACCAGAACGCGCAGCGCCTCTTGCGGCCGCTCTCGGTCGTGAATCCGTTTGCCCGCGAGCTTGGCTTTCTGGACACACAAACGCGGTCCAGGCGCGATTTTCCGAAGTATTTGACTCTGATCCGGGCGATCGCGCTGCTCCATCAATACCAGCGCCCCGTGAAGGTGCACCGGCATCGGGGCGAGGAGCTCCGGTACATCGAGGTGACGCGCGACGACCTCCGGCTCGCCAACGAGCTCACTCACGAGGTGCTCGGGCGGAGCCTGGACGAGCTGCCGCCCCAGACGCGGAGGTTGCTCGGGCTGGTGGAAACGATGGTGCAAGAGCGGGCGCGAGCGATGGGTATCGAGCGGCGCGATTTTCGCTTTAGCCGCCGTGAGGTGCGGGAGGCGACCAGTTACAGCTACGAGCAGCTGCGGGTGCACCTGGGGCGGCTGGTCGAGCTTGAGTATTTGCTCGTGCACCGCGGCGGCCGCGGGCAGAGTTTTTTCTACGAGCTGCTGTACGATGGCGGCGGCGCCGGCGGCGCGCCGCGCGTGTTTGGTCTGATCGAGCTGGGCGACGCCGCTGCGAGTACGACTCCGACTTTGGGGGGTAGCGAGGGTGGGTTTGGGGGGTCATTGGGGGCCCAAACCGGGGCTAAACCGGAGGGTTTGTTGGGTGAGCAAACTGCTACGGAGCAGCAGCAAAACAGCTCGAGTCGCGATCGGGAAGCGACGGAGGATGAAAACGCACGTCGCGGGAGCGCTGCAAGCGCGGAGCGTGGCGGCGAAGTCGTAGCGCTACCGAAGCGGACACGCGGTGCGCCCGAGCGCCGCGCAGCCGAGGCGCGCTGATGGGACGTCCCTGGCCGAAGAAGCCGGCGCCCGAGAGTGCGAAGGAGCCGGACGGCCTGCACGTCTGGCTGCTCCGTTACCTCGAGTGGCTGCGGGTGCGGCACTACTCGGAGCGCACGGTCGTGAACCGCGAGAAAGCGGTGGGTCTCTTCATCGAGTGGAGCGAAGCGCGAGGCGTGCTCCGGCCGATGGAGGTGACGAAGCCCATGCTGGAGCGTTACCAGCGGCACCTGTACCACGTGCGAAAAGCCGATGGTCGAGCGCTCAGTGCCCGCGGGCAGGTGTGGCGGCTGGGACCGGTACGAGCTTATTTCAAGTGGCTCACACGGCAAAACGTGCTGCTTTGGAATCCGGCTTCCGAGCTTGAGCTGCCGCGCACCCAGCGGCGTCTTCCCAAGCACGTGCTCAGCGTGAGCGAGGTCGAGAAGGTGCTGGCGCTGCCCGACGTGAAGGACGTTTTCGGTCTTCGGGACCGCGCGCTGCTCGAGACGCTGTACTCGACGGGCATCCGTCGCAAGGAACTGATTGGCCTGGGGCTCTTCGACATCGACACCGAGCGCGGGACTTTGCACGTGCGTGAGGGCAAGGGCGGACGCGAGCGAGTCGTCCCGATCGGAGAGCGGGCGCGACTTTGGATCGACAAATACGTGAGCGACGCGCGGACTGAGCTGCTGGTGCCGCCCGACGCCGGCGTGCTTTTCTTGACGCGCTTCGGCGAAGCCTTTCGCCCCGGCCCTCTCACGAACCTGGTCCGCGGCTACGTCGACCGCGCCGAGCTGGGCAAGACGGGATCGTGCCACTTGTTTCGACACACGCTGGCGACCGTGATGCTCGAGCACGGCGCCGACATCCGCTACATCCAAGAAATGCTCGGCCACGCCGAGCTCAGCACGACGGAAATCTACACGCAGGTTTCGATCCGCAAGCTGTGCGCGGTGTACGCGGCGACGCACCCGGCGGCGCGGCTCGCGCGAAGCACAGCTGATCCGCGGCCGCCGCTGGCGAGCACTGCACGCGCTGTCACGGCAGACGAACTCTTTTCCTGGTTAGCCGCTGAAGTCGATGAAGACGACGAGCCGGCAGTGGACGAACACGCTTGACGGCTCGGCGGCTAACAGAGCGTTGGAGCGGACGGCGGCGAGTACGGCTCTGGGACGGCACGCCTGTGCTCGACGGGGCGGCACTGGCTTTGGGCGACCTCGTGGACGCGCCGCCGCCGCTCAACGCGGCGTTAGCCGCCTGGTGCGGCGCGGGCACGGCGCCGGCCGGCTCCCACCCACCCAGTCGCTGCATGGGCGGGCCCGCGGGACCCTCCCACGGGCCCGCAGAGCGGCGCTTGCCCTGGCTATTGGCGACCACGCCTGACGGGCGGAAGCAGGAGAAACGAGATAAGATGCACGAAATGCACGCTCAAGTCCGCAACGGCCACCTCGTGATCGACGAGCCTACCGATTTGCCTGAGGGCACGGTCGTGGAGCTGAAGGTCGTGAAGATGGACGACCCGTGGGCGGGCCTGGACCCCGAGGAACGCGCGGAAATCGAAGAGGGGATCGAAGCTGGCTTCCGCGACATCGAGAACGGTGATGTGGTCGACGCCCGCGAGTTTCTTGCGCAGCTGCGGGCCAAGCATCCGTGAGAGTCAAGCTCTCGAAGCGAGCGGAGAACGCTGTCGCGCGAATCGATGCACGTTGGCTCGCCAGCGCTGATCACCCGGACGTGTTTCTCACCGAGATGGATCAAGTCGTTGAGCACCTCGAGACGGTGAGCGCACCGGGCACGCCCTGCCCGACGAAAAAGCGACCGCAACTCAAGCGAATCATGCTCGAGAAGTCGAAGTGCCACGTCTATTTCGAGATCAACAAGCCGAAGAAGTTGATCAACGTCGTCACCGTTTGGGACGGTCGACGCGAACGAGCGCCGAAGCTCTGAGCCGCTGAGCGTCGGGGCCATCATCGCTCAGAGGCCCGCGTGGGAAGTCCGGAGGGGCCCGCGCGGGCCGAACCGCGCAGCGCGGGGCGGGCGGGAGCCGACGAGCGACGAGACGGTGTGACGCGCCTAAGGGCGCGTTGAGCGGCGGCGGCGCGTATCGATGCCGAACTGAGCCCGAGCCCCATCACGGAGCTCGGGCGAGTCGTTTTTGTAGCCGTGCTCGCCGCCGTCCGCTCCAACGCCCCCCTTAGGCGCCAGCGTCGTGAAGTGCACCTGCGCAGCGAGTGGCAGAACCGCTTCATTTTCGCAGATTCTTCCTTTAGCTGCCCAGCCCGAACCCCGCTAAACTCCGAAACGTGTCAGGCCTTGGTGCGAGCGAGCTTGAGCGACCCACGCGCTGCGTGCGCCTCGCGCCGCCGTGCTCTCCACGCGTGCGCACAGCTCGAAACTCGCGTCTGGGATTTTCGCCTCGCCCGCGCATCACTCGTCAGGGTGATGCTGCTCGCAACCGTCGAAGGCGACTGGGAAATTCTCGCCGCGGCTACGAAGTCGCGTCCAAGGTAACCCTTGGGGCGAGGGATTATGATCCGGTTGTCGGGAGGTGGATCAGCAAGGATCCGATCCTATTTGGCGGCGGACAGGCGAATCTGTATGTGTATGCGGGAAATGATCCTGTGAACTTGTCGGACCCTCGTGGCACGGATGTTTGCCGGATGTCGACCGATGAAGGATATCATCATGAATGGGTTGATATCGACGGTCACTCCTATGGATTCTGGCCAGGGGGCATCAGCGGGAATCCGTTTCTTGATGCCTCACAGGTGTACAGTCCGGATCCGCATGAAAACGATGGCTCTAGAGCGCCGTGTGCACGTCATCTACACCTGACGAAGATAGAGAATTGGAGAATTGGATCGACAAAACATACCAGACCAATCGAACAAACCGAACGATACCGTACTCATTCGGTTCGCAGGACTGTCGCGGTTTCCAGGACAGCGTCATGGATAAGCTTGCAGATATTCAGGGAGTGGCATCGCCATGGAAGGTCAGATTCGTTTTGTTGCCCGAATGGTGGGCCCCTTATGTCTTCTCCTGGTTTCAGTAGAACTCTTGGTTGCCTGCGAAAGCGAGAAAGCGCGCTTGAGTACGGTCAATGCTGTCGAAGCGTGTCGAAAAACACTCCTAGTGAACCCAAGCTGCTCGAACTGGCCGCGCTTGGCGGAGATTACCGATTCTTGGAATCATCCTCTGCGGTGTGTAGTCGATTCGCGAGGCGTGTCCAGAGTGGTATCGTTCGGGCGGGATGGCCATCCGGGAGGAGAAGGGGTTGATGGAGACATTGCATGTTTACCAAAGAACGGGAGTTGTGTATGTGATTTCGGACGAGGTGAAGGCGGTCACCAGTAGCGCGGATGGACAAGGCGCGTTCAGCGGGTCGGCAATGAGTTTGGTAGTCAATCCACCCGCGTCCCCGCAAATACCCGCGCGTGTACCATCAAATCCAGACGTGGGAGTTGCTGGCGTCCGTATGGGGAGACGATGCCCTTTGGCGCAAGGGACTATGACGCGCAGACGGGAAGGTGGTTGGCGAAGGACCCGATCGTGTTTAAAGCGGGAAAGGCGAATTTGTACGTGTACGCGGGAAACGACCCCATCAATCACCGGGATGCATCGGGCCTTTTCGGCATCGCAATCGGGGGCAGCGGTGGCTTGGGGTTCGGGTTTCCGCTTGGTGGCAGCTACGACGTAGGCACTGGTATCGTCATTGACTGGAGCTTCACGGACGGGTTGACGATCGCCGGGTACAAGTCGGACACCGCAAGTTTGGGTGCCGGGGCATACGCTGGCTTGGGCGTCGACTTCACGATCAACTTTGGCGATTTGAAGGACTTCGCAGGCAAATCTTTAGGTGCCAAAGTCGATGTCGGGTTTGTCGAGAAGGGCGACGTTAAGCTGAGTGGAGTGCTGGGCCCGACAGTCGCGGCAGTCTGCGGCGGTCTTGGGGGCACCAGTGCATCGAGCACGCCCTCCTGGACCATCTCCACGGGTCTAGGCGGTGGGCTCTACGTGGGAGGCACCCTCACCGATACCCGCGTCGAAGGCTATAATTTCAGGTCCGGGACGTTCGTCTCTTACTAAGCAATGTCGGACCCGAGCAGGACGGCGAATCAGGGGGAAGTGCGACGACGAAACGCACGTCGCCTGTCCTTGTTGTTGTTCGTCCTGTACCTCCCGCTTTTTGCTGCGATCCAGCGGTGGTTGCCGAGTGCGTCCAAGCCATTGTTCTGGGTCTATGCGGTTTCGATGGCCGGAACGTGGATCGCGTCCTGGAACATCGGCTGGCCACGATACCCGCGACAATGAGTGTTAGAGACATGCCCCATCGCCGGCAGTAGTACGGGTATCTCGATGCCCGAGTTGACGCACCAGCACAAGGAGAGGCGCCGCCGTTCTGCCCTCGGCCGCGCGCGGCGCGCTTTGGCGCCGCGTCCGGCGTTGAGGGCCACGGGCGCGCACAGGCTGCGAAGCGGCCGAGCACGACCGGGCGTAACGCAACGTACCCTGCGGGAGCATCACTACGATGAGTTCGGTACGCGATCCATTGCGATGACGACCGGCGCATTTGCTGCTCGCGCGCTGCCATTCCTTCGGCGCTAGCCAGAAATGACCCGCCTCTGCTTGCCAGAATTGGTCCGGGTCTAATTAGGCAAGCGTAAAACGAGGTCAAGATTGGGGGGTTGGGCAACGCTTGGGGCGTGGTCCGCTCCCGCCCGTGTCGCATCTGCCGTCGCTGGTTCCGCCCGCATGCACGAGCCGGAGATCGGCAGCGTGTTTGTGGCGACGAGGGGTGTCAGCGCGAGCGGCA
>Ga0302322_100004931_pt1 | contig 11670 bp, 2 predicted proteins | sample Fen_T0_2_FD_203757 | JGI IMG/M metagenome (GOLD analysis project Ga0302322, IMG submission 203757) | Peat permafrost microbial communities from Stordalen Mire near Abisko, Sweden - Fen_T0_2 | ecosystem: Environmental > Terrestrial > Soil > Wetlands > Permafrost | place: Sweden: Abisko... | reverse complement strand
CGCGGGCGCTGGGCGTGAGCGCGGCGAGCCTGTTCCATGTGGCATGGGCGCAGGTGGTGGGCCGAACGTCGGGTCGAGATGACGTGGTGTTTGGAACGGTGCTGCTGGGCCGTCTTCAGGGCGTGACGGGATCGGATCGCGCGGTGGGCCTGTTCATCAACGCGCTCCCGGTACGGGTTCGGTTGGGCGACGTTGGCGTTGAGGCGCTGGTGCGGCTGACACATGCGGAACTGGCCACGCTCGTTGCGCACGAGCACGCGCCGCTGGCGCTGGCACAGCGCTGCAGTGGAGTGCCGGCGCCGCAACCGCTGTTCAGCGCGCTGCTGGACTACCGGCACACCGGTGCGAGGGCGTCGGCCTCGGGAGAGGCGTGGACGGGAATCGAAGTCCTGGGGGGCGAACAGCGGACGAACTATCCGCTGATGCTGGCGGTGGACGATCTTGGCGACGGGTTTGCGCTGACGGTGCAGGCGGTGTCGGGGGTCGATGCGGCCTTGGTGTGCGGCTACATGCATCGGGCTGTGGAGCGCCTGGTGGAGGCGCTGGAGCAGGCCTCGCATACGGCTATGCACGCGCTTGACGTGCTGCCGATCTCGGAGCGTCATCGGCTGCTGACGGAGTGGAATGCGACGGCGACGGAGTATCCGCGCGACAAGTGCATTCACGAACTGTTCGAGGCGCAGGTGGCGCGGACGCCGGATGCGATCGCGCTGGTGCAAGAGGATCGCGAGCTGAGCTATGGCGAGCTCAATGCGCAGGCCAACCGGCTGGCGCATCATCTGCGAGCTCTGGGGGTTGGGCCAGACGATGCGGTTGCGATCTGTGCGAGGCGCAGCGTCGAGATGGTGGTGGGCGTTCTGGCGGTGCTGAAGGCGGGTGGCGCCTATGTGCCGCTGGACCCGTCCTATCCGACTGAGCGCCTGGGCTACATGCTGTCCGACAGCGCGCCGGTGGCGGTGCTGACGCATGGCGCGGTGCCGGCGCCGGTGCGGGCCGAGATCGCACGGGCAGCGGGGTCGCGGCCGCTGGCGGTGATCGATCTGGAGGCGGATGCGGCCGCTTGGGCGGATTTGCCTGCCGGCAATTCGGATGAAGCTTTGGGGCTGCGGCCCGAGCATCTGGCCTTTGTGATCTACACCTCAGGTTCGACCGGGCAGCCCAAAGGGGTGGGGAATACTGTTTCTGGTCTTGCCAACAGGTTGGCGTGGTTCGCTCGAACTGTTCTCCGTGACGACAAGCCGGTTACAGCCTTCAAGACCAGCATCGGCTTCGGCGATTCCGTCACCGAAATTCTCCAGACGTTGCTGGCGGGCGGCAAGCTGGTGGTGTTCGACGATATGGTGGCAAAGGATCCGGGATTGTTTGTCCGGAGAATCGCGGATCGCGGCGTCACCAATCTGGTCGTGGTGCCGTCATTGCTGCGGCATTTGCTGGAAGCGCCGCCGGCGCTTCTGGGCTCGCTCAGCACCCTGGTGTCCAGCGGAGAGCAGCTGAGTTCGGATCTGTCATCCCGGATGATGAAGAAATATCCCGAGCTGCGGCTGTTCAATTTTTATGGCTCTTCGGAGGTCAGCTGCGATTCAACAGCCTTCGAATGTGGTGTCGAAGATGATGCTGGCCGGTCGGGACCATCGATCATTGGCCATCCGATCTGGAATACCCGGACCTATATTCTGGATGCGACACTTGATCTGGTGCCGATAGGCGTCACCGGCGAGCTTCACATCGCAGGGGACGGTGTGGCGCGCGGTTATTTGAACCGGCCGGACCTGACGGCCGAGACGTTCATTCCGGATCCGTTCAGTGCGGTCCCCGGGGCGCGGATGTACCGGACCGGCGATCTGGCGCGGCGTCTCAGCGATGGCAGTATCGAGTATCTCGGTCGCAACGATTTCCAAGTGAAGCTGCGGGGCTTCCGAATCGAACTCGGCGAGATCGAAGCGCGATTGCGGAATCATCCCGGGGTTCGCGAAGCCGTGGTGGTGGCCCGCGCGGACGAGGCCGGCGAGCAGCGCCTGGTGGCCTATGTCACCGCGGTATCGGGCGGCAAGGATGTGACGGCGTCGGGGCTGCGCGCGCATCTGCAAGGGGGACTGCCGGACTACATGGTGCCGGCGGCCTATGTGCGGCTTGATGCGCTGCCCTTGACGCCAAGCGGCAAGCTCGACCAGCGGGCACTGCCCGTGCCGGAAGGCGACGCCTATGCACGGCGCGGCTATGAGGCGCCGGTGGGCCAGATAGAGGAGACGCTGGCGGCGATCTGGTCCGACCTATTGGGGGTCGATCGCGTTGGTCGTCACGACAATTTCTTCGAGCTCGGCGGGCATTCGCTGCTGGTGGTGAAGTTGTTCCACCGGCTGTCACAAATCAACCTCAGCGCACAAGATCGACTGCGCTCGGGCGGCCAATTGAACATTGGTGATCTGATTGAGCATCCGGACCTGGCGTCCATGTCGAGCTACATTGTTGCGAATGGCGTCACTGTCATAAGCTCGTCAGGAAACGAGAATCCGCTCTTCCTGATTCATGAACTCGCGAGCGTAGACTACCATTTCTCGGAACTTGCTTTGCACGCGGGTGCGGGCGCGCCGATCTACGGCTTGTCAGCTTTTCCGCTCGGCGAATTCAAGATGCAATCAATGGAAGGAATAGCGACCCGTTTGCTCGCCATGATCCGTCATGTCCAGCCAATCGGACCGTACCGATTGGCCGGTTGGTCTTTCGGCGGAATCGTCGCCCACGAAATTGCCGTCCAGTTGATGGGCCAAGATCAGGTCGTCGAGTTTCTCGGCTTGCTCGATCCGCTTTATCCAAAGCGATCCGAAAGTCATCGAACCGATTTAGGACGCCACTCCATGCAGCACAGGCTGCTTGCCATTTGCGCTGACGCGGCGGGTGATGAACTGCCTTCAGTATTCGATGGCGATGCGGACCAAATGAGTTTCGAAGGCGTCTTTGATAAATGCAAGGGCGCCGGCATGCTTCCGTGGTTCTTGCACGACGCTTCGCCTACGGCGGCAGGACAATATCTCGCTCGGGTCGTTGCTCACGAACACATACTTGAGAATCACCTGATTCTTCCAATCCCGCTGGATGTACATCTGTTTTTGCCGGAAAGGAGAACTCCGCAGCGAATGGCAGCCGACGACCTCATGGGTTGGAAAAATATCCTGCCATCACAGAAAATGCGCGTCGTCAGGATCTCAGGACATGACTCGGTGGCACGCGAGGAGAATGTCAACGAACTCGGTCAGGCCATGGCATGGGCAATGCGACAGGGCAAAAATCGGAAATCGAGCCATCCGGTAGCCGTCTATCGTCCGATAAAGGCCGTTCGGCTTGGTCACTCAGATCGTGTCCCGACTTTCTGCATTCCTGCTACGGACTGCGCTGCAACGGGATTTGTGGAATTCGCCGACGCGCTTGGCGAGAACTGGCCGCTCTATGAACTAGAGCCACGCGGCGCCGATGGCGCGCTGGTCCCGCATTCCACGATTGAAACCGCGGCCGCGGAGTACGTGCGAGCCATCGATGCGATCCAGCCTGACGGCCATATACATCTGCTGGGCCATTCGCTTGGCGGCTGGATTGCATTCGAGATTGCCAGCCGGCTACTCGTAACCGGACGGCCGGTCGCCTCGCTGACATTGATCAACAGCGAACCGCCGCGGGGCGGTGCCTTGTCGGGCACTGACTGCAGCGCATTGGACGTGCTGCTGGAGTTTGTCCGACAGGTCGAGTTGGTCAACGGAAAATTGTTGGGCATCCAGACCGAGTTGATGAAATCGTCAAATCAAACAGCCAGGCTATCGATCTTGTACGAGGCGATGGTCCGGGCCGAGCTTCTTTCGCCAGGATCCGACCCGGCTATTTTGCGTGGAGCGATACGGATTCTTGGGACGTCCCTACGTGCCAGCTACAAACCCAGGGCTCCATACCTTCGTCCCGTCAGAATGGTTTTGAGTGAGGATTCGCGGCTGGATGAATTGGCCGCTTCGCGCGCAAAGCAGGGCACGCTAACCGCTTGGAAAGCTTGGGCGCCTCAACTGACATCCTGGAATGGTTCTGGCGATCACTTCTCAAGTCTGAAATCACCCCATGTGCAAATGCTTGCCGGGTGGTGGCGATATTGCGTTCAGGCGGACCTCGGGGCAATCAACAGATCGGTCATGCTGTCATCGGCAGATAGAACGGAGGATAATCGTTGTGATGGGACCAAACCGCGACGGGAATTCGACCATGAATGAACGGCCAAGGGCATGCTGGAATCGTGGAATTCAAAATGAGCTTTCAAGAACAAACCTCCTAGACCTTGCAAGCGGTAACATACCGGCCATCAATATTCCGTGCTTTATCGAGGAGGTGACGGCTGATTCGCTGAGGCGGATTCATGGCGGCCTCGAACGTGGCTACTATAAGAACGTCGTGCCCCCAATCACGAAGTTCGGGCCGGCTGTATTCGAATACGAATTTGCGGACCGAAAAGACTATTTTTCACGGGCGAAAGCGACCGACGAGCTGTTGTCATCTCTTATGAAAGGCGTCCTCTCGCCGTTGCTGCGCTTTCAGCAGCGCCTGCAGGAGCTGTGCGATTTGTCGGCAGATATTGCGGTCGATGGAAGCCATGGGCGATATTTCGCGGGCACTCTTCGATCCATCGAACAAGGAACTCCCGTGCACATTGATTTTGCCCCGCACGAATCCTCGCCATGGGAGATGATCAGTTCTGTCGAAGCGCAGCTTGCCGCCAACCTCTATCTCGACACACCGCTCGATAAAGGCAACCTGGTTATCTACGAAAAGCCGTGGGCTAAGGACGATGAGCGCCACCGATTTGAAAATCGGTTCGGCTATGACGATGCGGTCATTGAAGCAACCCCATTCGAGGTTATCAAGCCGACGGATCGTACCCTCACGCTGTTCAATTCTCGATTCTTTCATCGGGTCGAGGAATCTCGGCAGCGCCGCCTGACTTATAGTTTCTTCTTTGCGTTCAAGGAAGATCACGTCATCATGTGGTCGTGAATAGCTCGGCAGGCATGACGGCTGGGAATGCGGATACAGATGCCCGCTTACCTGTCTGCCGGTCTGCCTCACGGCGTCATCGCGGATAGTGGTTCACGAATTGGCTGTCAGAGCGCTGCAGGGCCTTGGAGGCGAGGTTTATGGATCAGCGGTCGTTCCAAATTGAAGAATTCTGCGGTCTTCATCCTCTTTCGTCCGCACAGCGAGACGCTTGGTTGCGCCATGTTCTGAAGGCGGGACATTCGCCGAGCAATATCGGGAGCTATACCGAAATAAGCGGCTTTATGGATCCTGATATGTTCGAGCGGGCCTGGAACCTTGTCGGGAAAAAGCATGATGTGCTGCGTACGAGGTTCGTCGAGGGATCGCGGGACGACTCGTTGCCAAGGCAACTATTTCGCGACGACATCTCCGTACAGGTACCAATGCTTGATGTCTCGGATCAGCCAGATCCGCTGGCTTGTGCGGTCGAATTCAGGAAGCAGCAATTTGCGCGGCCATTTTCGCTTTATGGCGGAGATCATCTGTTTCGTTGCTTCCTTGTGAAAATCGAACGGGATCTCTTTCATGCTGTCAGCGTATTTCACAATCTGATTGCCGATAGCGCGTCGATCGCTTTGATCGGCGAATCTCTTGCGGACGTTTACAGCAAGTTGGCAATGAGTGAAGCTCCTGACCTGTCAGCGCGCCGATATTCCGATTTCATAAGCGATGAGCAGCGGTACCGGCGTTCTGGCCAATTCCAGCAGCACCGCGCGTATTGGTTAGAGAAATTCGAAAGTGCGCCTAGAAATCGCTTCAGCTCGCGACGGCGAGACCGAACATTGGGCGCGGGAGAGCAGGTGTGGTCGGTGCCGCCGGCACTATATGATCGTATGCGGAATTTCATAGAAACAAGCCGGTCAACGATGTCTGAACTGATCGTTGCGGTTTTGTATGTGTACTTTTCTCGTACGCTGCCGCGAAGGGATCTGGCGATCGGGCTAGCAGCATCTGACCATGCTGGTGGTCCATCAAGAGCGACGGCTGGGCTGATTTCTGCGACAGGCGCCGCGCTGATCAATGCAAGTTGGGACTTGTGCTTTTGCGACTTGATATCGAAAGTCGCCGAAATACTCAGAAGCGACGGCGGTTCGCGACGATTTCCGATGCGCGAAATCGGTCGCGAGCTGCGGACGCGCGGCCTCGATTTTAGCGGAATGTTCGATCTGATCTTCTCTTACGAATGTTGCCGAAATCTGAAATTTGCAAATGCTAGGGGACGGCAATGTCCGGTTTCCAGCGGAGTTGAGCCGGCACCTCTGGCGGTCTCCTTTCGAGATCATATTGAAGGCGCTTCGATCCATGTCTCGTTCAGCCTGGCGCATTTTGAAGCCTGCGAGGTCGCTGCGATTTGGGAGCGTTTGATTGGTATTCTGAGTTTCGTCGTTGAAAACAGGTTTGCTCCCATCGGAGCGATACCATTGTCGACCGTGTCGGAGCGTCGGCTCCTCCTGGAGCAGTGGAACGCGACGGCGGCGGCCAATCCGCGGGAGAATTGCATCCACGAGCTGTTCGAGGCGCAGGTGGAGCGGACGCCCGATGCGGTGGCCGTGGTGCACGGGGATCGCGAGCTGAGCTATGGCGAACTCAATGCGCGGGCCAACCGGCTGGCGCATCATCTGCGCAGGCTCGGGGTGGGCCCGGACGATCGGGTGGCGATTTGCGTGGAGCGTTCCGCTGAGATGGTGGTGGCGCTTCTGGCGGTGCTGAAGGCGGGCGGCGCCTATGTGCCGCTGGACCCTTCGTGTCGGCGGGAGTGGCTTGGTTACTTGCTGTCGGACAGCACGCCGGTTGCGGCGTTGACGCAGCCGGGGCTGCGCGGCGCGCTGGGAGATGGGGTGGCGCGCATTCCGGTGCTGGAGCTGGACGGTGATGCATCGCTTTGGGGCGCCGAGCCGGACACCAATCCGGATCCGGCCGCGGTGGGACTGAGGTCCAGCCATCTGGCCTGTGTGATCCATACCTCGGGCTGGATCGGCGCGCCTGAGGGGGTAATGGTCGCGCACGGCAACGTCAGCCGGCTGTTCTCGGCGACACAGGGCTCGTTGCAGTTCGGCGAGAGCGATGTCTGGCCACTGCTCCATTCCGTTGCGTCCGACTGTTCCGTGTGGGAGATCTGGGGGGCATTGGCTCATGGCGGACGCCTGGTGGTGGTCCCCGAGACCACCAGGCGTTCTCCCGAGGAATTCTATGAATGGCTGTGCCGGGCCGGGGTCACCATCCTGAATCAGGCGCCGAGTGCGTTCCGGCAACTGATCGCGGCCCAGGGCGACAGCGGAGAGGAGCATCAACTCCGGCAGGTGATCTTCGGCGGAGAGGAGCTGGATATCGACATGCTCAAGCCATGGCACTGGGATGGGCGCAACCGGCAGACACGGTTGATAAACACGTACGGAATCACCGAGGCCACGGTTCACGCGACCTATTGCCAGCTGGCAGCGGGAGATAAGCCCAGACCAGGGAGCAGTGTGATCGGCAATCGCATCCCGGATCTCAAGGTTTACCTGCTGGATGGGTATGGCGAAGCAGTTCCGGTTGGCGTGTCCGGAGAGATCCATATCGGGGGAGCGGGCTTGGCGCGTGGGTACCTGAACCGTGCCGGGCTGACGGCGGAGCGGTTTGTTGCGAGCCCGTTTGTGGCGGGGGACCGCCTCTACAGGACAGGGGATCTGGCGCGCTACCTTGCGGATGGGACACTCGCGTATCTCGGGCGCAATGATCATCAGGTGAAGATCGCTGGCTTTCGCGTCGCGCTCGGGGAGATCGAGGCTCGCTTGGCGGCGTATCCCGGGATCCGGGAGGCGGTGGTTGCGGTGCGGGAGGACGACCCCGGGGAGAAGCGGCTGATTGGATACTACACGCCGGTGGCGGATGGCGCACGCGTCGATGAGGATGATCTTCACGATCATCTGTCCTCGGTGCTGCCGAAGCACATGGTGCCGGCGGCGTATCTGCGCCTGGAGGCGCTTCCGCTGATGCCGAACGGTAAGCTCGACCGGCAGACGCTGCCGGCGCCGGACGCTCGGCTGACGGGTGGGACCTATGTAGCGCCGCGGACGGCGGTAGAGGAAGCCTTCGTGCGAGCCTGGTGCCAAGTCTTGAAGCGCGATCGGATTGGTATCGAAGATAATTTCTTCGAGCTTGGTGGCGATTCTCTGGATGCGGTGAAGCTGGCCAGCCTGCTTTCACGCAATGGTTTCGACATTGCAGTGCCGGACCTGATCGACCATCCAACCATTGTTTCAATGATGAAACGTGACGCACAGCGAAGGGCAAAGACCAAGAGGGCCGATGCCATTCCCATTCGGACGGGCGGAACTGAGTTCCCGCTCTTCCTGGTGCACGAGATACATGGCGTAGACTACTATTTTGCCGGGCTCTGCCCGCATATTGACTCAGACATACCAGTTTACGGCCTCTCCGCCATTCCGGCCAACCTGCCTCAGTTGCATACAATCGAAGGCATTGCTGCGCGCCTGGTTGCTATGATTCGCTCAATTCAGCCTGTCGGACCGTATCGCCTGGCCGGCTGGTCGTTCGGTGGCATCGTGGCCTATGAGATCGCCGCGCAATTGATCGGTCAGGATGAGCAGGTCGAATTTGTTGGGCTGATCGATACCTACGTTCCCGCCTATGCGAGGGAGACGGGCGGTGGGCGGCATGATCGCTCCCCCGAACATCTATCGGATCCTGGAAATGAGAGATGGCTGGAGGATCCATCCGTCCTATTGACCACATCGTTTGATGCGGCATCGCTGCGTAGGATCATCGAGATACTTCAGCAGAAAGAAGATGACGTCGGCTTTCACGGATTTGTGGCAAAATGTCGAGAGGCGCAGCTGATACCATGGTTCTTGTGGCAATCATCGAACGTGGAAATACAGCAGCACATCGCGCGGCTGGCCGCACACTTCGAGGCTTTGGAGAACTACGCAATTCCGCCCATATCGGCAGCCATTCATCTGTTTTCTGCGGAAGAGAAATCCGCTGTCCATAACGGCATGCAAACAGTCCCGAATCCCGTGTTGGGTTGGGACTGCGTGATGCCGAGGGATCGAATACAGCTGGTTTGCGTACCCGGAGATCATCAATCGATGATGGGAGAGCACATCGGCGCGCTCGGACAAGCGGTGACCGAGGCGATACGGCGGCCGCCGAGATTGCAGGCGCGCGTCGCCGAAACCTATTGTCGTCCGTTGTCGAAACCTCACGCGAGATCGCAGGATAGCTTGTTATTATTCAGCATTCCGGGTGCCGGCGATGATGTTGAACGATTCCATGAACTCGCCGGCGTGCTCAAAGGAGAGTGTTCGATATACGGACTGCAGCCGCGGGGCGTCGACGGCCTGGAAGTGCCGCACGCCACTGTGGAAGCGACCGCTGCCGCCTATCTCAAAGAGATTGACGCAATACACCCGGATGGTCCAGTGCATCTGCTTGGTCACGCGTTTGGTGGTCTGGCGGCCTTTGAGATTGCGATCCGACTAAAAAGCAATGGGCGTCAGATGGCTTCGCTGACGCTGATCGACAGTCAGGCGCCTGACGGCAACGACGTGGTAAGCAATGAATATACATCGACGCAAGTCATATCGGAGTTCATCGGACGTTCGGAGCTGTCCGCCGGACGGTCGCTCGGCCTTGAAAGGGAGCGTCTCGAGGCAGGCGAAGTTGGCGGGAAAATGCAGCTTCTCTACGAGGCGACGGTGAGGGCTGGCCTGAGGCCGAAGGGTTCCAATCCCCAAGCCCTGTACGGAGCCGTGCGCGCATTCGGCACAGCAATGCGCACCAGCTATCGACCGCAGCGGCCTTATTCGGGCTCTGTGCGTCTGTTGCTCGCCGCCGATCCGCGTTTGGATGGGTCGAACAATCAGCGCAGGCACCTTGACATGCTGGCCGGGTGGGTACGCAGCGCACCCGATGCGACGTTCTGGCGTTGTGCGGTCGACCAATTCTCCGTTCTGAAGGCGCCTCATGCTCGGGTCCTCGCCGACTGGTGGCGCGATGGTCTGTAGATTGTCAGGGAACATACGGTCCCGCCGGTACGTCGGCGGCCGCGGTGATGCTGGATCGTGCGCTGCGTGAAGTGACGCTCGCCAGCAACCCAGCGATTGCAGGTGGCTGCTGCGTCACTCCGCAGTGAGCAACGAATTGCATGATCGCAGCGCCTCACGGTTCGAATCGCCCTTGCCAGCGAATGTCAGCATCGGTGGTTGCACTTCCGGGATTTGAACCCTTCAGAAACAGGTTCGGGAGGTGCCAACCGCGAGTGAGAAACTCATGCGGCATTGTTTCAATGGCTCGCTGAACAGCACCTTATGACGATCGGACGACAGGCGCGTAGGCCTGCGCCGGACTCCAATCCCGCTGCTTATTGTTTTTCGGATGTTGCTCATTGTTTTTGCAACTATCGCATCGGTGTTGCGATTGACCGTGAATTAGATAACGGCCAATATTGATTGATCGTTGCATGACCACGAGGACGCGGTTCCTGCGGATGGGTCGACCGTTTCTGGCGGATTCCGCGATCATCCGGACGGAACCAAGTGTTGGTTGGCAGGCTGCATGCCCCCACAGATCTGCAGCGGGAACATCGCTTTGGCGCCGGATGTTGCAGCCTTGCCAGCCACGAGAGCGTTCCAGCCTTCGTGTCGGTTCGAATGAGGGGAGTCGCTGAATGATTGTGATGCAACTTTCGCGAGAGTGTATTCGTTAAGCGGCAGCGCGTCGGCTCAAGTTCGATCTGTCCCTCGTCCAAAACGGAAGCTACGATCAACTCAGTTCGTAAGGCACAAGATGAGTCCAGTTATTCTCGTTGTAGACGACAATGACGACAATCGATTCACCCTCACGAGCCGGCTAAAGCTCTGCGGATATTCCAACATCGAAACGGCGGCCGATGGCCATAGCGCGCTCGCGCGGATGCGAAAGGAACCGGTCCACCTTGTCCTGCTCGACATCCTCATGCCGGACTTGGACGGCTTCGCGGTCCTGCGGCAGATGAAGTCCGATCCCTCGCTGCGCGATATCCCGGTCATCGTCGCGTCGGCACTCGATGACAGCAGCAGCGCCGCCCGTTGCATCGAGCTCGGCGCGATCGACTATTTCACCAAACCGTTCGATCCCGTATTGCTGAAGGCGCGGGTCGATAGCTGTGTCGAGCGCGTGCAATTCCGTACCAAACGTGCGGACGATTTGGAGAGCTGTCTCGTCGGGTCCTCGGCCGTGATGCTGGCATTGCGGCAGGAGATCCTGCATCTCGCGTCGATGAACGTCCCGGTTCTCATCTATGGGGAGACCGGCGCAGGAAAGGAAGTCGTCGCCAGATGTCTGCATGACTTCAGCACACGGTCCAAGAATCCTTTCGTCGCCGTCAATTGCGCGGCCGTGCCCGAATCCATCTTCGAAAGCGAATTCTTCGGCCACGAAGCGGGCTCATTCACGGGAGCCACCGGCCGGCGTATCGGGCGGTTCGAACACGCCAGCAAAGGTACGTTGCTGCTCGATGAAATCGAAGCGATGCCGATGCTGCTGCAGGCAAAGATCCTGCGCGTTGTCCAGGAACAGACCGTAGAGAGACTAGGATCCAACAAACCCATTGCGGTC
>Ga0302322_100004928_pt1 | contig 11671 bp, 11 predicted proteins | sample Fen_T0_2_FD_203757 | JGI IMG/M metagenome (GOLD analysis project Ga0302322, IMG submission 203757) | Peat permafrost microbial communities from Stordalen Mire near Abisko, Sweden - Fen_T0_2 | ecosystem: Environmental > Terrestrial > Soil > Wetlands > Permafrost | place: Sweden: Abisko... | reverse complement strand
GGTCTCGCCCCGGCCCGAGTTCGAGGCTGTGCTGAGAGCACGGCTCCTCGCGGAGCTGCGAGCCCCCTCTTCCTTCGGGGGCACTCGACGACTGCTGTCGGTGCCCGCAAGGCCGCGCTGGGGTCGCCTGAGGCTCGCGCTCGTCCTGATCGTGGTCTTCCTGCTGTTGGCCGGCGCCGCGACAGGGACATACCTCGTCGTTCACGGCTGGGGCGGAGGCCGGCTCACGATCGCCAACGTCCCGAACAACGGAGTCGACTCCGTGTCGGGAATCGGACCGAACGGCCGAGTACGAACGGTGTGGCGCTGCCCCCACAACGTCTTCTGCGGAGACGTCGTCGGCATCGCCTGGGCACCCGACGGCAGACGGTTGGCCCTGTCCCTCGACGAGATTGGCGGCATGAGCCTGTATGTCGGTCTGCACGTGATCGATACCCTCACCGGCAAAGACACGCAGATTCCGCCCGTCCACGGCGCGACCTCGACCAAGGCGGCGCGGCTGGCGACACTGGGACGCATGGGGCGCGCGGCGCTTCGAACGTTCGGCTGTATCGGCCCTCGAGACCTCGCGTGGTCTCCGGACGGCTCCAGGATCGCCTACTCATGCGCTGGCCTCACGGCCGGCTTCATCAGCCACAAGATCTACGTCGTCAATGCCGACGGATCACATCGGGTGGCGCTCCCGACCGGTGCCGGCGGTGGCGCCTGGCCTTCCTGGTCACCCGACGGCACCCGGATCGTCTACTCGACCGCTGAACAACCAATCGAGCACGTTCGGACGGACACGCGACAGCCCGACCGCGTCATCCGCTCATCGATTTACACCGTCGAGCTCGACGGATCCGCCCGCAAACAGATTGCGAAGGACGGCGTTGCCCCAGTCTGGTCGCCGGACGGGACGAAGATCGCCTATCGGTCCGGCTGCGGCCGCACGCGGCTTGCCACACCGACCGGGACTGACATTACGCCGAGCGACGGCGCAGGACACTGCCCCGGGATCGGGTTGAGTGGATGGCCTACCTGGGCTCCCGATGGAACGATGCTCGCAATCGCGACACACCGAGGGATCTACCTCATCGAACCAGACGGCACCCACCCGAAGCGAATCAGCACGGCCGACGACCGGGGCGCGCTAGGAACGATCCGCCCCTCATGGCAGCCGACCCGTCACAAGACCAACTGAACAGCTCGACCGAGATCCAACGACGGTCGGGTCGCGCCCCGCGACGACAAGCCCCGGCTCAGAAGACCCACCACGGGGGTGGCGGTTCACACGTGGCCGCATTCCTTGTCGAAAGCGGCGCACGTTTGGACCGGATGGATCCAAGCGGACTGGAACCCGCGACCTCCCGCCCGACAGGCCGGCGACGCTCGACACCGGGACACCCCGGGCGCCGAAGAAGACTACGGGAACCCTCCCCTCCCTACGGCTGTCGACGGTTCCACCGATCCCGCACTGATCCCGCACGAGCAGCCATGACGGGCCCTGCTGACACTGGATCCGTAGCATCCGGAGACCCAAAAAATCCCTGCTCAGAGGGGTAATTCAGGGATGGATCCGGCTAGCCCGGGAACCCTCTCACCCGCTTCGATCCCAGGTGCGCCCACTCACTCACTCACTCACTGAAAAATTACCGGCAAGACCCCACCTTCTTGGGTCGCTGCAGAAGGGCCGTCTCGCATGTCCGCTGAAGGAACCTCCGAGGCGCACGACCGGGCGGGCATCGAGGTGGCGGCGATAGTCGCCGCCGCACTCGCCGCGCTCGGCGGATCTGCCCACGATGAGGCGCGAGCAATCTTGTTCGGGATGGCCGAGCGTACGCCGTAACGTTCTCGGAACGGGTCGGGATCTAGATTCCGCGGATCGCTGGGAACGCGAAATCCGGTCGTGCGTCTGAGAGGTGTTGCCGACAGGTTGGCGTCGCCGCGCCTCGTGCTCGGTTTCGGCTGTATTTGGTCTTGCTGGTGGCGGTGCTGCCGTTGTCGGCGCTCATGGGTCAGTTCACGGTCGGGTCGGTGTCCTTGCTGCTCTTCGTGCCGTTCGCGGCCGTTGGCGTGCTGGTCGCTTTCCGGCAGCCGCCGAACCCGATCGGCTGGATCGTGTCTGATCACCCCAGGGGACGCGTAGCCGAGCATCCAGACCCCACGTTGGGGGGACGAGACTGTCCCCGATCAGAGTCCGATCGCCGTCCTCGACGCGCAGTGGATGGCTGCTCGGGCCATGCTTGATGCGGATTGTCTGGTACGGTCCGTATGCGGCCATCGTGCAACCAGGTCGCCATCACTGGATCCACGAATGTCGTACCGGGGGGTCCGACACAAAGGGGAGGGTGTCGTGAAACGAAATCTCACAGTTCTTGCCGCGATCGGGCTCGTGCTCGCGGTTTCCACGGGTGCTTTCGCGGCCCAGAAGTACGTGATCACATCGTCGTCACAGATTCAACCTGGAACGATCAGCTACGCCAATCTGTCTGTCGGAGCGAAGACTCGGCTCAAGGGCATACGTGGCGCCGCCGGCACTCAGGGGCCGAAGGGTGACCCAGGCGCCGCCGGCACTCAGGGGCCGAAGGGTGACCCAGGCGCCGCCGGCACTCAGGGGCCGAAGGGTGACACAGGCGCCGCCGGCACTCAGGGGCCGAAGGGTGACACAGGGGTCGCCGGCCGAGACGGTGCGAACGCCCTGGCCGAAGCGTCAGGACTTGTGGCCTGGACAGCGGATCCAGCACTGATCCTGTCCGAGGGCACCGACACGGCAGGCTCGGTGCACGGCAGCTCTGTCGTCCTCGCGGCGGGGCAGGTCATTACGTCGCTCTCCGAGTTGGTGGTGTCCCCCGGTGTAGGGACGAGCCATGGTATGTACGCGATCTACGACAAGAATCTGAACCTCGTCGCGCAGACCGTTGACACGCCAGCCGCGTTCAACGTGACGGACCAGTGGGTCGAGTTGCCGCTGACCAGCCCATATACCGTGCCGGCCGGTGGCCTCTACTACTTCGCAGACTTCATCGACGCGGCGACCACGACGCCGACCATCGGCATGGCCGGCTACAACACGGCTACGGACGCTCGCGGCACGCTACCGGGGGGCGTGGCGAGGAACGTCCACGACGGTCCCGGGTTGTCGGCCCTTCCACCGGTTCTCGTCAACAACGGCACCTCTGCGACGCGGAGCATCGTTGCCCGCTAGGTAACGTGCCTACGCACGGCATGAAAGGCTGAGGGATCCTTTAGGCCCTCCTTCGAGGCTGTAGTTCTCGCCAGAGACTTGCTCGAAGGAGGGTCTCGCCGTACGTGACCCGCATCCCCGCGCTCAAGTCCACGCGTGGATTGAGGAGGCCTGACCCCTTTGCCTGGCTTCACGCGCTAGAGGATTGATGCCACGGGGTTCGTGGCGGCGAGGGACCGACTAGAGCAGCGGGTCGAGGTCGGCGTTGCCAAGGCAACGCTGACGAGGAAGGCCACGATGCGCCACGAAGCCCCGGCTCCGCCGCCGACGTCATCTCCCCGCGTGGACCTCGGCATCGCTAGCTCCCTGACCAGATCGGCGGACGCTTCTCGAGGAGCGCGCCCTCCCCTCCTGCGCGTCGCCGGCCTGCGCGTTCCCGGCCATCACGCGGCGCGTCAGCTCGTAGGCCCCGTGCTCGTCGAGCTCGACCTGCTCGCAGAACGCCTCCTTGCCAATCCGCACCGTGAGCGTGCTCGACGCCGCGATCCTCTCCACGATGGCCGTCACGGCGCCCCCCAGCTCCTCGGCCGGAACGACTGGGGCTCGGCGTAGAGTTCTTCGCTCGCGCGGTGCGTACCCGGCTCGACATCAGTGCGCGATTTGCGGGCCTGTCTGGCCCCAGATGGGCGAGTCATCAGGCGGGATGCGTCATTCCTGCTCGGGTCAGGCTTGCAAAGAATGCGGCATTCGCCGCTCCGGGGTGACCTGGGTCGAGTCTTGCGATCGTGACGTCGCCGAGCTCCGCTGACGATCAGGGACGGGCGGCCCGGTAGCCGACGCCGCGCACGGTCTCGATCATGCCGGCGTGCCGTCCGAGCTTGCGTCGGAGGGCGCTGACGACGGTCTCGATCACGTTGCTGCCACCCCTCCAGTCGGTGCCCCAGACGACCGCCTGTTCTGGATCAGTCTCGCCATCAGCCTCGCAATCGCGTTCGCTGCCGCGTTCCCCGTCAACCGCTGGCTGATGGCGCGAGGCCGCGGCCACGCCGTCGTCCACGAGTTGCACGCCCACGGTTGAGCCGTGACCTCGCCTTGGCCGCACTCGCGGCGGCGACGCTTCGTTGCGTCGGATCAGTAGCTGAAGACGGTCGTATCGCTGCGTGCCCACTCCCACATGGGCGTGGCTCCGACGACCTTCGTGTTGGCGACCTTCTCCGCGTCCCCGAGGTCGCGGGCGTCGAGGCAGATCGGGCACAGCCACAACTCGCCGCCGCCGTCGACGAACTGCTCCCAGAGACGCTCCAACGGCGGGCAGCCCTTGCACACGACGCCGTTCATCCCACCCGGCAACCCGAGACGCACAGCGTCCTTCGTCGCCCAGACGACAACCTGCTTGCCTTGCTGCAGTCCCGCCGTGGCAACGAGGAACGCAACGAGCACGCGCTCCCCGTCCTCCATGCCGGTCGCAAGGTTGACGAGCACCTTCTCGGCCACATCGGCTCCTTCTGTCGACTTCCCGAGCCCGGGAGGTATCGCGGGTTAGTATCGCGCGGCTACACGCCGGGTACAAGCGGAGGCCGGACGCACCCGATGGGCGCTGTTCCCGCGGTGGCCGTGGCCATCGGCGGCCTCACCATTCTCCGCCTCGCTCGATTCAGGGTTGACGGGCGGTGGCGGCCGACGCGCCGGCGCGATTTCCGCCCCCGCTAGCTTCCCGACCAGGCCGGCGCGCGCTTCTCGAGGAAGGCGCCCATTCCCTCCTGCGCGTCGCCGGCCTGCGCGTTCCCGGCCGTCACGCGGCGCGTCAGCTCGTAGGCCCCGTGCTCGTCGAGCTCGACCTGCTCGTAGAACGCCTCCTTGCCGATCCGCACCGTGAGCGGGCTCGACGCCGCGATCCTCTCCACGATGGCCGTCACGGCGTGCTCCAGCTCCTCGGCCGGAACGACCCTGTTGACGAGCCCCCAGTCGCGTGCCGTCGCCGCGTCGATCGGCTCGCCCGTGAGCAGCAGCTCGAGCGCGCGCTTGCGACCCACCGCCCGGGAAAGCGGCACCATCGGCGTCGAGCAGAAGAGGCCGATCTTCACCCCTGGCGTGGCGAACCGCGTCCCCTCCGCGGCCACGGCGAGGTCACACGAAGCAACGAGCTGGCAGCCGGCCGCGGTGGCGATCCCGTGCACCTTCGCGATCACGGGTTGCGGAACGCGGTGGATCGTCTCCATCAGCACCGTGCAGACGTCGAACAACCGGTCGTAGAACCCGGTGTCGCGACCGACCATCTCGCCCAGGTCGTGGCCGGCGGAGAACGCCGGGCCGGCGCCCTCGATCACGATCACCCGTACCTGCAGGCCCGAGCCCACCTCCTCGAGCACCGAGATCAGCTCCTCCATCAGCGCCAGCGAGAGCGCGTTCCGCTTCTCCGGCCGGTTGAGGGTGATGCGGGCAGCCGGAGGCTCGATGCTGACGAGCACGTGCTTGCGGGTCGCGGTGGCCATCTCGATGGAGGGTAGCGCCGCCCGGTGCCGGGCGCTACGCGGCCCCGATCCGCGACTCGTGCCCCTCCCACTCCTTCTCGCGCAGCACGTACTTCTGCACCTTGCCGGTCGACGTCTTCGGCAGCGGGCCGAACTCGACGGCATCGGGGCACTTGTAGTGCGCGAGGCGGTCGCGGGTGAAGGCGAGGATCTCCTCGGCGGTTGCGGTCATGCCCTCCTTCAGGGTCACGAAGGCCTTGGGACGCTCACCCCAGTGCGGGTGCGGGACCCCGACGACGGCGCACTCGAGCACCGCGGGGTGGGCGACGACGGCCTGCTCCACCTCGATCGAGGGGATGTTCTCGCCTCCCGAGATGATGACGTCCTTGCCGCGGTCGCGCAGCTCGACGTTCCCGTCCGGATGCCACACGGCGAGGTCGCCGGAGTGGAACCAGCCGCCGCGGAATGCCGCCGCCGTCGCTTCGGGGTCGTCGAAGTAGCCCGCCATGACGATGTTGCCGCGCATCACGACCTCACCCATCGTCGCGCCGTCACGGGGGACGTCGGTCATGCGCTCGTCGACGACGCGCACGAGATCGGCCGATGGGTATGCCTGCCCCTGGCGCGAGAGCAGCCTGGCCCGCTCGGCGGCCGGCAGCGACCGCCATCCTTCCCGCTCGGCGCAGATCGTGGTTGGGCCGTAGGTCTCGGTCAGCCCGTAGACATGGATCACGCGGAAGTTCAGCTCGTCCATGCGCGCGAACAGCGTGGGCGAGGGAGGCGCGGCGGCGACCATCACCGTCACCTGCCGCTCGACGCGGTGCGCCTGCGGGTGGTTGATGATCATCAGCTGCACGGTCGGGGCGCCGTTGAAGTTGGTGACCCCCTGGGAGTCGATCAGGTCCCAGACCAGGTCCGGCTCGACCTTGCGGATGGTCACATGCCGGCCGGCGACCGCCGTGACGCCCCAGGCGAAGCACCAGCCGTTGCAATGGAACATCGGCTGCAGCCAGAGGAAGACGGACTCGGCCGACAGCCCTGTCACGAGTGCCTCGTTGAGCGCGTTCAGGTAGGCGCCGCCGTAGGTGTACTGCACGCCCTTCGGCCGGCCCGTCGTGCCGGACGTGTAGTTGATCGAGATCGTATCCTCCTCGTCTTCGAGCCAGCTCTCAGGCTGCTCGGGCGAAGACGCAGCGAGGAGATCCTCGTACGGGTCGCCGGGAGCGCCGGTGTCGTCCACCCGGATCACGTCGATGCCGGAGAGGTCGAGCGGCTCCACGAGCTCGGCGAGCTCCGCGTCGAGCAGGAGCGTGCCGGCGCCCGAGTGACGCAGGATGTATTCGACCTCGCTGCTCGAGAGCCGCGTGTTGACGGTGACGAGGATCCCGCCCGCCGCCGGAACGCCGAAATGGGCTTCCAGCATGGCAGGGCAGTTGGGGAGCAGCGTCGCGACCCGATCGCCTTTCCGGAGACCGGCAGCGCGGAGCCCGTTGGCGAGGCGCCACGCGCGCTCGCCGAACTGCGCGTACGTGTAGCGCGAGCGCCGTGGACGACGGCATCCTTCTCCGCGTACATGAAGGCGGCGCGCGCGAGCAGGTCGACGGGGCTCATCTCCGTGCGGAAGACCCTGGCGGGCGCTCCCCGGCCGACCGCCGAGCCCTGGTCGGAAGCCGTGCCGGTCATCATTGCCTCCTGCTCGTCGGGATCCACCGTGCTCGAGCCTAGCGCGGGACGGAGCCTGCCGGAGCGGCAGCTGCTAGGCGTCGAGCCGCGACATCTCCAGATCGAGATCCCGCTCCACCTTTCGCATCACCGTGTCGCTGATCTCGCCCGTGTTCCGCAGCTCGACGACCGCCTGGCGTTCGACCTCGAGCAGCTCGCGACGGACGCGCTGGTACTTCAGCGAGCGCTTCTCGATCTTCCCGTCACCGTCCGGGTCGGCGCGCGCGGTGAAGCGGCCGATCCGGAATCGGTACTGAGCGCGCATGCGCTCGGCCGTGTCGGGAAGCACCCACATCTCACCCTCGAGCTCGTCGAGACGCGCGAGCGCGGCCTCGGAGGCGCGAACGCGCGCCAGTGCCTCCTCTGCCTCCTCGCCCTCGTCGTCGGCCTCGAGCCGCAGCGCCCGGATCACCACCGGCAACGAGAGGCCCTGGACCACGAGCGTCGCAAGCACGACCGCGAACGCGAAGAACACGATCAGCTCACGACCGGGCAGAGGCTCGCCTGCGTCGGTGGTGAGCGGGATCAGCAGCGCCGCGGCGATCGTGACGGCGCCGCGCATCCCGTTCCAGGAGACGAACGCCGCGTGTGTCCAGGGAGGCGAAGGACCACGCGCTCGTAGGCCCGGGATCAGCGCGCGCGGCACGTATGCGACTGCGAACACCCAGACGATCCGCAGGACGACCACCGCGAGCACGATCGCCGCCGCCTCGCCGAGGATGGACCAGCGCTCGCCGGAGAGCTCGTCGAGGATCGGTCGCAGCTGCAGCCCCACGAGTCCGAACAGCAACACGTTGAGCAGGAACGTCAGCACCTCCCAGAACCCACGACCCTGGAGGCGCGTCTCCACGGTCGTCAGCTCGGGCGTGTACCAGCCGATGTAGACGCCGGCGGTGACGACCGCAAGCACGCCCGAGACCCCGATGACGGTGGCAGGCAGAAATGCGAAGTAGCCGGTGAGGAACGCGATCGTCACCTCGAGCGGCGGGTTGTCGAGCACCCGGCGGACACGGCGGACGCCGTATCCGACCGCGAGCCCCACGAGGACGCCCCCGACGATCGTGACGACGAGCCGCAGGCCGGCGCCCGCCGGCGAGAACGTGCCGGCGACGGCCGCGACGATCGCTGTGCGCAGGAACACGAGCGCGGTTCCGTCGTTAAGGAGGCTCTCGCCTTCGATCACGTTGATCAGCCGGCTGGGCACCCCGAGCCGCCGCCCGATCGCGGTGGCGGCGATCGGGTCCGTGGGCGACACCACGGCGCCGAGGATGAACGCCTCGGCCCACGGGAGGTCGGCGACCTGGTGGGCGACGACCGCCACGCCGACCATGGTCACGGCGACGAGCCCGAGCGCGAGCAGGGAGATCGGCTCCAGGTTCTGCCGCAGCTCGCGAAGCCCCGTGAAGTACGCCGTCACGTAGAGGAGGGGCGGCAGGATCCCGACGAGGACGAGCTCCGGCGGCATCGTCACCTTCGGAACGCCCGGCCCGAACCCGAGCAGGAGCCCGCCGAGAACGAGCAGGATCGGATAGGGGATCCGTAACGGGCCGGCCAGGATGAGGAGGGCTGCCCCGCAGACGAGCAGGACGAGCAGCTGGAGCTCCTGCTCCGTGCCGAACGCGAGGATCACCGACGCACCGGGAACGAGCTCACCCTGCCAGAATCGCATGCCCGGTCACGCGAGAGTCGCACTCGATGGTGCGCGAACGCACGGCCCGACCCCGGTCGGCGCGGATGGTTCGTCCCGCATCGTCCCCGGGCTCGCCTGCCAGGACAGCGGGAGCGGGTCACGACGAGACCTCCTGTTCGAGAAACGTCCGTGATCTCGTCAGGCATACCCTCGCGGGTGGTTCTCACACGTCCTCAGCGGCGGGGCCGACGCGGAACGCAGGCCCTGCGCTCGAGGGACGTCGAGGGGGTGGGAGCCGAGCAGCCGGCTCCCACCTCCCACGGGAGACCCGGGCTACGGGCTGATCGAGGCGACCGGCATCACGACCATGCTCGCGATCGAGACCTGCGGTGGCCGGCCGGTCGCTTCCTCCGGCCAGCACACCACCCGCGCGTTGCCGGTGCTCGCCGTCGTCGTCGCGAGGAGCAGGGCGACGCTCTGATCCTCGGATGCGCCCTTCTTGACCCCGACCGTCGTCGAGGTCGTGTCGACGCCGGTGCCGAGCTTTGCCTGGCAGACGACCCGGGCGAACGAGTTGGCCGCGCCGAACGCGATCAGCTTGGCCGTGACGACGTACGAGCCGGCCGGCAGCGCGCTCTTCTGGAGAACGAGCGTCGGTGCGGCGGGAGTGCCGGCGACGACCATGTTGTCGTCGAACCGCTGTGCGAACACATCGCCCGACGTCGTCGCGATTCGTGAAGACGTCGCGTGGCCGAGCTGCGCGACGCCGAGGGCAAGCGCCGCGAGCGCGGCGGCGACCAGGACGGCCGCCAGGAGCTTCCTCATCGTGTCCCCTTTCCGGGAATCATCGAGACAATCGACACGTGCCTCACGGAGTGTGCACGGATCGCGACGCCCATACGAGGGATTTTCACAACCACCCTTCTCATGCACCTCACGCTCATCTCGACGCCGTCCCGCGCCGATGAGATTCGTATGGCGCATCCCGAGACGAGCCCGGAGCACGGCGGCGCACTCGCCGACGAAGCGACAGCCCGCGTGCAACGCGCCGCCTGGATCGCGATCGCCGTCTGCACGGTGTTGCTGGGGCTTGCCTGGCAGTGGGACAACCTCTCGGCCCTGCACGTCGGCACCTCTCACTCCTGGAAGCTCTCGTCCGGCGCGAACGCCGCCGGCCCGCCCGGAGTCCCATCCCACGAAGTCCTCCGCCTCGACTTCCGGCCCGGCCTGGATACGCCCGCCACCAGCGTCAGGCGCTGGTGGATCGCCGATCCTCGCTTCGGCCGGGCGGGCGTCTACGTCCCGGTCGGCCAGACTCCCCGAGAGGCTCTGACCGTTGCGCTGGCGGATCAGGGCATCCAGGTGGTTCCCTAGCCGGACGGCGTCAATTCGAACGTGACCGCCGCGACACGAGGGTCGCGTTGACCACCGCCGTGGCGATCACGAGCCGGCTGATCAGGAAGAGCCCGAGCAGGAGGGCCGCCGCGAGCCCGAGCGAGCCGTAGGTGCCCTGCTTGCTGTGCGCCTGCGGTGCGATCACGTAGGCGGTGACGACGTGGAGCACCTCGATGCCGAGCCCGAACACGATCGCGCCGGGAACGAGGTCGCGCCAGGTCGCGTCGCGGTGCGGCAGTCGACCCGAGACGAGCAGCCAGAGCGCCGCGTAGGGAACGGGGATCAGGAGCGTCGCGAGGAGGCCCTCGCCGAACGACGCGCCCCGCGCCGCGCCCGCGAGCGCGGAGATCGCGAAGTAGCCGATCAGCACGAGCAGGAGCTGTAGCGTCGCTCCGAGCGTCGGCTTCGGCACCGCCCCGCGGGCGTCCGTCCAGATGAGCCGGTACGCGACGATCAACGTCCGCAGGAGGCTGCGGGTCGTCCAGAGGAGGATCGGGACGCCGATGAACAGCGCGTACCAGCGGGCCGAGCTGTTCGCGGCACTCGCAACCGAGCTCGAGACGAGCCGTGCGAGCCCCATCGACTTGGCGGCGCTCTCGGGCGAGCTCGACGCCGCGTCGGAGGCGAATCCGAGACCGGCGATCGCGACGAAGGTCAGCGGTAGGAGCCAGATGAAGAGCCGGTAGGCGAGGGCGCCCGCCATGATGCCCCCGCCGACCTCGGAGTCGTGATCGACCATGTCGAAGACCGCGTCGACGGAGCCGTGGCGTTGTCGCTCCGCCTGGGCACGCTCCGAGGCACGCTCGGCGCGTTCCCGCACGGCCGCTATCCGGGCACGCATCCGCGCCCGGCGCGACGGCGGCGTGGTGGGCTCGTCGGGATGCTCCTGGTGCATCGGCTCCACCATCATCCCGTCACCGGGCTCGGCTCGGACGCCGCGAAGCGCCGGCAGAAGCGCAGCTCCTCCGGATACGGCCAGAAGTCCACGATCTCGCCGCGCGCCACCTGCTCCTGACAGCGCTGCCAGAACTCGGGCCGGAGCAGGTCGGCATGGTGGCGCATGAACGCATCGCGTACCTGGGGGCTTCCGAGCAGGAAGGTCTCGAACTCCTCGGGGAAGACGTCGAGCGGGCCGACCGGGTACCAGGGCTCCCCCGACAGCTCCGCCTCGGGGTTCGGCGGCGGCGGGATCCTGCGAAACACGCAGTCGGTGAGATACTCGATCTCGTCGTAGTCGTAGAACACGACCCGGCCGTGGCGGTTGACGCCGAAGTTGCGCCAGAGCAT
>Ga0302322_100004926_pt1 | contig 11675 bp, 10 predicted proteins | sample Fen_T0_2_FD_203757 | JGI IMG/M metagenome (GOLD analysis project Ga0302322, IMG submission 203757) | Peat permafrost microbial communities from Stordalen Mire near Abisko, Sweden - Fen_T0_2 | ecosystem: Environmental > Terrestrial > Soil > Wetlands > Permafrost | place: Sweden: Abisko... | reverse complement strand
TCAGAAGGTACCAATAGCGCAGGATCATCGCGCCGATCCGGTGCGGGGCGATGGTGAGCGACAGGTGGTTCATTGCGCCGCCTCCCGGTTGCGGCCCCGCGCGACGTCGAGGAACACCTCCTCGAGGGTGGAGCGGTTGTAGCGCGCCATGATCTGGGCCGGAGTGTCGTCGTCCTCGATGCGGCCGCGCTTCATGATGATGATACGGTCGCAGAGACGTTCGACCTCGACCATGTTGTGCGAGGCGAGCAGGATGGTGGCATTGCGCCGCCGCCGATAGGCGTCGAGATGGCCACGAACCCAGTCGGCGGTGTCGGGGTCGAGCGAAGCGGTCGGTTCGTCGAGCAGCAGCAATTCCGGCTCGTTGATCAGAGCCTTGGCCAGCGCCACCCGGGTCTTCTGGCCGGCCGAGAGCTTGCCCGAGGCGCGGTCGAGGAAGTCGGTGAGGTCGAGATCCGCGGCCAGTTGCGCGATACGGTCCCGCAGCCGCGGCACCGCATAGAGGCGGCCGAACACGGTGAGGTTCTGCCGCACCGTGAGCCGCATCGGCATGTCGACATAGGGGCTCTCGAAATTCATCCGCCCCAGCACCTGGGCGCTCTGCGCCGGCATCGGAAGCCCCAGCACCTCGACCCGCCCGGAGGTCGGCAGCACCAGCCCCATGATCATGGCGATCGTGGTGGTCTTGCCGGCGCCGTTGCCGCCCAACAGGCCGGTGATGCTGCCACGACCGACCTGAAACGAGATATCATCGACGGCCCGCGTCGCCTTGTAGAGCTTGGTCAGATGCGAAACCGCAATCGCCGCCGAAGCTTGAGGCGCGGTAACGGAGACACCTGGCAGAATTGCGTCGTGATCGGTCATGGGCCCCGTTCATTGAGCCATCAGCGGGCTGAGCGCAACAGGATCATTCTGTTTCCATGGTCCGCGTGATGGCGCCACACCCCTGCTGTGGTTGTCGCGAACGCGAGGACCCATAACCACCGTTTGGCTGGTGATGGCCGGCTGTGGCGCCAGCCCTCGCCAAACGGAATCCGGTAGCGATGGGTCCGGGCTCAAGGCCGGGACGACATCTGAGGGTTCGGCAGAAACTGTTGGAGCTTTGTCGAAAGTGAATTTGGCGCTGACGGCAAGCGCCGCTAAGTTGCAGCCATGACCGACACGCTCATCGCCGATGTTCCCGATCCAGACTTCCGGCACAAGGGTCGCCGGGTCCGGTTAGATACCATCTTGCGGCTGCGATGGTTGGCAGCGCTCGGCCAGCTGACCGCGATCTTCATCGTGATGCAAGGGCTGGAATTCGATCTTCCGGTGGTGCCGTGCCTGGCCGTCGTCAGCGTGGCTGCACTGATCAACCTGGCGCTGCAGATCGCGTTCAACCCGATGCAGCTGCTGGAGCCGCTCCATGCCGGCGGGCTGCTCGCACTCAACATCGTCGAACTCGCGACCCTGTTGTATTTCACCGGCGGCCTGGAAAATCCGTTCTCCTTCATGTTCCTGGCCCCGGTTCTGATTTCGGCCACCGCGCTGCCGGTGCGGCTCACCATCGCTCTTGGATTGCTGGCAGTCGCCTGCGCCTCCGTGCTGTTTTTCTTCCATCAGCCGCTGCCCTGGGACGGCGAGGAGCCGCTGGCACTGCCACCGGTCTATCTATTCGGCGTCTGGCTCTCGATCGCAATCGCGATCGGCGTCACCAGTCTCTACGCCTTCCAGGTCACCGATGAAGCGCGCAAGCTCTCCGACGCGCTGGCGGCAACGGAACTGGTGCTGGAGCGCGAGCAGCATTTGACGCAACTCGACGGTCTTGCCGCAGCCGCCGCCCACGAGCTCGGCACCCCGCTCGCCACCATCGTGCTGATCTCGCGCGAACTGGAAAATCAGATGCACGGCAACGGCGAATTCGCCGCCGACATCAAGACCCTGCGCGAACAGGCGCAGCGCTGCCGCGAGATCCTCGGCAAGATCACCCAGCTGTCCGCCAGCGGCGCGCCGTTCGACCGCATGAAGCTGTCGACCCTGATCGAGGAAGCGGTGGCGCCGCACCGCGACTTCGGCGTCGACATCAAGGTGAGAATCGCCGTCGCGCTCGCCAGCGAGCCGATCGGCCGCCGTAATCCGGCTATTCTTTATGGCGTCGGCAACATCCTGGAAAACGCCGTCGACTTTGCGCGCAGCACGGTCGAGGTGAACGCGTGGTGGAATAACGACACGGTCGAGATCGTGATTTCCGACGATGGGCCCGGCTTTGCACCCGACATCCTCAAGCGTATCGGCGAGCCTTATCTGTCGCGCCGGCGCAGCTCCGATGACGTTCAGGGGGGCAACCAGGGCGGCGGCCTCGGGCTTGGCGTCTTCATCGCACGGACGCTGCTGGAGCGGACCGGCGCCAAGGTCTCGTTCAGCAATCGGACCTTCCCCGACCACGGCGCGGTGGTCCAGATCCTCTGGCCGCGCAATCGGTTCGAGGCCGCCCTGCAGAGCCAGACCGAGTTGCCGTAGCAGCGCCGGCATGACACCCGCATCCGCGTCGTGCGGTTCCGGGCGCGGAGATCAAAAAAAATGGGCGTTTATTCAACCGATAGGCACGCGGCGTAGCGCCGCAGCACACCCCCTGTGGCGATCTTGGCAGGCGGCCCCCGAAACGCCATATGTATGATCGGCGCGCGGGCGGGAACCGCGAGCCGTCTTCAAACTTGGCCCTTCCTTGAGGATTTGAGCTTTGGGCGCGATCGCCGAACTTGCCAATCAACCCGACCGTTCGCTGCTGATCGTGGAGGACGACAAACCGTTCCTTGAGCGGCTGTCGCGCGCGATGGAAACCCGAGGCTTCACCGTCACCTCCTGCGATACCGTCGCCGATGGCCTGACACAGATCGGCAAGGCCGCACCGGCGTTCGCCGTCGTCGATCTCAGGCTCGGCGATGGCAACGGCCTCGACGTGGTCTCGGCCTTGAAGCGCAAGCGCCCGGACGCACGGGCCATCGTGCTGACCGGCTATGGCAACATCGCGACCGCCGTCACCGCGGTGAAAATGGGCGCGGTCGACTACCTCGCCAAGCCGGCCGATGCCGACGACGTGGTTGCAGCCCTGCTGTCGACCGGCACCGAGAAATCCGAACTGCCGCAAAATCCGATGTCGGCCGATCGGGTGCGCTGGGAGCACATCCAGCGCATCTACGAGATGTGCGACCGCAACGTCTCGGAGACGGCGCGCCAGCTCAACATGCACCGCCGCACGCTGCAGCGCATCCTCGCCAAGCGCGCGCGGCGCTAGGCTCACGTCATCTGCCGATTGACGACCGCGCGCCGCGCGTCGGTTGCCACGCTTATGCAGATGCGAACGCCTCTGAACAGCACCGTGCCGGGGGTTCGAAAGTCGTAGAGCGAATGACGCCGCCGCTGTGAACCCGCGACATGCTGACGCTACTAACCAGAGCTGTAGCGTAGGAGGCGCCGTCACAGGCGCTCAACATCATGTCGTTAACTCACTCTATCATCACCAACCCCGCATTGCTGGCGGCACGCCGCTGGATCGCCCCCGTGGTGATCTGCGTCATCGGCGGCGCCGCATTGCTCGGCAGCTCCTATTTCGTCGTGCCGCAAACCGATGTCGCCTTCATCAAGCGCTTCGGCAAGGTGCTCGATCCCTCGCAGGGACCGCTGCCGCCGGGACTCCACCTCAAGCTGCCTTTCATCGATGAAGCCGACCTGATCCAGGTCACCACCGACACCTTCGAACTGCCGGAGAAGAAAGCCTTCACCCGGGATACCCAGGAGCTGATCCTGCGGGTCGGCGTCACCTACCGGGTGCCGCCAAGTGCGGCCTATCATCTGCTCTACGAGATCGGCCGATCCGGCAACGTCGACATCCACACCAACATCATCCTGCTGTCCAACGAGGTGGTCCGCGAGGTGCTGTCGAAGCACAACATCACGGAGATCGCGGGCGAGCAGCGCGAGTCCGTGATCGCCGAGACCAAGAGCAAACTCTCCGATGTGCTCGCCAACATCTTGAGAGTCGAGATCGCCGCGGTGCAGATCAACTCGCTGGATTTCTCGCCGCAATACAAGGAGGCCATCAACCAGGCGTCGCTGGCGCGCACCAAGACGGTCGCCGCGCAACAGGATGCCGATCGCGCCAAGGTGGAGGCGCAGACCCGCGTCACGCAAGCCAAAGCCGAGGCCGACGCCCAGGCTGCGCGTGCCGAAGGTCAGGCCCGGGCGCAGTTGGCCCAGGCGCAGGCCGAAGCCGACGGCAACCTGGCCCGCGCTCGCGCGGACGCCGAAGGCAATCTGTTGAAGGCCAAGGCGGAGGCTGAGGCCGTGCGTCTGCGCGGCGAGGCGGAAGCCTACGCAACACGAGCGCGCATCGACGCCGCCGGCGGCACTGACAACTACATCCGCCAGGTCGACGCCCAGGCGAAATTGCGCTGGAAGGGTGAGGTGCCGCAATTCGTGCTGGGCGGCGCCGGCACGGGGACGAATGCGCCGATGATGCCGGTGATCCTGCCGTTGCAGCCGATCGCGGCGGCCGAGAAGAAGTGACATAACGGCAATTGCCAATTTGGCGCTCTCTAAGAAATTCACCCCGCAACATAGTCGTCCCTGCGTAAGCATTGCGTGCGCAGGGACGATGTCCAATGTGCCGCTTGAGCCTGCCCCACGCCCTCTACAACTCCTTCCGCCGACGCCGTCGCGCACGCCACACCATGGCGCAAGACGACAGCGCCAGCCGCAACAGCACGATGACCACGGTGACCTGGAGCCAGAAGCTGCCGCCCAGTTCGCGCAAGACGATCTCGACCCGGTCGCCCCACGGATAAGGCAGCGCATCGCTGATCGCCTCGATGCCGCCGGTCGAGGCCCGCAACCCCCATTTGATCCAGTCGGGGCGGTAATAGAACGCGGCGACGATCAGGGCCCACGCCGCGATGGCCGTCGCGAAGCGGAAGGTATGGACCTTGGCGTGCTGCTTGAGGGCCGAATAATCCCGCGCCATCAATACTCCTGGTGCCCCTGCGGGTCGACCAGCCGGTTGATGCGCTGGGCCGCAGCGATGGCAAAACGCACGGTCATCAGCTTGCGCGTCGGCGCCGCGAGCTTGTGCTCGGGTGCTTCACAGTGCAGATGCGCGCCATAGGCGTCGGCGACGATCAGGCCGGTTTGCTTCGGGAAGATCTCGCAAGGCAGATCCTGGGTGAAGGCGAAGAACAGCCGGTCGCAATGCAGCCGGTAGTCCTCCCATTTGTTATCAGCGCGCAGGTCTTCCAGCGACGATTTGATCTCGACGATCCAGATCTCGCCGCGCGCGTTCAGCGCCACCAGATCGGCGCGGCGGCCCGACGGCAGCGGCAGTTCGCTGATCGTGGCAAAGCCGAGCGCACGCAACAGCCGCGAGGTGCCGCGCGCGATCGCAATCGCGGTCTCCGACTGGCGGCGATCCGGCGGCGGGACGAGGCTGATCTTGGAGGCAGTGGATTCCATGGCTTCGACCATCATACCCGATTCCACGGCCCACCCAAGTGCAGATGGCGGCTGCCGGACCGGGAACCCGATGCTGCCTTGCCGCTTATCAGGCGGCCGCCAGGTTCGGCGGCGCCATCGAGGGCAGGCGTGCATGATCGACGATCTCTGGTACAAGAACGCCGTGCTCTATTGTCTGTCCGTCGGCACCTATATGGACGCCAATGGCGACGGGATCGGCGACTTCAAGGGCCTGACCCGCCGGCTGGATTATCTGCACGGACTCGGCATCACCGCGATCTGGCTGATGCCGTTCCAGCCCTCGCCGCAGCGCGACGACGGCTACGACATCGCTGACTATTATGGCGTCGATCCGCGCTACGGCACGCTCGGCGATTTTGTCGAATTCACCCATGGCTGCAAGCAGCGTGGCATCCGCGTCATCATCGATCTCGTCGTCAACCACACCTCCGATCAGCATCCCTGGTTCCAGGAGGCGCGGCGCGACACGGATTCGCAATATCGCGACTGGTATGTGTGGGCCGACAGGAAGCCGGCCAATGCCGATACCGGCATGGTGTTTCCCGGCGTGCAGAAATCGACCTGGACCCGCGACAAGGAGGCGGGCGCCTGGTACTTCCACCGCTTCTATGATTTCCAGCCCGACCTCAACACCTCCAATCCACTGGTGCAGGCGGAAATCCTGAAGATCATGGGATTCTGGCTGCAGCTCGGCGTTTCCGGCTTCCGGATGGATGCGGTGCCGTTCGTGATCGCCACCAAGGGTGCCGACGTGAAGAAGCCGGCCGAGCAATACGGCATGCTGCGCACGCTTCGCGAATTCCTGCAATGGCGCAAGGGCGACGCCATCATCCTGGGCGAAGCCAATGTGCTGCCCGAGACCGACATGCAATATTTCGGCGACGATGGCGATCGCATCCAGATGATGTTCAATTTCCACGTCAACCAGCATCTGTTCTATGCGCTGGCATCGTCCGACACGCGCCCGCTCGCAAAGGCGCTGGGTGCCACCAAGCCGCGGCCGGCCTCGGCGCAATGGGGGCTGTTCCTGCGCAATCATGACGAACTCGATCTCGGCCGGCTGACCAAGCCGCAGCGCGACACCGTGTTCAAGGCGTTCGGCCCGGACAAGGACATGCAGCTCTACAATCGCGGCATCCGCCGCAGGCTGGCCCCGATGCTGGGCGGCGACCGGCGCCGGCTGGAGCTCGCCTACAGCCTGATGTTCACGCTGCCCGGGACGCCGGTGATCCGCTATGGCGACGAGATCGGCATGGGCGACAATCTGAAACTGCCCGAGCGCAATTGCGCCCGCACGCCGATGCAATGGTCGACCGAGCCGCATGGCGGCTTCACCAAAAGCGACAAGCCGGCCTCCCCCGTGATATCCGACGGGCCTTACGGCTACGAGCATGTCAACGCGGCCAAGCAGCGCCGCGATCCGGATTCGATGCTGAACTGGACCGAGCGCATCATCCGCATGCGGAAGGAAGTGCCGGAAATCGGCTGGGGCGATTTCCAGGTGATCGCGACCAAGGATCCGGCCGTGCTGATCGTGCGCTACGATTGGCGCAACAATTCCGCGCTGTTCGTGCACAATCTCGACGAGAAGCCGCGCGAGATCGCGTTCTCCGCCGGGCTCCCCGGCGATGCCGGCAAATTTCTGATCAACCTGCTGGCGGAAGATCACAGCGAGGCCGATGGTCGCGGACGTCACACGGTGGTGCTCGAACCCTATGGCTATCGCTGGTACCGGGTCGGCGGGCTCGATTACCTGCTCCGGCGCAGCGACATCGACGACAGCGCCGCAGCCAAGCCGAAGCGCAACGCGGCGCATCCGGGATGATATTGGCATCGCTGTAGCAGCAAGCACGCTGTCGTCCCGGCCTCAAGCCGGGACCCATAACCACCGGCCAATGTTGGCACAATGACTTGTAGTTTCCATAGTGCCACACACCCCGTCCTGGGGTTATGGGTCTCGGCTCAAGGCCGGGACGACACCTTTATGGGGCGGCTTCTTACGTCGATAGCTTCGCTGTGCCCAATGCGATCACCACGCCGTCATTGCGTCGACAACGGCTCCAGAGCATGCTGCGGGCAACACTCCTCCGGCCTCTTGCATTCCGGCTCGCGGCGTGGATCAGTCGTCGCAGTTCGACTGTGGAGATCTGCATGTCTGTTACAGCATGGCTCGCGTTCGCCGGCGCCTCCGCCATCCTGCTCGCCATTCCCGGACCAACGGTCCTGCTCGTCGTGTCCTACGCACTCGGTCATGACCGCCGCTCCGCCATGACGACGGTCGCAGGCGTCGCGCTCGGTGACTTCACCGCGATGACCGCGTCGATCCTTGGGCTGGGGGCCCTGCTTGCCACGTCGGTCGCAATTTTCACCGCGCTCAAATGGGTTGGTGCTGCCTATCTCATCTACCTCGGCATCAACCTGTGGAGAGCGCCGGTGGCCGAGAATGCCGCCGTGCCGGACGCAGCGCCGGTGCGGCCGCTACGAATGTTCCTGCACGCCTACATCGTCACGGCGCTGAACCCAAAGAGCATCGTTTTCTTTGTCGCGTTTCTTCCTCAGTTCCTCGACGCGTCGCAGGCCTTTCTCCCTCAGATCATGGTCATGGAAGCGACCTTCCTGGCGCTCGCCACGCTGAACGCGACCCTCTATGCGTTGCTCGCCTCCACGGCGCGCCGGACGGTGCGGCGCCCGGCGGTGCAGCGGGCCGTGAACCGGGTCGGCGGATCGCTGCTGATCGGGGCCGGTATCCTGACCGGAACTTGGCGGCGGGCCGCAAGCTGATCACGCCACCCACGACTGAGCGCTGGGGTCCTCGTGATGATCCCGGGCCGTGGGAAGCACATCGCTGCACCAACTCACGCGCTGTCGTCCCGGCCTTGAGCCGGGACCCATAGCCACCGGCCGATGTTGTGACAAAGATTGGTAGTTCTTATCGTGCCACACACCCTGTCCTGGGGCTATGGCGAGAGACGTCCGATCGCCACGCCTTCATTGCCGCGCAGACCGCGCGTGCCGTGGATGCGCTCGCCCTGGCGGTCGAGCCGGGTGGCGAACGGGATATGGGCCGGAGCTACCGACGCTGACCTATAGGCCTCGCCGCTTCGTGATCTCAAGTCCGAGGTCGCCGATTCCGGTTTGTCTGCCCTTCCACATATTCGCGGAGCGCCCGGTTCATGCGTGTTTGATAACCCTCACTGGATTTCGTGTGGCTCTTGAACCAGGCAACGACATCGGCATCGATCCGAAGCGTCAGCTGCTGTTTGACGGGTCGATAGAAGAGCCCACGCTTGGCGCCGGACCAATCGAGGAGTTCCGGCGCATCCGACGTATCGATAGCGTCATCGGGCAGCGCAGCCAGCGACTTCAGTTCCGCCTGCTGCTCACGTGTCAATCGCTTAGAAGTTTCCTTCTTCATAGGCTCTCCTTTCGTGGGCCGTGGCCTTCCGCGCGCTGATGATGCGGCCGACCAGTGCGCCTTCTTCGGATTCGGCCTCAGGCCAAGTGTGGATCACAAGCAGCAACACCGACCCGACCAGCCCGACGGTATGCCAGCGATCACCATCCGGATGCAGGTCGGGCTTCGACGCATGGAACAGGTCGTCAAACGCCAGCGCGTTCAGTTTCGAACGACAGGCCGTGATTGACGCGGTTTGCCGCCGCCTTTTTCGGGTCCCACGTCCAGCGCACCGCCGCCTCGCCATGTAGTTACAAATATGGCGTTACAAGGAAGTGGGGTCAAGAGCCCATGCGCGAGCGAATCCGGGGGCGCCATAGCCACCGGACCTCATGTTGCGATAGCCGCCGATGACCGTCGCTCCACAAACAACAGTCGCGGCGTATGGGTCCCGGCTCAAGGCCGGGACGACACCATTCATTTCGCGGGATTTGTGCGACCGCTCCCGATCACCACGCCTTCATTGCCACGCAGATCGAGCGTGCCGTGAATGCGCTCGCCCTGGCGGTCGAGCTGCGTCGACAGCAGGATCTCGCCATCGAGGCCGCGGCCTTGGGTCGCCAATGCAACGGGATTGTCGCCGAGATTGAGCGCAATGGTGACGCTCTCGCTTTCGCCTTCGCGGCGATACAGCAGCAGATCGCCGTCCGCCGCGACCCGGCGATACGTGCCGCCGACCAACGCCGGGTGCTGCTTCCGCAACCTGATCAGGGCGCGATAGAGGTTCAGGATCGAGCCGCGCTCCGCGGTCAGATTGACCACGTTCTCGTGGGAGAAATCAGCGGCCAGCGGCAGCCACGGCAGCGCACTGGAGAAGCCCGCGTTCGGACCCGCGCTCCACTGCATCGGGGTGCGGCAACCGTCGCGGCCGACGCCGATGCCCGGCACGTTCTTTTCGAAGGGATCGCGCACCTGGTCGGGCGCGATCGGAACCTGGTGCATGCCGATCTCGTCGCCATAATAAAGCGTTGGTGTGCCGCGCAACGTCAGCAGCAGCATCGCCGCGACCCGCGCCTGCTCGCGGCCGACGCGGCTCGCCACCCGCGGCCGGTCGTGATTGCCGAGCACCCAATTCGGCCACGCGCCGGCCGGCAGTGCAGCTTCGTAATCGGCGATGATGGTCTCGAGATCGCGGGCATGCCACGGCGCCGACAGCAATGCGAAATTGAACGGAAGATGCGCGCCCGAAAGGTCCTTGCCGTAATAGGCAACGAGGCGCTCGGTCGGCAGATAGATCTCGCCGATCAGCACGCGATCCCCGAACGCGTCGAGCACTTGTCGCATCTCGGCGACCACCTCCTGCACCTCGGGCTGATCGGCGGAGTAACGTTGCAGGATCCGTTCGTGCGGCGGCCGCCCCTCGCGGTAGCCGGGATTTTGGGGATTGTCGCGGAACTCCGCATCCTTGATCAGGTGCCAGAGCACGTCGACCCGGAATCCATCGACGCCCTGGCGCAGCCAGAACCGCATCACATCGTAGATCGCAGCCCGCACCGCCGGGTTGCGCCAGTTCAGGTCCGGCTGCTGGGCGAGAAAGGCGTGATAATAATATTGGTTGGAGGCCGCGTCATATTCCCAGGCGCTGCCGCCGAATTCCGACAGCCAATTGTTGGGCGGACCGCCACCGGGGCGGCCGTCGCGCCAGATGTACCAGTCGCGGCGCGGATCGTCGCGCGACCGCCGTGCCTCCACGAACCACGGGTGCTGGTCGGAGGTATGGTTCGGCACCAGGTCGAGGATCACCTTGAGCCCGCTCTCATGCGCCGCCTTCACCAGCGCATCGAAATCATCCATGGTCCCGAACAGCGGATCGATCCCGGTATAGTCGGCGATGTCGTAGCCGAAATCGGCCATCGGCGAGGTGAAGATCGGCGACAGCCAGATCGCGTCGACGCCGAGCGTCAGCAGATAGGGCAACCGGTGAATGATCCCGGTGAGATCGCCGATGCCATCGCCATCGCTATCCTGGAACGAACGCGGATAGATCTGGTAGAAAATGCCCTTGCGCCACCAGGAATCAGTCATCGGGAAAAGCCATCTTGCTCAAATCTGCCGCAGCCGTCCAACGCGGCAACCACCGGCAAGTTCAGCCGGACCGGCTGCAGCAATGTGACAGCGACCGTCACCCGGCCGGCATCACCGCTTTTTTGCTTGGCGCGGTGCAAAAAATCGGCATGCTTGCGCGATGACCCAGAAAACCGATGCTGAGACCAAGGCCAAGGCCGGCGCGATCATCGTGCCCGTCACGCTGTTCGAGCAGAACTGTACCATCATCTGGTGCGAAGTGACCCGGAAAGCCGTCGTGATCGACCCCGGCGGCGACGTTCCGACCATTCGCGAGGCCATCGCCAAGACCGAGGTGACGGTCGAGAAGATCTGGCTCACGCACGGTCATATCGACCATGTCGGCGGCGCCGCCGAATTGCGCGAGGCGCTGGCCGTGCCGATCGAGGGCCCGCATGTCGCCGACAAGTTCCTGCTCGACAATGTGGTGACGAGCGGCGCCCGTTTCGGCATCACCGGCGTGCGCGACTTCGCGCCGGACCGCTGGCTCGACGAGGGCGACCGGGTCGAGATCGGCGAGCTTGCCTTCGACATCCTGCATTGTCCCGGTCACTCCCCGGGCAGCGTGGTCTATTTCAACAAGGAGATGCGCTTCGCTCATGTCGGCGACGTGCTGTTCAACGGCTCGGTCGGCCGCACCGACCTGCCCGGC
>Ga0302322_100004924_pt1 | contig 11677 bp, 8 predicted proteins | sample Fen_T0_2_FD_203757 | JGI IMG/M metagenome (GOLD analysis project Ga0302322, IMG submission 203757) | Peat permafrost microbial communities from Stordalen Mire near Abisko, Sweden - Fen_T0_2 | ecosystem: Environmental > Terrestrial > Soil > Wetlands > Permafrost | place: Sweden: Abisko... | reverse complement strand
ATTACTTTACGATTGCAAGATTGGAAGAAAATGTTTTTGGTGTTCGGCAGTGTGATGTCTGGTTTGTTGGTAGTCATCACGGTGGCACGTGCTTTCTTCTATTTAGTGGGCAGGAAGCATATCTAGTTTGTTTGTCAAAAAATGTCCTGAAAGTTAAAAAACTTTCAGGACATTTTTATTTTAATAACTCGTCACATAACTTTCTGGCTTCTGCGACTAAGTCTGCATCCACAGGGAGTTTGAATTCTTCAGTGACGCGCAGAGTCAAATGTTCAGCGATCAGCCTCAAGTCAAGCGAAAGAAGCGGATCGTCTTTGATAAAATTTAACAGATCGTAAGAACTTGTGCTTGATGGACGAATCCCTTTGCGAGTGAGGTGTTCCCGAATCGCTATGCCAGCCGCGCGGCGTGCACAGACACGAGCTTGGCCTTCGTTGTTGTTGGCGCGGGCTTGTTCTGCGCGTTTGAATTCTTCTACAATCTTTTCGTGTGAGTCCATGCCTGTGATTATACCTTCGGCATTATAATTGTCGAAAGTTTATTGGAGGCTTACATGAAATTAAATTCGTTTCGGACAATTGCAGCTTCGGCGATGTTGGCTCTGGCTGTATTAGCTTGTTCTTTTTCAAATACTGCAGTCACTCCGGGTGTTACAGAAGTTCCTACGCAAGTAACTAGCCAAAGCGGCGGGCCAAAGATCGTGACCGGCTCTGTGGCTTACACCAATTCCTTCTTTACTGAGGGTGTGGCTGAACCTGAGGTCATTCTTGAAGACGAAGGTGGCTTTGTAACCCGCAATCGCAAATTTGTTATTCCGGTTGAATCACAAGTGATTGGCCAGCTCACTTCTGATTTTTATACATCACCTTTTACGTATAGTTTGGCTTTACCTGCCGAGCCCAACGGCACATTGCATGATGTTAATCACGATGACAAAAAAGACACTGGTGTGATGGTCTTTGCGGTTGCCTATTGGACAAATACCTGGGGTGATCCATATCTCGAAAAACGCGATCAGGGCGGCGGCGGTTGGTCGAGCGCGTATGCTTCAACTAAGGTTAGCTCAGATCGTGATTCCTATCTTGAAGTATATGGCGGCAAATATTTGGTTTACGCGCCTGATGATAAACAGCAATTTCCATCGGGATTTGGAGCAGATAAAAAACTCTTCACAAACGATGACCCTATTGTGAATATTCCGGCGGGTTGGTCGGTAGTTGACATGGATCAGACTCCCTTCAAGGTTGATCGTGCAGAAAAACCGACCATTGATCTGTATGAGCCTGCCAATGCCGCTGAAGATGATTTCTCTAAGCTTTCCTATACAGAAGCGTTCGATAAAATGGTCGAAAAATTTAAAAAAGAATATGCCTGGACCGAACTCAAGAAAATTGACTGGGATGCAAAAGCTAAAGAGTTCCGTCCGCGCTTTGAAGATGCCGAGAAAAATAAAGACCCACATGCATATGCATTGGCATTACGTGACTTCGTTTGGTCAATCCCCGATACTCATATCGGTTTCGATGAGACCCTATTAAATGATGATTTTGGCACCGATACAGCAGGTGGTTTAGGCTTTGCGATGCGCGAGACTGATGACGGCAAAATCATTGTTAATTATGTGTTGACAGGTGGGTCTGCTGATAAAGCCGGTATGAAATGGGGAGCTGAGATTACATCATTGGATGGAAAACCAATTGATGAAGCCATTAATGCGGCAACGCCCTGGTCTTCACCGTTTAGTAATCCAATTGTTAAACGACTGCAACAACTGCGTTATGCGTTGCGCTTCAAACTCGATAAGGGTCAAGTTGAAGTGAAGTTTAAGAATTTAGGGGGTAGTGAGCAAACTGCAAAATTGAATGTGATCGCTGAACGAGATAGCTTCAGTTTTTCATCATTCTATGTAGGCCAAGCGCCGACAGCCTTACCGGTTGAATTCAGTGTTCTGCCAAGTGGCTATGGTTATATTAAGATCAATAGCTTCCTCGATAATGATGTTCTCTCGATCCAGGTCTGGGAACGTGCGATCAAATACTTCAAAGACAACAATATTCCAGCTGTGATTCTTGATATGCGTAATAATGGTGGGGGCAGTGGTTGGCTTGCTGATCAAATGGCGGCTTATTTCTTCGATAAAGAAACAGTGGTTGGCAATACTGCGTATTACAACAAGGGTAGCGGTGATTTTTATATGGATCCTGGTGACCAAACCAGTATGATCCCTCCGCGGTCTGAACTTCAATTTAGTGGTCCCGTTGCCGTTTTAGTAGGACCTAGTTGTGCCAGTGCTTGCGAATTCTTCTCCTACGATATGACTATCAACAATCGTGCTGCTGTTGTTGGGCAATATCCCACCGAAGGGGCAGGCGGCAGTGTGGAGCCTTTCTTGATGCCTGAGAATATTTCCGCTCAAATGACCTTTGGTCGCGCTGTTGACGCTCAAGGTAATATTCATTTAGAGGGAAAAGGTGTTGCGCCAACTGTTAAAGTTCCCGTTACGTCTGAGACACTTCAAAAACAGGCAAATGGCGCTGATGTAGTGTTGGATGCCGCCGTTACTTATTTGGGAGGCTCAGCCTCTAGTTCTGACTCGAACGCTTCGCTGCCACCTGCGTCTGCCGCGCCAAAACTGACAGTAGATTCCTCCGCTGAGTCCGCGTTTAAAGCCGGCACACAATTCCTTGAAGAGCTCGCGAAAGAACAATATCAAGCAGCTGATTATGCAAAACCCGGAACACTTAAATATACGATCAACTTGCCCAACTCTAAAGACCTAATTTGGTCATATGGTTGGTGTGCAAACAGTGTTGATATCCTCAACCAAAACCTTGGGAATATGAAGGTTGTGTTTAATTTAGATGGCAAAACAATCCCATCAACCAATATGGCAGTGTTCGATTCTCAGCCGAATGGATTGCAATGCAGAAATGTTTACGGATTGTTAAGTGAGTGGCCTATAGGGCAACATCATTTGACGATCAGCTCCACATATAAGGTTAAAATCAACGATGGCTCTGCCGATTACGAACCGGGTGATTATATTTTTGACTATATTGTGAACGTGCATAACTAAACAAACTTTAACTTACAAAAAAGCGCCGACCATTCACTAGTCGGCGCTTTTTTGTTGTTAGATATTATTTAATCCACAAAACGATATTTGATCAATGCCCAAACTGCTTCAAACGCATCATGGAATTTTATCTTTTTGCCTTCCGAGTAATCACGCGGATTAAATGAAATCGACACCTCGTAAATGCGATATTTGCGTTTGAGGATCTTGGCTGTAAATTCAGGTTCGAAGTTAAAACGTTTGGCTTTGATAACCATGCCATCGATCACTTTGCGATTAAAAACCTTATAGCCTGTCTCCATATCAGTCAGGATTGAATCGTAGAGAATATTGGTAATGAAGGTTAGTAGTTTATTTGCTACCTGATGCCAAAACATGGTCACGCGATGTGGCCCACCTAGGAAGCGTGAGCCATATACCACATCGGCAATCCCCTCTTCAAGCGGTTTGAGTAATAACGGATAATCGCGTGGGTCATATTCAAGGTCAGCGTCTTGGATCAAAATAACATCGCCTTTGGCGGCTTGCATACCAGTTATAACTGCCGCGCCCTTACCTTGATTTTTTTCGTGTAGGATCACGCGGATTTTTTTCTTGCCGTCCACTGTTTGTAGAATATCTCGTGTGCCATCTTTTGAACCATCATCTACAATGACAATCTCAGTAGCAAGCTTGGTGGCTTGGACACGTTTGATGATCTCATTGATATTGTGGACTTCGTTATATACAGGGATAATTACAGATAGGTTCATAGTGTGCCAGATTATATACGATATTTTGCTGATTGATTCGAATTTGAGTCTAGCGTGCTATAATTTGTATATGCAGAGGCATTCCACTCCAACAAGAATCCCATACTGGGAGACATTATGACCAATCCTGTTGCTCGACCCAATATCAGCAATGCTCCATTTTCTCCTCCACCTATTAATTCTGTGGAAGATACTGGCCTCTCAGCCTTGTGGTTGCAAGATTTGGCATTGAAGATTATCTACTCGCAAGGCTATATGAGTGGGCTCAAGATCGCTGAGTTGATGGCTCTGCCTTTTGCTGGTGTGATTGATGGTATTTTGGAAGCCCTCAAGCGCGAAAAGATGCTTGAAGTAAAATCGTCACAGGGCGGGTTGGGAGAAGGCGCATATACTTACGGCATTACTAGTGCGGGAATTACTCGTGCACGTGAAGCCTTGGAACGCAGTCAATATGCGGGCCCTGCGCCTGTTCCCTTTGAAGTTTATAACGAAGCAATCCGTAGACAAAAAACTGGACGCATGTCTGTTACCTCGCGCACTATGCGTCAAGTGCTTTCCCAAATGGTGATGTCAGAAACGACCTTTCAACGTTTGGGTCCGGCTTTGAATTCAGGCACATCCATTTTCATGTATGGACCTCCCGGCAACGGCAAGACCAGTGTAGCACGTGCTTTTGGTAATTTGGTTTTGACGCAAGCCATGTATATTCCATTTGCCCTATATCTCGATGGTCAAGTGATTAAGGTATATGATGCGGTCAGTCATACATTAGCGCCAGAATCAGATGGCGTGACTGCTCCTGGCACTGGTAACTTGCGTTCCAGCCCGCGCAAAGATCCGCGCTGGTTGAAGATTCGGCGTCCGTTCATTGTGGTGGGTGGTGAGTTGACGTTGGAGGGTTTGGATCTTGTATATGATGATGTGCATAAATTTTACGAAGCGCCGTTTCAAGTAAAAGCGAACGGTGGTATTTTATTGATCGACGATTTTGGACGCCAACAAGTGCGTCCGCGCGATTTGTTGAATCGCTGGATCGTACCGCTCGAGAATCGGGTGGATTTCCTCACGCTTCATAACGGACGTAAAGTTGAAGTGCCATTCGATGTCTTGATCGTGTTCTCCACTAATCTCCCTCCCAAAGACCTCGTAGATGAAGCCTTCCTCCGTCGTTTGCGACACAAGATCGAAATTGGTGATCCCTCATATGAAGAGTACCGCGAGATTTTTAGGCGTGTAGCGCAGGATAAAAAAGTGGAATATAGCGATCAGGGGTTGGCGTACCTTTTGCAAGAGTGGTATATCAAACGCCATCGCAAACTGCGAGCTTCGCATCCGCGCGATCTTTGCGATCAGATTCTTGATATTTCAAGCTACCTTGCAGTGCCTCCCACTATGTCGCGTGATATGTTGGACCGTGCCGCGCAGGCGTATTTCGTAGATATTTAAATTTTCTTCGTTGCTTATAACGGATTACGCAGTGAAGTTTTCTTCAAGCGTAATCCGTTAATTTTTTGCCATGCTCACATTCCTTCCTCAACCCATAATTTTTGCTCATCGTGGCGCTTCTGCGTACGCACCTGAAAATACGCTTGCTGCATTTGAACAGGCGCTAATACAAGGCGCGGATGGTATTGAGCTGGATGCAAAACTTTCTGCCGATGGTCATGTTGTGGTTATTCATGATGCTACACTGGATCGTACAACCGGCGTACATGGGCGGGTAAAAGATTTGTCACTAGCTGACTTGCAGGCATTGAATGCCGGCAGTTTTTTTTCAAATAATTTCAGCACAGAAACAATTCCCGCGCTTGAAGAAGTATTCGAATCTTTTGGCAAAAAACTTTTTATTAATGTGGAGTTGACCAACTACAACACGCCGCGCGATCATTTGGTTGAGACGGTGTGCATGTTGGTGAAGAAATTTAATTTGCAAAAACGTGTGATGTTCTCTTCTTTTTACGATCTAAATCTTTCCAAGGCGCGTAGCTATTTGCCTGAAGTTCCGTGTGGTTTGCTTGCCTATCCAAATCTATTAGGGGCTTGGGCGCGTTCTTTTGGCTTTGCGTTTGGAAAATATACTGCTCTGCATCCGTATTTAAAGGATGTCACGCCGCAACAAGTACAAAGAGTGCATCGGTTAAAAGGTCGTGTGCATGTTTGGACGGTGAATCTCGAAGCCGATATGCGATGTTTGTTTGATTGGGGCGTGGACGCGATTTTTACTGATGATCCACAACTTGCAGTGCGCGTGAGGAGCGAAACAAAATGAAGCGGGGTGCCAGCCGATTAAATCCGGATCAACTACCGGCTTGGAAGCGAAGCCTGAATCTCATCCAGCATGGGTTGATCTTGTTGACGTTTTGCGCATCGCTTATTGGACCTGCGACTCTTGTGCGTGCCCAAACCTTATCCCAGGCGACAACGCCTCAGGTGATCCTTGAATCAATGACTCCCGAAGAACGCGTGGGACAATTGTTTTTAGTTAACTTTAATGGGACTGATACAAGCAGTGAATCGCAAATTTATGATTTGATCGTGAATCATCATATCGGTGGGGTGGTGTTAACAACACCGAACGATAATTTTATTGCCGCACCTGATACGATTAATGGAGCGCATCGAATGATTGATGCATTGCAGTCTATTGAATGGGATGCCACTGCACAAAATACAAACGGACAATCGTCACACAATGCGTATGTGCCGTTATTTGTTGGCATCTCGCAAGAAGGCGATGGTTCGCCGCACGATCAAATTTTAAGCGGCTTGACGCCCATACCCGACGCGATGGCGATTGGTGCAACGTGGAGCACTGACCTTTCAAAACAAGTGGGCACTGTATTGGGTAGTGAATTAAGCGCTTTAGGTTTTAATTTATATTTCGGCCCATCGTTGGATGTAGTTGAAGCGCCTGACCCTGCGGCAGTGAGCGATTTGGGCACGCGCGTATTTGGTGGCGATCCGTTTTGGGTGCGTGAGATGGGACGCGCTTATGTGGCTGGCTTGCACACGGGGAGCAATAATCGCATGGCAGTAATTGCAAAACATTTTCCCGGACGCGGCAGTTCGGATCGTTTGCCGGAAGAGGAAGTTGCTACTGTTCGCAAGTCGCTTGAGCAGCTCAAGCAGATCGAATTGCCACCTTTTTTTGGCGTGACGAATTCAAGCGACCTCGCCAGCATTGTAGATGGGTTGTTGGTTTCACATATTCGTTATCAGGGTTTTCAAGGAAATATTCGTGCAACCACGCGCCCTGTTAGTTTTGATGCTTCGGCTTTGCCTGCCATTTTGGCTTTGCCTGAATTTACAAACTGGCGCACGAATGGCGGTCTGATCGTCAGTGATTCGTTGGGTAGCAATGCTGTGCGCGGATTTTATTCGCAGCAAAGCACAGGTAGTTTCTCGCCACGCTTGGTGGCGCGCGATGCTTTTAACGCCGGGAACGATCTGCTTTATCTCGGCAACATCACTGCCGATCCTGCAAAAGTTGATGCCTACTCAGCCACTTTGGAGATCGTTAATTTTTTTGCGCAAGAATATCGTAACGATGCTGTTTTTGCGCAACATGTGAATGCAGCGGTTTTGCGAATCTTGAATCAAAAACTTCGCATGTACGCCTCTTTCAATATTGCTAATGTGCGTACGCCTGATATTAATTCTGCTGATCTGGGTAGTTCACAACAGATTATGTCTGATGTAGCTCGTAATGCTGCTACACTAGTCAGCCCAGACCCCAAAGAGTTAAGTACCTTATTGCCTGCACCGCCCAGCCAGAGTGACAGGATCGTGTTTATAACAGACACATCTTCGAGTCAGCAATGTAGTACTTGTCCGTCGCAGGATGCATTTACTGTGGATGCGTTACAAAAAGATGTTGTGCGGTTATATGGGCAAAGTGGTAGTGCTCAAATTTTTATCAATCGCTTAAGTTCATATTCATTCACTGAGTTAGGGGCAATGCTGAGCGGAGTGACTACAACGACAGCCGCAACCCCAACTGCAACTGTAACGTTGGAAGATTCTTTAACGCGCGCGACTTGGGTAGTTATTTCGCTAGCAGATGTGAATGGTAATCAACTTTCTTTGCTGAGGCGTTTCTTTGCTGAGCGTCCAAACCTGCTACGGAACAAGAATGTGATTCTATTCTCATTCACTGCTCCCTATTACCTGGATGCTACTGATATTTCCAAGTTGACCGCTTATTATGTGCTTTATAGCAAACAGCCAGCTTTTGTAGATGTCGCTGCGCGGTTGTTGTTTCAACAAGTATCTTTGCAGGGCGCATCACCGGTCTCGATTCCGGCTGTGGGTTATGACTTGATTACAGAGACATCTCCAAATGCTTCTCAGGTGATTTCATTGTCGCTGGATAAGAAGGATGAAATAACTACACCGGAAGCTGCAACTCCAACTGCTGCACCGACAGTGATTCCTCAATATCGAATTGGAGATACGATTGCATTGCGTGCTGGGCCCATCCTTGATCATAACAACCACATCGTTCCAGATGGGACGGTTGCGCGGTTCACTATGTCAACGCGCGCAGAAAGCGGCGGGATACTTCGTCAGGTGGATGCAGTTACCGTGGGAGGCATTGCGCGCTCCTCATTTGTAATCGATAAGCCTGGGAGCGTTGAGATCAGCGTTGCCAGCGAACCTGCTTTGGTGTCTGAAGTGCTTCAACTTCAGGCGACTAGCGAAGGCGGTGTAGTTGTGACTGTTGTTGTACCAGCAGTGACAACAACTCCTGAACCCGTATTACCTACGTCTACTGCGTTGGTGATTACAAATGATCTAGTATCGCTTGAAGGATATCCGCGCATAGGGATGTGGCTATTAACCTTGCTAGCCTTATTTGGCAGTGCCAGTTTGATTTTTTGGGCGATCAGCAAACTCATCTCAACACGCTGGGGTTTACGTTGGGCGTTGTGTGTTTTCTTTGGCGGCTTGTTAGGCTATAACTACCTGGCATTGGGTTTTCCTGGCGCGGCAAGTTGGATTGCTGCAGATGCTGGAGCAGTCGGGGTGCTGATATTAACCTTGGGTGGCGAAGTGTTGGGAGGGATTGCTGCCTGGATTTGGATGCGGTGGTTCAGCGAGCCAGGGTCGCGAGCAGACTGATCAACAATAAAACTGCGGCGCTCCAGGTGAGAATGGCTTCTGGTGGATGAGCAAGATAATCCCCAACCGAATTTAATGGGGGTTGACTTCTGCGGGTAGGGAATGGATGTGTGGGTGGTTCGTGATATCCAAGCAGTGCCTGACGAAAATCATTGATGGTATGAGGACGTTCATCGGGGTGAAGCGCCATTGCCCAGAGCACAGCTTTTTCAGTGCGAGGCGAAATGGCTGGATTAAGTTGTCGTAATGGTATCAGGCTCTCGGGTTGTAGGAAGCGTTTGCGCGCATCCACAGGCGATTCGTTGGTGAGCAAATGATATAGTGTTGCGCCGAAAGCGTAAATGTCCGATCGAATGTCTGTGTGTGCATCGCTGCCACCGTATTGTTCTAGCGGTGTGTAGAGCGCAGTACCCTGGCCTTGAATAATAGTAATGGTTACTTCTTCAGGTGCCAGGATTTTTACAAGACCAAAATCTACAAGTTTGATCAGACCATGCGGCATGAGTTTTACATTGCTGGGTTTGATATCACGATGGACTATGGGAGGTTCCTGGCTGTGCATGAAAGTCAATGCGTTGGCGATTTGATCCGCCCAGGCAAGAACCTCTTTTTCCTTAAGTGCAACTTTATTGCGACGGGCTTCTAATAGAAGCGTACGTAAGTCTTTACCCGGAACATAATCCATCACAAGATAATCGCGCGGACCGTTGGAAAAGAAATCAGAAACTTTGGGCAGGTTGGGGTGATCGAGACGCGCGAGCACAGTCGCCTCGCGCAGGAATTGATCGCGGGCTTCTTCTCGGATTTTTTCTGGGAGGGCGCGTTCGTATTCAACTTCCTTCAACGCACATTCGCGACCTTTCAGGCGGGTATCATCGGCAAGGTAAATGGAACCCATGCCGCCCTGACCGATCCGTTCACGGATCTTATAGCGGCCGCGTAAGACCTCCCCATTCTTGAGGGGTGGGAGCACTCTTCTTCCTTCTTCACTTTCTTGCGTTGCATGGCAGATCTATTTCGGCGTAGTTCTGCACAGAAACGCATGTTTATGCTATATTATTATACTCGTAACTCACATGAAAAAAACTCAAGAAGAATTTCCCTTATTGATCGCGCAAGAAGGACCGCTCAAAGGTCAACGCTGGCAATTAAGTCAGACTATCGTGCTTGGTCGTGAAGCGACTTGTGATGTGGCGGTTGTTGATCGTCAGATCTCGCGCTTTCATGCGCGCCTCACGCCGACCTCTGAAGGTGTGATCCTTGAAGATTTGGGGAGCAAGAATGGCACGCACCTGAATGGCACGCAACTTTCTGCTCCAGTGGTTTTGCAAGATGGCGATGTTTTTTCAGTCGCCATGGCGCAGCAATTTATGTTCATCATTTCAGATGCAACCACGCCCTTATTGGACGGCCCCTCTCAGCAAGGACGTTTAATGATGGATTTGAAATCTCGCCGTGTGTGGGTCAATCAACAACAGCTTGTCCCGCCGCTTTCTGCCCAGCAATTTAAATTGTTGTGGCTATTATATGAACGCAATGGACAGGTAGTTACTCGGCCTGATCTGGTTGCAGTTGTATGGGGTGATGAATATGCCATGGGTGTTTCAGACCAGGCATTGGATGCCTTGATCCGCCGTTTGCGTGACCGTATCTCGGCACTGGACCCTACTCATCAATACATTGATACGGTACGTGGTCACGGCATCCGTTTGGATAACCTAAAAAACTAGAAACCCGATCTTAGTTTTCTCGCCTCTCGCAGTCATGCGAGAGGCTTTTTACATAGTACCCATAACTTTTTCTCCTCTTGGACGACCATAGTATTGAAACCCAATCAATATTATATTTCGGAGGTAAATTATGAAAAAAATTAATCACACAATGTTCGTTTCGGCTTTGATGATTCTGGCGTATGTCCTAAGCGCCTGTAGCGGAGTTCCTGCCTCGACCGGGCAAAACGCCAACGGTCAACAGGTACAAACTGGACAGGTTCAAGATGTTGTTTTCACAGGTACGGTTGAAGGCGTGAACGGTAATCAATTGACCATCAGTGGGCAAACGATCACAGTAGAAGATGGAGCGATGGCTGGTACAGTTGCCGTAGGCGACAATATCAAAGTCGAAGCCCATGTGTCGCCGGATGGTAAGGTTACAGCCGTTCACGTTGAAATATCGGGGCTTGATAATGCCAATTCAAATTCCAATAATGGCAATGATAACAATAGGAATGCCAACGTTAACGATAATACTGCCAATTCAAATGGCAATCAGAATGGCAACTCGAATTCAACCAATGGCAACAATAATTCGAACGATAACTCCAATGCCGCTAATCAGCAGGAAGTATCCGGCATGGTGACAGCGATCACAACTGAATCAGTTACGATCAATGGCGTTGTGTATATGATCGCTAACACTACTCAGTTCAAAGATATCATTGCACTTGGTGATCAGGTCAAATTGCATGTGATCGTCAACCCAGATGGCACCCTCACGATCCGTGAGATAGAAAAATCTACTCAGCTCAGTGTAGATAATGGCAACTCAAATTCCAACAGCAATGGCTCGGATGACAGTTCCAATCTCAATGGTAATTCCAACTCCAATAACAACGGTGATGATAAAGGTGGCAACAGCAATGATAGCCATAGTAATGATAATGGCGGTAGTAGTAATGACAATAGCAGCGGTGGCGGAAGTGGTGGTAACGACAACGGCGGTGGCGGTA
>Ga0302322_100004923_pt1 | contig 11678 bp, 10 predicted proteins | sample Fen_T0_2_FD_203757 | JGI IMG/M metagenome (GOLD analysis project Ga0302322, IMG submission 203757) | Peat permafrost microbial communities from Stordalen Mire near Abisko, Sweden - Fen_T0_2 | ecosystem: Environmental > Terrestrial > Soil > Wetlands > Permafrost | place: Sweden: Abisko... | reverse complement strand
AGCAACGAAGTCGGCGCGCTGTGGGGAAGTTTCGAACGCGCGATCAAGGGTGAGAGGCAGGGAATGGGGAACTCAGGAAATCAGGAACGGAGGAAGCGTTTGAACACGAAGCACGCCAAGGCTCGCAAAGAATTGTAGGGATGCGTTTGTGACTCGAGTGAAGAAGACGGTACACATGCCGCCGCGATACGAATTGCCCGCCGGTTTTCTTCGTTCTCTTTGCGACCGCCTGTTCAAAAGTATTCCTCCGTTTCCTGATTTCCCCATTCAATCGCGTCTCTGCTTCATGCAGCGCGCGGTCGAGGCTGACGTCACGCTTTCGTGTCGAGGTGCGCGCCGATTCTGACGCCGACCTTGAGCTGCGGGTGGGGCGCTGGGGTGTCCTCCTTGGCCGAGATCTTCCGTTTGTCTGCTTCGGTCGCGACTTCGGCTTGGGTCGTTTTGAGGTCGAGGGTGCGCCGCGTGTCGGAAGGAGATATTTGCATGGCGTGAGGAGTGTATAGTATCGACGCGGTTTTAGTAATAGGGACTTTCAGCAATTCGGCATTTTTTGCCGCGGGCACGTGTTCAAACTGGCGCCACGAGCAGCGAAATCGCGGGAAGCGGTTATGGTATGCGGATGAAAACGACTACGACCGGACTGACTCTTCGCAGTGCAGGTGAACGCGGCTTGGCCGACCATGGCTGGCTGAAATCGTATCACACCTTTTCCTTCGCCGATTACCATGATCCCGAGCAGATGGGCTTTCGCACGCTGCGCGTCATCAACGACGATCGCGTGGCACCGGGCCGTGGGTTTCCCGCTCATCCGCATCGCGACATGGAGATTTTCAGCTACGTGCTGGAGGGTGCGCTGCAACACAAGGACAGCCTGGGCAACGGGCGCGTGCTCAAGCCGGGGCAGATCCAGCTGATGAGCGCGGGCGAGGGCGTGACGCACAGCGAGTTCAATCCGTCGGCGAGCGAGCCGATGCATTTTCTGCAGATCTGGATTCTGCCGCGCGAACGTGGGCTCAAGCCGGGTTATACGGAGTGGTTGCCCAAACCCGAACAAGCCGAAGCGCCCAAGGTGCTCGTCATTTCGCCCGATGGACGCGACGGCTCGGCCACGATCCATCAGGACGCCGACATCTATCGCCTGCGGCTCAAGCCAGGCCAGACGGTGACGCACGACTTGAAGTCGGGCCGCGGGGCGTGGCTGCAAATCGCCGAGGGCGCGCTCAAGTTTAACTCCGAGGAGCTCTCCACCGGCGACGGTGCCAGCACGGAGCAACCGGGACAACTGACCTTCACCGCGATCCTGCCGACCGAGGCGCTTTTGTTCGATTTGAAGTGAGATCGGCGCGAGGTGTATCCGTTTTCTGGATCAGGCGGTCCGCTGGTGGATCACGCGGTCGATGAAACGCAGCTTATCCACCACTGGCGAAACGATGGAGGCCGCAACCTGGCATCTTTTGCTGGGTAAATAATCTAGGAACAAACGTCCGATGCAAAGGTACCAGTTGGGATGTTGCTTTTAGCTTGGTTTTTTCAACCGGTTCGCCTTCGCCTGTTGATCCTCTTGTTTGCGCTTGTGAGCGGATCGTTGGTCGTGGCCCAAGAGGCGAATGAGCGTGAGATCGAGGACGTGATGGTGCTTCCTCCTTTCCGGGTGGAAAGCGCCCCGCTGGAGGATTTTGGGTTTCGTATAGGGGGGCAATTCGCCATTCCCGGCACTTCCTATTTGATGGTTTCGGAAGTTCTTCCAAACACGGCGGCGGCAAAGGCGGGGCTGAGACCTGGTGAGCTCATTACCAAAATGGATGGAAAATCCGTTTCGGTTCTTTCGACGTTGCTCAAACCGAAAAAACTCCAGGAACGGAAATGGGCTGAACTTGAGGCGGGCAAAAAGAGTGTGACCTATTCGCTAGAGGTTCACGCACCTGGTTCGGCGACCTCGCGCACCGTTACCATGGTCATCCCTTCACCGGCACCGCATTGGGGAAGTAAGACGTGGAGCGCACCGGAAGGACGCTTACCGATAACTGTAAAAGAAGCAGGTCCGCTCGCGGCGCTCGCCCGTGAGGTTTCGGATAACGGGATTTGGGCAATGGCAGTGTTTCGGAGTGTATCGTTACTTGGTGCCGCTTCCGTCTCCGAAGCCCCGATTCTTGGCTATGAGTGGCGTATTGTGCAGCCGTCGGGCACGCATCGCATCTGGGTGACGTAGCAGCGCGGGAAAACGGAGATCATCCTTGAGCACCGTTCTCCGGAGACTGGTTTTGGTCTTTTTCTCACGTCGCCGTCGGGCGCGATGGAGAAGGCGTATTGTCGGCCACCGAAGAAAAATAAAAAATCTTGGGAAATTCCACCTGAGGAAGTTCGGGCCCGATTCACAGCGGAGATCGATTATTGGCTGACAAAAGTCGGGCGAGTAACGGGACGCTGGCCGTTCGAGGCTTTATCTGGGAATACAGAAGTGAATGTTAGTTCTAGCACTTTGAGCAATGAGTCCGGTGAAGTGAACGCGCTGCTTGCTGAGTCGTTTTTGAAACTGCCCGTGGCGACGACAGACCAGAAAGCGCTTTTTTTCGATGCGCTCGGGAAGATCGGGCTCGATGCGAATTGTTGGGCTTTCACGGAGACAGCGCGGAATTTTGACGACGACCATGTGACCACTGTGCGTTACGATCCCTCCAAGCCGCCCGACGAGAGTGCTATGTTGCTGAAGGTCGACGGCAAAGCTCCGAAGACGGCTTATCTGAAACGATGGCGCAGCGAAGGACATGTTGCGCTCGCGGGTCTCGGTGAATTGCCACCTCTTTCGAGCATCGTGGACTTGAACGACGTGCGAATCTATTCGGACGAGACGGCGGCGGTGGTGTTCGAGCTTCCAGTAAAAGCATCGAACCCGGATTTTCCGGCTGACAAATTTCTGGCGCGATTTCGAGTGAACAAAACGCAGCGAGGTTTCGAGGATTTTTCGGTGAAGCTGCGCGACGCGATGCGCGTAGCGGGTGTTGCGAAAGTGACCGATGCAGGTTTCGAAGCGCGATTTCAAACACTCGATCCCGCTCTCGCACCTCAACCGGTGACGTTAAAAATGGGAGGAGGGCTGCGGGTATTGTTTGTGAAAGTCTCACGATCCTTCGAGGTCACTCGGACGGATTTCAAACGTGTCGTTCCCCTCGAGGCTCAGGAGAAGCCTGTGCCATAGCGGTGGCGACGAGGGCCAAGCTGGACGCCTCATGGTCTTGGTCTTTGATCAGGTTGAGTGCGTGGTGGCCGATCAGCGGAGCCTGAAGGGGATGGATACTCATGCTTGTGGTGAGCCGATTCATTTGCTGTAGACAGTGGCCTTTCGTGGCATGGACTAAAATCTGGCTTTGCGTGAGCGGCGTAGGGTCGCACTTTACGTGCGGACCGAGGCTGTCGGTTCGAGACGTTGGTTGCGGTCCGCACGCGAGGTGCGACCCTACAATTCGAGGCATTCAGGGCGTCGGCCTCAGACGGTTCGCTGATGGATCACGCGGTCGATGAAGCGCAGCTTGTCCACCACCGGCGAGGCGATGGTAAATGGATAGGCATCGGGCTGGCCGAGGCTGCGATTGAGACTGTTGAGGAAACGTGTGAGCGGCAGCCATTGTTGCAGCAACAACGCGTCGAAATCCGTCGCGTGCTTGGCGAGATACGCTTCGGTCACCGACGTTTGCGGCGCGCCAGCGGGACGCAAATCCACGCCCCATTGCGCGGCGGTGTGTAGTCCGTCCATCATGTGCAGATAATGCGCCCACGTCTCGGCCCAGTCTTCCCACGGATGCGACGAGGCGTAGGCGCTGATGAAGTGGCTGGCCCAGTCAGCAGGCGCGCCGTCGTTGTAGTGGCGGTTCAATGCTTCGGCGTAGTCGCTGCGTTCGTCGCCGAAGAGCTGGCGAAACTCCGCGAGCCAGGCCGAACCATCGACTAGAATGTCCCAATAATAGTGGCCGATCTCGTGGCGAAAATGTCCGAGCAGCGTGCGATACGGCTCGTGCATCGATTTACGCATTTTTTCGCGACGCGCGTCGTCGGCCTCGGCAACGTTGAGCGTGATCAGACCGTGATCGTGGCCGGTGACAACGCGATCTTCGCCGGGCGTGTCTTCGAGAAATTGAAACGCTAGACCGTATTCAGAATCCTCCGACCGGCTGTAGAGCGGCAGTTGCAGACCTTGCAACGAGTAGATGAGGCGCCGCTTCGCCTGCTCCAGACGATACCAGAGATGTTTGCTCTCCGGTTTGTTGAGCGAGGGGATGATCTCGGTCAGGCGGCAACTCGCGCAATATTCGTCCGGGCTGTCGGCCGGCAGCATCCAGTTGCAAACATTCTCCACGCGATAGTTCCGGCAAGGGCGGTGGCTTTCCGTATTAGCCTGTCCGATCACACGCCACGGACCCTGGTCATTGGTTTCGAAGGCGGCCATCGCCCGTTTCGCGGGCACGAAGCCCAGCGCGCTGCCGCAATTTTCGCAGCGAACGTTCTCAAAGAAAACGGTCTGGTGACATTGGGAGCAGGTAAAAGTATTCACGCGGTTGCCACCATGTAGCCGGAACAACGCCATTCGGCAACCTGTGCCGTCAAACGTTGCAAAAGAAATTACCCGCTGCTCCCGGCGAACCGAGCTGCCGAGAGTTCACGCATCCGGGCAGAAACCGTAGAGCCGATCGTCGCGGCCTTTGCCGGGCCAGTTTATCTGGTCGATGCCGAACCGGGTCATAAGCGTAAAGACGAGACGGTTGAGCGCGGCTTCGAAGCCGAAGATCGAAATGAGTGGTGGCGCGTCGACTCGCACGACGTAGGCGTCGAGTCCGACTTCGCGCAGCATAGCCAGACTGCGGCCGACGAGCTCAGCCTCGACCGGGGCGTCGCCTTGCAGGATGACGACCGGATGCGGATGCGCGGTGGTTTGTTGAAACGGGCCGTGGGCGAACTGCAGGAAATCCGAAATCGATGGACAGGGCCAAAAAACGCCTTCCATGAATTTGCAGGCGAGGTTTTGGGCGAACTCCGAGATCGGCGCCGCGGTGACGAGCGAGAAACCGGCGGCGAAACGTGCCGGAGTGGCTTGCATCGCGGCGAGCAGAGCGGCGGGCGGCTGCGCATCGAGCTGCCGCAGGATGTCGACCGCGGCGGGCACCTTGAAGCGGCAGCTGGCGAGTTGCGCGGTGAATTGCAGACAGGCGAGATAACCGGCCATCGGGCCGACAAATCGGATGAGTGTGGTGTATTCCTCGGCCAGCGGGAACTCGACGAGTTCGCCGCCTTCGTCGAGCAACGCCTGGAGCAGTGCGGCGCGGTCTTTTTTCCCCGCGGCGAGCGCAGTGGCCGGCGTCGTGGCAGAGAACAGGACGGTATGCGAAAAGTCACTATGGCGACGCAGGGCGATCTGAGCGTTGGGTGAAACGCCCTGGCTGAAGACGACGAGGGTTTTACCGGCGAAGGCTGGTTTTAGTCGTGCGGTGAACCCCGAGAGTGGCAGGTAGGCGGCGGCGCGCTGAGTGTGCAGATTGAGCAGCATCGTGAGATAGCGCGCATGCGCTTCCGAGCTGCCGGTGCCGGTGATGATGAAGTGGGTTGATGCGAGCGTGGCGGGCTTTAGCGGCGCGGGTCCGCGGGCCAGCATGCCGCCGAGCACACCGGGAATCTGGGCCAGCCGTTTCGCGAGAAGCGCATGGCCGCGCGGATCGGGCTGACGGGGAGTATCACTCCGATCTGTCATTTTGAACGAACCAGAATGTTGAGGCCAAATATTTCATATCAACAAACCAAGGCATAGGTCACAGAGGCCACAGAGCGCTGACACAGAGGCGGAGGGAGAGGGAAAGTTTGCTAATTTGTTTTAACCTGCGACGCGTTTGGGAAAGGGGTGGAGCGGACAGGCTTTCTTTTTTCTCAGTGAACTCTATGTCAGCGCTCTGTGTTCTCTGTGGCCCACGGTTTGATCGCATGGCTCACTCGCTGATCGAGGAGTCATCGAGGAAAATCCACTTTTCGACGTCGATGTGGTGGTTGTTGAGCGCGGCGGAGTATTCCTTTTTCTTCACGAGGCTGGCGGGCGAGTTCATCACCATCTGGATTTTTTCCGTCGGGATGTGGTGCTTGAGTAACAGCATCGAGGCTTCGTAGTCGCGGCTGTCGTAACCGACTCCCAGTTTTTGATACGCCTCGTCGCTGGAGAGCGCTTGTGAGCTCTCGGCCATCATCAGGTCGGTGGCATACGCGCCGAAGCCCGCGCCGCGTCCGTCGTAGTAAAGCAGGATCACCGCACCCACGCCGTAGGTGACAATGTGCTTCACGGATTTCTTGAACTTGTCGCGGTTGTCCACGCTGCGCAGCGGGAAGCGGTTGAAGAGCGATTCGCTGTGCAGGCGCACGACGGGAATGTCGTAGGCGCGGGTCTTGCCGTGGGTGAGCACGACGAACTCCTGGCTGGTGACGATGTCGTAGTAAACGTGGACACGGAACCAGTAGGGCGCGGTCAGCAGGTCGACAATTGGATCTAGCGGGTGGTCACGCTTGAAGGCGGTGAGGTTGTCCGACTCGATTTTGACGAAGAAGCGGTTGTCGCGAATCAGCTGATACCCGAGGACGAGAGGCGCGGGCCCGGCCATGTAGCGATCGATGGATTTCTCTTTGAAGAGCGCCTTGAACTGTTCTTCCGAGAGGAGGATGTCGTTGTCGACCGGTTTCATCGGCAGGAAGTAGCTGGCCGAGTAGATGAAACGCTGGGCGTTGGGGATGACGTAAGGTTTAAAGGGAACGACTGGTTCGGGTGGCAGCGCACGCTTGACCGTTGTCTCGCTGGGACGTTTCAGGATGTGGCCGCCGGCGGCTTTTGAGGTGAGGTAAGCGAGATTGAACGGCGACGGTTCGAACTCCAGCGCCTCGGTGCGGGCGACCGTGATGCCCTGATTCTGCAGCGCCTCGACCTTGTCGGGATTGTTGGTCAGCACGACGAACGGCGCCTTGATGCCAAGCAGATAGCAGATTTGCGAAATGTTGTCGTAGTTGCGGTGGTCCTTTTGCAGACCCATCGCCGCGTAAGCCTGGAATGTCGAGAGTTGGTCGAGCGACGCCTGCACGAGCATGCGGTCGCGGGCTTTGCCCACGTAACCGACGCCGCGGCCTTCCTGCATGAGATAAAAAAGGATGCCGTTGCCCTTTTCGGAAATGACCTTGAACGCGCCTTCGAGCTGTTGCACGCAATCGCAATCGCAGCCGCGCAACGTCTCGCTCGTCACGCATGAGGAGTGCAGGCGAGTGTAGAGCAGCTTCGAGTTGACGATGTCGCCGTAGGCCAGGGCGATGATGTAGTGCTTGTCGATGATATCCTGGAAAATGTACGCGTGGAACGGGCCGAAGCGCGTGTCGAGCGAGCAGTTGGCGATATAGAGTGTCTGGCCATAAAGCGGACGTTCGTCGCGCGAGACCGGCGCGAGCACGCTGCCGCTCACATGCTGAAACTCGCGGATGAGAGCCGAAAAATCGGGCGTGGGTTCGGGCTGGGCGGCGGCGCTGGAATCGAAGCTAATGATGTTGCTCATGCAGGCGCGGCCAGAGGTCAGCCGCTAACGAGCAAGATGGGGAGGTTTTGCCAAAAGAAAAGAACGGCGTTGCGTGGAGAGGTCTTGAGAAAATGCGGGGCGGCGAGGCTGGAGCTGGACGAACGAGAAAGAGGAAAGAGAAAGAAGAAGGGTTTTTGGCGAAACTTTCCGGTCGAATCTCAGGCCCGGGTCTGCCAGTGGTTGCGGTGTCATGCGCATCATCGACGCCCACGTGCATCTCTATCCGCCCGAGGTGAACCGTGCTCCGGCGGCCTGGGCTGAGGCGCAGGGCGAGCGGCATTGGGCGACGTTGTGCACGCGGGTGCGCAAGAACGGCCGGCCGGTGCAGGGCTTTCCAAGCGTTGAGGAACTGTTGCGCGAGATGGATGTGGCCGGCATCGAGCGCGCGGTGCTGCAAGGCTGGTATTGGGAAAAGCACGACACGTGCGCGCGTCAAAATCGATTCTACGCAGAATGCCTTCGCGCACATCCGGACCGGCTCGCGGCTTTCGCGACCTTTCATCCGGCAGCGGGCCTGGACGTGGTGAAAAGCGAGATTCGCCGTGCCGTGGATGAAGGCTTTTGCGGGCTGGGGGAGCACTCGCCGCATTCGCAGGGCATCGCGATCAGCGATCCCGTTTGGCGCGAGGCGTTGGTTTTGGCCGGTGAACTCAACTTGCCGGTTAATCTGCATGTGACGGAACCACACAGCAAAAAATTCCCAGGCAAAGTGGAGACGCCGCTGGTGGATTTTGTGCAGCTGGCGCAGGAGTTTCCCGCGACGAAGTTCATCCTCGCGCACTGGGGCGCGCAGCTGCCGCTCGATCCGGCGCTGGGCGCGGAGGCCCGAGCCTGCGCAAATCTGTTCTACGACACGGCGGCGTCACCGCTTATTTATGACCAGAAGGTTTTTCGTGAGATGAGCGCTGCGGTGGGCGCGGCCAAGGTGCTCTACGGCTCAGATCATCCGCTCGATCTGTATCCAAAACGTGGATCTTCGCCGGAGATCGGCGCGATGATTGAGGATGTGCGAACGTCGGGCTTGAGCGAATCGGAGCTGGCATTGGTGCTCGGGCAGAACGCGGCGAACTTGCTGCGACTTTAGCGCGCGTAGGCGGACTCAGATCATTTCGTGCGCAAGCTTACCAAAAGAGGTTAAAGGTAGGGACGACCCGCCGGGTCGTCCGCGAACGTTGCCTACTAGCGGCCCACATCCAATCGGACGGCCCGGCGGCATCCAAACGCCAGAGGTTATTATGCGTTTGAAAGAGAAACGAGCTCAGATCTTCAATCCGAGTTCGTCGATGCGCTTGCGCAGGGTCGCACGGGTGATGCCGAGTTTTTCGGAGGCTTTGAGAATGTTGCCTTCGACGGCGGTAACGACGCGTTTGATCATTTCGCGTTCGATGCGCGCCAAAATCGGCTCTTCGTTTTTCGAGAGCTCCTCGTGGAGAAAATCCAGCGCCTGGTCGATGGTGAGTGGTATTGGTGCGGACGCGGCGGCCAGTGTCTCGGCCATGTTTCGCGCGCGGGCGAGCGCGGCGCCTTCAGAGGTGGCGGTGCGCATCGCGTCAAACGGTGCGCTGGTGACCGGAACCACCAGAGGCGTATCAATCGCTGGCGCGGCGGCCGGTTGCGCGCCCACGGCGTCGCGGATTTCCTGCGGCAGATCCTTGACCAGAATGGTGTCGCCTTGCGCGATGACGGCGCTGCGGTAGATCACGTTTTCCAGCTCGCGCACGTTGCCAGGCCAGCGGTGGTGCGAGAGAATGGCGAGCGCCTCGGGCGCGACTTTGCTCACGCGGGCTTTTTTTTGCTTAACCAGGTTCTGCAGGCAAAAATCGAGGATCTGCGGAATGTCGTCGAGGCGGTCGCGTAGCGCGGGCATGCGAATGCGCACGACGTTGAGCCGGTAATAGAGATCTTCGCGGAAGGTTTTCGCCTTCACCATTTCTTCCAGCTCTTTGTTGGTTGCGGCGATGATGCGGACGTCGACCTTGATCGTCTCGACGCCGCCGACGCGCTGGATTTCGCCCTGCTGGAGGACGCGCAGGATTTTCGTCTGTGTGGCTAGTGCCATGTCGCCGATTTCGTCGAGGAAGATCGTGCCGCCGTCGCACAGTTCGAACTTGCCCAGGCGCTGGCCGGTCGCGCCGGTGAACGAACCTTTTTCATGACCAAAAAGTTCGCTCTCGATCAAATTGTCGGGAATCGCGGCGCAGTTGACGGCAATGAAGGGTTTGGCCGCGCGATGGCTGTGTTTCCAGATGGAACGGGCGACGAGTTCCTTGCCGGTGCCGCTCTCGCCGGTGACCATCACGGTGACGTCGCTGGCGGTGACTTGTCCTATAACTTTGAATACCTCCTGCATCACGGTCGAGCTGCCGACGATGCCTTCCTTGTAGTCGTCGCTGTTGATGGTGGGCTTGTAGTTCCCAACTGCGCGCATGTCGGCGCCGGCTTTCAGGGCGTTTTCGGTGAGCGCGAGCACCTTCGCCTGATCGAAGGGTTTCATGATGTAATCAAACGCGCCGTATTTCATCGCCTCGATCGCGGTCTGAGCGGTGCCGAACGCCGTCATCAAAATCACCATCTGCTTCGGATTCGAGGAGCGGATGTGTTGTAATGCTTCGATGCCGCTCATGCCGCTCATGCGGATATCGAGGAAGACCAGATCGGGAGGGCTCTTTTTTACCGCCGCGACGCCTAACTCGCCACTGGGCGCTTCGAGCACTTGATAGCCGCGCGAAGAGAGCACCCGCGACAAGGAGTAGCGGATTTCAGAATCGTCATCGACTATCAGGACGGTCGGCTTGGCTGGGTTGGACATGGGAACAAGGGTTGGCAGGGACGGGTCGCTTCATTTCTGATTAGCGATCATCGCAAAACAGGTTTTGATTACGCCAAATGCTAAACTGGTCAATTAGGTTGTTCCGCGTCTTCGGCATCCAGCTGTCGGTGCATTCGACGTTTTTCCTGCTTCTGGGCTACGTGGCTTGGGAAGGTTGGAGCGATCCACCAATGGAAAATCTCGCATATCCGATCTATGGAGCGCTGATCAACGTGGTCGCCCTGACGGTGTTTTTCACCTGCGTCGTGCTACACGAACTGGGACACGCGCTGATGGCGCGGCGCTTCGGCGTGGGCGTGCCGCGCATCCTGTTGTTGCCGATCGGCGGCATGGCGGAGTTCGACTCGATCCCGAGCAAACCGAGCAGCGAACTCCTGATCGCACTGGCCGGACCGGCGGTGAATTTTGTCATCGTGGCGATTCTGTTAACCTTCGTCCCGTTTCCAGGCGAACAGATCGCGCAGTTCGTGAGGTCGATTTTTTTAACGAGTTCGGAGGGTGTAGACGCCCCCATGAGTATGCTCCAAGCAGTCCTAACGACGTTGCTGACGATGAATCTCCTCATGGGCTGCTTTAATCTGGTGCCCGTCTTTCCGATGGACGGCGGCCGGGTGTTGCGGGCTTTGCTGGCGACGCGGTTGAGTTATTTGAAGGCGACTTTTTATGCCGCTTCGTTGGCGAAGGTACTGGCGACGCTGGCGGTGGTGGCCGCCGTGTGGCACGGGCGCGTGCAACTGGCCGCGCTGTTCGCGTTTATCTTTTTTGCCGGAGAAATGGAATATCGCGCGGTAAAACGCCGCGAACACGACGATGCGCGCTGGCGGCAGATGCTGGCCGAGCTGGAAGCCGCGCAACTGCGGTCGCCGTTGCCGGACGTGACGGGTCGATCCTAAGCAAAACGCAAGCGACGGCGCGGCGCGGCCAAAGTTCGCTTCGGAATGATTGGCTCTAAGCGCGGGTTTAGCCCGCGAGCTTGGAGGAATCGCGGCGTAAAGCCGCTCCTACGATATTCAATCATACCTGCGGTGCATGCCCTGGGTATAGTTGCCGTAGCCACTGCCATTCAGCAGCGGTGGATCTCGGAAAAGCGCAGCTCCGCGTCATAAGTGACGCGGCTACGCCTTTTCTCCCCCCGTCGTAGGCTGCCGAACCGCTCCTCTGCGCCAGAAAACAATAAGGCCCGCAGAACCGAAGTCCTGCGGGCCAAATTGGGGGTTGGAGCTCGCCACGCTCTCTTTCCCGTGTACTTGCGTTGGGCGCCTCGC
>Ga0302322_100004921_pt1 | contig 11679 bp, 9 predicted proteins | sample Fen_T0_2_FD_203757 | JGI IMG/M metagenome (GOLD analysis project Ga0302322, IMG submission 203757) | Peat permafrost microbial communities from Stordalen Mire near Abisko, Sweden - Fen_T0_2 | ecosystem: Environmental > Terrestrial > Soil > Wetlands > Permafrost | place: Sweden: Abisko... | reverse complement strand
TTACGCGGCCTGCCCCCAATTCGGCGCCAATCCCGATTTCATCGGTCCGGGCGCGATGGCGCTGCTGCAACGCTATAACGGCGATTCCCGCGACGGAGGACGGCAGTTGCGGCTCGACCAGATCAGTGGCGAGGACGGGGTGTGGTCCTGCACCGCCGTCGGCATCTGCTCGGAGGTCTGCCCCAAACAGGTCGATCCCGCCAACGCGGTCAATCAGAACAAGACCAACAGCGCGCTCGACTTCTTCCTTCACGCCCTTCAGCCGCGGAGCCAGCCATGAGCGAGCGACGCCCTTTCCATCGCGCACAGCCGCGCACCTGGTGGGCCCAGAAACCGTATCTCGCCTATACCGTGCGCGAGTTGTCCGGAGTCGCGGTCGCTGCCTATGGCGCGATCCTGCTCGCGGGACTGGTCTGCCTGTGGCGCGGGCCGGAGGCCTACGCGACCTATCTGCGGCTGCTCGGCAGCGACGTGGCATTCGTCGTGCATGTAGCTTTGCTGGCTGTCATGCTCTGGCACGTCCTGACCTGGTTTCAGATCCTGCCCAAGACCATGCCGAAGCTGATCCTGCGTGGCCAACAGGTGCCCCAGCGTCTGATGACCAGGATTGCGCTGCTCGCTGCCGTGGCCTGTTCTGCCGGCCTGCTGATTGTCGTCGTTGCGATAGGAGCCCTCTCTTGAGCCCCTCCATTCCATCCCATCCGGCGCCGAAACGGGCCATGGCGCCGGTGTTCTGGCTGCTGTTCGGCGCCGGCGGCATGCTGTCGGCTCTGTTCGGCCCAGCCCTGATCGTCCTGACCGGCTTCATGCTGCCGCATGGCTGGGGATTGCCGGCGCGTTTTGCCGATTATTCCCACGTGCTCGCCTTCGCCCGTCATCCGATCGGCAAGCTGGTGCTGCTCGCTGTCATCGCGCTGTTCTTCTGGCATGGCGCCGAACGACTGTTTCTCACCCTCAAGGACATGCGCGTCGGTACGCTCCTGATGTTGCGCCTCATGACCTATGGCGTTGCAGCCATATTGACGCTGGTCACGATCGCGCTGCTGATGGCGATCGGCTTCTGACGTCGACAGTCCCTTTCCCCGGAGGACATGCACTTGCTTGATCGATCCTCGTCACAGCTGACCGCTGGCCCGATCCCGGACTATCTCCGCGACGTCTATACCTGGGCCTATCTCACGCCCTGGACGACCGGCATCCTTGACCGGCAGATCGTCGTCCAGGCCATTCTCTGGGGCAATGCGCAGCGTCTGATCGACGATGTGCTGCTCGCGGTGAAGCCGGGCGACCAGATCTTCCAGCCCGCCGCGGTCTATGGCAGCTTCTCGCGCCAACTCGCCGAGCGGACCGGACGCAACGGTCGTCTCGACGTTCGCGATATCGCGCCGCTGCAGGTCGAACTGACCCGCGATAAGCTCGAAGGCCTGCCGCAGGCGCACGTCGCCTGTCGCAACGCCGTGAATCCGGAGCCACGCGAATTCGACGTCGTCACCTGCTTCTTTCTGCTGCACGAAGTGCCGGATGACGTGAAAGTGCAGATCGTTCAGGCGATGCTGCAACTGGTGCGGCCGGGCGGCAAGGCGATCTTCACCGACTACCACAGGCCGCATCGTTGGCACCCGCTGAAGCCGGTGATGCAACGCGTGTTCGCCTGGCTTGAGCCATTTGCAAAAGCCATGTGGTCGCAGGAGATCGAGGATCTGGCCGGAGCCCGCGGCGCAGCATTCCGCTGGAGCAAGCGCACGCGCTTCATGGGGCTTTATCAGACCGTGACGGCCGAGCGCGCCTGAGTCTTATACAGTACGCTCAAGATTTCGCGTCTGCGTGTGACGAATGGGGGCGGCGCCGCGGGGGGCCGCCCCGTTCGTTTGCTCAGAACAACAGCGTCGACAGGCCGTAGGCAACCACGGTGGAGACCGAGACGCCGATCAGGCCCGGGATCATGAAGCTGTGGTTGAGCAGATAGCTGCCGATATGTGTCGAGCCGGAGCGATCCATGGCGATCGAGGCGAGGTCCGTGGGATAGAAGCAGAAGAAGAAGTAAGCATAGCAGGAGGGGATCACGGCTAGCATCTGGTGCGTGGACAGTCCTAGCGTGTAGCCGAAGGGCATCATGATCACCAGCACGGCCGCCTGGCTCTTCACGAAGGCGGAGACCGCGAACATCGCCAGCGCGAAGGTCCATGGCGCGTACTGCACCATCTGCTTGATGTTGCGGATCAGGAAGTCCTGATTGCCGTTGACGAAGCAGTCGCTCATCCAAGCGATGCCGAAAATGGCGACCACCGCGGTCATGCCCGCGGTGAACACGCTGGAGTGGCCGACATCCGCCGACTTCACATTGCAGCTGAACAGGATGACGGCGCCGGCGCTCATCATGATGATCTGCACCACCGTGGTGAGCGGCAGCATCTTGCCGTCATAGTGCGGCAGCAGCGCTGGGAACAGCGCGAAGATCACCACAACCAGGATGCCGCCGAAGAACAGGCACACCGAAAGCGGCGCCGTCCTGGGCAGCTCCTTGCCCAGCGTGGTGACGTCCTGCTCCAGGGAGGCACGGAAGGCGGGATCCTTCATACGTTCCTGGAACACCGGGTCCTTGTCGAGATCCTTGCCGCGATTCATGCTCCACAGCGCCGCCACCAGCACACCGATGATGCCTGCGGGGATGGTGATGCTCAGGATCTGGATCAGAGTCGCGGGGTCGTTGTTCTTGGCTGAAATCGCCATGAAGCTTGTGACCGCCGCCGCCACCGGCGAGGCAGTGATGCCCATCTGCGAGGCCACCGAGGAGATCCCCATCGGCCGCTCGGGGCGAATCTTGGTCTTCAGCGCGACGTCGGCGATCACCGGCAGCAGCGAATACACCGCGTGCCCGGTGCCGACGCACATCGTCAGGAAGAACGTGCAGAGCGGGGCCAGGATGGTGATCCGTTTCGGATGCGCGCGCAGCAGCCGTTCAGTGCGCTGAACCATCCAGTCGAGGCCGCCGGCGACCTGCAGCGTGGCCGAGGCGGTGACAACCGCCAGGATGATCAGCATGACATCGATCGGCGGACTGGCTGGTGGATTGTGGAAGCCGATGGTCAAAACTGCGACCCCGAGCCCTCCCAGCATTCCCAGTGCCACGCTGCCGCGGCGGATCCCGATCAGGATCGCCCCCAGCACCAGCATGAATTGTATCCAGAACTGAACCATCGTTCGCACCCCTTGGTATGGCTCGTCCGGTACCCGGCAAGTCCATGTCATCCGTGCACGGAACGACACAGCTGAGCGCTGTCGCTATTGCATCGACTTGCCTGCATGCGCTTGATGCATGTCAATCGCTGCTGCTCGCATTTGTCGTGGTCGCCTGCGCGGCCTATACTTTCGATATTTGCTGCCGCTTCGCGACGTCCTGGTGCAATGAATCGTATGGCCTTGCCACTTTGGATTGCCTCTGGTCGATGTTGAAATCGAATTGGAGCAGCCGAGCTTCAGCTTCGCGTTGGGCCGCAATGAAACTGAAACACGCGACGAAGCGACGGCGCCATCTGCTGCGCACGATCTCAAACTAGCATGATACCATTTGGCCTTGGCTATTCTCAGGCCGCAACAGCGGATGGCGCCGATGATCACACCGATCGAGTTTGGACTGGATACGTTCGGCGACGTCACCCGGGGTGCCGCAGGCGGCTCGCTTGCGCATGCGCAGGTGATCCGCGACGTAGTCGAGGAGGCCGTGCTGGCCGATGATCTCGGCATCGATTTCATTGGTCTCGGCGAACATCATCGGTCCGACTTCGCGATTTCCTCGCCGGAGATGATATTGGCGGCCATCGCGTCGCGGACGCAGCGCATCCGGCTCGGGACCTCCGTCACCGTGCTCAGTTCCGACGATCCCATCCGGGTCTTTCAGCGCTTCGCGACGTTGGATGCGATCTCGAACGGGCGCGCCGAGGTCATCCTCGGCCGCGGCTCATTCACCGAATCGTTTCCGCTGTTCGGCTTCGACCTGCGGCAATACAATGAGCTGTTCGAGGAGAAGCTCGATCTGTTTACGGCGCTGTTGCCGCAACAGCCGGTGAGCTGGCGGGGCAAGCTGCGCCCGCCGCTCGACAACCAGCGCGTATTTCCGCCGGTCGAGCATGGCAGGCTGAAAGCCTGGATCGGCGTCGGGGGCAGCCCGGAATCGGTGGTGCGCGCCGCGCATTATGATCTGCCGCTGATGCTTGCAATCATCGGTGGCGATCCCAAGCGGTTTTCGCCGTATGTCGATCTCTACCATCGCGCCTTCAAGGAATTCGGTCGCGACGTCAAGCCGATCGGCGTGCATTCGCCGGGCTATGTCGCCGATACCGACGCGCAGGCCCGCGAGGAGCTATGGCCCGACTACAAGATCATGCGTGATCGCATCGGCAGGGAGCGCGGCTGGCCGCCGATGGGTCACGACGAATTCGTGCAGGAAGCGGATCAGGGCTCGCTCTATGTCGGCTCCCCCGAGACCGTGGCCCGGAAGATCACGTCCACCGTGAAGGCGCTGGGTCTCACGCGATTCCAGCTCAAATATTCCGCCGGTCCTTTGCCGCACGCGAAACTGATGCGCTGCATCGAGCTCTATGGCCGCAAGGTCGTGCCGCTGGTGAAGGAGATGCTGGCCTGAGCCGCAAGCTCAGCTCCGCACGGCGGGCGGCCAGATCAGCTCGCGCTGGCCGCCCGCCACCCGCGCCAATTCTTCCGAGACCCGTCTCAGCACCTCGTCCCATTGCTGCGGACGGCGCTGCCGGAACAGCCTGAGGGTTGGATACCAGGGACTGTCTTCGCGGTCGCGCAGCCAGCGCCAATCCAGCGCATAGGGCAATAGCACCCAGACCGGGCGGCCGAGTGCGCCCGCTAGATGGGCGACCGACGTATCGACCGAGACGACGAGGTCGAGGACTGATACCGCGGCCGCCGTATCGGCGAAATCGCCCAGCACGGGCGCGAGATCGATGACGTCGGCGCCCAGCTCCGTCAGCACCGGCACATCCGCGGGCCGAGGCTCCTTCTGCAGGCTGAAGAGCTGGACGCCCGGGGTGATCAGGCGCGGCAGCACCGCTTCTGCAGAAAGCGATCGCTGAGCGTCGCCCTTGTGTCTGGGGTTGCCGGCCCAGACCACGCCGACCTTCAACACCGGCGGGTCGCAGAGGGCACCGCGCCACCTTGCAACTCGTGCCGGATCCGCATGGAGATAGGGAATGTCAGCCGGGATGGAATCGAGCGTGGTGCCGAACAGGCCCGGCAGATCCATCATCGGCAGTTGCAGATCGAACGGCGGCAGCGGTTCGCCGCGCGGGATGACGGTGACGCCGCGCATCGCCCGCAACAATGGCGCGAGCGCCGGCTGGACCTGCAGCACGATCGAGCTGCCCTTCGCGGCCACCATGGGCAGATAGCGCACGAATTGCAACGCGTCGCCCATGCCGTATTCGGCGAAAAGCAGCAGCGTCCGGCCCTCGAACGCCTCTCCTTGCCATTCCGGTTGGTCGAAGGTCGGCATGCCCTCGGACAGCGACGGGCATTTGCGGCCGCATATATGTTCGGCGAAGCCGTTCTTGAGATCGCCGCACATCAGCAGGAAATGTGCGTGATTGTAGCGGGTCAGCGCATGATCCGGCGCGAGCGCGACGGCGCGGTGCGAGACGGCGAGGGCTTCGTCGATCTCGCCCTTGTTGCGGAGCGTGACCGCGAGATTGGCATGGCCCTTGGCATAATCGGGGTTCGCGGCGAGGGCGCGCCGATGGGCGGCGACGGCTGCGTCGATATCACCCAGCTTTTCGAACAGAATGCCCAGATTGGTGTGGGCCGGCGCGTGATCGGGATTGAACGCCAGCGCACGTTCGCAGGTGGCAATTGCCTCCTCGAACTGTCCGAATTCGCAAAGCGCGGCGCCGAGATTGCTCAGCATCACGGCATCGCTGGGGTCGAGCGCGGAGGCCTTCCGGTAGATCTCGACGGCTTCCTGAACGCGACCGGTGTCGTTCAGAGCGAGTCCGAGCATCCGCAAGGGGACCACATCATCCGGAGCAAGCTCGCTTGCCCGGCGGTAGTGGACGATCGCATCTTCCAACAGGCCCTGTCGCACCAACACGGCGCCAAGATTGGCGTGCAGATCGGCATTGTCGGGATTGGCTGCGAGCGCATGGATGTAGGCGGCGACGGCGTCGTCGAGCTTGCCGGTCATCACCAGCACGTCGCCGAGATTGAGCCACACACGGGGATATGTGGGGTCAGCGGCGATCACGGCGCGATAGGCCTGTTCGGCCTCGGCGAATTTCTGCTGTCCTGCCAGCGCGACCGCGAGGTTGAAGCGCACCCGCACCAAGTTCGGATCGAGCGTCAGCGCGTCGCGATAGGCCGCCTCCGCTTGTTCGAACCGCGACATTTCGATCAGCGCGGTCCCGAGCTTGCCGTGAAGGTTGGCATCGAACGGTCGCAGCGTCACCGCGCGTCGGAAGGCAGCCACGGCACCGTCGCGCTCGCCCTTGACGGCAAGCGCGTCGCCCAAAGTGACCAGCGCCGGCACGTGATCGGGATCGAGGTGGAAAATCTTGCCGAGCAGCGCCGAGCCGTCAGCCATGCGTCCACCCGAAAAGGCGATCACGGCGGCGAGATGCAGCGCAGGAACGTGATCGGGCTGCGCAGTCAGTATGTCTTCGCACACCGCGTGGGCCTGAGGGGCACGGCCGGCACCGTAATGTTCGGCCGCATGCATGATCAGTCGATCGGTCGCCGTCATGCCCATGAAATACCCCCCGGAGCTTTCGTCGTGTCAGATGGGGCTTAAACGGATGACCGCGCCAATTCAGGCACAGCAGCTCTGTTGCACGGCTCGCCGGTGCGGCCTTCATCAGGCAAGTCTTCGGTTGAACAGCCTTGGTCAAATGCGTGTTGTTTGACACAGTCCCGGCGAAGCGATCCGCAACCATGGCGACAATTCGGCGATGGCAAAAAGCAAGACCGCAGCAGCTATCGAGCCGGCGAACCGCCGGGGGCGGCCGCGTTCGCCAGAGACCTCTGCCGCCATCCTGGACAGCGCCTATGCGCTGATGGCGAGCGCCGGCCTCGCCGCGGCCAGCATCGACGCGATCGCGCGCCGTTCCAATGTCTCCAAGATGACCGTTTATAAATGGTGGCCATCGCGTGACGCGCTGCTGGTCGACGCCTTTCTCCATCAGGCCGCGTTGACGCTGCCTTTGGGCGGTCTCGGCAGTCCGTCCGTGCGCCTGCGCCGCCATGCGGGCGCCTATGCCGAGGCCCTGCGCGGCGAGTTCGGGCGCGTGCAGCTCGCCGTGGTCTCCGAATGCATCGCGAACACCGGTTCTGCCCAGTTATTCTATGAGCGCTATCTGCAGTTTCGACGAACGGCGATCATCGGGATCATCGCGGAAGGCCAGCGGGACGGCAGCATCACCGCCGATGGGGCGCCGGCCGATCTCTATGACGCGATCTATGGCGGCCTGTTCTATCGCTCCATGTTCGGGATCAAGCCGTTGGCGCCGGCCGCGGCGCGCCAGCTGGTCGACACGCTGCTGCGGCCAAAGCCTTAGCAGCCTTACGCCCGCACGTTGTGCCATTGCGCACGAAACCACGCCCAAGTTTCCCGCGTGACCGCCAAATAGCCCGCGCCGCGATGGACAATGTCGCCGTCGACGATCCGGTTCAGTTTCGGCAGCGCGTGAAACGGCACCGAAGGATAGGCGTGATGCTCGACGTGATAGGGCATGTTCCAGGCGAACCAGCGCACCAACCTGACCGTGGAGGTGGTGCGGGTATTCTGGAAAGCGCTGCGGGTCTGCGCGCAAGCGGTGTGCTCGGCATACAGATAGGGGCGCAGCATCAGCTGGCCGAGCAGCAGGGGCAGCACCCAGACCCAGAGCAGGATCATAGTGTGCAACGCCATCGAGGCCAACAGCAGCGAGAGATAGAGCGCGCCATAGCAGCGCGCTTCCAACACTATGGTTGGCCGCTTGGCCTCTTGTATCCAGGGTACGGTCACCCGGCCGGTCACGGCGTGCCGCAGCATCAGCGAGAGTCGGCGCGCCAGCTGCAGGAGCCCGGAATAGGCGATCGCCAGTTGCGTGTCCGAAGCCGGCTTCACGCCGCCGATCAGTTCCGGGTCCTTGTCGGGGTCCTGGGTATGGCGGTGATGGTCCCAATGGAACAGGCAGTAATATTCATAAGGCAGCGCGATCGCGAACGCCGAGACATAGCCGACCAGGATGTTGAGCGGCCGGCTGCGAAACGCGGTCTTGTGGGCGGTTTCATGCACCGCCATGAACAGGAAGGCCACGAAATAGCCCTGCACCGCCAGCAGCGGCAGCGCCCAGGCCGCGCCATAGGTCGAGGACACCAGCCAGATCAGCGTGCCGATCCCGGCGATCGTGCCATAATGGCTGAGTGTCCGCACGCCGCCTTGCAGGTCGGACCGCACCGACAGCTCGCGCAGCAGCGCCGGCGTCAGTGGCTTGGATCGGTGTTGCGCGTCTCCGGCGTGCGTCGTGCTCATGGCGGAAGTCTCTCGCAATGCGGGCATCAACTCTGCAGAAAGTCTGAAATCGTGGTGTTGATGAAGGCGCGGTCGGCGGGTATCCGCGCTGGATTGCCGGCGCGATGGCCGTGGAGCGAGGGAATCGGGCGCAACGCGGCCGATTCTGCATTGACGAGGCGGCCGAGCTCGGCCTCGTTGTCGCGCCAATCGAAATAGCGGTCCGTCTGGCCGGGCATCAGCAGGATGCGGGCGCGGATCGCGGCCAGCGCGCGGTCGAGGTCGCCGCCGAACGCGGAGCAGCGACTGATGTCGCCGTTCTGCCAGATGGCGATCTGCGCCAGGAGATTGTCGGCGTCGCGATGGGCGAAGGCGGTGTCCCAGGCGCCTGCGAGATAATCCTCCAACGAGGCGAAGCCGGCCTCGCGCCACAGCTCATCGCGGTAGAATTCGTAGGACATCGCCCATCCGGCATAGACGCGTCCCATCGCCCGCAGTCCGGCCGCGGGCCGGCCCTCGAAGCGGCCGTTCCTGAAGGCGGGATCGGCGGTCAGCGCGGCCTTCACACCGTCCAGGAACACGTGGTTGTAGGGTGAGCAACGGGCGCTGCCGCAGACGATGGCCGCGCGTTGCACCATGTCGGCGTGGCAGGCGGCCCAATGATAGGCCTGCATCGCGCCCATCGACCAGCCATAGACCAAAGCAATGCTCGTGATGCCGAACAGCTCGGTCAGCAGCCGGCGTTGCACGGCCACCGCATCGTGATAGCTGATCGCCGGGAATGGTGCATCGCCGAGATCGGCGCGCGAATTGGACGGCGAGGACGACAGACCATTGCCGAACAGGTTCGGGATGATGATGAAGTACCGTTCCGGATCGAGCGCCCCGCCCGGCTCGATCAGCCACTCGGTGTCGTAATGCTGCGCGCCAAACGACGTAGGATAGACGATCACATTGTCCTTGGCCGCGTTCAGGCGACCATACGTCTTGTAGGCCAGCCGCAGCGCCGGAAACACTGCGCCGGATTGCAAGGTGACATCCCCGGCGTCGAACATCTGGGCGTTGCCGCCATCCGTCATGCACAGGTTTCCGCATTGCGCCCTAATTACTGTACATATAGTACACTAATAAGGGGGGATGGCACGCCCAAATTGCGTTCAGCACTGATCAGCAGATGGGCGGAGCCGGAATAAAACAGGGCGCTAGCGCTAGCGCCAGCGCTCGCGCATCCTTGCTGCGATATCGACCCGCGGACCCTGGCTCACGGCGCGCGCCGCGGCCTCGGCGCCCGGCCAGCTCGCGCGCGCGAACAGCGGCACTAGCGCTTCCGGGATGAAGCGGCTGCGTGAGGCATAGACGTGGCGATCGCCGCGCACCGGTTGGCCGTGGACGAAGAAGCGCTGCGGCACCATCAGATGCAGATCGTCCTTGGCGCGGGTCATAGCGACATAGAGCAGGCGGCGTTCCTCCTCGAGTTCCGCGCTGGTGCCGGCACCGAGATCGGACGGCATGCAGCCGTCGACGACGTTGAGCACATAGACCGACGTCCATTCCTGGCCCTTTGCCGAATGGATGGTCGAGAGGATCAGATAATCTTCATCGAGCAGGGGGACACCGGCCTGGTCGGAGGTCGCGTCCGGCGGATCGAGCGTCAATTCGGTCAGAAAACGCTCGCGCGAGGGATAGCCCGCCGCGATCTGTTCGAGCTGGATCAGATCGGCGGTCCGCATTTCGGCGTCGTCATGAATTCGTGCCAGATGCGGCTCATACCAGAGCCTGACACGTTCGAGATCGGCCGGCCATTCCGAACACCTGAGCTGTTCGACGGTGCGCACGAACGTGGTCCAATCCTGAGCGGCTCGCGGCGGCGACGGCAGCTGGCACAATGTCGCCAGCGGATCGGCGGCGTCCGTCATCGCATCGAGCACACGTTGCGCCGCGGCAGGTCCCACGCCTGGAATCAGATGCAGGATACGAAAGCCGGCGATGCGGTCCCGCGGGTTTTCGACGAAACGCAGGAATGCCAGCATGTCCTTGACGTGGGCGGCGTCGAGGAATTTCAGGCCGCCGAACTTGACGAAGGGAATGTTGCGGCGCGTCAGTTCGATCTCCAGCGGGCCACTATGCGAGGAGGTCCGGAACAGGACCGCCTGCTGCTTCAACAGCGTGCCTTCCTCGCGCTTCGCGAGCACCTGCGTGACCAGATAACGGGCCTGGTCGGTCTCATCCCGTACCGTGACCAGTTGCGGCTTGTTGGACGATGCACGGTCGGTCCACAGGTTCTTGGTGAAGCGCTCGCGGGCGAAGCCGATCACGCCATTGGCAGCCGACAGGATCGGCTGGGTCGAACGGTAGTTGCGGTCGAGCGTGATGATGTCCGCGCGAGGACTGAACTGATCGGGGAAGTCGAGAATGTTGCGCACGGTCGCGGCGCGAAAGGCGTAGATCGATTGCGCGTCGTCGCCAACCACGGTGAGGCCCGCGCCATCCGGCTTCAGCGCCAGCAGGATCGAGGACTGCAGTCGGTTCGTATCCTGATATTCGTCGACCATCACGTGATCGAACCGTTCGGCGATCTCGGCTGCGATGGTCGCGTCCGCCATCATCTGCGCCCAGTACAGCAGCAGGTCGTCGTAATCGAGCACCTTCTGTGCCTGCTTGGCTTCGACGTAGGCAGCAAACAGTCCGGTCAACGCGTCCGCCCATTCCGCGCACCATGGGAAGTGCCGGCCCAGGACCTCACCGAGTGGCATGTCCGCGTTCACGCAGCGTGAATAGATCGCAAGGCAGGTGCCCTTGGTGGGAAAGCGGCGCTGGGCACTCGATAGACCCCGCTCATGGCGCATCAGGTTCATCAGATCAGCGGCATCCTCGCGATCATGAATCGTGAAGGCAGGGTCGAGCCCGATCCGTTCGGTGTATTCGCGCAGCAGCCGTGCGCCTAAACCGTGGAAGGTTCCGGCCCAGGTCAGTGCGTCGGTGATGGCCTGTGCATTGCCTGACAACACCTTGCGCGCGATCCGTTCGACCCTTCCTTTCATTTCCGCGGCGGCCCGGCGCGAGAAAGTCATCAACAGGATTTTCCGCGGATCGGCTCCGTTGACGAGCAGATGGGCGACCCGGTGGGCCAGAGTGTTGGTCTTGCCGGAACCCGCGCCGGCAATGATCAGCAG
>Ga0302322_100004920_pt1 | contig 11680 bp, 10 predicted proteins | sample Fen_T0_2_FD_203757 | JGI IMG/M metagenome (GOLD analysis project Ga0302322, IMG submission 203757) | Peat permafrost microbial communities from Stordalen Mire near Abisko, Sweden - Fen_T0_2 | ecosystem: Environmental > Terrestrial > Soil > Wetlands > Permafrost | place: Sweden: Abisko... | reverse complement strand
GTTGTCGCAACAACTCCACTACGTCGTGGGAGGCGGCGGTGAAGCCGCCGCTCGCGCCGCCCAGCGCCTTGCCGAGGGTGCCGGTGATGAGGTCAATGCGCCCCGTCACGCCGCGGTGTTCCGGTGTGCCGCGGCCCGTTTTTCCGAGCAAGCCGGTGGCGTGGCATTCGTCGATGTGGGTCAGGGCGCTGAAGCGCCCGGCGAGTTCCACGATGGCCGGCAGATTGGCGATCGTGCCGTCCATGGAGAAGACCCCGTCAGTGGCAATGAGCTTGAACCGCGCCCCGGCGGTGTCGGCGGCACGCAACTGCGCCTCGAGATCGCCCATGTCGTTGTGGCGGTACCGAAAACGTTGCGCCTTGCAGAGCCGGATGCCGTCGATGATCGAGGCGTGGTTCAACTCGTCGCTGATGACGGCGTCCTCGGGTCCGAGGAGCGTTTCGAAAAGCCCGCCGTTGGCGTCGAAACAGGACGGGTAGAGGATGCAGTCGGTGGTGCCGACGAAGCGGGCCAGTCGCGCCTCCAGTTCCGTATGGATCGTCTGGGTGCCGCAGATGAAGCGAACCGAGGCCAGGCCGTAGCCCCAGCGGTCGAGCGCGGCATGGGCAGCCGCGACGACTTCCGGATGATTCGCCAGCCCAAGGTAATTGTTAGCGCAGAGATTGAGGACGTCGCTGCGGCCGTCGGCGGCGATGCGGTTGGCTTGGGGCGACGCGATGACTCGCTCGTGCTTGGTGAGCCCGGCGGCTTCGATGCCGGCCAGGGTTTCGCGCAGGTGGGCTTGGTAGTAGGGCGTCATGGGCGCGGTGTCTTGCTCGGGAAGAGGAAACGACCGGCGCCCGTCGCCGTCGAGGCGGCAATTGGTTCCGGCGCCGATACCGAAACATCGCCGAAGCACATCCCGGGGCGATGGTGCGGGCGCGCTCCCACACCGCTCCGCGTTGGGAGGGCGGGGGGGGGGAGACTGGCCGCGGATCAGCTTTCCCAGTCCAGGACGATTTTGCCGGATTTTCCGGCCGCCATGAGGTCGAAGGCCTGCTGGAATTCGCCCACGGCGAAACGGTGGGTGATCACCGGGGAGAGGTCGAGCCCAGTCTGGATCAACATCGTCATCTTGTACCAGGTCTCGTACATCTCGCGGCCGTAAATGCCGCGCAGCGTGAGCATGTTGAAAATGACGGTATTCCAGTCGATGGCGAAGTTCTCGGAGGGAATGCCGAGCATGGCGATCTTCCCGCCGTGACACATGTGGGCGATCATGTCGTTCACCGCGGCCGGACTGCCCGACATCTCGAGCCCGACGTCAAAACCTTCCTTCATGCCGAGTTCCTTCTGCACGGTCGCGAGTTTTTCGGTACGCACATCGACGGTGCGGGTGGCGCCCATCTTCTGGGCCATCGCAAGCCGGTCCGGATTGAGATCGGTGACGACGACGAAACGGGCGCCGGCATGCTTCACGACCGCGGCCGCCATGCAACCGATCGGCCCGGCTCCCGTGATGAGCACGTCCTCGCCGAGAACGTCGAATTGCAGCGCGGTGTGCACAGCGTTGCCGAGTGGGTCGAAGCAGGAGAGCACGTCGGTGGCGATCCGCGGGTCGGCGTGCCACACGTTGCTTTGCGGGATGCAGACGTAGTCAGCGAAGGCGCCATCGCGGTTCACGCCGACCCCGCGGGTGTCTTTGCACAGGTGTCGACGGCCCGCGAGGCAGTTGCGGCAAGTGCCGCAGACGATGTGGCCCTCACCGGTGACCAGCTCGCCGGGGTGAAAATCGGTGACATTGCCGCCCACGTCGGCGACGAGCCCGACGTATTCGTGCCCGATGATCAGCGGGGGGCGGATGGTCTTTGCCGCCCACGGGTCCCAGCGGTAGATGTGGACGTCGGTACCGCAGATCGAGGTCTTCTTGATTTTGATGAGCACATCGTTGGGGCCGGGCGTGGGCACGAGGGCCTCGATCAGTTTGAGGCCGGGGCCGGGCTCGATCTTCGCAATTGCCCGCATGGTTTTCGGAACAATCATGCGATGAGCGTAGAGGTGGGACATGGAATGGCAAATACGAGGGAAAGTCTGCGGCAGCGGCGCGGAAGGGTGGCGTCGACGGAGGTCCTTCCAACATCGGCCAGACGGGCCGGCGCTTGATTCCAACGAGGCGGTACCGGGGAAACACCCCGGCGTACGTTCAAGCGCCCGCGGGGCGGGCCGCTGGCGTTGCATCCGGAAAGTCGCGGCGCATGGGAACGAAACGGATGCCGTTCTTGATCTGCTCAGGGCCGGTGGCGCGGAAGCCGACCCGCGCGTAAAAGCCGACGGCGTTCGGACTGGAATTCACCGTCAGCGGGCCGACGAGCACGAAACGCGCGAGCGCCGTCTCGAACAACTGCCGTGCGATTCCGGCGCCCTGCCGCGCCCGTTCGACGAAAAGCATCGAGAGGTGACTGCTGTCTCGCACATGCAGCATGCCGACGAGGCGCGGTCCTTCGGCGGCCACCCAGGTGACGTAGCCGTCGGTGCGGCGGCGGAGCAGCGCGGCGGGTTGGGCAAATGTCAGGAAACCGCGCCGGCCTTCGTCGCCGTAGAGTGGCGCAACGCATTCGTCGAACACCGCCGCGGCGAGGGCGCAGGCTTCGTCCGCCTCGTCGTCGCGCAGGGGTCGGATCTCGATCGGAGGAATAGGGGGATCCTGAACCATCTCGGGCAATTGGGTGCCCTTCGATCCGCGGATGCAATCTCCGGCCTCGCCCAAACCCGCTGGAGACGCTCCGTCAGCGACGGCCGGTGTCGGCGAGTTCGATCGCGTGCGTTTCCAAGGTGGCCCCGATGGCGCGGTCGTAATTGGCGAGGGCAATGTTGTAGTCTGCCAGGGCCCGGTCCTCGCTCACCTGGGCGCCGGCCAGCAGTTCCTGGAATTGGAGGACCGTGAAAGTGGTGCTCTGGCCGACCTGCAGCAGCTTCTCCTCGGCCGCGAGACTCTGCTGGGCCAGCTCCCGGGCGTGGCGGGTGGCGGCGACCCGTTGCGCCGTGGTGGCAATCTGGCCGGCGGCATTCGCCACCTCGACGACGATGCCCTGTTCAGTCTGCCGGAGGACGGATTGCGCCTGGGCGACGGTGAGTTTGGCGGCACGGAATTTTCCGCGACCGTCCCGCAAGGCGAGGGGGAGGTTGAGTTCAGCTCCGGCGGTCCAGGAATCCGTGTTGCCGTTGCGTGCGGCGCGAGACGAATCGTTGAACGTGGTGCCCGCGCCGTTGTAGCCGTAGCTGCCGACGAGGTCGATCTGGGGCAGCAGTTGCGAACGGGAGCTGGCGAGGCCCACCTCCGCGCGCCGCACGTTTTGCTGTGCCTGCTGGTAGTCGGGCCGGCGGGCCAGGGCTTTGGCGAGATCGCCGGCGTGGTCGATCACCGGCTCGGGGCGTCCGCCCGGCGGGAGGATCTCGAGCGGGGATTCGACGACCGGACGGGAGTCGCCGGTGATGAGCGCCCGGAGAAAATTCTGCGCATCCCGCAAGCCGCGTTCGGCCTGCAAAACGCCGTCGCCGAGGCTGGCGACGCGGGCTGCGGCGATGGTGACATCGGCGGACGACATGCTCCCGACTTCGAGCCGCCGGCGGTTCTCGCGCAAAAGCCCCTCGGCGAGTTCCCGCGAGTGCACGGAGATCTGGTAGGCGCGCTGGGAGAAATAGACGTTGTTGTAGACGGCGATGGTGCGGGTGATCGTGTCAATCACGGCCTGGCGGAAGACGGCGTCAGCGATCGCCCGATTCGCGCGGGCCAGGCGGATGCCGGCGAGGTTGGGACCAAACCCGAAACCCCGCAGCAGCGGCTGCCGGAGCCGGACCCCGCCGAAAGTGTAGAAGCTGTCGGCAAAACCGTTGTAGGATCCGCGCTGGTTGTTGACGGTGCCCACCAGATCGTAGCTCAGTCCAAACGGCAGCTGGCCGCGCAGGCCGGTCTCGGTCGAGTCGTTCTTCACGGTGTAGAAGGCCGGGGGCGTGTTGCTGAGCGGATTCGAATCGACGGTGCCCACGCCGTTGGACGAGGTGAAACTGGCGTGGAGCACCGGGTCGAAAGCGCCGGCGGCCTCCACCTGCCGGGCGCGGGCGATGAGCGGTTCGTAGCGGGCGACCTCGATCACGAAGTTCTTGGCGAGCGCCAGCCGGAGCGCCTCGTCGAGGCTGAGCGGGGACGCGGCGGTGGGAGCGGCCGGCCCGGCGGCTTCGGCGCTGTGCCCAAACGATGGATATAGCAGGGAGAGCGGGGCGAAGAGAAGAAAGGCAAGGCGCATGGCAAAATGGGGCAGGGGCGAAGCGGGCGATCAGGCCTGGGGCGGGTTGACCATCCAGCCGTCGGCGAGCCGCACGATGCGCTTGCCGTAGGTGGCGTTTTCGGCCGAGTGGGTGACCTGCACGATGGTGACGCCGTCGGCGTTGAGCTGTTTGAACAACACCATGATTTCGCGGGCCTGGTCGGAGTGGAGATTGCCGGTGGGCTCATCGGCGAGGATGATCGCCGGTTTGTGGATCAGGGCGCGGGCGATGCCGACGAGTTGCTGCTGGCCGCCGGACAGTTGACTGGGAAAGAGGTCGCGTTTGCCGACGATCTGGAACCGGTCGAGCATGTCGCAGACGACGCTTTCCCGCTCCCGTTTGGGAACATTGCGGTAGGTGAGCGGCACCTCGAGATTCTCGTAAACGGTCAGGTCGTCGAGGAGATGATAGCTCTGGAAGACAAAGCCGACATGTTCGCGCTGGAGGTCGAGGCGGCGCTTGCGGTCGACGCGGTGGATCGGGTGGCCGAGCAGGTTGTATTCACCTTGGAACTCCGCGTCGTGCAATCCGAGGATGTGCAGCAGCGTCGATTTCCCCGAGCCGGAGGGGCCCATGACCGAGACGAACTCGCCGGCGGCGATCTCGAGATTGATGTTTCGCAGAGCGAAGAACTGGCCGGATTTAAGCGGGAACGCTTTCTCGAGGTGGCGGAGTTGGATCATGATCGGGGGTTGTTTGCAGGTCGTATGCCACGGGCACGAAGGAGCGGCAAGAAAATGGAGAAGAACGAGTTAGCGTTTTTCGGCGCGCCGATGAGGCGTGCGCTCACTCCGATTCCGAAACGGTGGAATCCCGGAAGTGGGACGAGTCGAGTCGGGAAGCCTGGCATACGCGGGCCCGCGGTTGGCGGGGTTCGAGGCCCGGGTCGGACTCAACTTGCGGCGGGTGGCGCTTCCGGCGGCGAAGCGCCGGCCGACGGCCACGCCCTGCCGCCGACGATGCGTTCGTTCCGCAATTCCCAGGCGAACAGCGGGGGGGCGGGCAATCGGCGCATCTGCTTGAACAGGGCGGGGGCGTCGCGTTTCTGCAGCATGCGTTCGGTCACCCCGGCGATTTCGCAGCTCAGCACCTTGCTGAACCCTTTGAACTCTCGCGGCTCGCCGAGCACTCGCGCCCAGTCCGAGGGAGTCGAATCGGCGGCGGCGGGGACGGGACGATCGAGGACGAGGAAACTGTAGGGCAGGCTGCGGAGATCGATCCCGAGGCGGCGGCTGAAATCCGACCAGAATCCGTCGGTGAACGCTTCGATGGGAGGCCGGGCAAAATGGTGACACCAATGCCGCTGGTTGTCGGGAGTCAGCAATCCGCAGCCGGCGCTGTGGGTGCAGGGCGCGACGAGGGTGAAGGCGCTTCGGAGTTCTTCACGGAGTGCGACGAGCGTGCGCGCGGTTTCGCCCGCGCCCGGTTCGACCCAGAGCACTGCGGTCGCGCGCCGGACGAGGGCGAGCAAGGCGGCGCTGGTCGCGGGCGCGAGTTCGTTCAGGACGTGGCTGATCACGAGGGTGAAGTTGCCCGCCGGCACGGGATCGCCCCAATCCGGAGCCTGGTCGACGGCGAGTCCCGGAAACTCCTCGGCCGCCCGCCGCGCTGCGAAATTGCGGGCACGGGACGACTGGTCGTGCAGGAGCAACTGGCTGAAGTGGGCCGCTCCGAAGGCGCTCAGGGTCCGGCGACCGGCGATACCGCTGCCGCAGCCCCAGTCCAGCAGGATGGTGCCGGCCGGCGGCAGCCAATGGCGCCGTCGGAGCTCCACGAGCACCGAGTCCCACTTCCAGCCGATGCGTTCGCCGAAGGTGGCATCGTAACCGGCGAGCAGTTCGTCCGAGTCCCAATAATCACCGCCCTCGGCGGGAGCGTCGAGAAATCGGTTCCGCAGGCGGTCGAGCAAGGCGAAGTCGGGACGGTCGCGACTCATGGGGCGGGGGAAGCCAGCAACGTCTCCAGATGCTGGTGCCTGATCCCAAAGCGGGCCTTGAGGGCGGCAAACTCGTCCCGCGCCCGGGTGTCGGCGGCGGCGTCCGGCGCCGGCCGGCGGACGGCCGCGAGCATCGTGTTCTTCGGCGTGTGTTCCGTCTCCACAAACTCGAACAGGGCGACCCGGTACCCCTGCGCCTCGAGCAGGAGCGCCCGCAGGGTGTCGGTGACCATCTCGGCGAGCCGGCCGGCGTAGACCCCGTGCCGCGCCACGGCGGCAAGTTCCGGGGGCGGACGGAGCTGGGGTCGCACCTCCTTGTGGCAGCAGGGCGCGGCGACGATGAGGGCGGCGCCGGCGCGCAACCCGCGAAACAGCGCTTCATCCGTCGCCGTGTCGCAGGCGTGCAGGGCGATGAACAGGTCAGCGGCGGCCACGGGATAATCGACGATCCGGCTGGCGACGAATTCGAGTCCCTCGCAATGGGTGGCGCGCGCGGCGGACTGGCAGAGGGCCGCCAATTCCGGCCGGGCTTCGACGCCCGTGAAATGCACCGGGCGGCCCAAGGTTTGCGCAAGGGCGTGCCAGGCGGCGAAGGTGAGGTAACCCTTGCCGGCGCCGAGATCAAAGGCGCGCAGCGGTTCGGGTCGCGGCGCCGCCAGGCCGGCCTCGCGACAGAGCGGCAGGAGAAGTTCCACGTAGCGGCTGATCTGGCGGAATTTCGAAGTGGCCTCCGCGCGGATACGGCCATCGCCGCCTGCGAGGCCCAGGGGCTGCAGCCACGGGGCGTCAGCCGGGGCGAGGGGCCGGACCTTGAGCCGGTCATGCGGCGGAGGGACGGCGGTGGGGGCCGCGGGCGCACGGCTGAGGCGCGGCTCACCTTTCTTGTTCAACTCAAGTTGCCAGCTGGTCGTGGTCGCGAAGAGGTGGGCGGAACCGAGGGCGGGCCCCAAGTACTGGTCAAATGCCGCGCCGACAGCGGCGGCGTCCGCGGGCTGCGTCAGGTCCCGCTCGCGGTGGTGAAAGTGCAACTGCAGCCGCGGTCCGTCGCCCGTCGTCACAAATTCGGCGGTCAGTTTGAGCAGCGTCTGATGGGAACGCGGCTTACCGAGGACGAGGCGCTGGAACGTGCCGTCGGCGAGGGCCGTGCGCAGGTGGGCCAAGAAGTCGGTGCGAGGAGCGGCGGATCGGGAGGACATCGGCGGTGGGGCGGAGCCGATGGCCGTCAGCGGCCGGTCCGCAACCAGCGGAGCAGCCGTTGCCAGGCGGTCGGCGCGGCGGGAAAAGCGTCGGGGGGCAGTTGGTCGCCGAAGCCGTGGCGCATGGCAATCATCACGGGAGTGATGTTTGCCTGATTGCGCACGTTGAGGGTTTCGCGGGTGAGCAGGCGGCGGGGAAACTGCCGCAGAAACCCCTCCTGGGCGGCCGCGTGCAGCGGAGTGTCGCCGAGATCATTGGCGAGGAGCACCAGCTCGACCGTGAGCAGGGCCGCGGGGACCTGGTCCAGGTGGCCGGTTTCGGCGGCCGCGTGCAACGGGGTGAAGCCGTGTTTGGCGCGGAGCCGGAGATGGTGGGCGGTCAGCAGACGCGGCGGGATCTGGTCGAGGTGGCCACCGAGCGCGGCCGCATGGAAAACGGTGTCGTCGTTGCCGGTGGTGGCGCGCAGGGCCTCGGTCGTGAGGAGATCATCGGGAATCTGGTCGAGGTGGCCGTTGAAGGCCGCCACGTGATAGACCGTCTCCCCGCTGACGTTGCGCTCGAGCAGGGCGGTGACCGTGAGGAAGACCAGGGGGAGGTCGGCGAGGTGGCCGGCTTCGGCGGCCTCGTGCAGCGGTGTCGTGCCCACGTCGGTACGAACATGGAGCAGCGCGTCATCAAGAATCCGTGACGGCAGCTGGTCGAGGTGGCCGCCGCCGGCGGCGAGGTGCACGGGCGTGAACCCGCTCTTGCTGCGCCGGAGCAGGTTCGCGCGGGTGAGCACCTCGGGCGGGACCTGATCGAGGTGGCCGCCCAGCGCGGCGTGGTGCAGCGGCGTGTAGCCGGCCTCGTTCTCCAGTAACAAGGTTGTGGCGACACACAGGCCCGGCGGGACCTGGTCGAGGTGGCCGTATTTGGCGGCGAGGTGGAGCGGCGTGGTGCCCGCGGCGTTGCGCAGGGTGAGGTTGGCGAGCGAAAGCCGGTCCGCCGGCAGGCCGCGCAGCTTGCCTTCCCGGGCGGCCTGGTGGAAATCGATCGCGAGCATACGCCGAGGATTACGGGCCGGGGGCGGGAATCCAAACCCAAACGCACGGTCCCGACGGCGAGGAATGCAATTGGAAGCATGGGAGGCGAGCGATCCGAGTCGGACGACGTGGCGGAAGCGCTTCCGCGCGGCACAGAAAGGCGTGCCGCTGCGATTCCACCGGGTGCGCCCCACCGTTCGATTTGCACCCGACGGCGCGAGCGGGACCCGCGGACCCGCAGGGCGCGGCGCGAACGGTCCGAGAATGCATTTGCCAACCCGGCGGCCGGGTTAGCACGCTGGTTGCCGATGCGCCCTGATTCCCCCACGGCCAAGACCGGATCCGATGAACCCAAACCGGCGGTGTTGTTTGTCGAGGATGACAAAGCGTTGCGGGAGATGTGGCACGCGGCGTTTGAAGCGGAATTTGCGGTGAGCACCGCGGCGTCCGCCCGCGACGCCGAGTTCCAGATGCACAAGCAGGAGTTCAAAGTGGTCGTCTCCGATCACCTGATGCCAGGGGGCAACGGGCTCGGGTTCTTGGTGCGGATGCGCGAGGAGTATCCACGGACTCAACGCATTCTCGTCACCGGTTTCATGAAGCCCGAGATGCTGTTGCGCGCGGTGAACGAAGCGGGCCTGCTGCGGTATTTCGTGAAGCCGGTGAATGTCGGGGAGTTGGGAAAGGCGATCCGCGAGGGCGTGCGGATCGCTGACGGCTCCGCGGTTTGACCCCTGAAACGGTGGTCAGCGCCTCCCGGAAGGTGGGCGGCCCCGGGCGCCGGAAGCGGCGCTGGCGCGATCCTCCAGGGCCGCAACCGGGCGGCGGTCGGAGGGTAGGGGGAAGACCCCGGGCGGAATCTAGGGGATTCACCCTTAGGTGATTGACCCTAGTCTTTTTTTCTTAAATCTGGTGTAGGCTAGCCGATGACAGACCCCGTCCACCGATAGTCCACTGCCCGATCCGGCCCCGCCCGCTCTGAGCGAACGAAAGCCGGAAAAGAACGAGGACCTTCGGCCATCAGTCCCTCCTCAGCGCCAGTCAGCCCCATGACTCTTTTCATCCTCAGCTTCGCGGCCGTCCAACTCTTTGGGTTGTTCACCGTCTTGATGGCGGTGCGCCATGCTCCTGTGGCGGTCGAAGACAGCACCGGCTTTCACGTGATCCGCCACCCCGCCAGCGCCGCCGTCGCGGTGGCCATCGCGCGGACCGCGTAACACCTTTTGCAGGGGACTGTGTTTAGGGTATGGCTCCCGGCTCCGCAGCCGGGAGCTTTTTTATTTCCCAATGGGCCCGACCGCGGCGACTGTCGCGCCCGTGACTCCTCCAACCCTGCGTCTGAAACAAAATGCCGCGGCTCGCGCCTTGCGCGGCCACCCGTGGGTCTTCGCCAACGAAGTTGAAGCGTTGCTGCCCGCCGCCCATGACGGCGAGGCGGTCGAATGCCGCGATGGACGCGGACGCCTGCTGGGTCACGGCGTCTACAACAGCCGGTCACAGATCGTCTGGCGCCGCTTCAGCCGCACGCAGCCGGTGCTCGATGCGGCCTTCATTGGCGAGGCGCTGCGCCGGGCGGTGGCCCGCCGCGCGGCGCTGGATCCCGTGGTCCCCGGAGGGCCGCCGGCCCGCCGGTTGGTGTGGAGCGAATCCGACGACCTGCCCGGCCTGGTGGTGGATCAATTTGGCGACGTGCTGGTGGTGCAGACGCAGACGTTGGCGCTCGAGCGCCGCCTCGATTCAGTTCTCGCCGCCCTGCGCGAGCTCCTCGCGCCCAGTGAGATCATCGTCCGCAACGACGCGCCGATCCGCCGGCTCGAGGGGTTGCCCTCCGAGGTGCGGACGGGGTCGGGCCAGGCGTGGGAGCCGCGTTGGGTTTCCATTGCGGGATTTGATTATTGGCTGGATCTGCAGGGCGGACAGAAGACCGGTTTCTACCTCGACCAGACCCGCGAACACGGAAAGGTCGCGCGGTATGCGGCGGGCCGGAGGGTGCTCGATTGTTTCTGCAACCAGGGCAGCTTCGCGCTGCACGCGGCACGGGCGGGCGCGACCCACGTGGTCGGCCTCGACAGCTCCGAGGAGGCGATCGCGCTGGCCCGGCGCAACGCCACGCAGAACGGGGTGACGGCGGAGTTCAACGTGACCAATGTCTTCGATTATCTGGCGGCGCCGGACAGCACTCCGTGGGATCTCATCGTGCTCGATCCACCGCCGTTCGCCCGCTCCAAGAGCGCGCTTGAAGGGGCCTTGCGGGGGTACAACGAGATCAACCTCCGGGCGTTGAAGCGTCTGACGCCCGGCGGAATCCTGGCCACCTACAGCTGCTCGCATCACATGACGGCCGAAGTGTTCCGCGACATGATCGCCGGCGCGGCCCACGATGCGAAGCGGAAGGTGCAGGTGCTGGAGTTTTGTCACCAGCCGCCCGACCACCCCGTCCTCGTCACGATGCCGGAAAGCGAATACCTGCGCGGGTATATCCTGCTCGTGGAGTGAGCGGCGGCGCCGGGGCGATGGCGGAACGGCGCCGCGATTCCGCTACTCGCAGCGGATCTCGCTGCGGCGGATCCGCAAGTTCCATTCCTTGTCGCCGGGCAGCCAGGTGGCGAGCGCGGCGGCGGCCGGGCCGGGCTCGAGGGCGAGCGCCTTTTTCAGGTCGGATTTCAGATGGCTGAGGGGATCCGCGTCGATCGCCGTCGAGGCGTTCTGGACGAATTTCTGGCTGCGTTCGTCGAACCACTCCGGCTGGGACTGCAGCAGCTCGCGGAGTTTCGCGACCACTGAGCTTTGCACAACGATCGCTTTCGTCTCCGGCTGATCGCGGGCGAATTTCTCGGCGAGCACCGCCACAAAGGCGTAGTAGCTGGCGGCCAGCCGCAACACCTCGCCGTCGACGATGATCTCCCGCCGGTCGCGGCGGACAATCAGGCGTTCGGCCACCGGGACCGGTGCGGAGCGCGGCGCGGGCACCGCCGGCCGGCCGGCCTTGGTCGCGCTGCCCGCGAGCGAACGGTGCGCCGCGAAACAATAGCCCATCGGCACCGCGCCGCGCGACGTCGTGTAGGCGTACGTCGTGAGCCGGACGCCCTGGGCCGGGAAAACCTCCTCGAACAGTTCCCGGCAATACTGGCCGGTGAGCGCCTGGATGTGCAGCAGGTCGATGCCGGTGTCCTTCCGGATGTTGGGCTTCGGTTCGATCGTGAGGGTCTTGGCCTGCTCG
>Ga0302322_100004919_pt1 | contig 11681 bp, 10 predicted proteins | sample Fen_T0_2_FD_203757 | JGI IMG/M metagenome (GOLD analysis project Ga0302322, IMG submission 203757) | Peat permafrost microbial communities from Stordalen Mire near Abisko, Sweden - Fen_T0_2 | ecosystem: Environmental > Terrestrial > Soil > Wetlands > Permafrost | place: Sweden: Abisko... | reverse complement strand
GGCCACCGAGTGGGCATTGACCGCGGGCATGGTGCAGACCCTGCGGGTGGCGGCGCGCCGCCTGGACGGCCTGGTCATAGCGCGCGGCTCGCTGTTCAGCTTCTGGGCCGCGCTGGGCCAGCCGACCCGCGCGCGCGGCTATGTAGAGGGCCGTGAATTGCGCGAAGGCTGCATGATCGCCAGCGTAGGCGGCGGACTGTGCCAGCTCTCGAACGCCCTGTATGCGGCCGCACTCGAGGCGGGCATGCAGATTGTCGAGCGCCATCCGCATTCGCGTATCGTGCCCGGTTCCCTCGCCGAGCGCGGGCTCGATGCCACCGTGTTCTGGAATTACATCGACCTGCGCTTTCGCGCCACCACCGATTGCCTGCTCCAGGTCCGGCTGACCGGCTCCCATCTGGAATTGTCACTGCGCACCCGCCAGGCCGCAATCTTGCCGACGCCCACGGTCCCGAGCCTGGGGGCGCCGGAACGCGCCCACGACTGTATAGGCTGCGCGCAGGAGCAATGCGTGCGCTACATCGCGCCCCAGGCGCAGGCCGGTCGCGGTGCCTGGCTGCTGGACGAGGCCTGGCCCGAATTCGATCAGTGGCTCGCCAGCCGCGCCCGCGCGGCCGAGCTGATTGCCGTGCCGCTGGATGGCGCGCGGCGCCGCCGTCCCGCCTATGCCTGGTCGGCGGCGCTGCTGCCGGGCGCCACCCTGGTGGAGCATCCGCTGCCGGCCCTGGTCCGCGGCCTGAGCATGCGGGTGCTGGGGGCAAGCGCACTGGCGACCCAGGGCGCGGCACGGCAGCGCGCACTGCTGTGCCTGGACGGCGCCCTGGCACGCGCCTTCGCGCGCAGCCTGGCTTACGATGTGACGCATGTCGTGGTGTCCCTGAACCTGCTGCCGCACCTCTGGCGGATGGGCGTGCTGGCGGGGCGTCACGTGACCGTCCTGCTGAGCCGCTCGCCGCTGGCCCTGTTGCACGGGCAACTCGATCGCGCCGCCCGGCTGCACCCCGGCTCGGCTACCCTGGCCGACTTTCGCGCCAGCGCCGAGCTGATCGAATCCGAGGAGGCGGCCCTGCGCTGCGCCGATGCCCTGGTGACGCCGCATCGCGCGGTCGCGGAATATGCGCGCCGGTGTTACTCCGCGCCGGTCGAGCAGCTCGACTGGGCGTGTCCGCCGGTGCCGGCCGACGTTCCGGCCCCGGCGCCGGCCGCCCGCGGCGTGTTGTTTCCGGCTTCGGCGCTGGGGCGCAAGGGAGCTTACGAGGTACGCGCCGCCTGCCGCGCACTGGACCTGGAACTGCATGTGCTGGGCCGGGCGCAGGAGGAGGCGCAATTCTGGCGCGGGGTGCGGACCCGGCCGGTGCGACCGGGCGACCCCTGGGATAACATCGGCTGCGTGCTGCTGCCGGCCTTTGTCGAACACCGCCCGCGTCTGCTGCTGAGCGCCCGGGCGCGCGGCGTGCCGGTGATCTGCTCGGATGACTGCGGACTGCCCGCGGACCTGCCCGGGGTCAGCGTGGTGCGCGCTGGCGCGATGCCCGAGCTGGTTGCAACTCTGGAGCGGCTGATGGCCCGAGCCTGAACCGGCGCCTCGCCGGGAGCGGCGCGTGAACGCGATTCAGGCAGCCAGGCCGCGCAGGTAGACCGGCAGGTCGGTGGTCGGCGGGCGCAGCGGCACCTGGCAAAACAGGTCGGCGACAAAACCGCGGTGGTAGCTGGTGTGGTTGACCACGTGCAGCAGGATCGCGCCACGGCTCATGCGTCCCTGGTTGCCGCCGATCAGCGTGAAGGCCAGTTCCTCGTCCCAGGCCGCGGCGGGCAGGCGATCGGCCCAGTCCACGTACCAGGCATCGATCTCCTGCTGGGCGCGCCAGAGCGGTTCCAGTTCGGTGTGCAGGACGGTATTGAGGGCCGGGATGCCGTGTTCGCGGCCTTCGATGTGGGCCTGCCAGATCAGGTCGACCACGTACAGGTGATTCAGGGTGCCCACCATGTTCTTGAACAGGGTGGCGCGCTCCTTGAGCGCTTCGCCAGGCGGCAACGCGGCGACCGCGTCGAAGATCACCTGGTTGGCCCAGACGTTGTAGCGGGCCAGGGTGCGTGCGGTTGCGGGCGATAGCATGGCGCGACCTGTGAAGTGGATCGGGCCGCCATTGTAGGGCGCGGCCCGCACGCCGCGCTGCGGCCGGCCCGTTATCCTGACTATCTGCTTTTTCGGCCTGCCTGCAAGTGGCAAGAGGTATGACAAGTGCGTCTTAGGTCTTTTGGTCTATTGCGGGCCGGGCCCCAGGCCCCGTATTCTCGGTCACGACGGGTGTAGAGGGCGCCCGTGGTTTGGCGAACCGGCCGCTTGCGCAGGGTCGCGACGATGGCCGGCCGTGGGCGAACCCCGCGGGCCCGGGCGAGCCCCGCGCATCCACTGGCGGAGACCGTCTTTAGAGGCAGAGTTGACCCTGCCGGGTATGGCTGGCGTTGCAAAAGCCGGAACCGGAGTCGAGGCGCCCGCTCGTCGCAGGCAGGACCACATGGCGGAATCAGTGCGTCCGGGTAGTCCGGGCGGCAGGGGGGCGTTTCATGCAGGGAACCTTGATTGCGCTGCCGGTCGTGGATCGGCAGCGCGAGGCATATGACGTAGTGGTGGTCGGCTCCGGCTACGGCGGCTCGATCGCCGCCGCGCGGATGGCGCGCGCCCGGCGCGCCGACGGCACGTCGCTGACCGTGGCCCTGCTCGAGCGCGGCCGCGAGCATCCGACCGGCAGCTTTCCGGATACCGCGCTCAAGGTGGTGCCGGAGATGCAGGTCACCTTCCACGACCGCCACGAAGGCTCCGAGACCGGCCTGTACGATCTGCACGTCAATGAAGATCTGCACGTGTTCGTCGCCTGCGGCCTGGGCGGCGGATCGCTGATCAACGCCGGTGCCGCGGTCATTCCGGACCCGCGGGTGTTCGCCGATCCGGCCTGGCCGCGCGAAATCCGCGACGAGGCCGCGCGCATCGCCGACCTGATCGGCGCCAGCGCGCCGGTCGCGGCGGTACAGGGTCGCCCGCTCGACGACGATCTGCTGGCCGACGGTTACGCGCGTGCCGCGCAGATGCTACGCCCGGCCAGCTATCCACAGACCTGGCCCACGCCGGCCAAGCTCAAGGCCCTGGAAGAGATGGCCAAGTCGACCGGCGCGCCCTGCACGCGGGTGCCGATCAACGTGCATTTCGGCGCCAAGGGCCCGAACCACGTGGGTGTCGAGCAGGAGCCCTGCGCGGGCTGCGGCGACTGCATGACAGGCTGCAACCATTATGCCAAAAACACCTTGATGGTGAACTACCTGCCCGACGCCAGGACCCACGGCGCCGAGATCTACACCCAGGCCGTTGTCAGCCATGTTTCGCGCGATCCACAGGATACCCATTGGCTGGTGCATTACCGGATCGCCGGCAACGGCGCGCTTGCCGACGCGCCGGTCAGTTTCGTTCGTGCCGGCCTGGTGGTGCTGGCCGCCGGCGCCCTTGGGTCGACCGGCATCCTGTTGCGCTCGCGCGAGCGGGGCCTGGCGGCCTCTCCCGCGCTGGGCAGCAAGTTCACCGGCAACGGCGATGTGGTCGGCTTCGGCTACGGCCTGGACGACCGGGTCAACGGCGTGGGCACCGGCGCCGGCCGGGCCGCGCCAGACGATCCGGTCGGGCCCTGCATCACCGGCATCATCGACCTGCGCGACCCCGGGCGCCCCCTCGCCGAAGGCATGATTATCGAGGAGGGCTCGCTGGCTGGCGCGATGGCGCCGCTGCTGCCGGCCGCGTTCGGCTTCGCCGAAACCATCTGGGGTGAAGGCGGCCAGCAGCGCATCTCCGGCTGGCTGCGTGAGTCCTGGTACAAGTTTTCCGGCCTGGCCGGCGGCGCCTACCGCGGCAAGATGGCGCACACCCAGACCCTGCTGGTGATGAGCCACGACGGCGCGGCCGGGCAGGTGGTGCTGCACGCCGACCGGGTCCGGGTCAACTGGCCGGGCGCCGGCAACCTGCCGGAAAATCTCCAGGTGCATGAAGAACTCAAGCGTCTGACCGTCGCGCGCGGCGGCACCTATGTGCGCAACCCGGTATGGAGCCAGGCGCTCGGCCACCAGTTGATCACCGTGCATCCGCTCGGCGGCTGCCCGATGGGGGAGACCGGGCTGCTTGGCGTGGTCAACCACAAGAACCAGGTGTTCCGCGGCGACGGTGGGGCGGCCTACGAGGGCCTGTATGTGATGGACGGCTCGGTGGTGCCGCGCTCGGTCGGGGTCAACCCGCTGATGACCATCTCGGCCCTTTCCGAGCGCGCCTGCGCCTTGATCGCGAGCGATCGCGGCTGGAGCATCGATTACAGTTTCGGCCTGATGCCCGCCAGGCCGGCACCCTGCGGGCCGGCCACCGGCCTGTCGTTCACGGAAACCATGCGCGGCGTGCTGGCGCCGGGCGCCGGCCTGGACTTCGAGGCGGCCGCCGCGGCCGGCGAGGCGGGTGGACTCGAATGCCAGGTCGCGCTGAGCATCGCCGCGGCAGACCTCGACGCCCTGGTCGACGACGCCACCCACTACGCCGTGCTGTCCGGCAGCTTGAGCGCCAAGGCCTTGTCGGCGCGGCCGCTGACCATTTCGGACGGCCGCTTCCACGTGTTCGTGCTCGACCCGGACGATCCTGCCTCGCGCCTGGTGCGCTACCGCATGCGCCTGACCGCCGAAGATGGCAAGACCTACTGGTGCGAAGGCATGAAGCGGATGCGCGACGATCCGGGTCCGGACCTGTGGACCGACATCACCACCCTGTTCATCACCGTGCATGCCGGTGCCAACGAACAGGCGCCGGTGTGGGGGCGCGGCATCCTCACCATCCATCCGGACGAATTGCTCAGCGAGATATTCAGCATGCGCCTGCAAACGGCCAGCGTCTCCTGGCCGGACCGGATCCGCAGCCTGAAAAGCCTGTCGCGGCTGGCCCATTTCATGGGCGGCGAGATGTGGAGCAACCGCAGCCGGGCCTAGGCATGCCCGGTCAGGGAATCACAGCGGCGCCGGGCGCACCGCGCGCCGGGCGGCGCGCGGCTACCTGCGGGAACTGTCACCATTCCCCGGGGGAGTGCTCCGGTCCGGCAAAGGCCATCACTGCCGGCGCGGGCGCATCGCGCGTAATGTCCGGTGCAGTGCGCCCGGCTCCGGCCCGGCGCGAAAGGCCGGTGGGGTAACGCAAGTTGTCACTTATGGGCGCAGTTTGCCACATTGCCGCTGCACGGCGGCGGCGGTCCAAATCAGGCACACTGCGCATGTGCCTTGATTCCATTCAGTTTAGCGCTGTCCGGCGCCGCGTCGCTGGTTTGCAGGGCCAGCGGCATATTTGCTGCTTTAATGACATACGGCCTATGCCCGGGTGATGATGCATGCCTGTCGTTCCGGGTTTTCCGGAAAACACGACCCATCCCGTTTCATGTCTCTGGTAAATCCGGTAAACTATTGTTTTAGAAGGACGTTTCCCCAAAAAGTATCCCGACGTATTTTCGCGTATTGTTGATACGCGAAACTCTTAAGCTTTTCCAGATGAACACCCGCAATGCCCTCTGTTGACCAACTCAAGACCCGGCTCGACGCGTTGCTCTCCAAAATCGGCGCCGATGCGTTGACCCGCGAGCGCAGGCAGATTGCCCGCGCTGGCTCACAAACCGAATTGCGCCTGCTTGGCACCGGACTGCGGGACCTGCTCGGCAAACGTTTCGGCGACCGCTGGAGCAACGAATTGGACGCGGTGTTCGGCAAGACCACCCTGCAGGAAGTCCCGCCTGAGACCACTCTGCCGACTATCAGTGGGCCGGCCACCGAGGCCGGCACCAGTACGCAGACGCGTTTTGGCACCGCCGAGACCTATACGGCGATCATGCAGCAGGCGCCCGGCCAGCGCCTGGAATCCCTGCGCAGCTACCTGCTGAACGCGGCGCGCGAACTGCTCGGCGACAAGAGCGGGCCGATGGAACAGAAAATCGCCGCCGCCGCCGGGGTCAACGAAATGCGCGGGGTGGCGCGCGCGATGGCCGAGATCGCCCGCCTTTCGCACAGCGAAGCGAGCGTGGAACGCTTCACCCACAAGGTGGGCGCGCTGTTCGCCGCCGTCGAGTCCGAGAAGACCCACTAGCGCCTGACCCGGGGCACGGCCGAGTCGGCAACCGGTTGCATGCTGGCCGCATTGCCACCATTGCCGCCACATCTGCATCTACGCCGTGCCAACGCTACCAGCCGCATAAGCAAACCAGCCTGCGCCGGTCGTGGCTGCCGGGCTAGAATTCTCCCCTGGTTGCGTGGCGTTGCCGTCAAGCGAGCACAACGACAAACATCGAGGAGACCGCATGGGCGCACGCCCGAGATTGCTGGCCGCTGTCGTACTGGCACTGGCCGCGCCCCTGGCGCTCGCTCAGGCTTATCCGGTCAAGCCGATCCGCCTGATCGTCCCGTTCGGGCCCGGCAGCACCGTCGACATCATGGCGCGCGCCCTGGCCGGCCCGCTGTTCGAGCAGATGCAGCAGCCCATCGTCGTGGAGAACCGCGCCGGTGCCGGCGGCAGCGTCGGGGTCGACGCGATCGCCAAGGCGCCCAAGGACGGCTACACCGTCGGCATCGGCACCACCGGGCCGCTCGCCATCAACCCGGCGCTGCAGTCCCGCATGCCTTTCGACACGCTCGCCGACCTCGCGCCGGTCTCGCTGATTGCCACCGGGCCGAATGCGGTTCTGATCAATCCTGGCGTGCCGGTGCGCAGCGTCAAGGACCTGGTGGCTTATGCTAAGGCGCACCCTGACGAACTGAACTTCGCCTCCGCCGGGGTGGGCAGCACCAACCACCTGGCCGGCGAGCTGTTCAAGTCGGTGGCGGGGGTCCAGATGGTCCACGTGCCCTACAAGGGCAATGCCGAAGCGCTCGCCGACTTGATGTCGGGCCGGGTCCAGGTGCTGTTTTCCGGCCTGCCCCCGGTGATGGCGCAAGTCCAGGCCGGCAAGGTGCGGGTACTGGCGATCGCCGGGCCGAGCCGCGCCGCCAGTCTGCCCGACGTGCCCACCGTGGCCGAGGCCGGCCTGCCGGGCGCCGAGGTGCTGGTCTGGTATGGCCTGCTGGCGCCGGCCGGCACCCCGCGCGAGGTGATCGCGCGCCTGAACGCGGAAGTGGTCAAGGCGATGGCGCGCGCCGAGATCCGCGCGCGCTTTCTCGAAGCCGGTTCCGATCCCGCCTCCAGCACGCCGGAAGAATTCTCGCGCATGATCCGCGCCGACCTGGCGAAGTGGAAAAAAGTCATCACCACGGCCAACATCAAGGTCGAATAGGCGCGGCTGCTCACGCCCTGGGCATCGCGCCATCAGCCATCCACCGCGACAAAGCGCACGACAAAGCGCACGAAAGAGCGACCCATGATCAAGACCATCTCGCTACTCACCCGCAAGCCGGAGATCAGCCGCGAGGAATTCATCCGCCACTGGACCCAGGTGCACGCGCCGCTGGCCCACGCGGTGCCGGGGGTGCGCCGCTACGTGCTCTCGCTGATCCACGCCGAACCGACCCGCGCGGACATTCCGACCCAGGCGGTCGAGGCCGACGGCATTGCCGAGCTCTGGTATGACGACATGGAGTCCTGGCGCGCCGCCTATGCCTCGCCCGAGGGCAGGCGCCTGCACGCCGACGGCGCCACCTTCATCGGCCGCATCAAGACCTTCGTCACCGAAGAGCAGGTGATCATTCCGAAGGACTGACAGGACTGAAAGGACTGACGGGCCTGCGAGGCCGGGCATCCGCCTGATGCACCCGCGCAGCCCGGCCGGGCGCGGCCTCTTACTCCTTTTCGTGCGGCAGCGTGTCGAACAGCAGGCGCTGCCAGAGTGCCTTGTGCTGCTCCTTGCTGCCGCGCACGCAGAACCACAACTCTGCCGTCGGCGTATCCAGGGTCGCATCGTTGGCGAGCAGGGCGATCAGGTCGCCGGCCCGGCCGCTGGCGGGCAATTCATTAAGGGTAGGGTACAGCCGCACCTGGGCCTGGCTGCCGGAGACGAACACGCCGCCCACGTCAAGCTCGCTCTGTCCCTCGATTCCGGCCACCGAGCGGCTCTTGCCGGCCACCCCAACGCCGGTGCGGCTGTCGCCGCGCACCCCGGTGCCGGCGCCGCTGATGCCATGCACGCCGATGCCGTTGCCGGGCCGATTGTCGGTGACGTGGTCACCCAGCGTCGGCGACCTCATCTGCCCGAAGTCCAGGGCCACGCCCTTGACGCCGACCAGTTCGCCTTCCCCGGTCGCGCCGGCATAACGGCCGCGGCCATACGTGCCGAAATGGTCGGCCACGCCTAGGGCGCCTACCTTTTGGCCAGGTTTAAGGACCGCGTTGCCACGCGCCGTGTTGCCCGCCGTACTGCCCGTGGCGCCGCGCAGCGGCGCACTGACCAGCGGTGAAGCGTGCCCGGGAGCCGCGTGCGCATTGACGCTGCCTTCTTCATCGACCCAGCGCACGAGTTCGTCCCGCTCCTTGGGAGCAGGACCTGCACCCTTGCTGGAAGGTGGATCGCCGGACATCGATATGACACTCCATGCAAACAATCGGACCAACACCACCGCAGTCCGTTGGAGCGGATCTGGCCGGGTGGCGAATTCGCGCGGACCAAGCATCGCGCGGCTGCGCGCGTTCCGGAACGTCGGCCGCGCATGCGCATGGCTGACTTTCGCTCCGGGAGGAGGTGATCGCCTCGCCACGCACATCGGACCGGGGGCCTGACCCTGGCCGGGCTGACTCTCGCAAGACCCGGCCATTCCGCTTTTTCCGTGCCAGATGAAAAGTGCCGGACCAATTATACGGACAACCCGCGCGCATCAGCTTGCCGATTCATCTTATCCGCCCTGTTAGGCGCGCACAATCAGCCGAATGGCCTAGGCGTCTGCGCGGCCCGTGCGGGATATGGCCGGGCTTGCATATCGCCGATACGCGTGCCGGGCGGGCCGGGACGCCCAAGTGGTGTAAATTCGCCACCTTTGCCGCCCGCGGCGGTGAAATTCCCGAAAGGTGCCTGATGAAACTGCTCTTGCGCAGCCTCCTGCCGCTGCTTGCATCCCTGCTCCTGACCGCCTGCGGTCCACGCATCGAGGGCACTTATGCAGACCCCACCGGCCTGTCGAAGTACGAGTTCCAGTCCGGCGGCAAGGTGTATGTCTCGCTGCTCGGCGCCAAGACCGAACTGAAGTACGAGGTAGATGGCAAGAACGTCAAGATCATCGGCTCCTCGGGCAACCAGGTACTGACCCTGCTGGACGACGGTTCGCTGCAAGGGCCGCTGGGCATCCAGCTGAAAAAGCAGCCATGAACGACGACATTCCGGAAGTGGCCGATATCGTCGCCACCACCCGCACCTGGCTGGAAAAGGCGGTGATCGGCCTGAACCTGTGCCCTTTCGCCCAGGCCGTGTACCTGAGCGAGCGGATCCGCTACAGCGTCAGCGGCGCGCGCAATGCCGATGAACTGGTCGGTGACCTGGCGCGCGAAATCAGCTTTCTCATGGCGGCCGATCCGCAGCAATGCGAGACCACCCTGCTGATCCATCCGCATGTGATGGGCGATTTTCTCGATTACAACGATTTTCTCGACATCGCCGACGCCACCATCGAGGCGCTTGGTTTCAGCGGCGAGATCCAGGTGGCCAGTTTCCACCCGCGGTACCAGTTCGCCGGCACCGCCGTGGACGACATCGAGAACTACACCAATCGCTCGCCTTACCCGACCCTGCACCTGCTGCGGGAGGAGAGCATAGAGCGCGCCGTCGATTCGGTGCCGGATGCCGATGCGATCTTCGAGCGCAATATAGAGACCATGAAGCGCTTGGGCCCCGCCGGCTGGCGCGCGCTGTGGGGCAATGGGACGCACAAGTAATCCGCCGCGCGCCGGAGCTACGCGACCGGCGCGCACGTCCCCGGACGGGGGGCAAAACCGGTACCGCGCATCAGCTCACCCTGGCCGCACGCCGGGTGATCATCCGACAATCCAAACCTGGCGCCCGTTGACGGGCCGCCGCGCAACCACCGTGGAGACTACATGCTGAAAATCTGGGGCCGCCCCAATTCGATCAACGTGCAAAAGGCGATGTGGACCATCGCTGAACTCAACCTGCCGCACCAGCGCACCGACGCCGGCATGCAGTACGGCGCGGTGAACGACCCCTGGTATCGGGAGATGAATCCGAACGGCCGGGTGCCGACCATCGACGACGCCGGTTTCATTCTCTGGGAATCGAATGCGATAGTGCGTTACCTCGCCGCCAAGCACGGCGCCGGCACGCTCTGGCCGGCCAGCCTGCAACTGCGCGCCGACGCCGACCGCTGGATGGACTGGTGCACCTCCACGGTGGCGCCGGTGATGACCCCGTTGTTCTGGGGCCTGATCCGCACCCCCGCCGAGAAGCGCGACATGAACGCCATCGAAGGCCACCGCAAGGAGATGGAAAAGCTCGCCGCGATCCTCGATGCGCGGCTGGCGCAGCGCCACTACATCTGCGGCGAACACCTGACCATGGGCGATATCCCGCTCGGCTGCTTCATCTACCGCTGGTATGCGCTGCCTATCGAGCGCGCCGAGTTCCCCCACCTGGCGGCGTGGTACGCGCGCCTGGCCGAGCGCCCGGCGTTCCGCGACAACGTGATGCTCCCGCTGACCTGAGGCCGGGGCCGCAGGGCCGGTCCGGCGGTGCAGCGGTGATGGAGGTTCCTGACTTCGCTCAGCCCCTGGCCACCAGTACCAGTCCCACGCCCAGCAACAGGCACAGCGGCACAAAGAGCCAGGTATCGAGGTACGCGAACCGCGTGCCGCGCACCCGCTTCAGGAGCCCGACCCAGCAGCCGTCGCCGATGGCGCGCAGGAACATCAGGCCCGCGAGGAGCGCAACTCCCGCGCGCAGCGCCCAATGCGGCAGCGGCAGCGCCACCGCTCCGGCGCAGCCGAGCACCACGAGGGCGGCGGCCAGCAAGGCGGCGGCCACCAGGAGGGTAGCGCCGCGCGATGGGGTGAACAGCAGGTGGCCGCTTATGGCATGCGCCGACCCCGGCCGTTCGGGTACTGCCGCGTCCGCGCCGATCCGCCCACCCAGCGCCCAATAGACATGGATCAGGCCGAGCAGGGCCAGTGCGCCGGCGACCCATGGTCCGATGCCCACGGCGCGCCTCAGGAGGCCAGAAAATCGACGCTGCGCGCGATCACCTGCGGGTCGCGCAAAATGCGCGTATGCCCGAGTCCCTCGGTGACCATCGCCTGCGAATTGGGCCAGAGCGAATACTCCTGCAGCGCGCCGACGCCGACCTCGCGGTCGGCCAGGTCGTGGATCAGCAATGCCGGCTGGGTCAGGCGCGGCGCGATGCTGGCGGCGCGCAGCTCGCTCAGGCGCACCCCTTCGTCCTGCTCGATCGCGCGCTGCATGGCGGCGCGCGCGGTTTCGGGAATCCACAGCGCGCGGGCGAAGCGGCGGGTCTCGGCTTCCGCGTCGGCGGGGGCGCCGATCAGCACCGCCTTTTTCGCCCGCATCCCCAGCGACAGCGCGTAGCTGCTGGCGGCGCCGCCCAGCGAATGCCCGATCACCGCGTGGAACGGGCCGAAGTTGCGGTCCAGGGTCAGCAGCACCCGGGCGAAGTCGGGCAGGGTGACGGCCGAGCCG
>Ga0302322_100004918_pt1 | contig 11681 bp, 7 predicted proteins | sample Fen_T0_2_FD_203757 | JGI IMG/M metagenome (GOLD analysis project Ga0302322, IMG submission 203757) | Peat permafrost microbial communities from Stordalen Mire near Abisko, Sweden - Fen_T0_2 | ecosystem: Environmental > Terrestrial > Soil > Wetlands > Permafrost | place: Sweden: Abisko... | reverse complement strand
CCGGCGGCGATCAGAAGCAGCTGGACCAGGATTGGCCGAAGGAGGCCGAGTTTCCCTTCGATTCCGACCGCAAACTCAGCTCCATCGTCCGACGCTCGGCCGATGGTCGCTCCCGCGCTTTCGTCAATGGCGCTCCCGGCCCGCTGCTGGCCCGCTGCACGCAGCTCTATACTGGCACCAGCATTCGGCCGCTGACCCCGCAGGATCGCGCCCAGCTTCTGGCCCAGACTTCGGGGATGGCGACGCGGACCCTGCGGGTGCTCGGGTCCGCCTACCGCGACCTCGCGGCCGCGACAGCCGCCGACCCCACCGCCGACGCCATCGAACGCGACCTCGTGTTCGTCGGTCTCACCGGCATGTATGATCCGCCCCGCCCCGAGGCGAAGGCCGCCATCGCCGCGTGCCACGCGGCCGGGATCCGCATCGTGATGATCACGGGCGATCACCCGGAAACGGCGCGGGCCATCGCCCGGGAGATCGGCCTGGCCGCCCCCGCCGACCTGGCGGTGTCCGGCATCGAACTGGATAAGTTATCCGACGAGGAACTGCGCCGGCGTGCACCGCAGATCGCGGTCTATGCCCGGGTCACCGCCGAGCACAAGCTGCGCATCGTGCGCGCCCTCAAGGCCAGCGGCGCGGTGGTCGCCATGACGGGCGACGGCATCAACGACGCCCCGGCCATCCAGGGGGCCGACATCGGCATTGCGATGGGCCGCACCGGCGCGGAGGTCACCAAGCAGGCGGCGGACATGATCCTCACCGACGACAACTTCGCCACCATCCTCGCCGCGGTGGAGGAAGGTCGCGGGGTCTACGCCAACATCCGCAAGACGCTCCAATATCTGCTGGCGGGCAGCACGGGCGAACTCCTGTTCATGGCCATATGCGTGATCATCGGGCTGCCCACGCCGCTCCTGCCGATTCATCTGCTCTGGATCAACCTGGTCACCGACGGCCTCCCGGCCCTCTGCCTGGCGGCCGATCCCATCGACGCCGAGGTGATGACACGTCCGCCGCGCCCGCGCACCGAACGGATCACCAACCCCCGCTTCGTCCGCACCATGCTGCTCACCGGCGGGCTCACGGCGGGCGTCACGTTTGCGGTTTATTGGCAGGTGCTCCAGACCGGCTCGACCGCCGAGGCCCGCACCTCGGCCTTTGCCGTGTTGGTCTTTGCCGAACTCCTGCGGGCTTTCGGGGCGCGCAGCGCCACCAAGCCGCTCTGGCGCATCGTCCCCCTCTGGAACCGACCCCTGCTGGCCGTGATCGCGCTTTCCTTCGGTCTCCAGGTGTGGAGCCAACACAACGCGATGTTTGGCCGTTTTCTGAAGTCCACACCCCTGTCGCTCGCCGATTGCCTCGTGCTGCTCGCGCTCGGCGCGATTCCGCTGGTCGCGCTGGAGGCAGTAAAAGTGATGCGGCACGCCCGGGAGACGGCGGTTCCAACCCGGGTTAGCCAGGTTCTCTGAGCCGCCCGCCTTCTTACTATGAAAATCTTCGATCACATCAAAAGCGACGGGCTGTTCAGCCCGTCCACCATCGAGGGGGCGATCCTGTATGGCGTGGTCTTCGCGGTCGCCGCCTGGCTGCTGGGGCAGCTGTTGCGGATCATGGTCCAACGCGCGCTGGCCCGCGACAAGCACGGCCATTTCGACCTGATGGCCGTCAAATTCTTCGCGAAGCTGCTCCGCTATTGCGTGTACGTGGTCGCCGCGGTCGCCTACGCCCACTTTGTGCCGGCCCTTTCGAGCCTGGGCACTGCTTCCCTGACCAGCATCAGCGTCATCACGGTCGTGGTTGGCCTCGCCGCGCAAAACACGCTGGGCAACCTCGTGGCCGGGATCTCCCTGCTGCTCTACCGGCCGTTCAAGCTCGGCGACCGCCTGCAGGTCATGGCCCCGACCGGCGTGGAAACCGGGACGGTCGAGAACCTCACCCTCGGCTACACCCTGCTGAAGACGGACGAGAACCGGCGAATTGTCGTGCCCAACAGCCTCATGGCCAGCCAGACGACCATCAACCTGACCGGGGATGATCCCCGGATCCTCTGCTCGGTGCCGGTCTGCCTCAGCCACGCGGCGGATATCGACGAGGCCCGCGGCATCTTGCTCGCCCTGGCCGGCCGGCATCCGAAGACACTGGTGGTCAGCGGCTGCCCCCTGACGCAATTGGGCCCCACCGGGATGGTGCTCACGCTCGATGTCTGGTGCGCCGATGCCCTGACGGCGATCACGCTTCGCGGCAACCTGCTGGAGCTGGCCCTGAAGAGCTTCGCTGCGGCGGGCATAGCCATTCCCCTACCAGCGGCGGTCCTCGTGCTGGGCGAGCCGCCCGGATCATCCGGCCGCTTGCCCGCAACGCCCCCAAAGGCCCCACCGGCGCCGAAACCCTCCTCATGAAAACCAACCCGCCCTCGCCTGCCCAGCTGCACAAAATGGACGCCTACTGGCGCGCCGCCAACTACCTGTCTGTCGGCCAGATTTTTCTCTGCGCGAATCCGCTGCTGCGGCAGCCGCTGGCGCTGACCGACGTGAAGGCCATGCTGCTGGGCCACTGGGGCACGACCCCCGGGCAGAACTTCATCTACACGCACCTGAACCGGGTGATCAAGGCCTACGACCTCGACATGATCTATGTTTCCGGCCCCGGCCACGGCGGCCCAGCGGTCGTGGGCCAGACCTACCTCGAGGGCACCTACAGCGAGGTTTATCCCGCCATCACGCGGGATGAGGCAGGCCTGCAGAAACTGTTCCGGCAGTTTTCCTTCCCCGGCGGCATCCCCAGTCACGTCTCGCCGGAGACGCCCGGGTCCATCCATGAAGGCGGCGAACTGGGCTACTCGCTCAGCCATTCGTTCGGGGCGGTGTTCGACCAGCCCGGGTTGATTGTCGCCTGCGTCATCGGCGACGGCGAGGCGGAGACCGGGCCGCTGGCCACGGCCTGGCACTCCAACAAGTTCCTGAATCCGGCCACCGACGGCGCGGTGCTGCCGATTTTGCACCTCAACGGCTACAAGATCTCCAACCCCACCGTCCTCGCCCGCATCACCCGCGAGGAACTGGACCAGCTGCTTCGCGGCTGCGGCTGGACCCCGGCCTTCGTGGAATATCATGCGGACCACGCCGTGATGCACGCGGCCATGGCCGCCGCGCTCGACACCGCGGTGGCCGACATCATGAGCATCCAGGATGAGGCCCGCCGGCTCGGCAACCAAACCCGGCCGCGCTGGCCGATGCTCGTGCTCAACTCACCCAAGGGCTGGACGGGGCCGCAATGGGTCGACGGCCAGCAGGTGGAAGGCACCTTCCGCTCGCACCAGGTGCCGCTGCACCCGGCCGAACATCCGGGCCACCTCCGGCTCCTGGAGACCTGGCTGCGGAGCTACCGGCCGGAGGAATTGTTCGATGCGACCGGCCGGCTGAACCCGGAACTGGCCGCCCTCGCGCCCAAGGGCGACCGGCGCATGGGGGCCAACCCCCACGCCAACGGCGGCCGGCTGCTGCGCGACCTGATCCTGCCGGATTACCGGGACTTCGCCTTCCCGGTGCCCTCGCCCGGGGTGCGCGGCCCCGGGGACACGCACGTGCTCGGCAACTTCCTCCGCGAGGTGACGACACTGAACCTGGCCCTCCGGAACTTCCGGATCTTCGGCCCGGACGAGACGCTCTCCAACGGGCTCGGGCCCGTCTTTGAAACCACGGACCGCCAGTGGGACGCCGCGCTCGAACCGAACGACGAGTGGCTGGCCCGCTCGGGTCGCGTCCTGGAGATGCTGAGCGAACACCAGTGCGAGGGCTGGCTCGAGGGCTACCTGCTCACCGGCCGGCACGGGCTCTTCAACTGCTACGAGGCCTTCATCCACATCATCGATTCGATGGTCAACCAGCACGCCAAGTGGCTGAAGGTCACGGCGCGCCTGCCGTGGCGGAAACCGATTGCATCGCTCAACTACCTGCTGACGTCGCATGTCTGGCGGCAGGATCACAACGGTTTCTCCCACCAGGACCCCGGTTTCATTGACCACGTCCTGAACAAAAAGGCCGCGGTCGTCCGGGTCTACCTCCCGCCCGACGCCAACTGCCTGCTCTCGGTGATGGATCACTGCCTGCGCAGCCGCCACTACGTCAACGTGGTCGTGGCCGGCAAACATCCGGCGCCGCAGTGGTTGACCATGGACGCCGCCGTTGCGCATTGCGCGGCCGGCATCGGCATCTGGCATTGGGCCGGCAACGACCAGGACACCGCGCCCGACCTCGTCATGGCCTGTTGCGGCGACGTGCCGACGCTGGAGACGCTGGCTGCCGTCTCGATTTTGCGCGCGCACCTGCCGGAGCTGAGGATCCGCGTCGTGAACGTCGTCGACCTCATGAAGCTCCAGCCGCAGTCAGAACATCCGCATGGGTTGAGCGACCCGGACTTCGACGCGCTCTTCACCCGCGACAAGCCGGTCATCTTCGCCTTCCATGCCTACCCGTGGACCATCCACCGGCTGACCTACCGCCGCACCAACCACCCCAACATCCATGTCCGCGGCTACAAGGAAGAGGGCACGATCACCACGCCTTTCGACATGACCGTGCTGAACGACCTGGATCGTTTCCACCTCGTGATGGACGCCATCGACCGGCTGCCCCAGACCGGCGACCGGGGGATTTATCTGAAGCAGCAACTCCGCGACAAACTGGTCGAACACAAACTCTACATCAACGTACACGGTGAGGACCTGCCGGAAATCAGGCACTGGCAATGGGGCGCGACGGAGCCCGCACCCGCGGCTTGAGCGGATTCAGGGGTGACACGGCCGGCCGCCCCCGCACCATCACCTGTACGCCATGTCCACCCCCGCCGGCACCTCATCCCGTGACGTCCTGCAGGCCATCGCCCGCCGGGCGATGTTCGCGCGCGGCCTCGCCCCGGAGTTCACGCCGGCCGCCCTGGCCGAGGTCTCTGCCATCGGGGCGGCCGCCGCACCGGCGCCGGGAGCGGCGCGCGACCTGCGGTCGCTGCTCTGGTGCTCGATCGACAACGACGACTCGCGGGACCTCGATCAACTCTCCGTGGCGGAGGCCCGGCCCGACGGCGCGACCAAAATGCTCGTGGCCATCGCCGATGTGACCTCCCTCGTGGCGCAAGGCTCGGCCCTCGACGCCCACGCCCGGCAAAACACCACCTCCGTCTACACCGCCGCCCAGATCTTCCCGATGCTGCCGGAAAGGCTCTCGACCGACCTCACCTCGCTCAACCTGGCGGCCGACCGCCGCGCGGTCGTCGTCGAAATGGTTTTCTCGGCCGATGGCGCGCTGGCCACGTCGGACATCTACGCGGCCCTCGTGTGCAACCGCGCCAAGCTGGCCTACAATCGCGTCGCTGCCTGGCTCGAAGGCACCGCGCCGGTGCCGGCGGCGGTCGATGCCGTGCCCGGTTTGGCCGACAACCTTCGGTTGCAGCACCGGGTCGCCGTCCAACTCGCCGCGCTGCGGCACCAGCACGGAGCGCTCACCCTCGAGACCCTGCAGGCCCGCCCCGTCTTTGCGGGCGCCGTCCTCACCGGCCTGGTCGCGGACCCGTCCAACTCCGCCAAGCGCCTGATCGAGGAATTGATGATCGCGGCCAACGGGGTCACCGCCCGCTTCCTCGCCGCCCGGCACTTTCCGTCCCTCCGGCGCGTGGTGCGCGTGCCCAAACTCTGGAGCCGGATCGTCAGCCTGGCGGCGGAGCACGGCACGAGCTTGCCGGGCGAACCGGACCCGAAGGCGCTCGAACTTTTTTTAAGCTCGGCCCAAAAGGCCGACCCGGCCCGCTTCCCGGACCTGTCGTTCACGGTCATCAAGCTCTTGGGGGCAGGCGAGTATGTCCTGGAACTTCCCGGTACGTCGGTGGCCGGACACTTTGGCCTGGCGGTGCGGGACTACGCCCACTCCACCGCGCCGAACCGGCGTTTTCCCGATGTCATCACGCAGCGGCTGCTCCAAGCCGCGCTGACCGGCCGGCCGCCGCCCTACGGCAACGAGGAACTGGCCGCCCTCGCCGCCCACTGCACGGAGCAGGAGGACGCGGCCAAGAAGGTCGAACGGCAGGTAGAAAAATCTGCCGCCGCCCTGTTGCTGGGCTCCAGCCTCGGCCAGCAGTTCGATGCCACCGTCACGGGTATGACCGACCGGGGCACCTGGGTCCGGCTTTCCGCCCCGCCGGTCGAGGGCAAACTGGACCGCGGCCCCGCCGGGCTGCAGGTGGGCGACCGCCTGCGGGTGAAACTGGTCAGCACCGACGTGGAGCGCGGCTTCATCGACTTCGTCGCCCTGCCGGCCGCCTTTCACTGATAGCTTAACACCCCATAGTCGTGGTCCCCGGGAAGCGTATGCTACCCGGATGACCACCACGCTCGCGATCCGGCCCCGGGCTTTGCCCCACTCCGCCAAGCGGGCGAAGACCAAGGCGAAACGGGCGGAAGCCTACCAGAGCGTCAATCCGTACGACGGGGAGATTCTCAAGACTTTCCCGACGCTGACCTCCGCGCAGTTGGAGACGGCCCTCAAGACCGCCGAGCGCTGTTTCGCCGCCTGGCGGCACACGACCTTCGCCCACCGCGCCGCCGTGGTCGGCAAGGCCGCCGCCCTGCTGCGCGCCCGGGCCGAGCAGTTTGCCCGGCCCATGACGCTGGAGATGGGCAAGCGGATCGCCGAGGCCCGCGGCGAGGTGGAACTCAGCGCAAACATCCTCAGCTATTACGCCAAGCACGCGCGGCGCTTTCTCGCCCCGGAAATACTTCGGCCCCGCACGGGCTCCGCGGTGATCGAGAACTCCCCGCTGGGCGTGCTCTTCGGCGTCCAGCCCTGGAATTTCCCCTATTACCAGCTCGCGCGTTTCGCGGCCCCCAACCTCATGGCGGGCAATGTCGTGATGGTGAAGCACGCCGGCTGCGTGCCCCAGTGTGCCATCGCGTTCGCGCAACTCTGGCGCGATGCCGGCGCTCCCGCCGGGGCCTACACCAACCTGCTGATCACGCACGACCAGGTGAACCAGGTAATCGACGATCCCCGCATCAAGGGCGTCGCCCTGACCGGCGGGTTGGAGGCGGCCAAGCAGGTCGCCGCCCGCGCCGGGCAGAACGTCAAGAAGACCACGATGGAACTGGGCGGCAGCGACGCCTTCATCGTGCTCGCCGACGCCGACCTCGACCGGACGGTCGCCTGGGCGGTGTGGGCCAAGATGAACAACATGGGCCAGTGCTGCATTGCCGGCAAACGCTTCATCGTCGTCGAACCACTGGCCGACCGGTTCCTCGCCAAATTTCAGGCCGCCCTCGCGGCGCTGCAACCGGGCGACCCCATGGACCCGGCCACGACGCTCGCGCCCCTGTCCACCGAGGGCGCCCTGGTCAATCTGCTGGACCAGATCGACCGCGCCGTCGCGCACGGCGCCAAGGTTGTGCTGGGCGGACGGCGGATCGACCGCCCCGGCGCCTTCATGCAGCCGACGATCCTCACCAACATCAAACCCCGCAACCCGGCCTACCGGGAGGAGTTTTTCGGCCCGGTGGCGTTGTTCTTCCGCGTGAAGAACGAAGCCGAGGCCATCGCCCTCGCCAACGACTCGGACTTCGGCCTGGGCGGATCCGTTTTCACCCGGAACGTCGCGCGCGGCCACCGCGTCGCGAGCCAGATCGACACGGGCATGGTTTTTATCAATCACCCGACCTGGACGACCGCGGACCTGCCGTTCGGCGGCGTCAAAAACTCCGGCTACGGCCGGGAACTGTCCCACCTGGGCATCCAGGAATTCGTCAACAAGAAGCTCGTGCGCACGGCTTCGATCCACGCGCCCGCCTGAGCGACCGGGTTTCCACCCGGGTCGGCCCCGCGACCTTTTCGCCGGCCGCCCGCCTGCCCCAACCATTCCGTCCTCAACCTCGCGGTCACCCCGCACCACCAACCCCCCACATGAAAAACGAAAAAAGAAAAGACTACATCACCCGCGAGAAGGTCCTGAAAATTCTCTCCGACAACGAAGTCGGCGCCGTGGCCACGGCCGAGACCGCCGCCCGCCTGAACGATGGCGATGAGTTCATCGACCTGGAAAATTTTGAGCGCGGGGTGCAACGCGCGCCCCAAACCGCAACCCCCATAGGCCGGGTGCTGCCCCGCAAGTCGGTGCCGGCCGGCACGTGGGGCAAGATTATCGCGCAACTCCCCGCCGCGGCCGGTTCCAGCTGAGAGGATCACCGCCTCCGCCTGGCCTGCCCCTCGCGGCAGCCGCAATGAACCTTGAGACCGCCTTGCTCGATGTCCGCCAGATGGCGGAAGCCGACCGGCTGACTGTCGCGGGTGGCACCCCGTCCATCGAGCTGATGGAAAATGCCGGCCGGGCCGTGGCCCAGGAAATCAAGCGGCGCTGGCGCCCGGGCCGGATCACCGTGCTGTGCGGCAACGGCGGTAACGGCGGCGACGGCTTTGTCACGGCACGGCATCTGGCCGAGGCAGGCTGGGCGGTGCGGGTCGCCATGCTCGGAAGTGCCGACGCACTGACGGGGGCCACGCGCCATCACGCCGGGCGGTGGCCGGGGACCACGGAGGCCCTGGTCCCCACCGTGCTCGATGGCGCCGGGCTGGTCGTGGACGCGCTTTTCGGCGCCGGGCTCAACCGGGCACTGGCGGGCGCGAGCGCGGAAGTCCTGGCCGCCGCCGCCCAACGGGGCCTGCCCCTCATCGCCATCGATGTCCCCAGCGGGCTGATGGGCGATTCCGGCGTCACCCTGGGCGCGGTGCCGGCAGTCCTGACCGTCACCTTCACGCGCAAGAAGCCCGGTCACCTGTTGTTGCCCGGACGGAGATTGTGCGGCGAGGTGGTGGTCGCCGACATCGGGACGCCTGCCGCCGTGTTGGAGCAGGTTGCGCCCGACACCTTCGAGAACGGCCCGGAACTCTGGCAGACGGAGCTGCCCCGGCCGGCGGACGACAGCAACAAATACACGCGGGGCCACGCGCTCATCTCCGGGGGCTATCCGATCACGGGCGCCACCCGGCTGGCCGCGCGCGCGGCGGCCCGCGCGGGCGCGGGCCTGACGACCATCGCGGTGCCGCAGGTGGCCCTGCCCATCTACGCCTCCGCGCTGATCAGCATCATGGTGCAACCGCTGGTGGTGCCGGACCAGTTTTTCGGACTGCTGGACGACCGGCGCCTGACCGCCCTGCTGATCGGGCCGGGGGCCGGCGTCAGTGACGAGACGCACGCCCGGGTGCTGGCCATGCTGGCAACCGGCCGGCCCACGGTGCTCGACGCGGATGCCCTCACTTCCTTCCAGGATAATCCCGCCGCCCTCGATCGGGCGATCATCGGTCCCTGCATCCTGACCCCGCACGACGGCGAGTTTGCCCGGCTGTTCGACCCGCGCGGGGACAAGCTCACGCGGACCCGGTTGGCGGCGCGCCACAGCCGGGCGATCATCGTGCTCAAGGGCGGCGACCCGGTCATCGCGGCACCGGATGGCCGGGCCATCATCAACGCCAACGCGCCAGCCACCCTGGCCACGGCGGGGGCCGGCGATGTCCTGAGTGGAATCATGCTCGGTCTGCTCGCGCAAGGCATGGAGCCGTTCCTCGCCGCCGCGGCCGCGGTGTGGCTGCACGGCGCCGCCGCCACGGCGTTCGGGCCGGGGCTCATCGCCGAGGACCTGCCGGACCTGCTGCCCGGGGTTTTTCGCCAGCTCGCCCTCCTGCCGCCGCCCGGGGCAGCCCCATCGGCCGGCGCTGAAACCCTTCCGGCGGAGCCCGATCGCGGACCACTCGAAAGTAATCCCAGCCTCCATGCATGCGATGGTATTGAAGAAACTTAGGACGGACCTCGTCTGGAGCGAACTGCCCGACCGCCATCCCGGCCCGGGCGAAATCCGGGTGCACGTGGCCGCCTGCGGGGTCTGCCGCACGGACCTGCACGTCGTCGACGGCGAGTTGCCCGATCCCCAGGTGCCGATCATTCCCGGCCATGAGATTGTCGGCCGGATCGACGAACTCGGCCCGGACGTCACCGGACTGACGGTCGGCGAACGCGTCGGGATTCCCTGGCTCGGCCATACCTGCGGCGTCTGTCCCTATTGCGTCAGACACCGTGAGAACCTCTGCGACCGGCCGCTCTTCACGGGTTACACGCGCGATGGCGGGTTTGCGACGGCTGTGGTCGCCGATGCGCGGTTTGCTTTTCCGCTCGGCGACAAGGGCGCCGACGTGGCTCTCGCCCCGTTACTCTGTGCCGGCCTGATCGGCTGGCGCTCGCTCCGGCTGGCCGGCGAAGGGCCTAAGCTCGGGCTCTTTGGTTTCGGCGCCGCCGCGCACCTCATCACGCAGGTGGCGAAGGGCCAGGGGCGTTCCGTGTTCGCGTTCACCCGGCCCGGGGACACCGCCACCCAAAACTTCGCGCGCGGCCTCGGCGCCGCGTGGGCGGGCGATTCCGACACGCGGCCGCCGGAGCCGCTCGATGCGGTGATCATCTTTGCGCCCGTGGGCGCCCTCGTGCCCCTGGCGCTCAGGGCGGTCCGCAAGGGCGGTCGCGTCGTGTGCGCGGGCATCCATATGAGCGACCTCCCGGGCTTTCCCTACGCCCTGCTCTGGGAGGAACGGCAACTGGTCTCCGTCGCCAATCTCACGCGGCAGGACGGCCTCGATTTCCTGGCCCTGGCGCCGAGGATGGGCCTCGTGGCCCAGACCACCGTTTATCCGCTCCGGCAGGCCAACCAAGCCCTCGCGGACCTCCGGGCCGGCCGTTTCGAAGGGGCGGCGGTCCTCGTGCCATGAACCCCGGGAACCGCCTGACCGGCATGGTCCCCATCCTCGCCGCCGGCGGCCTCCTCGCCTTGGCTGGCTGCGCGACCGGCGGCGCGCACGTGCCACGGCAAAACGCCGTCGCGGTCCCGGCCACCTGGCAGCAGGCCACCCTCACCCCCGGGTCGCTTGACCCGGCGGACCTGTCCACCTGGTGGACCCGGTTCAACGATCCGGTCCTGTCGGAACTGATCACGGATGCGCTGCGCTCCAGTCCCGACGTGCGGTCGGCTCTGTCGCGCATCGCGGAATACCGCGCCCGGCGAGACCTCGAGCGCGCGGCCCTTTTCCCTTCGCTCGATGCCAACGTCTCCGGCGGCCGCACGCGCACGACCAATCGCGACACCAACGTGCGCACGACCGGCGAAACGTATTCCGCCGCCCTGGATGCGAGCTGGCAGGTCGATTTGTTCGGGCGACAGCGGCAGACCCTCGCCGCCGCCGCGGCCGATCTGGCCCGGATCGAGGAGAATTATTACGGCGCCCAGGTCTCGCTCGCCGCGGCCGTGGCCTCGGCCTATGTGTCGCTACGTTCCGCGGAAGCCCAGCTCACGGTCGTCCGGCACAGCCTCGGCACCCGCGGCGAGACCGTGCAGCTGACGGAATGGCGGGAACAGGCCGGCACCGGCGACGCCCTCGCCACCCAGCAGGCGCGGGCCACCCTGGAATCGGCCCGGGCCTCGCTCCCGGCGTTGCAGCTCACGATCACCCAGGCCCGCAACCAACTCGCCCTGCTCACCGGTCGCAACCCCGGCTCGCTCGATCCGATGCTGGCCCTGCCGCATGATGTTCCCTCCGCCCCGGCGGACCTCGCCACCGGCATCCCCGCCGAGGTGCTCCGCCAACGCCCCGACGTGCGCGCGGCGG
>Ga0302322_100004917_pt1 | contig 11682 bp, 7 predicted proteins | sample Fen_T0_2_FD_203757 | JGI IMG/M metagenome (GOLD analysis project Ga0302322, IMG submission 203757) | Peat permafrost microbial communities from Stordalen Mire near Abisko, Sweden - Fen_T0_2 | ecosystem: Environmental > Terrestrial > Soil > Wetlands > Permafrost | place: Sweden: Abisko... | reverse complement strand
ATCCGCTGGCGCGTGTGGCGGCGGTTACCAAGGGTGCCTCGCCGTTGATCGCGGCCAATGTTCTGGCGGCGGTGGATATCGTCCTGCCGGTGGCCTCCGAGGCCGACTGCCAGAGCTGCCACGCGGCGATGTCGGATGCCGCCCAGTCGCCGACGACGCTGACCGGCCTGGCGACCGACTTCCGCACTGCCAGCACCTATGCCAATGGCACGACATGGACCATCGCGACCACTACGGCCGCCGATGTGCCGGGGCCGGAGAAACTGCTCAATGCCGCCAAGATCAACATTCTGAGGCTGCATGACGCCAAACACGGCGCCAGCTACATCCGGGTCGACACCGGCGCCGCCGATGCCTGTCTGTCGGGCACCGAGGCGTCGTGCCTCGACCAGCGGCGCTCCATCACCTGCGCGCAATGCCACTTCACGACCTCGCTCGATCTGGCCCAGGTCGGTCCGATCGACGAGCCGAAGGCGGGCCGTTTCGGTCGCCAGCAGACCCGGCATATCTCCATGTCGAGCGCCATGCACGGCTTCCATGGCAACCTGAAGAACGGCAGCCAGTACGTCTTCCCGGACATGCCCGCGCCCGGCACCGCGGGGCGTACACCGACCACGGTCCAGACGGTGCTGGGCGAGACCTGCTACCAGTGTCACCCGGGCAAGCGCACCCAGTGCCTGCGCGGGGCCATGGGCGCCGCCGGCGTGGCCTGCCAGGACTGCCACGGCAACATGCGCCAGGTCGGCAACGACTGGACCACCACCCTCCCCAGCCGGGCGGGTAGCCTGGATTACAGCAAGCGGGTGGCGTGGATAACCGAGCCAAAATGCCAGTCCTGCCATATCGGCGATGCGATGACCTTCCCGACCCTCGCCACCGCCGACATGATCGTCGCCACGGGTGGCCTCCGTCTCGCCCAGGCCTATACGAAGACGATGGCCACCCAGGCAGTGCTGACCAACATCAGCTCGCCGACCTCGCGCTTCGCCGAGAACAACGGCCTGTATCGCTTCTCGAAGGGGCACGGCGGGTTGATGTGCAAGGCCTGTCACGGCTCGACCCACTCGGAATGGCCGGTCGGCAACCCGAGCGCCAACGATAACGTCGCCGCCACCCAGTTGCAGGGCCACTCCGGCACCATCACCGAGTGCACCACCTGCCATACCGGCACGCTGGCCCGGAATCTCAACGGGCCGCACGGCATGCATCCGGTCAACAGCAGCAACTTCTGGAGCGGCGGTCACTCCGGCCTGGTGGGCAACGGCAATGCCTGCCGCGCCTGCCATGGTTCTACCGGTCAGGGCACCGTGCTGTCGCGGGCCTCCGCCGACCGCACCTTCGGCAGCCGCTCGGTGGCGAAGGGCACCGCGATCACCTGCACCCTCTGCCACGGCAATCAGTTGTAAGCAGAGCTTGTACCGAACTGCGGCTGGCGCTTGGGAAACCAGGTTGCCAGCCGCAGTTTATTTATGTCCGGAATCCACAACGGAAACAGAATTACTGCCGGTAACGAAGCTTCCTTCGCGTGCCGGAATTGTCCGTAGCGCGAGGTGCGGCTTCCGACAACAACGGTCAACGAGCGAGAGACTTCCTGTGCGTTGTCCTTTGTTGCCCGGATTGAGTGGATGCCAATGAACTTCCTGTGTCCTGGCCTTCAAGCCAGCCTATCCTGTCAATCCTCAATGTATACGGCTCGGTTTTCCGGAGTCCGCAATTGCATCGATAAATCCGGTCTCCTCTATCCTCTCCCACAAATTGATGATCGTGCATCCCGGCAGCACACAACAGCCATTGGATCTTGTTTTTCATGTCCGGCTCCCGGGCAGCGCACCCGCAAACAATTGGGCTCGTAGTTGTCGCTTTTCGAACTGAAATTCCGGCGCGCGATGCCCAGTGCAACTTGCTGACCATGATGATGCTTTCACGATGACGACCTCCTCCAAGGTTGATGCCGAATCGACGGAGACAAAAGGTTTCACCGCATCGACTTGTTGTTCTTGATGCGGTTTTCTTGATGCGGTTTTTGGTAGAGGTTATGAGCTACCCGGACCGGCTTCTATCGGGAAATTCTTTAGCCTGTTAAAGATTCCTTTGTCATCCGTTTCCTGCAGGCAGATGCACCGTCCATGTGTAGCTCTGGCGACATCGGCCTCACCCTCATCAAGGGTATTCTTGAATTCATGGGCGGCGACGTCGGTGCATAGTCCAGCAGGCAGACGCTCGCACGGCGAGAACACAGGTTCAAGGATCAAGGCGAGAGTGCGTTCACGGCATCAGCCTGATGTATTCCTTGTAGATGCAGCGGTCCATGACCACGGCGAGACCTGCCGCACGCGCCTTCCCGGCTGCGTCTGCGTGGACGATGCCTTCCTGGATCCAGATCGCCGGAGCGCCGATCGCAATGCATTCATCGACCACTCCGGGGATGGCGCTGACCTCACGGAACACGTCGACCAGATCGACCGGAAACGGGATGTCGGCAAGCCTCGCATAAGCCTTCTCGCCCAGCACCCCGTCCACCGCAGGACGAACCGGCACGATGCGATAGCCGAAACGCTGCATGGCCCTGGAGACGCCATAACTGGGCCGGTCCGGTTTGGGTGACAAACCGACCACGGCGATGGTCTTCACGCGCTGGAGCAAGGCCTTGATCTCTTCCGGGCTGGGGTTCTGAAAGGCCATGTCACAGTTCCTTGGTCATCACATAGTCGTCCATAACATACCCGTTGCCGATGTCCTCGACGATCAGCGTCGCCACCCTGAAGCCATGCTTCTCGTAGGCAGAGATGGCCTGCCGGTTCTGCCGGTTGACGCGCAACACGAGGCGGTTCGAACCGTGCATGCGCGCATGCCGTGCGATACCGGCAATCAACTCGCCGCCAATGCCATGGCGCTGCCAGTCCGGATCGACATAGAGCTTGTCGAGCTTGTAATCGCCGGCATCGAGCGGATGCCCGTGTGCGAAGCCGACCAGCGACCCGCCGCCACGCGCGGCCAGCCAGATGTCGCCGCGGGCGATGAGTTGCCGCACCAGGCCGGGCTTGTAGCGTTGCGCGAGCATGTACTCGATCTGCTCCACGGAGATGATGTCCGGATAGTGGTCACGCCAGATGCGTGCCGCCAGTTCGACCAGGGCCTCGGCCTCTTCCATGCGCAACAGACCGAACTCGATCTTATCCATAGAAACCGGGCTCGCCCGGCGGCCGGGTCTTGAAGCGTTTGTGCAGCCAGAAGTATTGCTCGGGCGTCTCGCGGATGCGATCCTCGATGAAGGCATTCATGCGTCGCGCGTCGGCCTCGACGTCGTCGGTCGGATAGTTCTCCCAGGCCGGATAGAAGCGCGCCACCCAGGTCTTGCCTTCGATCCGGCAGACGCAGGGCACCACCTTGGCGCCGGTGATATAGGCGAGCCGGGACAGGCCCGTGACCGTGGCCGTGGGAACCCCGAAAAAAGGTACGAACACCGCATCCTTGGCGCCCAGATCCATGTCCGGCAGGTAATAGAACGGACGTCCCTGTTTGACGGCGCGGATCACCGGTTTGAGGCCATCGTCACGCGAATACAGCAGACCGTCGCCGAAGCGGGAACGCGATTGCAAAATGACGCGGTCGAGGTGTGGGTTCTTGATGTGCTGATAGAAGGTGACCATCGGCGCGTAGTCGAGGTTGATGCGCATGCCGCCGAGGTCCAGCCCGAGGAAGTGCGGCGCGAGGAAGATGATCGGTTTGCCCAGATGCGGCCGGAGGTGTTCCTCCCCGGCCATGCCGCACAGTGCCGCCAGGTCCTCGCGGCTGCCCCACCAGACGATGGTCTCCAGCAGCGTAATCCTTACAAGCATGCGGAAATGCCGAAGCAGAATGGCCTCGCGTTCGACCTCGCTCAGTTCAGGGAAGCAAAGTCGCAGATTGGTCAGACCGATGCGGCGGCGTGTGCCCGCCAGCGTGTATAGCATGCGACCGACTCGATCGCCCAGCCAGCCCAGCGCCGCCGCCGGCAGCAGACGCCAGAGTAGCCACAGGAAGACGATGCCCAGCCGCCTCACACCTTGTCTCCGGGCGGCGGCGGGATGCCTTCCTGGGCGCGGAACAGGCGGTAGCTCCAGAGATATTGCTGCGGGTGTGCGCGGATCACTCGCGAAGCAAGTTCGTTGGTGGCGCGGGCGATGTCCTCGACCCGGTCCGAGGCCGGCGACAACGGCAGGATATGCTGCCGGTAGCCGCGCCCCCATGACAACCGTTCCGCAAACACCAGTAGTGGCACCGCGCCGGTGCTGGCGACCAGCCGGTAGGGCAGGGACGGCATGTAGACGTCGCGGTCGAAAAACCGGACCCAGATTCCCTCGCCGCGATTCGCAACCTGATCGGGCAGGATGAAGGCGGCCTCGCCCTGCCTGAGCCGCGTCAGCAGCGCACGCACGCCGGCGGTGGTAGGCGGGACCGTCTTGGAGGCGGCGGCGTTTCGCTCGCGGCCAATGCGCATCGCTTCGTGCACCCATGCCTGCGGGGGCGGCGTATACAGGGCCGTGACCGGCATGCGGCCGGCGATGTGGATGCCGCAGATCTCCCAGCAACCCAGGTGCGGGGCCAGCAGCATGACGCCATGGCCGCCGGCACGTGCCGCCTCGACATGCTCCCAGCCCTCGACGCGGCGCACCCAGCGATCGAGCCTGGACTGGGGACGTAGCCAGACGAGCGGCAGTTCCGCCAGGCCCTTGCCGAGTTCCATCGCCGCGCCGAGCAACGTGCCGGCAGTGTAGAGCCCGACATGCCGAAGATTGTCGCGCAGCAGACGGCGGTGCCGGCCGCGCAGCAGGCTGAGCAGACCGACGGCGACACCTAGCAGATGCGCCATGGGCAGGGGCAAGAGTGCGAACAGGCGAAGAAATGGGATCAACGGGTTTGACGGTGTATTCTTTGACTGCGAGAATTATCGCAGCCGCCGAGTTAATTGCAGCAATGCAAAGACAAATTGCGGGCGGGATACAAATGCAGCTAAAGCGTCCCTGCTCCTTCCCCCAGAGCCGGTCACGCCGGACAGAGTTTGGGGTCAACAAGGAGCCTACATGAGCAAGGAATTTTTCTTCACCTCTGAATCCGTTTCGGAAGGCCATCCCGACAAGGTCGCCGACCAGATCTCCGACGCCATCCTCGACGCCATCATCGAGCAGGACCCGACCGCGCGCGTCGCCGCCGAGACCCTGGTGACCACCGGCCTGGTGGTGCTGGCCGGCGAGATCACCACTTCGGCGCAAATCAATTACGCGAAGGTCGCACGCGAGACCGTGCGCCGCATCGGCTATGCCGATCCGCACCTGCGCTTCGATGCCGACGGCTGTTCGGTGCACATCTGCTACGGCCACCAGAGCGCCAACATCGCCCAGGGCGTGGACCGCGCTTCCGACGATTACCTCAACCAGGGCGCCGGCGACCAGGGCCTGATGTTCGGTTACGCCTGCGACGAGACGCCGTCGCTGATGCCGATGCCGATCTGGCTCGCCCATCGACTGGTCGAGCGCCAGTCGCTGCTGCGCAAGGACGGCCGCCTGCCCTGGCTGCGACCGGACGCCAAGTCGCAGGTCACCCTGAAATATGTGGACGGCAAACCCTACAGCATCGACACCGTGGTCCTGTCCACCCAGCACACGCCGGAATACAGCCCGGAACTCAAGCAGAAGGAACTGCACGCGGCGGTGATCGAGGAGATCATCAAACCGGTGCTACCCAGGGAACTGATTCGTGGCGAGATCAAGTATCTGGTCAACCCGACCGGCTGCTTCGAGATCGGCGGCCCGCATGGAGACGCCGGCCTTACCGGCCGCAAGATCATCGTCGACACCTACGGCGGCGCGGCCCCCCACGGTGGCGGCGCCTTTTCCGGCAAGGACCCGTCCAAGGTCGACCGTTCGGCCGCCTACGCGGCCCGCTACGTCGCCAAGAACATCGTCGCCGCCGGCCTGGCGAGCCGCTGCATGGTGCAGGTCAGCTACGCCATCGGCGTGGCGCATCCGACCTCGGTCATGGTCGAAACCTACGGCACCGGCAAGGTCGACGATGCGCGCCTGACCGAACTGGTCGGCAAGCACTTCGACCTGCGGCCCAAGGGCATCATCAACATGCTAGACCTGCTGCGGCCCATCTACCGCAAGACTGCGGCGTATGGACACTTCGGCCGCGATGAGCCTGAATTTACATGGGAAGCAACCGACAAGGCCGAGGCCTTGAAGGCGGATGCGGGCGTCTGAGCCCGCGGAATCTGGTCCCTGATGCCAGAACTCTGACCACTTGCGATGCGCCTAGCCACCTGGAACGTCAACTCTCTCAAGGTGCGCCTGCCGCAACTGCTCGAATGGTTGCCGCAGGCGGCGCCGGACGTGGTCTGCCTGCAGGAGACCAAGCTCGTCGACGAGGCCTTTCCGAGCGTCGAGATCGAGTCCGCCGGCTATCGTGTCGCCTACTCCGGCCAGAAGACTTACAACGGTGTGGCCATCGTCTCGCGTTCACCGCTCGCGGACGTGCAGGCGGGCATTCCGGGTTTCGCGGACGAGCAGAAGCGGGTGCTGGCAGCTACCGTCGACGGGGTGCGCGTGGTCTGCGTCTATGTGCCCAACGGCCAGTCGATCGACTCGGAAAAATACCGCTATAAACTGGCCTGGCTGGATGCACTGATCGACTGGCTGCGCGACGAACTCACCCGTCATCCGCTCCTGGTGCTGCTGGGCGATTACAACATCGCGCCCGAGGACCGAGATGTCCACGACCCGGCCGCCTGGGTCGGCCAGGTGCTGGTCTCGGATGCGGAACGCAAGCGCTACCAGGCGCTCATCGGACTGGGCCTCAAGGATGCATTCAGGCTGTTCGAGCAGGCGGAGCAAAGCTATTCCTGGTGGGACTATCGTCAGGGCGCCTTTCGCCGCAACATGGGCATGCGTATCGACCACATCCTGCTGTCGGCGCCACTCGCGACGGCATGCACGACCTGTGCCATCGACAAGACTCCTCGCAAGCTCGAACGGCCATCCGACCATACTCCTGTACTGGCGGAGATCGGCCCGCCGGGCGTGACGGCCTAGGCCTGCTTGTCACCCGTCCTCGACTGGCATACAAAGTCGTGCGGTTCATCGAAACGATGCGACAGAGGCGGGGCGGGAAGCAGATGAAAAATCAGTTCGAAGACAAGCCGGGCAAAGTCAGGCATCCGATCGGCTACAAGATATTCGGCATCACCGGCCTGCTGCTGATCCTGATGGCGCTGGTGACGCTGATCTCCGGCATCAACCTGAGCCGGGTGGATCGGCAGATGGCCCTGCTGTCCGACTATTACATCCCGCTCGACCAGACCCTGGGCGATATCCGCGATCATCATCTGCTGCAAAGCCTGCAACTGGAGCGGGCGCTGGACGGCCAGCCCGGCCGCAGCCTCGACGCGGTCCGCAAGTCCGTGCAGTCGGCCGCCAAGGAACTCGGCAATTGCGAATTCGAAACCTATTCCGTCACTAGCAAGAAGCTACGCGAATCGGTCACCGATCCGACCGACCGGGCGTGGCTGGGCTATGAACTGAACCGGTATTGCGGTGACCGCAAGGCCGACGTCGCCACCGCCCTGGTGGACAAGGCGCTGGCGCTGCCCGATGTGGCCGGCGATCCGGGTCTGGTGCGGCGCTTCACCCAGTTGCAGGACGAACTGAAACGCATCCCCGAGGCGCGCGCCGCCATGAGCGACAGTGTCGACAAGTTCGCGGCGCAGGCCGGCACGGCCGACCCGCAGGCGACCAGGCTTCTGAAGGAGGCGATGGAGACCAACCGGCGCGCGGTCAGCCGCGCGAGTGGATCCATCAGCCGCATGCTGCACACCTATACCCGCGAAGCTGCCGCCAAGGCCAATCACGTCGAGAAGGAGACCACCCTGTTCAACTGGGGGATCACGCTCGGCGCGGCCATCCTCGGCATCGTGTTCGCGGGCCTGATCACCCGCAATGTGATCAAGCCGGTGCGCGCCTTGCTGAGGGGTGCCAGGGCGGTGGAACGGGGTGACCTGAGCATCACCATACAGGTCCTGTCGGCCGATGAAATGGCGCTGCTGGCCCAGTCCTTCAACTTCATGGTCAGCGGGCTGCGGGAGAAGGAGTCCATCAAGGAGACCTTCGGCAAATACATCGATCCGCGCATCGTCAAGGACCTGCTCGAGGAACACTCGTTTTCCGAGGGCGGCGACAAGCGTGTCATGACTGTGCTCTTTTCGGACATCGAGGGCTTCACCGCCATCTGCGAGCAGTTGTCCGCGGAGACCGTGGTCCGGCTGCTGAACCGCTATTTCTCGCTGATGTCGGCGCCGATCCGCGAGCACAAGGGCCTCATCGACAAGTACATCGGCGATGCCATCATGGCCTTCTGGGGACAGCCCTTCACCGACGAACGCGAACATGCCCTGCTGGCCTGCTATTCGGCCCTCGACCAGGCCGCGCGCCTGACCGAATTCCGCGCCGCGCTGCCCGATCTCATCGGCCTGCGCAAAGGCGTGCCCGAGTTCAACGTGCGCATCGGCATCTGCACAGGCGAGGTCACCGCCGGCAGCGTCGGCTCGGATGCGGCCAAGAGCTACACGGTGATCGGCGACACGGTCAATCTCGCCTCGCGGATCGAGTCGGCCAACAAAACCTTTGGCACCTACCTGCTGATCAGCGAGTCGACCCGGATCCTGGCCGGCGACGCCATCGAGACGCGCGACCTCGATCGTATCCGGGTGGCCGGCAAGAACGAGTCGGTGCGAGTGTTCGAACTGCTGGGCCGTGTCGGCGAGGTCGATGCCAGTGTGCTGCAGTTGCGTGACCGCTTCGAGAAGGGGTTGTCCGGCTACCGCGCACGCGATTGGGACAGGGCCATGGCCCACTTCGAGGCCTGCATCGAAATCGTCCCCGACGACCGGCCAAGCCGGGTCTTCCTGGAGGCTGCCCAACGCTACCGGAAACAACCCCCGCCCGAGGCCTGGGATGGCATCCTGGAGATCAACAAGGCCTAGCGGCGGCAGGCAAACCGGCCAATCGCAAGGCTTTGCGCTTGCCCCTACCCTAACCCCGGATTTAGTGCTAACTTTAGCTCCATACAACTAGATGTAGTGTTCACCAGGCGATGGAGGCCGACATGCAAGAAGCGCTGTTCCCTGAATTAGCCGATCAAGCCATCTCCAGCGAAGTCCTGCTGGAAAAGTACGCCAAGGGTGACGAACAGAACGTCACCGATGTGCGAAGACGGGTGGCCAGGGCGCTCGCCGCGGGCGAGGACAAGGCGCATCGCGCGCAATGGGAACGGCACTTCTTTCACGCCATGGAGGCCGGATTCGTCCCCGCCGGACGCATCAACTCCGCCGCCGGCACCGATCTGCAGGCCACCCTCATCAACTGCTTCGTGCAACCGGTGGGCGATGCCATCTCCGGCGAGTCCGAGGGCAAGCCCGGCATCTACGTCGCCCTGGAAGAGGCCGCCGAGACCATGCGCCGCGGCGGCGGGGTCGGCTACGATTTCTCCACCATCCGCCCCAAGGGCTCGCTGGTGAAAGGCACCCAATCACGCGCCAGCGGCCCTGTGTCGTACATGCGCGTGTTCGACCGCTCCTGCGAGACGGTGGAGTCGGCGGGCAGCCGACGCGGCGCGCAGATGGGCGTGCTGCGCTGCGACCACCCGGACGTGGAGGGCTTCATCCACGCCAAGGACCAGGGCGACCTGAAGAACTTCAACATCTCGGTCGGCGTCACCGACACCTTCATGCAGGCGGTGGAAGCCGACGGCGACGTCGAACTCAGCCACAAGGCCGAACCAGGCGCGGAACAGAAGGCGGCCGGCGCCTACCAGCGCGGCGACGGCATCTGGGTCTATCGCAAGATGCGCGCCCGCGACCTGTGGCAGTTGATCATGGCCTCGACCTACGACCACGCCGAGCCGGGCATCCTGTTCATCGACCGCATCAACCGCGACAACAACCTTTACTACTGCGAAGCCATCGAGGCGACCAACCCGTGCGTGACGGCAGACACCCGCCTGGCCACCCAGTACGGCCTGATTCCCGTCGGCGAACTGGTTGCCAGCGGCGCGCCGCTGGAGACGACCGTCGACCGGCGCGCGCTGGGTATGGACGCACGCGGCGTGGAGACGCGCAGTGCGAAGCCGGCCTTCATGACCGCGAGCCTGGCCGATGTGTACGAGGTGACCAGCGAGGACGGCTATGCCATCAAGGCCACCGCCTGGCATGACTTCTACACCCAGCGTGGCAAGATCAATCTCCAGGATCTCCACCCCGGCGACGAGATCCTGGTGCAATCCGGCAAGGGCCAGTTCGGCCAGCAGGGCAGCGAGGAACTGGGCCTGTTGCTGGGTCTGATCGCTGGCGACGGCCATTTCACCAACCGGGGTGAAGGCCAGGAGGCCGCCGTCATCAATTTCTGGAACGAGGATCGCACACTTGCCGCCCAAGTGGCCGGGATCGTCAACGGCCTGATCGCGGGCGTGGCCAGCAACGGCCGCGAATATCAGGTGTCGCCGGTGGCGGTGCCGGAGCGCAATCACGTCTTCCTGCGCTCGGTGATGTTGGCCCGCGTGCTGGAACACTACGGCTTCACCCGCCAGACCAAGCTGCATGTGCCTGAGGTGATCTGGCGCGGCAGCGAGGCCTGCGTGAAGGGCTATCTGCGAGCTCTGTTCCAGGCCGACGGCACAGTCAATGCCGCCGGCGAACGCTGCTCGGTACGGCTTGCCTCCAGCCAACCCGTCCTGTTGCGCGAGGTGCAGACCCTGCTCGCCAATCTGGGCGTGTTCTGCCGCATCCGACATCGCCGCGACACTGGCGTCCGCACCCTGCCGGACGGCAAGGGCGGACACCGTGAATACGCTTGTCAGGCGGACTACGAGCTCATCATCGACGGCGAATCGCGCGAGACCTTCATGACTGAAGTCGGCTTCCTGCTCGATTACAAGAACGCCAAATACCGCGAATGGGTACAGGACAAGGTGCTGCGCAAACATCAGCGTTTCACCACGCGCATCGCCAGCATCACCCACGCCGGCCGCGAGGCGGTGTACGACACCACCCAGCCCGACCACAACACGGTCATCTTCAACGGTCTGGTCACCGGCCAATGCGGCGAGCAACCATTGCCGCCCTACGGCTGCTGCTGCCTTGGCTCGGTCAACCTCACCCGTTTTGTGCGCCAACCGTTCACCGGGAACGCCTCGTTCGATTTCGATGATCTCGCCAAGGTCCTGCCAGTCTGCGTGCGCGCCCTGGACAACGTCCTCGACCTGACTGCCTGGCCGCTCAAGAAGCAGAACGCCGAGGCGCATGCCAAGCGCCGCGTAGGCCTCGGCTTCACCGGCCTGGGCGATGCACTGGTGATGCTCAATCTGCGCTACGACTCGCCCGAGGCGCTGTTCTTCTCCAGGCACATCGCCGAGTTCATGCGCGATCGCGCCTATCTGGCCTCGGTGGAACTGGCCAAGGAGCGCGGCGCCTTCCCGCTGTTCAATGCCGATATGTATCTCACCGGCGGCAACTTCGCCTCGCGTCTACCGGACGAGATCAAGGCCGAGATCCGCCAGCACGGCATCCGCAACTCTCACCTCCTGTCCATCGCGCCCACCGGCACCATCTCGCTGGCCTTCGCCGACAATGCCAGCAACGGCATCGAGCCGCCG
>Ga0302322_100004914_pt1 | contig 11683 bp, 2 predicted proteins | sample Fen_T0_2_FD_203757 | JGI IMG/M metagenome (GOLD analysis project Ga0302322, IMG submission 203757) | Peat permafrost microbial communities from Stordalen Mire near Abisko, Sweden - Fen_T0_2 | ecosystem: Environmental > Terrestrial > Soil > Wetlands > Permafrost | place: Sweden: Abisko... | reverse complement strand
CTCGACGAGAAAGGCGGACAGCGGCCGGAGGCGGCCGTCCGCCGGCCCGGGCAGGAAGGACCATCCGGCGGCCGTGGGCGACCCGTCCGGTTGCTTCGCCGCCGGGTGCCGATCGCCGTCGGGCGCGGGGCGGGCCGGCGCCGGGGTGGGGCGAGGCGGCTGCCACACCAGTGGCGGCCGGGCCCGGGCCGGCGCCCGATGCGCAGCCGCCGGGCCCGGCGGCGGTACCTCCGCCGTCCCCAGGACCAGCGTCTCGGCCACCCGCTGCACACTCAGGGCAGCCGGCAGGGCAGCCGGCGCCGCCAACCCACTTGGCGACATTGGATGGCACTCCTTTCGCGTTGCGGGGGCACGGATTCCGTGCTGGATGTTCAGTCCGGGGTGCCGGGGGTGCCACGCAAAGCGGACGCCGATCGAGACGGTCACGTTGCCGCAGCCCTGACGGGGTCCGGCTCGGTGCCGTCGTCGCTGTCGGCGACGATGGAGTCGGCGTAGAGCACGGACAACGCGCGGTGCACCGCGACGGCGTCCACCACCGGGAGCGTGTATCCGGCGGCGCGGATATGGAACAATAGTTCCCAGTCCGGCTCCAGGCCATGCTCACGCAGGTAGTAGGAGACGGCATCGGTCCAGATCCAGAGGCCGTCCGTGCGGCACACGGTCGGGACGACGGCCTGACGATCGGGGCTCAGCACGTCGTCGGTGTACTCCGGCGCGCTCAGCAGCGGCGTGCCGCCGTCGAGATAGGCCAGCACCCGGTCCCGCTCGTCACCGTCAAGTCTGGGGTGCGCGGCGTCGAAATCCGGTCCGTGTTCGTCGGTCCAGGTGTCGTAGACGTTGGTGAGGCGGATCTCCCTGGCCGGGCGGGCCGCCCACAGCAGGGCCGCGAAGCCCAGCGCGGTGTGCTGGTAGGTCGGCAGCGCGTCGGCATCGGTGAAGACCTCGACCTGTGCGTTGACCTCACCGGCCGCCTCCAGCGCCGCGCCGATCTCGGCGGCCAGCGCCGGCAGCAGGTCCGGCCGGTCCGCGACGGCTTGGACGAGGTACAACGGCCGGGCCGGCGGCCACGGGCTGTCGATCGCCGGGAACCGCCACGCCCGCCACAGCCCCAGCAGGGTCGCGCCGGCCGCCGGCCCGTTCGCCGCCGCCGTGACCGCCGCGACGGCCGCGGTGTCCAGCGCGTCGGGGCCGCCCGGGCCGTCGTAGTCACCGGTGAGATCGAGGCTGTACGGGATGGCGTCGCCGTGCGCGGCCAGCACGTCGGGGCTCACCGGCGCGAGCCCGTACAGCGGCGGCGTGTCGTCGTCAGAGCGCTCGATCGTGTCCAGCGGGCCGACGTCCTCGCCCGCGGCGGCCAGGGTGGCCGACAGCAGCACGGCGTCGGACTCGGCGATGGCGACCCGGCCGGTCAGCGCGGCGAACACAACCGCCTGCGCGAGGTCGACGAGCTCGCCGTCGGCCAGCCACCGCCGCGCCGACGAGATCAGCTCGTCGGGCAGCCGGCCGGCCATCCGCAGCAACAGGTAGTGATAGGCCTCGGCAACATCCTGGGCTGGAGCGATAACGTTTGTCACGCCTGTGACGACGGTAAGCCATCCCGTTGGGTTCAAACTCTTTTACCACGATGAGCCGTCCGGGTGGTTCAACGGCGCGGACCACGGTCACCGTCCGGCACGCGTTCGGCCAGGACCAGGATCCCGAGGTAGTGCAGCGAGCGCAGCAGCGCCCCGTCCTCGCTCGGATCGATCCAGAGGATCTGCGCGGGCGGCTCGGCCACCGGCCGCGGCAGCGGGCCCGCCGGGGCGTACGCACCCTCGACCAGCACCAGCGGCGTGCTGCCGGTCCACGTCGTGGTCGCGGCGCCGTCGAATGCGAGCCGCTGCTGCTCGGTGAGCTCGTCCGCGCCGGTGGCGGCGAGCAGCTCGGCCTGGAATGCGGCGCGCAGCCGCTGGGCCATCGACTCGCGGGCCACCGCCCGGTCGGTCGCGGCCGCCTCGACGTATCCGGGGATCAGCTCGGCGACCAGGTCGGCCGGCTCGTCGGCGTAGACCCGCCAGCGGTCGTCCGGGTCGATCAGTTCGTACCGGTAGAGCGTCCCGTCAGGTCGCCGTGACGGCGTGGGTGTGGTTCCTCGCCGCGTACGGACGCGGATGGCTGGCATCGATTGGCTCCTCTTGCTCGATTCGAGTGTGTACTTCCGCTGTCCGTCGATCAGGAAGGCCTGGGACTCCCTACACGGATCCGCTCCAGCTCACGCTGCCAGTATTCGACTTCATCCTGCGACTGCCGGACGGCGGTCCAATCCCCCGCCGTCATGAACTGCTCGGCTTGTCGAAGTCCTGTGCTGACCGCCTCGCTGATTTGGGCCAGCCGCTCGTGATAGCGCTCGTGGGCGACATTCCGCCGCCGTACCGCATCATCCGCGCCGGCCTGGTCGGCGTTGCGCGCGTGCTGGCCGGCCGCTTCCAAATGCCGATCTGCCTGCAGTCGGTAAGCATCCGCGGCCTGCTCGGTGAACAGGCGGCTCAGCGACGCCGCATCCAGCACCGGGCCCAGATTCGCGCCGATGCCGTCCTCGGTCACCATGTGCCAGCCGCCGGCCGAGAACCACACCGACCCGTCCGCGTTCCGGTCGAGCACGGGTGCTGCGGGCCTGAGCAGCCGCACACCACGGGCGCGCAGGTCGTGTTCGAGCTGGGCATAGGAGCCCGGCCCGCCAGGCTGACCGATCAGGCCGGCGTCGAGGAGCACCACCAGCGTGCCGGCCGGGTCCGGCATCCCGCCGATCATCCGCCGCAACAGCTCGACATTGCCGGGGAAATCGGCGGACGCCTGTGGGTCCGGCGGGAAGACGACCACCACCGGGTGGGGATAGTGGGCGGCGATCGGATGCAGCACGGCCACTGGACCGGTCCACTCGTTGCCCACGATGATCAGCGAGCTCGTCGTGACGATCTCCTGCGGCAGACGGGGCTGCCAGCGGGTCACCTGCCAGTACTCGCTCACCTGCGCGCGAGCCGCCTCGGCATCCTCCGGGAACAGGTCCAGCAGCTCCGCCAGCGCCGCCGGGGGCGACTCCGCGACCAGTGGCTGCCCGAAGTGCTGACCGAGCCGCTGCGGCGCCCTGACCAGATCATTGAGATCGACATCGACCAACGCCCGGACCAGCCGCGCCCTGGCCTGCCACACACCCAGATCCAGGGTGCCGTCCCAGAGCCGGACCTCGACATGGTCGGCCGACGGGTCACGGCTCATCGCGTTCTTCTCCACCAACGGCCTCAGGTTGAGTGCCATCTCCCGCCGCGCTTGGGCGCTCACTCGCTCCTGCCAGCCGACCGGGCTCCGGTATCCCGCCGCCGGCTCCGGCAGCGGGGCCGCGGCCGCGGTTCCCCGGTGATACGCGGCACCCGGCTCGGCCGAAAGCCGGTAGAGACTGTCCTGCAACCCGCGGAAGCGCCGGACCAGCCCGGCCAACCGCCCCGGATCCCGATGATAGCTACCGACCCCGACGTGGATGTGCCCGCCGGTGTCGGCGTCGACGTCGGCACCGTGCCGGCGCAGGACACCCAGCACCAGCGCCAGATCACGCCAGGTGTCCGTGCCACTGCGCTCCCCCGCACACGGCAGGATCGGCGACACCAGCTCGCCGGCGACCTCGCCCTCCAAGGACGACTGCCAGTCACTGCGCTCGGTCCCGTAATCCTCATCCGGCTCGGCGGATGCGGTCTCCTTGGCCAGCCCGCGCTCGATGAGCTCGGCCAGCACCTGCCGCCTCGCTCTGGCCTGAGCTGCATCATCGAGGTCCGGCAACTGATACTCGATCTCGAAGCCGATCGTGCGCCGGCTGTCTCCCGGCTGCTCCTCCAGGTCCACCGGCAGCGCCGACTCCCGGACCATCCACGCGATCAGCTCTCCGTCGGTCGCCTCCGTCGACGGGTCGCTGACATCTCGGGCCAGCCACCCATCCGCAAGGCTGTCGTACGCGGTCGGTCCGGTCTGCTCGTTCAGCCGGATCCACCGTCCGGGTCCGTCGTCGGGCCGGACCACCGCCAGATCACCCTGCCGCAGCCGCACCGAGCTACCCGGCTCGGGCAGGAACACCGGCCGCCGCTGACCGGCGAACAGCTCAGCCAGCTCGGCGAACTGCCGCTGTCCCTCGGCACCGGACCGCACCGGCAGCGCCAGCCGGACCGGCGACCCGCCAGGGCCGGGCAGCAGGCCCGCCACCGAGGCGACATCCGCCACGCCGCCAACGACCGGCACGAACACCGTCACCACGTCGTCCCGCAGTACCCCGCCGCGCAGTTCCTCCGGCGGCACCCCCTGCACGGGGACCGGCACCGGTGCGCCGACCCCGACGTCACCGACCTCCGACTCATCCAACCCGTCGGACATCTCGACATCACTGTCGTCCATCTCCATAGACTCCGGTATGCCGAACCGTCCCGAAGCGGCCCCATATCCTGGTTCGGTCCACCGGTCGACCACCGACCGCGCCGTCGACTGCGACTCCCGCGCCGGCGGCTCATCCGCGGGCACAACCCGGCCATGACCGTCCACCAGCAACCACTCCCCCGACGCCTGCGACGGCAGCCCCCCGCCGAACCCGTCCAAGGTCCGCGGCTGCGGCGCCAGCAACCGCCGCCCCCGCCCGGCCGTCAGCTCCGCCAACCGCACCCCGTCGACCGTGGCGTGCACCGCCACCGCGTGCCCGACGCGGCCGCCCGGCCGTCGCAGCAACACGAACGCCGTCGCCCCCACGCCCGCGGCGGACACCGCTCGGCCCACCTCACCCATCGGTACCGACGGGCGCCACCCCGGCCCCGCGACCAACCCGCCCCGTCGCCCGACCCACACGTCGTCCACCGGCGCCAGCACCTGCACCCCGGACGGATACAGCGTCTCCCGCAGCCGCGCCACCAGACGCAGACACACCTGCTCGTCGACCGCGCCCTGCTCGACGACCCCATCCACCAGCCGCGAAAGCGCCTCGTGGGACAACTGCCGGCCCTGCGCCACATACGGCAACGACCCCCGCAGGAACGGCTGCCAGACCCGATCCCGAACACCCGGCCGCGGCAACAACCGGCCGAGCAGTGCTTCGTCCAGCCGCTGGTTCTTGAAGTGTCGCCGGTCCTCGGCCGTGATCAGTAGCCAGCCGTCGGCCGACAACCAGGCCGAGCCGTCTTCGCTCGCTGTCACCGTTGCCTTCCGGGTTCTCACCTCCGGCCGGACGACCCGCACTCCCCGGGCGATCAGATCGGCCTCCAGTTCGGCATACACGCCTGTGGTGGCAACGGGAGCGTCCAGGAGCAGCACCACAGAACCGGACGTCTGGCCCATGCCGCCCATCAGCTCCCGGAGCTGCTCGGCATAGAGGCGAGCCGTGGGGCTGGGGCGGGAACGTGCGCCGGCGTCGGCGAAGACGACAATCACCGGATGGGCATGGGCGGCGGCCAGCCGGCTCAGCGCCGTCAACGGTCCGGTAACGGCCCATCCGATCTGGATCAGCGAGTCGGCGAGGTCGGCGAGGTCGGGCAGGACCGGTTGCCAGCGAGCTTTCGACCAGAACTCGGTCACCTGCCGGCGGGCCGCCGTCGCCTCGGCCGGGAACGTGGCGAGCAGCTCGGCGAGCCGCTGCTGCTGCAGTGCGTCGGACTGCGTCAACCCGAAATGTTGACCGAGCCGCTGCGGCGGCGGAGCCGGGTTGTCGGCGGAGGTGGCGTCGACCAGCGCCCGGACGATCCGGGCACGGGCCTGCCACACGCCGAGGTCCAAGGTGGTGCCCCACAGCCGGAACTCCACGTGGTCCGTGGCCGGATCCTGCGCCATGGCATGCCTGTCGATCAGCGGGCGCAGGTTCAGCGCGGACTCCCGGTCGGTGTCGGCACCCGACCGCCACGTGGCCGGTGCCGCGTAGCCCGAGGACGGCAGCGGCTGAGATTCCCGGACCCCGCGGTGATAGGTCCCGTCCGGCGCGCCGGACAGCCGGAAGAGGCTGTCCTGCAGCCCGTGGAACAACCGCATCATCCGTGTCTGCCGGAGCACGTCCCGCCGGAAGTCGCCGACCCCGACGTGGATGTGTCCGCCGCCGGCGCTCCTGTCCACCGACGCGCCGTGCCGGCGGAGGATTGCCAGCACCAGAGCGAGATCCCGCCAGGTGGCGGCCCCGGTTACCGCGCCGCGCTCCGTGGCGTACGGCAGGATCGGTGAGACCATCTCGGCGTCCTTGGCGAATTCCCGTTCGAGTCGCCATCCGGCGCGGTCGGACCGGTAGCCGCCGCTTTCGGCGGTGTCGTGGTATTCGGCCTGCTCGGTCTGCTCGCTGAGCCCGTGCTGACGCAGCTCGGCGAGCATGCCCTTTACCTGGTCTTCCTTGGAGGTCGGGGACTGCGCGCCAGGCAATTGCCGAAGGTTGAACTCGATCTCGAAGCCGACGAGCCGGCGGCTGTCGCCGGGCTGCTCCTCCAGGTCCACCGGCAACGCCGAATCCCGGGCCGCCCACGCGATCACCTCGCCGCGGGTGGCCTCGGTCGACGGGTCGCTGATGTCGCGAGCCAGCCACCCGCCCGGAACGGTGCCGTAGCCGTTGCGGACCGGCGATTCGTCGAGCAGGACCCATTCCCCAGGCCGGCCGTCGGCGCGCGCCACCGCAAGGTCACCCTGCCGCAACACGACCGAACCGCCCGGCGCGGGCACGAACACCGGCCGCCGCTGCCCGGCCAGCCGGCCGCGCAGCTCACCGATCAGCCGCTCCCCGGCGGCACCGCCCGGGACGGGCAGCACCAGCCGCACCGGCGATTCCCCGGAGCCGGGCAGCAGGCCCGCCACCGACGCGACATCCACCACGCCGCCGGCGACCGGCACGAATACCGTCACCAGGTCGTCCCGCAGCAGCTCGCCCGGCGGCACCGATCCGCCGGCATCGTCCGGGGCGGTGATGGCGTCGATGAGGGTCAGGGTCCCGGCCAGGTGCTCGGACAGCCGCCGTACCGGATCCGCCAGCTCGGACGGGGGACGAAGGTCGTCCGTCCGCTCGCTGAGCTCCGTGACGGCGGCCCGCAGGTTCCGTACCGCCTGGCCCGGATCCGAACCGGTACCGATCGCGACCATCCCACCGAGACGTTCGATCCGGTCAAGCTGATCGAACGTGATCGGGTCCGGATCCGGGTCCGCCGCCGAGCCTCGCGCGAAGCCCAGTCGCACGATCAGATCCGCGGTCCGCCGGCGCGCCTCGACCAGCGGGCCGACGAGTGGGTTGCCGGCAAGGGACGCCACGGCTGCACGGTCGGGCGCCCGGCCCGCTTCGTGCGTTTCGGCGTGCACTCGCCGCGCGCGGTCCATCAGTTCCCGGAAGTGTTCCCGCAGTGCTCCCTCCGGCGACGGCAAGGACTGCCGGAAGCCCGCCACCTCCAGCAGGACGACCGGCGTTCGACGGATGACCGCCAGGGCCGGCGGCGGCCCGTCGCCCGGCTCCTCGGCGGTCGGATCGAGCAACGCGTCAAGCGCGGTGCCCGGGACGCTGTCGCCGACGCCCGGGTCCACAACCCGGTACAGGCCGGCGAACAGCTCCCGGATCCCGTTCGGGTCGGTGCCCAGGAACTCCCGTACGCCATCGCTCAGGTGCTCGTGCAGTGCCGCCGGCGGATCCAGGGCGACGACCGGCGACCGCCGGGCCGGTCCGTGATCCGGATGCGCGATCCGGTAGGCGCCGGACGCGGCCCGGACGAACAGCAAGGCGCCGAAGCCACGCAACCCGGCGACCTCGCCGATTCCGGCGAACCACGGCAGCGGATCCGCCAACCCGTCCGGCACACCGAGCCACCCGAGGTACCGGCGCGTCAGCTCGTCGCCGAAGGTCAGCCCGTGATGCAGAAACTCCGAACCCGGCAACGACGGGTCGAGCCGTCCGTCCCGGATCAGCCACTGCAGCATGGCGTGAATCTGGGACACCGCAACCGGAACCTGGTACCGCAGCCGCGGCGCAGGCCCACGGGACGGGTCGACGATGGCGCCCGCGCCGGCCGGGTCGGGCGCGAAACCCTCGGCGGCGGGAAACACCTCGGCCAGTGGGCGCTCACCGCCGGGCCCCGTCAGCCGCTGCCAGACCCTGTCGAACGAGTCCGACCACCACGACGGGGACAACGCGTCCGCCTCGGCGTAGCCGAGGCTGAGCGGCCCCGTCACGACGTCCACCGCCGGCCGCAGGACCCATTCCCCGCCACCGGCACCGGCCAGCGCCGCCGCGATCGCAGACTCGTAGAACCGGCCGTTGGAGGCCCGGTACAGCAACCGCTCGTCGTGCACCAACCGGAACCCGTTGCCCGAGAGCAGTACATCCCCGGGCTGCACGGCCGCGCCGGGGTTCGGCCGCACCGGCCCTGGCCCCGTCTCGCCCAGGGCCCCGGCCTTGTCGGCATCGACCGGGGCCGCAGCGGCGGCGACGGGCGGAGCCGGGACACCCACCCCGTCCGTGGTCGCCACGAACCGCAGCCGCGCCGGTGCCACCGGACCGCGAGCCTGCTCGCCCACCTGGCCATCCAGGAACATCACGCTCCGCATTTCACGCACCACGTTGAACGCGTGCGAGACGCCCTTCCCCTCCTCGCTCACGACCACGATCCCCCGCGAGCCGACCGGTGCGGCCATCAGCACGTCCACGACCGCCTGATAGTCCCTCGCGTCCGCCAGAGCCCGGCCGGCGTGCCGCTCCAGGTCCGCCGTGTCCAGCGGCTCCGCCGACGACGCCTGATACCGGAAACCCTCACGATCACCCAGCGCCCAGTCGGTCGCGATCGCGGTGATCACACAGTTGGTGAGGAAATCCCCACCCTCGGCACGAAACGGGTTCACGTCGCTCAGCCATGGATAACGCCGCCGCAGCACCGCCTTGGACACCGTCCGGCCCACGACCGGCCGGCGCTCGCGTCCCGGAACCTCCGGCCGCCGGGGCCGGGACCGGCCCGACACATCCGGTTCCTCCGCGCCCCGCGTGTCGACATGGGGCGGCCGCGAACCCTGCGCCGCGTACGGCAACCCACCCCGGTTCAGCCCCCGCAACATCAGGTTCAACTGCCGGCGGGCTTCCGGGCCGTCGGACCCGGAGGAAGAACCTGACCTCGATGAGGAGCTGGTATCCACGTCTGAGCTGGAGAGTGACGCGGTCTCGGAGGATATGTCCGAGCTGGAGAGCGAATCAAAGGAGGACAAGTCCGAACTGGAGAGCGAGCCGGACCCGGAGTACGAGGTCGTGTCGCTGCCCACGCCCTCGTCGGCCGTCAGGTAGGGGCTCGAGCTTCCGTCCAGGTCCGTTGTCGGCTCAGGCGCCACCGTCAGCAACCGGCTCAGCGACTCCCGGTTCAATGCCGGACCCAGATTCGCGGGGACGCCGGTCGCCGTCACCAACTGCCAGCCGTCGGCCGACAACCACGCCGACCCGTCGTCGCTCGACCCCAGCGCCAGGTTGGCGGGGCGCACCAGCCGTACACCTTGGTCCGTCAGGTCCTGTTCCAACCGGGCGTAGGAGTCCTGTTCACCGTCCAGCCTCAACAGGCGCACGTCGAGCAGCAGCACCACTGTCCCGGCCGCCACCCGCATCCGTTCGATCGTCTCCCGCAACTGTCCGGGGCCGTCGTCCACGTACTCCGTCTGTGGGAACACGACCACCACCGGGTAGGGGTAATCGGCGGCGATCCGATCCAGCTCGGCCACCGGACCGAACCGCACATCACCGAAGAAGATCAACGAGCCGGCAGGGCGCGCCAGGTCCGGCAGGTAGGGCTGCCAGCGGGTCCGCGACCAGAACTCGGTCACCTGCGCACGGGCCGCCCCGGCAGCCGGCGGGAACAGGGTCAGCAGCTCTGCCGGCGGCTCGCCGGCCGACGGCAACCCGAAGTGCTGCCCCAGCCGCTGCGGCGGCCCGGCCGGAACATCGTCACCGGCGTCGGTCACCGCCCGGACCACCCGCGCCCGAGACTGCCACACGCCCAGATCCAGCGTGCCGTCCCAGAGCCGGAACTCCACATGATCACGCGCCGGCTCGCGGCTCATCGCGTCGTTCAGCACCAGTGGCATGAGGTTGAGCGCCACGGATCGGAGGCCCGCGTGGGCGTCGGCTCGATCCGGCCAGTTGGCCGGGCTCTCGTATCCCGCCGCCGGCACGGGCAGCGGGGACGCCCATTCGGTGCCCCGGTGATACCGGCCACCCGGCTCGGCCGAGAGCCTGAACAGACTGTCCTGGACCCCGCGGAAGTGCCGCACCAACCCGCTCAGCCGGACCACGTCCCGCCCGAAGTCACCCACTCCGACGTGGATGTGCCCGCCGGTGACGTAGCGGCCCGCCCGGGAGTCGACAGACCCGTGATGGCGACGCACCACCGCGAGCACCAACGCCAGATCGCGCCAGGTGGTGGTGCCTGACCGACCGTCCCGCTCCCCGGCGTACGGCAGGATCGGCGACACCACCTCGCCCCCGTCAACGGTGTCGTCCAGCCTGATCAGCCAGCCGGATCGATGCGATCGAGCCTCCAGCCCGGGGCTGGTCACCACTGGCGCGTCGGCCAACCCACGCCGGTGCAGCTCGACGGCGATCGGCAGCAGCCGCAGATCCTCCTCTTCGTCCGATTGCATGGCATCGTCGTCCGATTGCATGGCATCTTCATCCGGCTCGCCCGCGTCCGGTCGGCCGCCATCGTTGCCCGACGGCGGCAGGTTGAACTCGACCTCGAAGCCGATTATGCGACGGCTATCCCCCGGCTGCTCCTCCAGGTCCACCGGCAACACGGACTCCCGCGCCACCCACGCGATCAACTCGCCGTCGGTGGCCTCGGTCGACGGGTCGCTGACCTCCCGGGCCAGCCACCCACCCGGAACACTCCGGTAATCGGTCGGCTCGGGCCGCGCGTCCATCCGGATCCATTGCCCGGCCTGACCGTCGCCCCGGACCACCGCCAGGTCGCCCTGCCACAATCGCACCGAGCTGCCCGGCTCGGGCATGAACACCGGTCGCCCCTGACCGGCGAACAGCCGGGCCAGCGCGTGGCGCTGCCGACTGTCGCTCTCGGCACCGGACCGCACGAGCGGCACCAGCCGTACCGGCGACGTACCCGGACCAGGCAGCCGACCCGCCACTTCTCCGGCATCCGCCGCAAACACCGTCAGCATGTCATCCCGCACCACCGCACCCCCCAACTCGGGCGGCACCGCACCCAACACGAACACCGGCCGAACCAGTTCGCGGCTTGACGGCAGGTCAAATCCCAGGGCCGACAGCCGGTCTGCGGCAAGGCCGTAGGTCAGGAGCGCGTTGCTGAACTCGGCGCTGGCGTTGGCCAGCGTCTCATCGGTCACGCCGCCCAGGCGTCCGCGCAATCGCACCAGCCCGTCGACGAAGGACTGCCATGCGGCCCGCGCGTCCTCGCCGGCCTCGCCCCGGCCGGTGACCGTCGCCAGCACCCGCGGGTTGAGTTCGTCGACACGTCGTGCCGCCCTGTCGGCCTCGGCCCGCAGTGTCGCGACGCTCCCATGCGCAGGCGTCGTGGCCGGGGGCAGTGCCATGTCGAACCGCACCTCGGCCGACAGGACGGTCAGGTCCCGATCGCCGGCAACCTGACCGCCCGTGTTCTGTGCCGCCAGCCGGGCCAGCCGCTGGTACCGGTTGAGTATCAGGGCCAGGTTCTCGTGG
>Ga0302322_100004913_pt1 | contig 11684 bp, 7 predicted proteins | sample Fen_T0_2_FD_203757 | JGI IMG/M metagenome (GOLD analysis project Ga0302322, IMG submission 203757) | Peat permafrost microbial communities from Stordalen Mire near Abisko, Sweden - Fen_T0_2 | ecosystem: Environmental > Terrestrial > Soil > Wetlands > Permafrost | place: Sweden: Abisko... | reverse complement strand
GTTCGGCACCCAGGAGGATGTCTATCGCGAGGGCTATGAATGGATGCATCATTCGGTCGCGCCGAAGCCGCATGCGCAGGAGAAGTTTCGCATCACGATCGGCGGTCCGGATTGCACCAGGCCCTATTCCGCCTCGGTCTTCAATATTTCGGCGATGAGCTTCGGCGCGCTCAGTCCGAACGCGGTGCGCGCGCTGAATGGCGGCGCCAAGAAGGGCGGCTTCGCCCATGACACCGGCGAAGGCGGCTTCAGCCCCTACCACGCCGAAATGGGCGGCGACATCATCTGGGAGATCGGCTCCGGTTATTTCGGCTGTCGGCATCGCGACGGCAGCTTCAATCCGGAGGAGTTTTCGCGGGTCGCGGGCCAGGACCAAATCAAGATGGTCGAGCTCAAGATCAGCCAGGGCGCCAAGCCCGGCCATGGCGGCGTGCTGCCGGCGGCAAAAGTCTCGGAGGAAATCTCCAGGATCCGCGGCGTCGCGATGGGCGAGGACTGCATCTCGCCTTCGGCGCATCGGGCGTTCTCGACCCCGATCGGGATGATGCAGTTCATCGGCGAGATGCGCAGGCTCTCGGGCGGCAAGCCGGCCGGCTTCAAGCTGTGCATCGGCCACCCCTGGGAATTTCTGGCGATCTGCAAGGCCATGCTGGAGACCGGCATATATCCCGACTTCATCGTGGTCGACGGCAATGAAGGCGGCACCGGTGCGGCGCCGCTGGAATTCATGGATCATCTGGGCATGCCGATGCGCGAGGGCGTCAATTTCGTCCACAATGCGCTGATCGGCATCAACATCCGCGACCGCGTCAGGATCGGGGCTTCGGGGAAGATCGCGACAGCTTTCGACATGGCGCGCGCGATGGCGATCGGCGCCGACTGGTGCAATTCGGCGCGCGGCTTCATGTTTTCGCTGGGCTGCATCCAGTCCTTGAGCTGCCACACCGATCGCTGCCCGACCGGTGTCACCACCCAGGACCCCTCCCGCAACCGCGCGCTGGTGGTGCCGCACAAGCTGGAGCGGGTCTACAACTACCACCATGCGACGTTGCATGCGTTGACCGAATTGCTGGCCGCCGCCGGCCTTGAGCATCCGCAGGAGCTGCGGCCGATCCATTTCTCGCAGCGCACCTCGACCACCGAGGTCGCGAGTTTCGCAAAACTCTATCCGGCGCTGCGCCCGGGCGAACTGCTCGATGGCACGCAGGACCCGCGCTTCCGTGACGCCTGGGCGATGGCGCGGGCGGACAGTTTTGCGGCTGTGGGGTAGTTGTCGGAAACCGGCGCTTCGCGCCCCGCCGTCGTCCCGGCCTTGCGCCGGGACCCAACCACCAGCGGCTCTGATTGCGAAAGGTATCGGCCAGATCGCCCCACGGCACGATCGCGGCGTATGGGTCCCGGCGCGAGGCCGGGACGACAGCGAATGTGGGGCGGCAAGCGCCTCAGTGCGGATTCTCCAAACTGAACGTCTCCGACTGCTCGTCATAGGCGAACAGCTCGGCGTAGCGGCCCCAGGACACGATCGTCTTCAGGGTCTCGTCGGCATATTTCTCCGACATGTAGTCCTCGAGCTCGTTGCGGAAGCGCGCCTCGGGCGCGGTGTGCGAGGGCCGCTCGTCGAGCACGCGGCGGATCAGCCCCATCACCGGCACGTAGTCGAGCAGATATTGCGCAAACAGCTTCTTGCGCTCGTCGGTCTCCAGATGGGCAAAGCGCATGCCGGCGTCAGTCAGTGTCAAATCGCCTTCGCTGAGCAGGGCGAGGCGCAACAGCTGCAGCGCTTCCGCCAGCGGAAGGATCTCGTCGAACTCGAGCTGCAGATGGCCGGCCAGCACCGGCAGATCGGCGTGTCCGTTATAGGGCTGGCCCGCCAGCGTCTCGATCAGGCCGGAGAGCGCGTTCGAGGAGACATGGCTCAGCACCATGCCGACGCCTGAGCCGGCGATACCATCGAGGCTGGGGGCCTTGGGCTCGGGCCGCTGCGTCATGCGGGCATAGAGGCTATCGACCAGCTGGCGGAAGGCGGGATCGAGCCGGTTGCGGGGATGCGTGAGGTCGACCTTGAACTCGGCGGCGACGCGACCGGGATTGGACGAGAATACCAGGATGCGGTCGCACATCAGCACCGCTTCCTCGATGTTGTGCGTCACCATCAAGACCGATTTGATCGGCAGCCGGCCGTCGGTCCACAGATCGACCAGGTCGGTGCGCAGCGTCTCCGCGGTCAGCACGTCGAGCGCCGAGAACGGCTCGTCCATCAGCAGCAGGTCGGGATGCACGACCAGCGCGCGGGCGAAGCCGACGCGCTGGCGCATGCCGCCCGAAAGCTCCTTCGGATAGGCCGATTCGAAACCGTCGAGGCCGATCAGGTCGATCGCCGCCAGCGCCCGCTTGCGCCGCTCGGTGCTGTCGATGCCGAGCGCCTCGAGCCCGAGTTCGACATTCTGCAGCACGGTGAGCCAGGGAAACAGCGCGAACGACTGGAACACCATGGCGACTCCGTGGGGCGGCCCGGAAATGGTCTCGCCGCGGCATCTGGCTTCACCCGACGAGGGCGCGATCAGACCCGCGATGATGCGCAACAGCGTCGACTTGCCGGAGCCGGAACGGCCGAGGAGACCTACGATCTCGCCGTTGCGGATCTTCAGATCGACCTTCTCCAGCACCAGCAGATCCTCGCCGCTGCCCTTGGGGAACACCCGGCTGACGCCGTTGATGTCGACCAGCGACGCCTCGTTCACGGAATCGCGCATGAGAATCTCCTGATCAGCCGAGGCGCAGCCTTCGTTCGCCGAAGGCGTAGAGCGGCCGCCACAGCAGCCGGTTAAACACGGTCACCAGAATGCACATCACGGCGATGCCGAGCACGACACGCGGGAAGTCGCCTCGCTCCGTTGCCAACGCGATATAGGCGCCGAGACCGCTAGCCGTCAGATGGGTGTCACCCCAGCTCGCAACTTCGGCCACGATGGAGGCGTTCCAGGAGCCGCCGGAGGCGGTGATGGCCCCTGTGATGTAATAGGGGAAGATGCCGGGCAGCACCACCTTGACCCACCAGCGCCAACCCCGGAGATGGAAGCTGGCGGCGGCCTCGCGCAGGTCGCTCGGAAAGGCGCTGGCGCCCGCGATCACATTGAACAGGATGTACCACTGGGTGCCCAGGATCATCAGCGGGCTGAGCCAGATGTCGGCGTTGAGGCCGAAGCGGACGATCAGGACCACGAAGACGGGGAACGCCAGATTGGCTGGAAACGCCGCCAGGAATTGCGCCAGCGGCTGCATGCGTTCGGCGAGTTTCGGCCGCAGCCCGATCCAGACCCCGACCGGCACCCAGATCAGCGAGGCCAGCGCGATCAGCACCACGACCCGCGAGAGCGTGATCAGGCCGTAACCGATGGCAATCGCAACGTCGGATGGCAACAGGGTCTGCGACAGATAGCGATAGCTGGTCCAGCCGGCATAGGCGCAGCAGGCCAGGATGACGGCCAGCCAGAGGGCGTCGATCAGCCGCGACGGCGGACTGTGCCGGACCGGGCCGCTCCACGTGGCGGGCCAATTGATTCGCAGGTTGGAGAAGGATCGGTTGAGGGCCGCGAACGGAAGCGACAGCGAGCGCAGCGCCCGGGTGCGCCGGAACAGGTCGAGCATCCAGGAACTCGGCGGATTGCCGGAGGCGGTCTGCTCGAAGCGGAATTTGTCGGCCCAGGCCACCACGGGGCGGAACAGCAGCTGGTCGTAGACGATGATGACCAAGAGCATGGTCAGCAGCGCATAACCAATGGCGCGCAGATTCTGCTGCTGGATGGCGAGCGCGACATAGGAGCCGATGCCGGGCAGGGTGACGGTGGTGTTGCCGACGGTGATGGCCTCCGAGGCCACCACGAAGAACCAGCCGCCGGACATCGACATCATCGTGTTCCAGATCAGGCCGGGCATCGCGAACGGCACGTCGAGTCGCCAGAAGCGCTGCCAGCCGGAGAGGTGGAAGCTCTGCGTCGCCTCTTCCAGGTCCTTCGGCACGTTGCGCATCGACTGGTACATGCTGAAGGTCATGTTCCAGGCCTGGCTGGTGAAGATCGCGAACACGCAGGCGAGCTCCGCGCCCAGCACGTTGCCGGGAAACAGGTTCATGAAGAACACGACCGTGAAGGTGAGAAAGCCCAGGATCGGCACCGACTGCAGGATGTCCAAGAGCGGGATCAGCACGATCTCGGCGCGGCGGCTCTTGGCGGCCAGCGCGGCATAGACGAAGGTGAACAGCAGCGAGCACAGGATCGCCAGCAGCATCCGAAGCGTGGTGCGCAGCGCGTAGAACGGCAGATGTGACGGATCGAGCGAGACCGGCGCGGTGTCGAGCGTGGACAAGGGCAGCGTGGTCTGCTCGCCGCCATAGACGATCAGCACCATGGCGCCGATCACGATGACCAGTGCGACGACATCCCAGATGTTGGGTCGCACCGCCTGCCGCAGTACGGGGATTCTGAAGTCCTGGAGCATCATTGCGCGGGTCTCGTCTGGTCACTCTGCGCCGGCGCGGCAGGCGCTTGCTTCCCACATCGCAACGGGCCTGTTCAAGCAGGCGCCGGATCAAACAACTCACCGTACGCGGGATTTGTGATGCTGGGATATCGGGCATCCCGCCTGCACCTGCACCCCGCCGAACGCGCCGCACCCATCGTCGTGATGCCCCGCGCATGCGGGGCATCCAGTACGCCGCGGCGTCGAGGTCGATCATGACTGCCTGCGTTTACTGGATCACCCGCCTTCGCGCCGCCTTCGCGGGTGATGACGAATCCAGGTTGCGTTCAGCCTCAATCCACCTGCAATTCGCTGCCGTCGTCCTTGATTCGGGTTGCCAGGATCTTGTCGATGCGGCGGCCATCGAGGTCGACGATCTCGAAATGCCAGCCTTCCAGGTCGAAGCTGTCGGTCACCTCGGGGACGCTGCCGAAGTGCTGCAGCACCAGGCCCGCCAGCGTGTGGTAGCCGCGATGCGGCGGGATTTCGATCGACAGCAGATCGGAAAATTCATCGAGCTGCATCCAGCCCGAGATCAGATAGGAGCCGTCGGCCCGGCGCACATAGGCAGGCTCGGGCGGGCCATCCTCGGAACTGAACGCGCCGACGATCGATTCCAGGATGTCGGCCGCGGTGACGACGCCTTCGAACGCGCCGTATTCGTCGTGAACCAGCCCCATATGCACGGGCGCCACTTTCAGGATCGCGATCACGTCGCGGGCGTCGACTGTCGATGGAATGATCGGGACCTGACGCACCAGGCTCCTGAGATCGGGCGCCTCGTCGCGCAAATAGGCGATGAGGATGTCCTTGGCCTGCAGCACGCCGATCGGACGATCACGTTCGCCGTCGGATACCGGGAGCCGCGAATGCGGGCTCTTCGCCAGCAATTCGCGGATCACCTTCGGATCGTCGTTGAGATCGATGACGTCGACCTCGAGCCGCGGCGTCATCACCGCGCCGACCGGGCGGTCGCCGAGCCGCATTACGCCTGCGATCATTTCCTTTTCGCCGGGTTCGAGCACGCCGGCGGTTTCCGCTTCCCGCACCAGATGATGGATCTCTTCTTCCGACACCTTGTCCTCGGTGGCGCCGCCCCGTCCGAGCAGCTTGAGGATCAACTTGCCGGACAGGTTGAGCAGAAACACCAGCGGCAGCGAAACCTTGGACAGCAGCACCATCGCAGGCGCGACCCGGACCGCGACGGCCTCGGGGTCGCGCAGCGCCAGCTGCTTGGGTACCAGTTCGCCGACGATCAAGGTGAAATAGGTGATGCTGGTCACGACCAGGCCGACGCCGACGATGTCGGCCACCGAGGGCGAGAGCCCAAGCCCGAGCAGCCATTGCGTCAGGCGCTGCCCGAGTGTCGCACCCGAAAACGCGCCGGAGAGAACGCCGACCAGAGTGATGCCGATCTGGACCGTGGAGAGGAATTTCCCGGGATCCGAGGCCAGCGCCAGCGCGCGCCGAGCCCCTTTGATGCCCTTGTCCGCAAGCAGCGCAAGCCGCGCCGGCCGCGACGAGACGATGGCCAATTCCGACATCGACAGCAGGCCATTGATCACGATCAGGGCGACGATGGTCGCGAGTTCGATTGAGAGCATTCGGCTATGAGGTTGCGCCCGAGTCGGGCTGAGGCAGATGCAAGCCACGTTATATAGGCACGGCGCCGCCGTTTTGCCCGGCTGCTTGGTCGAAATCGACAATTGGCGGCATGGGCGTTGCGCTCGCGGAGGGCTGCGGCCAGCCGGCCAGGCAGAACGGAGTCAGAACTCGCCGTGCAGGCGGCCGGTGAAGATCGAGACCGGGCCGCGGTCGGCGTTGTAGGCGGGATTGGTGATGAACTGATAGTCGGCGGTCAGGGTCAACGATTTGGTCAGCGCATAGGCGTAATAGGCCTCGAGCACACGTTCGCGCCGGTAGTTGAGCGCGCCGTCGCCGATCAGGGGGCCAAGACCGCCCGCCGCAAGGAAGTCGCGGTGGTCCCTGGACAGACCGTTGCTGGCGCCGCCGATCCCGATCACGTCGTCCGGACGGCCCCATGTCGTGCCCTTGATCGAGGCGCCCAATGACAGGCTGGAGTCGATGTCGGTGAACGCCATGATCTCGTTCTTGCCGTCATTCCAGCTCCAGCGGCCGAACAGGCCGATATCGGCGCCCACGGCCTGCTCGGCACTGACGACATAGCCGTATTTGACGCGGCCGGTGCGGGTCTGGCTGATGTCGAGATTGAGCGCAGGGTTGTCGAGGGTTTCGCGGTAGCTGCCGGAATAGATGCTGTTGAGCCAGCCGATCAGGTGCAGCCTGCCCGGCTGCGAGAACAGGGAATAGCGCGTCTCCAACTCGGCCACATATTCGCCGCGCTGGAAAATCCTGGTGTCGAAATTGTTCGAGTTCGATACCGCGTCCATCAGGAAATAGCCGCCGCGCAGCGCCCAATCCTTCTGGTTGAGTTCAGCCGTGGCACCATAAGTCAGGCCGAGCTTGTCGGCGGCATAGTCGAAGGCGCCGGGCGCCCACATCGACCAGTTCATGAAGTCCTTGCGGGTGTCCTTGGCCAAGGAATTGCCGTCGAACACGTCGAGCACCGCGAAGCGCCCGAGTTGCAGGGTCAGCCGTGAGATGTCCTGCTTGCCGGTCAACTGGAGCGGGCCGCTGGCAAGCTCCTCCTGCTCGCCGCCGAAGCCGAAGGTCTGGCGGACGAACAGGCGCGAGGTGCTGTAGTGCGGATAGGGGAAATTCGACTTCTGCGCTTCGCCATTGGAGAACCCACCGAGACCCGCGGTGTCGCTGAGCCCGAAGCCCTGCAGCAGTTCCGGATTGTAGTAGATCTCACCGCCGTCCCAGAGCCGGGCGTTGAGATAGAGGCTGTTGCTCCAGGTCTGCTGGAATTGCCGCGCTGGCGTCAGGCTGTTCGGTCCGGTGTAGAGCGCGCGAAAGGCGGAGTAGCCCTGGCCAATGACGGTCGACTGGCCGTGGATTTCCCAACGATCGGATTCGGGATCGGTGAGATCGATTTGCGGCGTCAGTCCGTGTCCGCTCTGCCAGTCGATCTTGCGGTTGAGGCCTACGCGCAGCGACTGGAAGTCGAAGCTGGACCTGTATTGGGCGCCCGAAGGAAAGTGCACATTGGCGTCGCCGAACCGGCTGTAGAGATATTCCAGCCGCACGCTCCAATCCGGCGCGATGGCGTGCTCGATGCCGGCTCCCGCGACCCAGCCGAGCCGGGTCTGCAGCACCTTCTCGTCATCGCCGGCTGCCGTGGTGTTGAGGAAGCGGCCGCCGGTCCAGGCCAATCCACCGGTGGCGTAGGCCAGCCAGGCGCCGCTGGCGTAGCCGAGGCGGCCGCGCGCGGTCGCGACATAGTCCCACTGCTCGGCAACGTTGGATTGGGCCGTGGCGGGATTGGCGACAGTGAAGTTCGATGTCAGATAGGTCGGAAAGGTGAAATCTGTCTCGACGCCGAGCAACAGTCCTGACGACGTGCGCCAATTGTAGCCGGCCTGGACGCCGCCGATCATGCCGCCGAATCCATTGTGCGTGGTGCTGGGCGCCGGATCGCTCAGGGCCGCATTGCTGCTGCCGCGGCTGTAGCCAGCATGGGCGCCGACATAAAGACCAGTCCAGTCGAAGATCGCGGCTGTGGCCCGTGTCTTCAGCGGCAGATCGGCCGCCACGGCCGGATCGGCCAGTGCCAGCACGCCGAGCGCGACAGAAGCCAACGCCGTGCCCCTTCTGGCTCGGCTGCGGTCAGTCACGGCGCTGACGGCTTGCGCCAAGCATGCATCGCGGGAGCGGATTCGATAGCGAGTGGTCTGCCCGGGCATTCTCACCAACAGAAGCGTACGCCCCGGTGCCTGCGCACGGTAATGCAGGCAAGCGCGAAGGCATGCAAAGTTAGACATTCACGCGGCGACCCTATGGCCTCTTCTTGGCAAGCTCAACGCGCGCCACGATCCGAGCCGTCGATGCTATCGCCATGTGACGTCCCTGCAACATCGCTGGCCCTGAACGGCGCCGCTCAGCCGCCGCCACGGACCCGGCCGACAGCGACCGAACCAATGCCATTGGGCGTTCAACCTGCTGGATTCCCGTGGCGAAGCGGCGCCTTGGCCTGACTCAGCGGCTCGCGCCGGGGCCATTCGCGAGCGTCATCACCTCGAATTTATCGATATCGTCGAGCAGCTCGCAGAAGGCGCCGGCGCCGTGCGCGATCAGTTGCTCGCCCTTGTCGGCGTCGGCCTGCGTGGCGTCGCCGACGGCGCCGCTCGCATTGAGGTCCTGGGTCTGCCAGGCCAATGGCGCCGGCCGCTGCGTCGACAGAAAGCGAAATTGTGCTTCCATGGCCGCCGCCCGCGATGGGAAATTCGCGATCGCTTCGTTGCGCACCAGGTCGGGATGGCGCGCCAGCATGATCGACGTCTCGACCGCGCCGCCATGAATGCCGTGGCGCAATTCGTCGGCGGTGAACAGGCCGTCCGGCACGCCGAATCGCGACCACGCGGTGGTGACGACCAGCATGCCGAACGACGCACGCAGGTCCTGAGCCACCAGCATCATGCCGGCGCTGTTGCCGCCATGGCTGGTGACGATCACGAGTTTCTTCACGCCGGCCCGCGCGACACTCTCGCCAATCGCCATCCAGCTCTTCAGCGCGACCTCGGTGGGCAGGCTCAGCGTGCCCGGGAAGTCGACATGCTCGGTGGACATCCCGATTCCCTGCACCGGCAGGAAGGTCACGGGGAGATTGGCCGGTAACCGCTCGCAGACCCCTGCAAGATAGGCCTGCGCGATCAGAATGTCGGTCCCCAGTGGCAGGTGCGGACCGTGCTGTTCGGTTGCAGCCAGCGGCAGCACGGCGATCCAATTCGCCGCGTCGGACGTTTCGATCGTGGGCCAGTGAATGGCGGTCCAGTCGCGCGGCGGATGGGGCATCGTACGGGCTGTTTCTTTCGTCCGGCTGGCAGGGTAGTTATTCAAGCCGTATCATGGGCCAGAGCTGACCGGGGAGTCCAATCATGACGCAGGCGCTTTGCGTACGAACGTTAATGGCGGCTTTGCTGGCGGCCACCGTGGCGTTTTCGCCTGCGTCCGCCCAGATCCTGGACAAGGTCTCGTTCGGCACCAATTGGGTCGCCGAGGCCGAGCATGGCGGCTTCTTCCAGGCCGTGGCCGATGGCACCTACAAGCAATATGGGCTCGACGTGACCATCGTGCCGGGCGGGCCGAACGAGAACAACCGCATGCTGCTGATCGCCGGCAAGATCGATTTCTTCATGGCGGCCAACACGCTGATGTCGTTCGATGCGGTTGCCAACAACGTGCCGGTGATTGCGGTGGCGGCGATGTTCCAGAAAGACCCGCAGGTGTTCCTGACCCATCCGGAGTCCAATATCGCCAAGCTCGAGGATCTGAAGCCGCTGACCTTGTATGTCTCCAAGGAGGGCGTCGGCAGCTACTATCAATGGCTGAAATCCGAATATGGCTTCGCCGACAAGAATGTCAGGCCCTATACCTTCAATCCACAGCCCTTCATCGCGACCTCCAACAGCGCGATGCAGGGCTATGTCACCTCCGAGCCGTTCGCGGTGGAGCGCAGCGCCGGCTTCAAGCCCGGCGTCATCCTGCTCGCCGACAACGGCTTCAACACCTATTCGACATTGATCGAGACCCGCCGCGACCTGGTCGACAAGAAGCCGGACCTGGTGCAGCGCTTCGTCGATGCCTCCATCGTCGGCTGGTATCATTATATCTACGGCGACAATTCCGCCGGCAATGCCATGATCAAGAAGCTCAATGCGGAGATGACGGACGATCTCCTCTCCTATTCGGTGGCCAAGATGAAGGAATACGGCATCGTCGATTCCGGCGATTCCCTGCGTGACGGCATCGGCGCCATGAGCGACGAGCGGGTCGCCAGTTTCTTCGAAAAAATGGTGCGCGCGGGGGTCGTGAAACCCAATATCGATTATCGCAAATCCTATACGCTGCGCTTCGTCAACAAGGGTACAGGCCTCGATCTGCGGCCCAAGAACTAAGCGCGATTCAATGACATCGATTATCGTAGGGTGGTTGGAGCGAAGCGATACCCACCTTATTGCTCCGGCCGCAAGGATGATGGGTATCGCTTCCGCCTTCGCCCGTTGGGCTTCGGCGGACAGGTCGCTCCACCCATCCTACGTTCTTCGCATCATGAGGCGGGTGTTGAATCCATCATATGACTGATTTCATCTCGGCCGGTCTCGACAGCGGCACATCCGATCCGGCCGTTATGCTGCGCGGCGTCACAAAGGTGTATGATAGCGGCGTGATGGCGCTGGGGCCGCTCGACCTCACCGTGAAAAGGGGCGAGTTCGTGTCGCTGCTCGGTCCGTCCGGCTGTGGCAAGTCGACCGCGCTGCGGCTGATCGCGGGTCTCGCGCAGCCGACCGTGGGACATGTCGAACTGGCCGAAAGCACTGCCGCGGTGGGCCGCCGCATCGGCTTCGTCTTCCAGGAGCCGACCCTGATGCCCTGGACCAGCGTGCGCGACAATGTCGGCCTGCCGTTGAAGCTTGCGCATGTTGCCGCCGCCGCTGCGCGCCCGCGAATCGAAACCGCGCTGGCCCAGGTTGGGCTTGCCGACTTCGCCGGACTCTTTCCGCGCCAACTGTCGGGCGGCATGAGGATGCGGGTGTCGCTGGCGCGGGCGCTGGTGACGAACCCGGACATCCTGCTGATGGACGAGCCGTTCGCAGCGCTCGACGAGATCACCCGCTTCCGCCTCAACAACGATCTGCTCGATCTGTGGCGGGCGTTGCGCATGACCGTCATCTTCGTCACCCACTCGGTGTTCGAATCCGTCTATCTGTCGGAGCGCGTGCTGGTGATGACGGCGCGGCCCGGCCGGCTCAGCGCCGAGATCAGGATCGACACCGGCGCGCCGCGTGACGACGCCTTCAGAGCCTCCCCGGCCTATGCCGGCTATTGCCGTACCGTGTCGGATGCGCTGGCGCCGGCCTATTCCGGAGCGTCGGCGCTGTGAGTGGACCTGCTCCGCAGCAGCGCCGGACGGCCGCGGCCAAGCGCGGGCTCGGCCTGTTGTTGCCGGTCATCGTGGCGGCCGCCGGCATCCTCGTGTGGGACCTTGCGGTCCGGCTCAACGACATTCCGCCCTATGTGCTGAC
>Ga0302322_100004912_pt1 | contig 11684 bp, 16 predicted proteins | sample Fen_T0_2_FD_203757 | JGI IMG/M metagenome (GOLD analysis project Ga0302322, IMG submission 203757) | Peat permafrost microbial communities from Stordalen Mire near Abisko, Sweden - Fen_T0_2 | ecosystem: Environmental > Terrestrial > Soil > Wetlands > Permafrost | place: Sweden: Abisko... | reverse complement strand
CACGGACGAAATCCGTGACAAGCTGCGCACCGAGTTTGGCTACAAGAACGTGATGCAGGTGCCGCGTCTGGAAAAGATCGTCATCAACATGGGCGTTGGCGAGGCCACGGCGGATCAGAAGAAGCTGGACGCGGCGGTCGCCGAGCTCGCGGCGATCAGCGGGCAGCGGCCGGTGAAGACGGTGGCGAAGAAGGCCATCGCCGGCTTCAAGATCCGCAAGGGCCTTCCCATTGGCTGCAAGGTCACGCTGCGCGCGGCGCGCATGTATGAGTTCATGGATCGCCTGATCACGATCGCGCTGCCACGGGTTCGCGACTTCCGCGGCATCCAGGGCAAGGGCTTCGACGGCCGTGGCAACTTCGCCATGGGTCTGAAGGAGCAGATCGTGTTCCCCGAGATCAACTACGACCGGGTGGATTCGGTGCGCGGGATGGATATCCAGTTCGTCACCACGGCCAAGACCGACGCCGAGGCTAAGGCGTTGCTCAAGGCTTTCGATCTACCGTTCGCCAACTGACGTTTTTTAGGAAAACCGCCGGGTTCGGGATCAGTTCCCGGGCCGGCAGGTTCCGGAGGTAAGAGACAGGATGGCCAAGCTTTCACAGGTCAACCGCAATGCGATGCGCGAGCGTATGGCGAAGCGCGACAAGTCGAAGCGTCAGACACTCAAGGATGTGGTCATGGACCGCAGCCTGCCGGTGGAAGACCGCTTCAACGCGTCGCTGAAGCTGGCGCAGTTGCCGCGCAACGGTGCGGCGGTTCGCGTGCGTCTTCGCTGCGCGATCACCGGCCGCTCACGCGGCAATTATCGGAAATTCAAGCTTTGCCGTATCGCGTTGCGCGATCTGGCCAGTGCCGGTCAGATTCCCGGCATGGTCAAGGCAAGCTGGTAAGGGGCAGGACATATGTCATTATCCGATCCCCTGGGCGATATGCTGACCCGCATCCGCAACGCGCAACGCGCGCGTCATGCGATGTGCGTGGCGCCAGCGTCGAAGTTGCGGGCGAACGTGCTGGGCGTGCTGAAGCGGGAAGGGTTCATTCGCGGTTACGCGGCGGAAGAACTCCGGCCGGGCGTGGCGCAGCTTCGTATCGAATTGAAGTATAACGAAGGCGAACCGGTCATCAAGGAGATCACGCGGATCTCCAAGCCGGGACGGCGGGTCTATTCGAAGATCAAGGAATTGCCGCGGGTTTATGCAGGCCTCGGTATTTCCATTCTGTCCACGCCCCGCGGCGTGATGAGCGATGCCGAGGCCCGCGCCGCCAATGTTGGCGGCGAAGTCCTCTGCCGCGTGTTCTGATGGAGATCCGCGAATGTCGCGCGTAGGCAAATATCCGGTCGAGGTTCCGGCCGGGGTTCAAGTGGCGATCGCTGGTGGCATGTTCACGGCGAAAGGCAGGCTCGGCGAGCTGTCGCTCGCGTTGACCGATCACATCGAGGCGTCGATCGAGGACAACAAGGTCGCGGTCAAGCCGCGCGGCGGCGAGCGTCAGGCCCGGATGATGTGGGGCACGACCCGCGCGCTGATCGCGTGCATGGTGAAGGGTGTGTCCACCGGCTATGAAAAGTCGCTGGAGATCACCGGCACGGGCTATCGCGCGGCGGTGCAGGGCAAGAATCTCGAGATCAATCTTGGGTTCTCTCACCCGGTCGTCTATCCGGTGCCGGCGGGGATCACGATCACCTGCGAACGTCCGACCGCGATCAAGGTCTCTGGGATCGACAAGCGCCTTGTTGGCCAGGTCGCTTCCGAGATCCGCGCCTTCCGTCCGCCCGAACCCTATAAGGGTAAGGGCGCCCGCTACACCACCGAGACGATCCGGCGGAAGGAAGGTAAGAAGAAATGAGCACGAAGCAGGACCTTCAGGACCGCCGCCGTCAGCGTCTTCGCTATCAGCTGCGGCAGAAGTCGAATGGCCGTCCGCGTCTGTCGGTGTTCCGGTCGAGCCAGAACATCTATGCGCAGGTCATCGACGATGCCCAGGGGCGGACCCTGGCGGCCGCGTCCTCCCTGGACAAGGGTTTGAAAGAGGCGCTGAAGACGGGCGCCGACAAGGCCGCCGCGGCGGCTGTTGGCAAACTCGTGGCGGAACGGGCTTTGGCCGCTGGCATCACCCAGGTGGTGTTCGACCGCGGTTCCTACATTTATCACGGCCGCGTGAAAGCGCTGGCCGATGCCGCCCGCGAAGGCGGGTTGGATTTCTGAGGACGATAGCGAATGGCACGTGAACCGAGGGACGGCGGCCGGGGCCGGGAACGCGAGCGCGAACCCGACGATGGCATCACCGACAAGCTGGTCACCATCAACCGCGTCGCCAAGGTGGTGAAGGGTGGACGCAGGTTCGCCTTTGCCGCGCTTGTCGTCGTGGGTGACCAGAAGGGCCGCGTTGGCTACGGCGCCGGTAAGGCGCGTGAGGTACCAGAGGCGATCCGCAAGGCCACTGAACGTGCCAAGCGTGGCATGATCCGGGTGCCGATGAAGGAAGGCCGCACGCTGCATCATGATGTCGAAGGCCACTTCGGCGCCGGCAATGTCATTCTGCGCACGGCCGCCGCCGGCACCGGAATCATCGCTGGCGGTCCGTTGCGCGCGGTGTTCGAGACCCTGGGGATTGGCGACGTCGTCGCCAAGTCGCTGGGCTCGCGCAACCCGCACAACATGGTGAAGGCGACGTTCGACGCGCTGAAGAAGTGCGCCAGCCCGCGCTCGGTTGCGACTCGCCGGGGCAAGAAGGTGGCGGAACTGTTCGGCCGCCGCGATGCCGCGCCGGAGGCCCAGGCCAATGTCTGATTCGACGAAGCCGCGGGTCAAGGTGACCCAGATCGCCTCCGTGGCCGGGCGCAAGCCTGGCCAGAAGGAGACGTTGATTGGCCTTGGCCTCAACAAAATCCGGCGTACGCGGGAACTGGAGGATACGCCCTCCGTCCGTGGCATGATCCGGAAGGTAGCCCACCTGATTAAGGTGGAGGAGCTTTCCTGAGATGAATCTGAACGAACTGCGCGACAATCCAGCCGCGCGCCTGAAATCCAAGCGGCTTGGCCGCGGGATTGGCTCGGGCAAGGGCAAGACCTCCGGTAAGGGCGTCAAAGGGCAGAAAGCGCGCGAAGGTGTGTCGCTGAATGGCTTCGAAGGCGGTCAGTTGCCGATTTACCGGCGGCTTCCGAAGCGGGGGTTCCACAACCTGTTCCGCAAGTCCTACGCGCCCGTGAACATCGGCACGCTGGACGCCGCGATCGAATCCGGCCGGGTTGACGGCTCACAGCCGATTACCGAAGCGGTGCTGATCGCGGCTGGCCTGGCCAGCGACGACCGGGACGGTATCCGGCTGCTGGCGGATGGCGAGATCAAGCGCGCCATCACGATCACCGTGTCGGGTGCCTCGGCCGCGGCCAGGGCGGCGGTTGAGCAGGCCGGTGGTACCGTGACGACGACCGTTCCGGTGAAGGTAGTGGCGGAGACAACCGAGGGCTGAGTGGCGGCGGTGTCCGGCGCTTGCGCCGGAACCACGCAACGCCGACAATAGCCACGCACCACAGAGGATCAGGGCATGGCTTCCGCTGCCGAACAGCTCGCGGCCAATCTCAACCTTGGCGTTCTGTCCAAGGCCACCGAGCTTAAGAAGCGCATCTGGTTCACGTTAGGGGCGCTGATCGTCTACCGGATCGGGACTTATATTCCGGTTCCGGGTGTCGATGCCTCGGTGATGGCGGAGATGCTGCGCTCCCATGGCGGTGGCATCCTGGGCATGTTCGACATGTTCAGTGGCGGCGCGCTGGGCCGGATGACGGTCTTCGCGCTCAACATCATGCCTTACATCAGCGCGAGCATCATCATTCAGCTGATGTCGGCCGCCGTGCCGCAGCTGGAGGCGCTGAAGAAAGAAGGCGAGCAGGGCCGCAAACGGCTCAATCAATATACCCGCTATCTGACCGTGTTCATCGCGATGTTTCAGTCCTACGGGATCGCCGTTGGGTTGGAGAGCATGCGTGGAACGTTTGGCGCGGCGGTGATCGACCCTGGTTTGTTCTTCCGCGTGTCCTGCATGATCACCCTGGTTGGCGGGACGATGTTCCTGATGTGGCTGGGTGAGCAGATCACCGCCCGCGGTATCGGCAACGGCACCAGCCTGATCATCATGGCGGGGATTGTCGCGAACCTGCCATCCGCGCTGGCCAATCTTCTCGATCTTGGGCGGACGGGCGCGCTCTCGCCGTTCTTCATCCTGCTGTTCATCGCCATCGCCGTGGGGACGATTGCCGCGATCGTCTTTATCGAGCGGGCGCAGCGGCGAATCCCGATCCAGTACCCCAAACGGCAGGTGGGGAACCGGATGTTTGGCGGCGACTCAACGCACATGCCGTTGAAGATCAACACGTCCGGCGTGATCCCGCCCATCTTCGCGAGCTCGATCCTGCTGATCCCGGCAACGCTGGCGGGTTTCGCCGCGGGCGGGCCTGGGTGGCTGCAGTGGTTCGCCGGCCAGTTGGCGCATGGTCAGCCGATATACATGGCGCTGTATGCGTTCATGATCATCTTCTTCGCGTATTTCTACACCGCCGTGGTGTTCAACCCGGAAGAGACGGCGGACAACCTGAAGAAATACGGCGGCTTCATTCCGGGCATCCGGCCCGGCAGCGCGACGGCGGAGTATTTCGACCGTGTTCTGACGCGGTTGACCACCATCGGTGGTATCTATCTGGTCGCCGTTTGTTTGCTGCCGGAATTCCTGATCAGTGAATACGGGATTCCGTTCTATTTTGGCGGAACGTCGATCCTGATCGTGGTGTCGGTGACTATGGACACGGTGACACAGGTTCAGTCGCATCTTCTGGCCCATCAATATGAGGGCCTGATCCGCAAGGCACGGGTGAAGGGACGCCGGTGAAACTGATATTTCTTGGCCCCCCCGGGGCCGGCAAGGGAACCCAGGCGCTTCGCCTTCAGAACCAGTTGGGCATCGCGCAAATATCGACGGGCGACATGCTGCGCGCCGAGGTAGCGGCCGGTACGCCGATTGGACGCGAGGCCAAGGCAGTCATGGAGGCGGGGCAGCTTGTCTCCGACGATCTGATCACACGCATGCTGGGTGGCCGGATCAGCCAGCCGGATTGCGCCAGGGGCTTCATTCTGGACGGTTTCCCCCGCACGGTTCCGCAGGCTCAGGCTCTGGACCGGCTGCTGGCGGAGAAGGCGCTGAAGCTGGACGGCGTCATCGAACTGCGGGTGGACGACGCCGCGCTGGTGGACCGTATCGCGGGCCGTTACACCTGCGGCACCTGCGGCACCGGCTATCATGACAGCTTCAAACAGCCCAAGGTGGCCGGGGTTTGCGACAGTTGCGGCGGCACCAGTTTCACCCGGCGCGCCGACGACAACCGGGAAACGGTATCAGCGCGTCTCGCCGCGTATCATGCGCAGACCGCGCCGATCTTGCCGCATTACCGTGACATCGGAATCCTGCGATCGGTGGACGGCATGGCTGAGATAGACGAGGTCGCACGTCAAATCGACGCGATCATCGCCAATATTGCCGCTGATTCCGGCGAATCGGGCGTCATCCAACGTTGACTCTCGTGGTCCGCTGGCTATAGTCCCGCGCTCCGGCGCGACCCCCCTCGGTAACCCCCTTTGGGGGTCCGCGCCGCTTGCATAAATTCCAGCCCCTTGGGGCGACGATAGCCCCGGCGGCACGCCGGGCGACAGGAGAAGCCAGCGTGGCGCGAATTGCGGGCGTGAATATCCCGACGAACAAGCGGGTGACGATCGGGCTCCGTTATATCTTCGGAATCGGACCGGCCAAGGCGGCGGATATCTGCGGCCGCCTGAACATCGCCGACGATCGCCGGGTTAACCAGCTCTCGGATGATGAAGTCCTGAAGATCCGGGAACTCATCGACCGGGAATTCCGGGTCGAGGGCGACCTCCGGCGCGAAGTTTCCATGAACATCAAGCGGTTGATGGACCTTGGCTGTTACCGTGGTCTTCGCCATCGCCGCGGCCTTCCGGTTCACGGCCAGCGGACGCATACCAATGCCCGCACCCGCAAGGGGAAGGCCGTCGCGATCGCCGGGAAGAAGAAGGTCACCAAGTAGAAATACTTGGCTACCCAATACCGCCGCGAGACATGTCCGCCACGCCGCCAGCCGGCGTGGCCATCACTTGAGCAGGACCTAATATCATGGCGAAACCCGCCGCCCGCCCGCGCCGCAAGGAACGTAAGAACATCACGTCGGGTGTCGCGCATGTCGCGGCGACCTTCAACAACACGGTGATCACCATCACCGACGCGCAGGGCAATGCCATCGCCTGGTCGTCGGCCGGCAGCCAGGGCTTCAAGGGCAGCCGGAAGTCGACCCCCTACGCCGCGCAGGTCGCCGCCGAGGACGCGGGCCGGAAGGCGCGCGAGCATGGTATGGAGAATCTGGATATCGAGGTCAGCGGACCTGGCTCGGGCCGCGAAAGCGCGCTGCGGGCATTGCAAGCGGTAGGCTTCACGGTTTCCGCCATCCGCGACATGACCCCGATCCCGCACAATGGTTGCCGCCCGCGCAAGCGCCGCCGGGTCTGATAACCGGGCGTATTCGCGCACGCGAACAACAAGACGTGCCGCTGTCAGTGCAAGTGAGTCGCGCTTGAAGCGATTCGAGAGGGTGTTGGTTTCATGAGGCAAAGCGCGGTTATCCAGAGGAATTGGCAGTCTCTGATCAAGCCGGAAAAGCTTGAGGTCGAGCCTGGGGCCGATCCGTCTCGGGTTGCCACGATCGTGGCCGAACCGTTGGAGCGCGGCTTCGGCATGACGCTGGGCAATGCGATCCGCCGGATACTCCTGTCTTCGCTGCAAGGCGCGGCCGTCACGGCCGTGCAAATCGACGGCGTGCTGCACGAATTCAGCTCGATCCCGGGTGTGCGTGAAGACGTCACCGACATCGTTCTGAACATCAAGCAACTGGCGCTGCGGATGCATGGGGAAGGTCCGAAGCGGATGACCCTGAGCGCTGTCGGCCCGGGGGAAGTGCGCGCCGGTCAAATTCAGGCTGGCCACGACATCGACATCATGAACCCTGACCTGGTGATCTGCACGCTGGACGACGGCGTGAAGCTGGGCATGGAGTTCACCGTCAATCTGGGCAAGGGCTATCAACCCTCGGCCGTCAATCGTCCGGAAGACGCCCCGATCGGGCTCATCCCGGTGGATTCGATTTACTCACCGGTGCGGCGGGTTTCCTATCGCGTCGATCCGACCCGCGTTGGGCAGGTCACCGACTACGACAAGCTGCTGCTGACCGTGGAAACCAATGGGGCCGTGACCCCGGAAGATGCCGTGGCACTGGCGGCGCGTATTCTGCAGGATCAGCTTCAGCTGTTCATCAACTTCGATGAACCGCGCGAGATCCAGGCGGAAATGCCGCATGACGATCTTCCGTTCAACCGGAATATGCTGCGCAAGGTTGACGAGTTGGAACTGTCGGTGCGTAGCGCCAACTGCCTGAAGAATGATAACATCGTTTATATCGGCGACCTGGTGCAGAAGTCGGAGCAGGAAATGCTCCGTACCCCGAACTTCGGCCGCAAGTCGCTGAACGAGATCAAAGAAGTCCTGACCACGATGGGGCTTGGCCTGGGCATGACCGTGCCGGGCTGGCCGCCGGAAAACATTGAAGACCTGGCGAAGCGGCTGGAAGAGCCGTTCTGAGCCGGTAAGGAGCTAAACCATGCGTCACGGGGTTGCCGGCCGGAAGCTCGGCGTTACATCCACCCATCGCCTCGCCATGTTCCGGAACATGGCCGTGGCGCTGATCAAACACGAACAGATCACCACGACGCTGCCCAAGGCCAAGGAGCTGCGGCCGGTGGCGGAAAAGCTGATCACGCTCGGCAAGAAGGGCGGGTTGGCTAATCGCCGTCTGGCCTATGCCGAACTGCGGAACGACGTGATCGTCGGCAAGCTGTTTGGCACGCTGGCCGAACGGTATAAGGGCCGTCCGGGCGGGTACACGCGCGTGCTGAAGGCTGGCATCCGGTATGGTGATGCCGCCGATATGGCGGTGATCGAACTGGTGGAGCGTGACCTTGGCGCCAAGGGCCTGGATAGCGGTCCCGTGCAAGCCAAGGATGAGGACGAGGACGCCACCGAGGAATAAGGCTCCCGCCGCGGCGGGAAATCCCTAGACAAAAACGGCCGGGCGAACATTGCCCGGCCGCTTCGTTGTTGGGTGACTGGAGCGGCGGTTAGCCGCCACCACCCATCAAGGGGCTGAACTTCCAGCCTGCGAGCGCGGCCATCTGGCCCTTGCTGGCGTCCATGCTTGCCTTGCCGTCTTTCATGGCGATGTGGCTCAGGGGGACACCAACCGATTTCTGCCCGCCCCCGACATAGTCGCCCACCGCGATCACGGCCATCGGTTCCGACGCGCCTGCCTTGACCATGATTTCCTCGATCTTGCCGATGCTCTGGCCCTGGGCGTTATAGACCGTCATTCCAATCATCTTGCTGGAGCGCATGCTGTGGTCGATCGCGACGAAGTCGCTCGCCCCGCCCTCGGCGGCGAACGCCGGAGCGATCAGCGTGGGTGCGAAGGCGAGGGTCAGGGCCGTGAACGCCGCGAGTGTCGTGAGTTTCATCATGAAATCCTCCTGGGGTGTGTTGTCCGCGGCCCCTGTGTATCGGGCCGGACACGTCAGCTGAAATGCCGTTGCGGTATCGCGGTGATAGGGCGGGCGTATGGTCCCGGCATGGGTTCGCGGCGGCGCGGACAGCGGGACGCCGCCGTGAAAGGTCAGGGCGTCTGGCGAAGCAGCTCCAGATACGCCCGCATCAGCGGCAGCTTGCGCACCGCGTCGCCCACGCCGCCCGAGAAATGCGCGAACCCCAGCCTTGGAATCGCGGCGGCCGGCTGAGTTGTATCCACGGGGGTGACCACCCGCGCTGTCATGATCGTGCAATCAACGGCGCCGGTCTTACGTAAAACGTAGTTCGCCGCGGGTTGGTCGAGCCAGGGCGACGGCTCGCGCGTGCCCAGGGCGCGGGCGCGGGCGTACAGACTGTCCAGGATCGCGGGAAAGCAGCGTTCCGCCGCGGCGATCCCTGGAATGCCGATAAGGCCCGCGCACATGCCGCGCGGATCGCGCCGCCGGGCAATATCGTCCTCGGCAAGCAGGTTGGCGCCATAGAAATCGTCCGGGGCGTGGAAGTCGTGCTCCAGCGGCAGGCTGACGTGATGCGCCTGAAGCAGTTCGGTCAGCATCGGAAGCACCGGACGGTTACAGATCACATCGGTGTCGAGATACACCAACGGGCGGTATGCATCAGCGCCGGGTACGTCGGCGATGCGATACTTTACCGCCATGATGTCGAGTACGTCGCGTGCTGGTGCGGTGACAACGCGGGTGCGCGCCTTCAATTCGTCCGGCACGAAGGCGTACATCTGATCCGCGCCCCTGTCGCTGAAGATCAGGACCTCACCATCGTAACGGCCAAATTCCCACAGCGAGCGCAAGGCCAGTTCCAGACAGTCGAACATCTCCTGGGGGCCATAAGCCAGCAGGTAAATCAATGGGCGGAAGCGGATCAGCTGATCAATCTTCCAGCCCTGATACCGCAATGTAAATCCAGCGCCGTCCCCCCAGGGCCGGGCGGTGAGCAGCGTGTTCAGCGGAATGCCAAGAGGACCCGCGCTGGCGCGAAACTCTGGCTGCAGCGTGATGTGAACGGGGACATCGCGGCTCGCGAGCAGGAAACGATCGTCCCGCAACGTATCCAGCCGGTCCATGCCGGCTTCATTGATCGCGATGAAGGTTTCCCACGGGCCGCGTATCTGACGGGATAACGTTACGCGGCCATCGGATTCGGCGCACAGGCAATAGCCATTCGCCTCCAGCCCAATCAGGCCTTCCCCCAACTCCCGCGCATAGAATGTCAGCGGGGCACCATCCGGATCGGCCCAGCCGATTTCCCCGTTGGGGGAAAGACCATCCAGGCGTTGCCATTCATCTTGCGCGCGGTGGGCGAGCCAGCACGTCTGGCCGTCCTGGATCAAAGCGGTTTCGTGCGCGGCACCTGGCCGGGTCCCGTGGCGGAGTTGATTGGTCCCCACATCGTGGTACAGAAACGTGCCGTGGCTGGTCAGGAGATAGGCCGGGGTCATTGTTCTGTTTCGTTATGAGTTGTCATTGAGGTGGCAGGCGCTGAAATGGCCGGGCGCCACTTCTCGTGTCACCGGGGCTTCTATCGAGCAGCGAGGCATCGCGCGCGGGCAGCGCGGATGAAAATGGCAGCCGGGAGGCGGCGCGAGCGGGCTCGGAATTTCCCCCTTGATCGCCGTGAACCGGCGTTTGCGGGCGTCGATCCTTGGCACTTCCGCGAGCAAGGCCTGCGTGTAGGGGTGGTTGGGCCGCGTGAAGATGTCTTCCGCCGAAGCGGCCTCGACGATGCGGCCCAGATACATGATCAACACGCGGTCGGACAGATGTTCCACCACGCCCAGATCGTGGCTGATGAACAAATAGGTCAGATTGAGCTCACGCCGGAGGTCCATGAACAGATTGAGAATCTGTGCCTGGATCGAAACATCCAGGGCCGCGACCGCTTCATCGCAGACAAGGAACTCGGGTTGCACCGCCAGGGCGCGGGCGATGCCGATGCGCTGGCGCTGTCCACCAGAGAACTGGTGAGGATAACGCCGCCGGAACGCGGGATCCAGTCCCGCCCGGCGCAACTGCGCGTCCAGATAGGAATCGAATTCGCCCTTCGGAATCAGGCCATGCACCATGGGCGCCTCGCCCACGATATCCTCGACCCGGAGCCGGGGATTGAGCGAGGCATAGGGATCCTGAAATATCATCTGCACTTTCAGCTTGGCGTCGCGCGCCCGGTCCGCCGGCAGTGTCGCGGTGTCCTCGCCCTTGAACAGAATCTGTCCTTCCGTTGGCGGCATGATGCCGGCGGCCATGCGGCCGAGGGTGGATTTGCCGCAACCAGACTCGCCCACCAGTCCCACGACTTCGCCGCGATGAACGCTCAGACTGACGTTGTCCACGGCACGGACGGTTTCGTTTTGCGCCACGCCACCCATGCGGCGTTTGATGCCACGGGTCAGGCGCGCGGCCGCGTCATAGGTTGGTCCGAAGCGCTTCGATACGCCACGCAGTTCAATGATGGGGGTGTTCACGCGGCGGTGTCCCGGCCGTTGTCCGCGTCCGGTTTGGCCGCGGCTGCTTTGTTGTCCCGGCGCCAGCCGCGGCACGTGAATAGCTCAACAAAGACCCATGCTACGAACTCGCCGCTAGCCGGAAGAATGATATCGATCATGCGGCCACCGCCTCGATCGGATGAAAGCAGCGTACGGCGCGGCCATTGTCTCCGGTCACCGGCGGCTCCTGTTCACATACCGTGGTGGCCCGCGCGCAGCGGGTCCGGAACGCGCAGCCGGGTGGCAACGATAGCAGGCTTGGTGTCATCCCGGGGATCTGACGCAGCCTTTCGCCACGCCGGTTGCGGCTCGGCACGCTGCCGATCAGCCCGCTGGTGTAAGGATGCGCGGGATGATCCAGCACCTGGGCGGCATCGCCTGACTCAACGATCCTTCCCGCGTACATCACGGCGATCTCGTCCGCGAGGCCCGCGATCACCGACAAATCATGCGTGATCCAGATCAGCGCGGTGCCATGTTCGATCGCCA
>Ga0302322_100004911_pt1 | contig 11685 bp, 14 predicted proteins | sample Fen_T0_2_FD_203757 | JGI IMG/M metagenome (GOLD analysis project Ga0302322, IMG submission 203757) | Peat permafrost microbial communities from Stordalen Mire near Abisko, Sweden - Fen_T0_2 | ecosystem: Environmental > Terrestrial > Soil > Wetlands > Permafrost | place: Sweden: Abisko... | reverse complement strand
ACAGTCACATTCACAGTGTCCGCGTCGACCTGATCGACCCGTACTGAGAGGCCAGCGGGATCGGCTTCCGGCGCCGGCCGCATACTGAGGATGTTGCGGGCACCGGGCTGTGGCTCCTGGATGTTAATGGGAGTGGCATCGGCAAACGCATACGTGCCAGGCCGCGGCATCACTCCCTCAAATCCGGGATCGACGGCTACCACCAGCGTAGAAAGTGAATTGATCGCCTCGAACAAATCATCCGGCGCGCCTGGAGCGACCTTGAGATCTGCGAAGGTCTCCCGCACGACGCCAGCACGAATCAGGTTTATCGTGGCGCGCACTACGTTGTTGGAGGCGTCCTTCACCGTGCGCACTTCCGCAGTGAGCGCGTTTCCCGCTGATCCCTTGGACCGAGTGCGCAGGCGAACGACTTCGTCCGACGAGGCGTTCAGCAGCTTGGCCTCGGCCGGAGTTCCGCCGGCCACTGCCGAGATGACCACTTCGCTGACGCCATTTGCGAGAGCGTGTGAGACCTCGGGCATGCTGGAGATGGTGCCCGGCCCCAGCAGTTGCGCAACCTCCGTCACCTTCGTGACGCTAACCAGCGAGTTGCCGTTCGGTGGCTGGTCCACAATGCCGACCGCCCCCAGGATGCCTGCGGGCGCCGGTAACGGGGGTAATACATCGAATTTGGCTTCAACCCGAACGCCGGGAACTACCAGACCTGACATGTCATCCTCTCGCGGAGCGTCTTCACTTCGGCGGCTCCGGAATCTTTCCGAACCGCTGCTCGTATTGAGCCAGCGATTCAGACAGAGTTGCTGCGAACACCTGCGCCATGGCAGGCGTCGCAACGATTGCAAACGGTCCTGCGGTGGCTACGCCGTCAATAACGAAGTCCTCAAAGTGCAGAACAAACTCGAACGCATTGAAGCCGACCTGAAGCCGACCGGCACGCCCGACGTGCTCGTCGTTTTGGAAAGCCACCGGAGTAACCTGCTCCAGCAAGTGCATGCAGGTTGCCATTCGCGTCCGACCTTACGAACACTGGCGCTGGGCTCTAGTTGAGAATTCGATTAGCGTGAAGTGCTACAGAAGGAGTGACACTCGAAGTGACACAATGCACTCGGCGAGCGCAGACAGGAGTCTCAATAGTTTGCTATCAGGCGGATTTTGCCGAACGCGAAAGGCCGTATTTCGCAATCTTGCGGTACAGCGTCATGCGCGAGAGATGCAGGTTTTGCGCGGTCCGACTAACGTTCCAATGCATCTCGTTAAGCGTCGCCACGATGCGCGTCGCTTCGTCCTCGGGTGCGTCGGCGGCTTCGCGGAGGCGCTCGCGAACGCTTTCGGGCAGCTCGGCCAAATGAACTCTCCCCGCAGGGAGGTCGATGAAAGCTGCCTCGACAATATTTTTCAGCTCGCGCACGTTGCCGGGCCAGCCGTAGGACTGCAGCCGTTTCATACTTGCCTCCGTGAAACCCGCCAGTTCACGCCCGAACTGGAGATTCATCTGGTGAACGTAATGCGAAACCAGTACAGGAATGTCGGAAGGGCGCTCACGCAGCGGTGGTAACGCAACCCGAGCTACATTGAGCCGGTAATAAAGATCGGACCGGAAGCGGGCTTCGGCTACCAGTCGCTCCACGTTCTGATTTGTGGCGGCGATGATTCGCACGTTGACTGTCGCGCCCCGGCTTGCTCCCAACCGCCAGACCTCTCGTGTCTCCAGCACTCGGAGAATCTTGGCCTGTGCGGCTGGCGTCATGTCGGCGATCTCGTCGAGAAACAGCGTTCCCTGGTGTGCGTGATGAAACTTTCCGTCCGACGACGACTGGGCGCCCGTGAAGGCGCCGCGTTCGTGACCAAATAGCTCGCTTTCCAGCAGCGTGTCGGGGACGGCTGCGCAGTTGACAGAGATGAACGGCTGCGCTTTGCGCTCGCCGTGCGCGTGGATGTAACGCGCCGCTACTTCCTTCCCTGTTCCGGTTTCACCGGTAATGAGAACAGTGCTCGAGGTGGCAGCAATTCGATCGAGTTGATCAACAATGCGATAGGTTGCGCGGTCCCCGGCGACAATAGACGGATCTTCGGCGCGGGCCGGGCGCTTCCTCGGCGGGTTCGGTGGGGAGCGTTGGACTTCCGCGGTTGCGATGTATTCGTCCGCTCCGGCACGTAGGGCAGCGGCGGCGACCTCTTCCGCGCCGACTCGGCCGACGGCGACACACCAGACTCCAGGAGCGCGGCGTTTAATGGCCCGCAGCAACTCTGTGCGCTCGATGGTCTCGGGCGTGATCGAAATCGCGGCTGCGCCTATGTCGGCGGAAGCTACCAAGTCCAGCAGTCCGGCTGAGCTTTCCACGCGATGGACAGAACCGCGATCAGCCAACAGGCTTTTCGGTACTGGCAAGCTGTCGGGATAGACCACCACCCCCCGGGCGGCTCTTCCAACCCTCACCCCGCTCTCCATGCTCGCCTCCCGTTCAGCGGAGCATAGCGCAAAACCAGCAGCCTTGAACGATCTTTTTGGGTTAAATTTTGGGTGATCGTATGGGTGGAGACAGTAGGCGACAGGTTCCTCCAAGTACGCGGACGCGACTTCGAGGAATCGTCAGCCGCGAACACGAACAGCGCTCTGCGCACGCTTCGGCACACACTGGAGAAAGGCGCACGAGTGGTGCCATATCACCGACCGTGAGCTTTCCAAGCAGTGGGCAAATGAGGCCGATTAGTGGTGATTTGGGATGTTCCGAGCACAAACCGAGCACATTGAATCGATCAGGCAGGCAGCATTGGGGGAACTTTGAATGGTTCGGTCGGCGCCAGGGAACAAAACCGAAGCCCGCCGAGGAAGTGCGCCCAGCAGTAGCGGAGTCTGCAACCTCGAATAGAGGCGGTTGCTTCGCGGGACAGCTTATCCGAAAAACTAACGGCCCGAAGAAAGTTCATCAGTTGAAACGCGCTGGCGGATCAAACAAAACAACAGATAGTGTTGGCGTCGGCTGCAGCTTGCTGCGAGCATGGCCTCAAGCTGCGCCTGAGGCGGAATGCGATCAACAAACGAAATAAATCTTGCTGTGAGCACAAAACCCAGCACACTGCGAAAATTTTGGCTTTCGGAAGAGGGCGTTAAGTAATTGATTGCAGAAGTATTAAGGTTTGGTAGCGCTACCGGGAATCGAACCCGGGTTTGACGATTGAGAATCTCAAGATTCAGAACGCACCGCCTCTTACGACTTTCTGCTAAGTAGCTGATTACAAATCAATTCGCTCGTGTCAATGACGCGCAGGTCTATCCCGTAACACAGCCCAAATCATGGCTATTTGCGGTGATTTGCGGGGGGAAAAGTCACATTTTAGTCACACCGGCAGAGACGAAGGGAAATCGCCTGGTTCGGCAAAGTCCCTGAGATCGGTGTTGCCGACTGTCGACCCTTTCGTTTCCTATTCGAACCTTTCCACCGTCGATTGGCGCGTCAGCGCGCTGGTTTTCGTGTTTACAATGTACACACATTCCCGTATAGTCGTTGTATACACAAAAGGAGGCAGCGATGCCTGGCACAGAAACGAAAGAGACGACCGCAAGAGGCGAGACGATCAACCTGCGTGCCAGCCAGAGGCAAAAGGTATTGATTGACCGAGCTGCGGAGGCGCTTGGTCGGAGCCGATCCGATTTCATGCTGGAAACGGCCTGCCGTGAAGCTGAAACGGTGCTACTGGATAGGCGGTACTTCGCGCTCTCGGAAGACGCGTTCAAGCGCTTTCGGGCGATGCTCGACAAACCTCCGACAAGCAATCCGAAACTGCGGCGGTTGCTGCAGACAAAGGCACCCTGGGAGCGATGAGCCGCAACCTTGACGAAATCAGTCAACCCGAGAAGCTGTCAGCAGAGCATGACTTGTCTGGCTTCGATTCCGGCGAGCCGGTCCTGGATGAGTGGCTGCGCCGCCGCGCTCTCCAGAATGACGTGAGCGGGGCGTCGCGGACGTACGTCGTGTGCGCTCGCAAGCGGGTCGTGGGTTACTACACCTTAGCGGTGGGCGCGGTCACCCACACCGAAGCACCGGGGCGGGTGAGGCGGAACATGCCAGACCCGGTACCTGTAATGGTGCTCGGCCGACTTGCCGTTGACAAGGCTTTTCAAGGACGGCATATCGGCGGGGGACTTCTGCGTGATGCCGTTTTGCGCACTGTGCAGGCGGCGGAGATCGGCGGCATTCGGGCGATCCTGGTTCACGCGATTTCCGAGTCCGCAAAACGCTTCTATGAGAGCAATGGATTTGTCGCCTCGCCAGTCGATCCGCTCACGGTCATGATTACGATAGCTGAGGCAGTGAAAAGTCTTGAAGATCATCGCAGATAATAGATCTCCTGTGATCGGGCGTGGACCAGGACCATTATGGTTGATTCAAGGTGACTGTCTGCAAGCCTTCCCCGAACGGCAGGCTCTTGTAGCCGTAGGTCGCAGGGCCGCAGTTGTCGGTGTCGAAGCGGCGAGTGCCCAGCCAGTCGGACGTGTGGAACTCCGTGGTGTACCAGTTGATGGTGGCCCACAGCTTGCCTCCGCCGAAGACGAGCGAAGCGGAGAGGCTTGACTCGGCTCCCGCGCTCGGTACCCTCCCGGCGGAAAAATGGGACCGCTGCTTCTCCCAAGACGCCTACGCCGAGGAACCCACCTCGACGACTGTGCCCGGTTGAATGGTTCGTAACGCCTGGGCGCAGGCGGAGAAGTGCGGCTCAAGATCCACCACACGATTCGAACGCGCACGAACGATCAGCAGCGCGATCCTGTGCCCGCTGAGGCTCTGCTGATAACGCAGATTCCGGTCGATCGTCACCACCACATCGAAACCGGCGTCGGCCAGGGCCAGCAGTTCGCCGTTCTCTTTCCCCGACCATCCCGCTTCCTGCACGGTCGTGCAGTCGAAACCGCTGGCCGCCAGCGCTACTTTCAACGCCTTGGGCGCGCACTCGTCGATCAGTACTTTCATCCCAGATGCGCCATCAGGCTGTCCCGCGCCTCTTCCAGCGCCGCAATCGCTGCCTCGCGCGTCACGCTCGGATACTGCTCCAGAAACTCGGCCAGACTCTCGCCGCCTTCCAGATAATCCGTCAACGCCTTGAACGGAACCCGCGTCCCACGAAACACCGGCTCGCCGCTGAGCACAGCCGGATTCTTCACGATCACGCTTGCCATGGAACTCCTCCCACCTGCCTATGGTAGCGCACCCGCGCTGCAACCCGGATTAACCCGCCCTCGATCTTCGCCCCTTCGATCCCCGCAAAAATCAACTTGCCTTGTTTTCTATAAGTTCGCCTGCGTTAACTTCAGGTTGCTCTACAGTATCCTGACGACGGGCTTTTTCCCTTAGCTGCCCTCGTTTCAACACGCTCGCGCACGTTAACCGAAAGTTACCGGGCAGCACCCATTCGGGAGTGACGTGTCAGACCACTCCCCGTGCGCAGCACGGCAAAAGAACCCAGCAGCAAAAACGGAGCCTCGGGAACCCGAAAACGTCGGCAGGATCACCCCCGGAGACGGCAAGGGCCGCGCCAACAACCGGCGCGGCCCAAGATCGGCAGCTAAAAGTAAAGACCGCCCAATCAAACGCCCCGTGTACTTCCAGGACTTCAGGATTTGATCCAGCACTGCCCGGTCGCTGTCATATCGACTAGCAAGGCGGTAGAGAGTCATTTCATAAACCGTCCTCTTGTCTGGGCTCAACGCGAACGTGGAAAACTGTACATAATGCGGCTTATCGTGCTGGGGCGACTTTCGCGCCTGACCAACGACGGAGCTGGTAGTTGTTAAGCAGACCCAGCCGGTCATATAGCCATCGCGAGGCCATCGTCAACGGGGCTGCAAAGCGCCTACGTCCCATGATCATGACCTTTGCAACCACACTGCATTGCCTTGTTCCGGATCATGTATCCGGTGGTCACGAGATACGGATGTCACGCAGCATCCCCGAACACGGAGATATCGATCCGATCTTTGTGGGTGGCGGACTCTGTTGCGGCGCTCCGACAGGCAATCTAGCAAGCGTTGCAGTTCGACGCGTCCGTGATTGGACAACGGGTTACTCAGAAGTTAGAGGCGATTGGGGGCGATAATTCCTTCGGCAATGAAGCATCGGCAATCCCGCGCTGCATCACGAGCTCACTCGCAAGCTCACATTCTGCACTACAAAAACCGAGCGTGTCACGGGCGGTTGACGTTTGTTGCACGTAGTCGCAATCACATTTCATGCACATCATATCAATACCCTTCATCTATGCCGCACACCCATTTGGTGCGTCGTCGGTGGCTTGCCAAGTATCTGGAGCATTCGTCGGAGGCGTGATTCTCGCTACCGAACGTGTTGGCACTTGTCTCCATCGCAGTTCCCTGTGGTCTTTCGGGTGCTTCAGCAGCAATATATTGAAAGTTGGCCGAAGAAGACGCCGCGCCTGCCGGCCCGCCGGACCTTCCGATCCGGGTCATTTCACGTTTACCTCTCAGCGAGTATTCGGTCCGAATCACGGCAGAATCACCAGCGGTCTCATCATGTCGTGCTCCTCATGTTCGAGAATATGACAGTGCCACACATACTCGTGGCCGCCCTGCAGGCCCGCTCGCGGGCTACCGGGAACAGTAAATGGCACGCCAGGAAGATCGAATTTCATAATGACCCGCGTCACTTCGCCCGGATTCATGCGAACCGTTTCCTTCCAACCTCGATAATTCGGATCCGGAGCCCTCCAGCTTGTAATTGGGGCAAAGCAAACCTTACAGGGATCGGCATTATCGAATTCGGCGCGTCCGACGACCTGTACATTCGCCAAATGGAAATGCATCGGGTGCGTGTCGCCGGTGGTGTTGTAAATGTCCCATACCACCGTCTGACCATTTCGGTGGATCTCGGTCGGAGGATCCATATAGTTCCGTGCGTAACTGTCAGCGTAGATTGGTTTGTCGGTTCCTATCCGCTGAATGAGGCGTCCAAATTCGTCGAAGTCTTCATTCAAGGTTTTGATCTCAAAGAGGACACCCGAGGCATTCGGGTCGAGGTCGGTTTCCCCAAACGGCAGGTGCGATTCTTTGTAGGCAGTCAGCAACCCGTCTTTCAGCGCGGCGTAGGTGGCGCTAAAGTCCAATGGATCTCGGGCGCCACTTAAAGGCACAAGACGAAATTGCAATAGCGTGCGTGTGTTCGGCCCGTAAGTGGCGGTCGTGGAAGGGGCACCACCTAAATCGGTCTGGTCCGGACATCCAGTGTAGTAGTCATTGCGGGCATCGCCGTTGGGAAATGGTGCTGGCGCATCGTTATAGAGGATCAGTTTGCTTCCCGCGGGAACAACCGAGAAATCAACGATGATATCGGCCCGCTCGGCAGGCGCGAGTAACAGATTGAATGGTCCATCACAGTTGACCGACCCGTCGCATTCGATGGGAATCTGTAATGGCGGTGCATTCAGCACGACTGGATCCGGCAACAGCCCACCTTCGTTTCCAATTTGGATAAATGCCGGGCCAGGCCTGCCAAAATCCGGTTCTCCCGGACTTTGCTGCGACTCATAGTAGAGCTGGAGGTGAAAGAAGCGAGCTTGGGAACCGTTAAGTATAAGGAATCGATAGCGCCGTGGTTGGACCTCCGCGTAAGGATAGGCCATACCATTGACAACGGCGGTGTCGGCAAAGAACTCTGGCACACAGGAAGGTGTGGGCGGCAGCCCGGCTCCGGTGGTGAAACCGTCGGAGGGGGCCCCTAAATCCCAACGCCCCGTTGGATCCTGGCCTGTTGCTTCGTACACGTAGGGATACCAAAGATCCCCGGGGCGGCCCCATTGGTCGTGTCCCAACTTGAAAGTCTTGTCTTGCAGAACAAGAGGTATCGTGTGCGCGAGTGAAGGAACCAAGGGAGCATTGCCACTTGTCAGGTTGGTCACGACTGCATCATGGAGCAAATAGGGAGCAGCCATGCCAGCGTATGCATTCAAGCGCGTGATGCCGACGGAATGGTCGTGGTACCAAGCCAGCCTTGCGCTCTGGTTGTTCGGGTAGTAATAGTCGGCGGCGCCTTGTGAGCCAGGAACACCATTCAGAAAGCAGGGGCCCGAAGAGCCATCGCTTGCGCCGACGGTGCCAGTGGGCGAAAACCAGGCAAATGGCCCGCCGTCAGAGGTCCACGGGACGAGTCCGCCGTGCAAGTGAACACAGCAACGGTTTTCAGGAACGCCGGGTTCAGAGCCCATAAGACTCTTATCCACTGGAAGAATGTGCCGCGGAGGGAGGTCGTTTTGCATACGAATGACAACTGGCTTCCCTCGCTGGGCGACGATAGCTGGACCCAGATAGGCTGGGTTGCCAGTGGTCGTGTCCACATAGCCCCAGAGGCGCGTTGGATTCGGCAAGTCAGGATGCATCTGCTGCTCAAACTCGCGGGCGACCAGCTGATAGAAGTCGACGCCGGGGTAGGCGTCATTCGTCATGGCATTCGCAATAGGGATGCCGCCGGGCCCAAGTCCCGGTAGTGGCGCGACGAACTTACGCAGCGAAGGGCTTTGCGACATTGCCCAAAGTTTCCCGTCGCTTCCCCGGAATAACGCCAGGCCTATGCCCGCGACAAGTGTGCTTCTGATGAATTCTCTACGTGTCGGCATCTAACCTCTCCTACGGCGCGAGATTCGCCTGTCGGCCTTATGCGCCACCGCGGGTTTTGCAGCGCATCCACTTGCAGGTTCAGCGACGCTCAAGTTCGCTACTCGAGACGCATTCCCGCCGCCGCCCGTGCAAGCCAATTTGAAAGACAGGCCATCGGTGCCTTTCAGGATGACGTTTATTGACCCATTTATTTGTTGTGGACCGCTCCACGATCCGCTGGCCACGCACGACGCAGCGTCGGTCGTGCTCCAAGTGAGCGTCGCCTGTTGGCCGGGCTGAACCGAGCTGGGATTGATGGCAAGGGTCACTTGCGGCGCCAGAAGTGGCAAGGGGAAGGGTTGATTGCTTGTACTACAGCCGGCGAGAAGAAAGGTCGCAAGAGCCGCGATGCAAAACCGAACACACATGGCCAATCTCCTGAATATCGCTACCTGACCACGGGGGAACGTGAACCGTTTGGGGGACGATAACAAATCAACTTGGTATCGTGCACTTGGAAGGCCAAATGACCCAAAAGCTCAGGAAATCCTTAGCCATCACAGAAGGCCTCGCCAAATCAATTACTTACAAGATCTCCAAGAAAGAAGGCGGATCTTCTCTACTAGCCGGTTCATGGAGGATACTGACCGAATTCTAGGAATGCCAAAGAAGAGACAAACTGTCAAAGCCTCTATTACGACTGTGTCATGAAGTCGGTTCTCCCATTGCGATTTGAATAGCATGCGTGACTGCGAGGCGGGAAGTTGAGGGCGATAAGAGCCCACCCGGAGATCCAGCCAGTCAGGCGGAGCGTTTGGCCACCTATCTGGATCGGCTATCGCAGGTCGCCGGACACTGCGATCGCATCGTTCCCATGTAGAACTACACCAAGGGCCTTTTCTTGCCGATCGAGCGCAAGAGCGTCGAGCCGATGGCTGCGATCTGGCTCCGGTAAGGTGCGGTAGAAGCATCAGTCGCTGCACCACATCGTGGCCGAGGCGGCTCGGAGCGATCGTGTATGGCTGCGTGAGGTTCGCTGCCAAGTGCTGTCCGCCATGACGCGTAAACATGGACCAGGAGCCTGGATCGTCGATGACACCGGCTTTCCCAAGAACGGCACAGCCATTCGGTGGGCGTGACGCGGCAGTACCGCGGCAACCGGGCGAAGCAGCAGAACTGCCGGGTTGCTGTCAGAACTGTCGCTGGCCACCGGGCATGTCAGTCTCCCTGTCGCCTACCAGCTGTACCTGCCTGAGATCTGGGCGCACGATCCAGCACGAGGAAATCATGCCGGCGTACCGCAAGAAATCCGCCTTCAGACCACGCCCGAGATGGCGATCGAGCAGATTCGTTGGCTAGTAGAAGGGTGTCTGCCGTACGCCCCGCTTCTGGCCGACGCCGCCTATGGCAACGACAACGGATTCCGCGACGGCCTGCAACAACTCCATCTGGAATATGCCGTGGGCGCGCAGTCCTCGACCTTGGTGTGGCCACCGGGCTTGGCTCCGCTCTACGCCAAGGGTGGCGGCGGGATGGGACGTCCACCGAGTTTACTTCGCCGAGAGGCGCATGCGCCCCTTTCAGTCAAGGAGCTAGCCTTGTGTCTAAGCCTGAGCGACCTTCGCCGGGTGAGTTGGTGTGAAGGAACGCGCGGCACGATGCATTCCCGCTTGGCGGCCTTGCGGGTGCGCGTGGCGCATCGGGACTATGTGCGCATCCAACCGCGCCCTGAACAATGGTTATTGATTGAATGGCCCAAGACCGAGAAGGAGCCGACGAAATACTGGCTCTCCACCATGTCGGCGACGATCAGCATGCGGAAACTGGTGGCCACAGCGAAGCTGCGTGGGCGCATCGAGCGCGATTACGAGGAACTTAAGCAGGAGCTTGGACTGGGGCACTTCGAAAGGCGGAACTGGCGCGGCTTTCACCATCATGCCAGCTTCTGCATTGCTGCCTGCAGCTTCTTGGCGATGGAACGGTGCCTTCCCCCCGCGCCCGACTTCCCACCGCTGCGTGCCGCAAGCCTCCAACTTCGCCTACCCCGCCTGCCACACGATGCGAAACCTCGTGGCGCTGCCAATTAGAACGGAACGGCACAATCCGCATTCCATCGCCGCTCTACGCCGCCAAATCGCAACCCCTTTGGCTCGTCCTCTGCCCAGGTGTCCCTGCTGCCTGCGCCAGTTCTTATGGATGCAAAGCCCTGCTTATTATGGTGGACGGAATAGATTACCATGACTGTGTCTTGCGAAGACGTAAGTAACTTCCTCCTAGCAGCCCGTGGTGCAAGTCTGGATTCGTAGGCAAAAACGTCTGCGGTATCCACAGAGATTGTTCGTAGAATCGCGTTATGGCGATGGGCAGGCGTAAGCAGCGGGAGAAGCAGGAAGGGATTTGGATCGCGCACACCGAGTTGGCAACCGCGCCGGGGCATCCCTTTTACCAGAAGCTGAATGAGTTGCTGGAAGCCGAGGGCTTTGACGAGTTTGTCGAGCAGCGGTGCGCGAAGTTCTATGCGGCCAAGTACGGGAGGCCCTCGCTGACGCCGGGAATTTACTTTCGTTCGCTGCTGATCGGATATTTCGAAGGCATCGGGGCGGAGCGCGGGATTGCCTGGCGGCTGGCGGACTCGCTGGCGTTGCGGCGTTTTGTAGGCATTGGATTGGACGAGAACACGCCGGACCACTCCACCATATCGCGCACCCGGCGGTTGATCGATGTGGACACCCATCGTGAAGTATTCAGCTGGGTGCTGGGCGTACTGGCTGATCGCGGGCGGCTGAAGGGCCAGCGGATCGCCATCGATGCGACGACGCTGGAGGCGAATGCGGCCATGCGCTCGATCGTGCGGCGGGACACGGGCGAGAGTTACGAAGAGTTTCTGCGCGGGTTGGCGAAGGCATCCGGCATTGCGACGCCAAGCCGTGAAGATCTGGCACGGCTGGATCGCAAGCGCAAGAAACGCACGTCGAACAAGGACTGGAAAAGTCCGGCGGACGAGGATGCGCGGGTAGCGAAGATGAAAGACGGGCGCACTCACTTGGCGCACAAGACCGAGCACGCGGTCGATCTGGACA
>Ga0302322_100004910_pt1 | contig 11690 bp, 13 predicted proteins | sample Fen_T0_2_FD_203757 | JGI IMG/M metagenome (GOLD analysis project Ga0302322, IMG submission 203757) | Peat permafrost microbial communities from Stordalen Mire near Abisko, Sweden - Fen_T0_2 | ecosystem: Environmental > Terrestrial > Soil > Wetlands > Permafrost | place: Sweden: Abisko... | reverse complement strand
TGAACACCCCGGGGTTCAAGCGCAGCCAGATTTCCTTTCAGGATCTTCTCTACCAAAAACCACGCACCACCGGCTCACAGGACAGCGGCGGCAACATTCTGCCGACCGGCATAGAGGTGGGCAATGGGTCTCGTGTCGCCGCCACCAACAAGATATTCACCCAGGGCGACCTCACCCAGACCGGGGAGAAACTCGACATCGCCATCCAGGGCGACGGCTTTTTTGAAATCCAGAAAGCCGACGGCACTCTGGCCTATACCCGGGACGGTTCTTTCAAGATTTCCCCCACCGGCCAGGTCACCAACAGCGACGGCTTGCCGGTCTTGAGCGGGTTCCAAGCGGTGCCCACGGGCACGACCGCGATCAGCCTCTCAGCCGACGGCCAGGTGACCTACACAACCGCCAGCGGCACCCAAACGTTTCGCCTGTCGCTCACCCGGTTCGCCAATCCCTCCGGCCTCCAAAGTCTCGGTGGAAATATTTATGCCGAAACAACTGCCAGCGGCACACCTGAGACCGGCAGTCCCGGCGAACAAGGTTACGGCACTACGATGCAGGGCTACCTCGAAGGCTCAAACGTCAACATTGTGCAGGAAATGGTGAACCTCATCACCGCCCAACGCGCCTACGAGATCAATAGCAAGTCCATCCAGACCTCCGATGAAATGCTCCAGAACGTCAACCAGATGAAACGCTGATGAGCCCTCGTGCCATAATTTCCCTTCTGTTTGCCACTGCCCTCTGTGTGCTGGTTCAGGTTGCATATGCCGAGTCAACAGCCGGCGTCTCCGCTCCCGAAGGCTTCACGCAGGCAGAGCTCCTGGCCGGCCTCACCCGCCAGCTCTCCGAGCGCTTTCAGACGAAAGGCGAGCTGCAACTCGAGCTGACCCGCCCTTGGACGCCCCTTGCCGCTGCCACAGGTTCGGTTGAAACGGTTATACTCGACTGTCCTGCACGCCTGACCCCCACGCTCTTGCTCCAGGTGCAGCTGCAAACCGACAGCCGCTCACTCGGCACTTTTTCGCTCATGCTGAAAGCACAGCTTTTCCGGGAAGTCTGGGCCGCCCGCGCGCCCATCGAGCGCGGCACCACCTTCGACCCCAACCAGCTCGATACCCGCCGCGTCGATGTGCTGCAACAGCGCGACACGGTTCCATCCGATGGTGCCGAAACCGATTTTACCTACACCACCTCCGTGCCGGCGGGACGTTTGCTCGCCTGGCGCGATCTCACCCGACGCTCGCTTATCCGTAAAGGCCAGATCGTCGAAGTCGCCGCGATCGACGGAACGCTGACGATCACCACCAAAGCCCTGGCCATGGAAAATGGTGCCGCGGGCGACACCGTAAAGCTTCGCAACCTCGAATCAAAAAGAGACTTCTCCGCGCTCGTCGTCGCCGAGGCCCGCGCCCAAGTCCGCTTCTGATCCCATGAAGAATTTCACCGCAACCCTCTTCATCCTCAGCATCGGCGCATCGCCGTCCCTGTTCGCGGATTCGCTTTGGACTTCTCCCGCCAACTCCGAGCACTCGATGTACTCGGATCGCAAGGCTTCGCGCGTCGGGGACATCCTCACCGTCGTAATTTCCGAGTCGGTTGCCCAACAACTTTCCCAAAGCACCAAATCCAGCAAGTCCTCCAGCATCGACGCCGGAATCAGCCAGTTCATTTACCCGCCCGCGATCAGCGGACTCGCCACGCATGGCGGTGCATTACCCTCAACCAAGATCGCCGGGAAAAACGACTTTGCCGGTGCTGGTGATATAAGTAATTCCCAGAGCCTTTCCGGTCGTGCGGCCGTGCTCGTGACCGACGTTTTACCCAATGGCAATCTGGTCATTGAAGGTGTGCGTGTAATCACTTTCTCCGGGGAGACCCAGTATGTCGTGCTCCACGGCTTGGTCCGCGTCGATGACGTCACGAGCGCCAACACCGTGGAATCCACGAATGTCGCCGACGTGCGGCTGGAGTTCATCAGCGAAGGCGCTCTCACCGACGCCCAAAAGCGCGGCTGGATCACCAAAATTTACGACAAGCTTCGCCCGTATTGATATTTACAATACCCATGCGACCCATCTCCCTATTTTTCTCCGTTGTGCTTGCTGCGGTTTTGTTGTGCGCACCGGCCTTTGCCGCGCGCATCAAGGACCTGACCCTGGTCGAAGGCGGCCGCGACAATCAATTGGTTGGTTATGGCCTGGTGGTTGGTCTCGCCGGCGATGGTGACAGCAACGCGATCACCACGCTGCGCACCATTGCCAACACGCTCCAGCGCTATGGAATCACGGTGGACGCCTCCCAAATCAAATCGAAGAACGCCGCCGCCGTCATGATTACGGCCGACATCGCAGCTTTTTTGAAAAACGGAAGCCGCATCGACGTCACGGTTGCCTCCATGGGCGACGCGAAATCGCTGCAAGGCGGCATGCTTTTGCAGACGCCGCTCGTGGGTGCCGATGGACGCGTTTACGCCGTTGCACAGGGCGCGGTTGCAGTCGGCGGATTTCTCGGCGGAGCTGGCGGTGCCGGCGGCGCGACCGTTCAGAAGAACCATCCCACGGTCGGCATGATTCCCAATGGCGCGATCGTGGAGCGCGAGATCCCCTCATCGTTCGTCCATGATGGCGTATTCACCCTTCAGTTACATAATCCGGATTTTGCCTCTTCCTCCCGGTTGACCAAGGCCGTCAATACCCTCTTTCCCGACGCCGCCGCCGCACGCGATGCCGCCACCGTTTCGGTGAAACTTCCCCCCGCCTACATCGGCCGCGAGGTCGCCTTTCTCGCCGACCTGGGCTCGATCGAGGTCGCGCCCGATTCGCTGGCCCGCGTCGTGATCAACGAGCGCACCGGCACCATTGTCGCCACCTCAACCGTGCGCATTTCGCAGGTCGCGATCAGCCACGGCGCGCTGACCATAACCATTTCCTCGAACCTTTCCGTCTCGCAGCCGAATGCACTCAGCACCGGAGGCCAGACCGTGACCGTGCCCAGCACGCAGACCGCAGTGAACGAAGTAAAAGGCGGCTTTGTCGTCTTCAACGAGGCGCCGACCATCGACCGCCTCGCCGCCGCGCTCAACGCGCTGGGGGTTTCCACCCGCGAAATGATGTCGATCTTCCAAACCCTCAAACGCTCAGGCGCGCTGCAAGCCGAGCTCGTGATCAACTAACATGAGCGTCTCTGCCATCAGTAGCACCACCTCGAGCGCCGCCGGCATCGCGTCGATGCAGGCGATGCGTGAAGATCTGGCGTCGTCTGGGGTAAACTCCTCAAAATCGACAAATTCCGGCCGCGATCCGGCCGCGATCAAGAAAGCCGCTTCGCAATTCGAGGCGATCATCCTGCGCCAGCTGCTCGCGCCAAGCATTGAACCCATGATGTCCGGGGGTTTAGGTGGCGCCCAAGGTTCGGGTGGTGGCGGCATGTATGGCTACATGTTGACCGATACGCTGGCCAATAGTCTCTCGCAGGGCGGTGGCCTCGGACTGGCCCGCATGCTCGAAAAACAACTCACTCCGCATAGTGCTCTGGCCGATAATATTGGTAAAGGCCAGACCGTCGCGCCCACGAAAAATTTAACCCCTTAAACTGCCGTGAACATCTCCTGGGAATTTATCACCGAATGCCTGCGCAACGAGCTGCAGGAATATGGCGCCTTGCTCGCCCTCTTCGAAGAGCAGCAGGCCAACCTTCTCCGCCGCGACGCCGATCTAGTGGCCGCGCTTGCGTTATCCATTGAGGAACAGGCCCGGGCCACCCACTCCAGCCGCGAACGCCGGGAACAATGCGTGCATGCGTTCGCCGTAAAATGCGGCTGCGCGCCCGACGCCAGCCTGCGCCAGATGCTGCCCCATTTCCCCGCCGAAGTGCAGCCTCTGTTGAACGCGCTGATCGACGAAATCAACCACTTGATCCATCGCATCCGCCGGGACGCGCGTCAGAACCAAATGCTGCTCTCCCGCACCATCGAGGCTCATGACGAGGCGCTCCGTACTTTAATGCCGGATACGTTTAAGACCCGCACCTATTCGGAACGTGGTTCGGTCAGCGCCGTTTCCGTCATCTCTGGCTGGCAGGCCGCCGGCTAAACCAACTGCCATCTTCAGTCCAATTTTCTTATGAGCGGTCTATTCGGCGAGCTAAACAACAGTGTCAAGGCACTCACGGCTGCCTCGCGCTCGGTTGAGCTGGTCGGCCGCAACCTGGCCAACGTCAACAACGCGAACTACGCACGGCAACGCGTCGTCTACGGTGACCGTGGCTCCGTGCAAACCGACATCGGTGTTCAGTCCCTCGGCGTCGAAGCTATCGGCATCCAGCAACTGCGCGACACACTGCTCGACGCACAGGTTGTGCGCGAGTCGTCGATGCAGTCCTCCTTTGAGGCCGAGCAATCCGCTTACCAAAATGCTCAGGCCAACCTCGGCCAATCGGTCGACCGCTCGGGCGCAACAAGCACGACGGGCTCGGCGGGTAGCACGAACGGCATTGCGCAGGGGCTCAGCGATTTTTTCAACGAGTTTCAAAGTTTCGCGGCGAGTCCCACCGACGTGGGCGAACGCCAGGCGCTCGTGCAGAAAGCCGGCATCCTTACCAACGCCATGAATGAGGCAGATCAGCGCCTCACCCAATTGCAGAGCGATCTGACCACGCAGGCCAATAGCGACGTCACCGACGTCAACAGTACACTTAAGAGCATTGCCGAACTCAACGGCCAGATCGGCCGGGCGGAAATCAACCAACCCGGCGCTGCGGTGGATTTGCGCGATCAACGCCAGGCCCTGGTCGAGCACCTCGCGACGAAGATGTCGATCGAGACCAAGGCGGATCCGAGTTTCGCCGGTGAGATCCAAGTTTATGGCCGTGATGCGAGCAACAATCCTGTGCAGTTGATCAACCTCGCCTCCACCACCGGCCCGGCCACTCTCACTGGTTCGGTGGTATCCGCTGGTTCGCCGGCGACCGCTTTGGTGCTGAAAGGTGGTTCGATTAACGGCACCCTCGTTGCTCGCGATGGCGAGATCGCCACGTTGCGGGCCAATCTCGACAATCTGGCCAAGCAACTCGTCACCAGCGTCAATGCCACCTACAACCCGACGGGCACGACAGGGAATTTTTTCAATGCCGCCGGCCTGACTGCAGGGACCATCGCCCTCGACAGCACCCTCAATGCTACAAATCTAAAAGCGTCCGACGGTGGAGCTGCCGGCGACAACACCATCGCCCAGGCCGTGGCCAATCTCGCCAGCAAATCCTTCGCGACGCCCGCCGATTCGATCGACGGTACGTTCAGCCAGTATTACTCCAAGACCGTGACCGATCTCGGCCAGTCACTCACCACGGCTAATGCCCATGTGAAGAGCCAGACTTCGATCGCCACACTGGTGAAGTCGCAACGCGACTCCGTCAGCGGAGTGTCCCTCGACGAAGAAATGGCCGACATGATCAAATACCAACGCGCCTTTCAGGCCTCGTCGCGCGTTGTGTCAATTATCGATGAACTCCTTGATACCGTCGTCAACCGGCTCGGGGTCTGACGACTAACCACCCCTCTCTTTAACTTCAGCCCTGTACTCCCATGCGCATCGCCAGCAATACCGTCTCGGATTCAGTGCTTAAGCAGATCCAGACCCTCAGCACGCAACAGGCTAAACTTCAAAACCAAGTCGCCACCGGCCAGAAGATCTTTCAGCCCGAAGACGACCCCTCGGCCGTTGGTCGTATCCTGATTTTGGATGCGGAAAGCCGCCAGGTTGAGCAGTTCAAGGTTAATGCCAACCGCGCACTCGAAGTCTCGCAGGCGACTTACGCCGGTCTGCAGGACATCAAAAAACTCTCCGACCGCGCCGGCGAGATCGGCACCCTCGGTGCGGGCGCCTCCAGCCCTGATGCGTACAAGGCCTACGCCAAAGAGGTCAACCAGCTCATCGAGCAGGCGGTGCAAAGCGGAAACACCAAACTGCGCAACGACTATCTCTTTGCCGGCACCGCTCTCAGCACCAAGCCCATCGACGACAGCAATCGCGATGCGGCGGGTAATCTCATCTCGGCCACGTACGCTGGCAACGCCGCCCAGAGCAACGTGCAAATTTCGGAACTCTCAAAACTTGCCCCCGGCAGTTCGAGCACCACCAACGCAGGCCTCACTTCCTTCGTCAATAACCTCATCGCTCTGCGCGATGCGCTCAACGCCGGCACGAGCACCGCCGTCGCCGCCGTACTGCCCAATTTGGACAGCTCAGAAAATCTACTCGTCAATTCACTGAGCGAACAGGGTGCCGTGCAGCTGCGGATTGAGGTGACCCAAGGCCAGCAGTCGACCCGCGCCACCAACCTCGAAAAACTCGTCTCCAACGAAGCCGACGCTGACATGGCGACCAGCGCCGTGAAACTCAGCCAGACGTCCACCGCTTACCAGGCTGCTCTTTCCTCTGCCACCAAAATTCTACAAATGTCCCTGTTGGATTATTTGAAATAACCCCTGCTTCGTGAAACGCTAAACGCGCTCCGCCCTCCCATCTCCTCATGAAAGTCAGTCCAGAAACAATCCAGACCGACAACGACGCCACGCAGAGCCTTCGTCTCCCCGCTGGCCTCGTTGGTTTCCCCGATTACACGAGCTTCGAATTGCTCTATGAACCAGAGCAACTGCCCTTTATCTGGCTCCGGCTCCAAGGCCCTGATTTGCTCCATTTCGTCGTGATTGAGCCGAGCGGCATCATACCGGACTACGAACTCGAACTCTTCGACGAAGATGCTACCTTCCTCGGTATCACCACCCCCGCCGATGCGATGGTCCTCAACATTGTCACCGTAAAGCCCGCCAAGCAGGCCACGGCCACCGTCAATCTCGCCGGCCCGATCATCGTGAATCGCCGCACGGGCATCGCCAAGCAGTGCGTGCTCGCCAACTACGCGCGTTACAGCGCTCATCATCCTCTGATCGACAACGCGGCCGCAGCCGGACATCAAAATTAACCGCCATGCTTGTCCTCACGCGCAAAATAAACGAATCGATCATCATCGGCGGCAACATCGAGATTAAGATCACCCGTATCGACGGCGATATGGTGAAAATCGGCATCGATGCTCCTCGCGAGATCCCAATTTTCCGCAAGGAAGTGCTGACCGAGATCGCGGCAACGAACCAGGCTGCAGCACTAAAACCAGGCGCAGCGCTGCCCAAGCTCGCCCGCCCGGCTCCGCCCGTCCCCGCTGCCATCCAGCCCAAGCCTCCGGTCTGAGTTCCACGCCCCATGAGTACCGTCAATGTACAAACTTTAGCCGCCGCCCAAGGCCTCGGTCGCATCAACGACCTGCTGGGCCGCTCGCTCAACCGCCTTAGTTCCGGTCTGCGCATCACCGATCCTGCCAGTGACCCGGCGGGCGTCGGCTCCATCAGCCAACTTGATGCCCAAAACAAGCGCGCCCAAGCCGCTTCGGTTAATGTCCAGAATGCATCCTCGTATGTGCAATCCTCGGTCGGTTTCCTCGCGAGCATGAACGGGCTGCTCACGCGCATGTCGGAGCTCACCCAAAATGCCACCGATGCTACAAAAAGCACGGGCGACGTAGCGCTCTACCAGACGGAGTTTAAACAACTCCAGGATCAGCTTCGCCAGACCATCGGTGGCACCACGGCCGAAATCGGTGGCACGGCTGATATCACTAAACCACTTGGTACGTTCAACGGAATCATTCTTTACGGTGCAAATCCTGCCGGCATTACCATCGCCTCCGGTTCCCACGCTGGCGACTCCATCACGATACCGGAGACGAACCTGCGTACGGGTGCCATGCTCGAACTTTTCAAGCAGGATTCGGCAGGCAACTACGCCCTCTCCGCCACCGATCCCAACGGCATCAAGAAGATCACGGATGCGATTGGAGACATGGCGGACAAACGCTCGGTCCTCGGTGGCGTCGACAGCCGTCTCGAACTCGCGGCCGGCTCACTCACCGTCGAAAGCCAGAACATCTCTTCGGCGGTCTCGCGTATCCAAGATGTGGATGTGGCTCAAGAATCCACCCAGCTTACCAAATACAACCTGCTGCTGCAGAGCGGCACCGCCATGCTTTCGCAAGCGAATCAGTCGCCGCAGGCCGTGCTTCAGCTCCTAAAAGGCTGATCCGCATCGCTCCACTCCCGGCTCGATGCGGGAATGGATTTTCCCTCGGTCGCCTCGGGTATCGTTCCCGGCGACTACATCCTAAAAGCAGAGTGCTGGCGGCGCGAGGTCGGCCAACGGCCTGACTCAGGGCGTTGCGTTAGTGACGGGATCGGGCTTTTGCGCAACCGACGTGGACACGTATTTTTTCTTAAACTCATCGATGGCAATTTTGCGCGCGTCACGCGGATCGGATGCCGTGCCACTGGCCTGCAGTTCACTCATGCGTTTGGCCACCCAGCGCGTCTTAAAACTTTCCTCCACCTCCCCGGCGACAGGTTTGGGCTTGGTAAAGTTAATGCAGCCGGAGAAACAAAGAGCGGCCAGCAGGACAGAGAGAACAGAGATACGCATGGATGATTTTTGACCTAAATCTTACGGAAGTGTTGCTGTCAAAGCGTCGAGTTAAGTTTAGCCATTTACAACGGAGAAAAATGACCGCCGCCACGAACCTTTTTATTTCATTTTACGCCTCAACCTCCATGATCTTCTCCCATGAGTGACGAGCCTGCTCAACCCTCGCTGCGTCTGAGGCCCCGCCAGACCCCTCCGCCAGCTGCCCCCGAACCGGTCGCGGTGCCGGCCGAAAGTTTGCCCGAACCTGCCGCGGAATCCGACCCATCACCCACCGATCCGTTTAGGCTCCGCCTCAAACCCAAGGCACCGCCTCCCGAGGGTGCAACCGACGTGTCCTTTGCAACGCCGACGCCTTTTTCAGCTCCGCCGATCCAGCCCGAGGCAATTAGCCCGGTTCCAATTAGTACTCCCTCGGAACCGCCCCCCGAATTAGCGCCAGTGGCCCCAACACCACTTCCGGCACCAAAAGCCCCGCCTTTTTCACCCCCTAAACCGCAATATGTGCCCACGCCACGCGGTCTTACCGATCCCGCGAGTGCTCCACCGAAAGCTCCGGCCTCCGCCATCAAGGCCGACAAGTGGCTTGCTGGTATCTTCCTGTTCGTGCTGGTCTTGGTCGCGGCTTTCTATGGAATTCGCCTGCTCATAAAGGCAAATCCGAAGGCGCAGGCGCACGCGGCGACGCCGGCTTCCACCGCGCCCGTTGCGTCACAACCCGCACCCCCGCTCGTCACCCCGAAGCTGGTTGAAAAGCCCGTCTCCGCCGCCGGCAAAGCAATCGCCAAAGCTCGCGACGTCGTTGCTGCACAGGACAAATTTGAGAAGGAACAAGGCGTTACGAGTGTGTTGGAAGAACCGACGGTGCCCACCGCGCCAAAAACGTCAGCAACGTCCAACTCCGCTGCCGCTCCCGCACGTGTAGAGGCGCCGATCTCAACACCCGCTGTCACCCAACCAGAACCTCCGCCCCCAGCGAGTGAAGCCTTCAGGAATTTTATCATCAGCCTGCGGGTGAGCGGTGTTTTCCAAGGAGAAAATGCCCGGGCTCTGCTTAATGGAAAAATGTACCACCTCGGCGACACGCTCGATCCTGTCCGCAAAATCGAGTTCTACAAAATCGACGCCGATGCCAAACAACTCATCTTCCGCGACGACACCGGCGCCATCGTATCGCGGCACTACTGAGGACGGGCCTTTTCTGGACCCTGAGCCTTGGCAAGGCACACCAAAGGACCGCGGAAACGCGGAAGAGCGGAAACACAAAGAAGAAGGAAGGGGCGAACTGCGGTTCGTTCCGCGACTTCCGCGATATAGACCACTTCCCATTGAATCGATTGCCTGCCAGATCGATTTGGTCTGCGATCAGCAGACCCTAAATCGGTTTCCGCAGGCGATCAGCCGGAGGGCACATCCAAGAATTCCTCGTTGAGGAATTCCCTCAGTGGTTATCACACCGGATCGAATGGCTGCAACTTTTGTGAAGCCGCTCCATCACCAGCGGTCCACCGGCCCCTTCGGCACAGCGATAGCATTGGGTTCGGCATCGCCGCTCACGCGCATGAACGACGCCACCAGCGGCGCTGGTTGAAAACGCGGCAGCAGCTCGCCCTGCTCGTCGCAAAACTGTTTCCGCCACTCGAGGTATGCCGCGAGCGCGACGTCAAACCCAGCTCGCGTCGTGATCTTCACGATGAGTTTCTTGAACTCAATGGCAGGTCCAAAACGTTTAGCATACCACGGTGCAATTTTGCGAAACATCAGGCAGCCGTGTTCTTCGCCAAATGTCTCCACCGCCAGGTCAAAATGCCGCCGCATCACGCGTAACCGTTCGGCGAATACGGGTTCCGGCGGCAGCACACCCGTGTGTAACAACTGTTCGGTGCGTTTGAAAATCCACGGATCGTAGAATGCGCCGCGGCCGATGCTCACGCCCGCGCAACCCGTTTCCTCCATCATCTTTTTGGCCGCCTCCGGCGTCGTCACATCGCCATTTCCTATCACGGGAATCGTCTTCACCGCCTGCACCACGGCGCGAATTCCGGCGAGATTTACCGTACCGCTAAACCCCTGGGCCCGCGTGCGACCATGCACAAAAACAGCCGCCACACCGACCTCCTCCAAAACGCGGGCCAAGTCGGGCGCGGTCAAATTGTCGTCATCCCAGCCCAGACGCATTTTGGCCGTCACAGGGATTTTTACGGCCTCGATCATGCCTCGGACTAGCGCCGCAGTCTTCTTTAGCTCGGTCATCATCGCCGAACCACCGCCTATGCTTACCACTTTTTTCACCGGACACCCCATGTTGATGTCGACCGAGGTCGCTCCCGTCTCTTCGCAGATTTTTGCCGCATCGCGCATTTCCTCCGGCACCGAGCCGAAAAGCTGGATCGCCATCGGCCGGTCCGCCGCGCAGGAGCTCACGAGTTGCAGCGCCTTCGGGTTGCGCTCGATCAACGAGCGCGCATTGACGAGATCCGTCGTGGCCCAGCCCAGTCCACCGAGCTCGCGCAGCGTCAATCGCATCGGCAGATTGGTGTATCCGGCGAGCGGTGACAAAAACAGCGGCGAGCTCAATTCACAGGTTCCGATGCGCATGCCAGGCCACCGTGATGGCTCCACGAGTACCTGGCAAGAGCCCGGGAAGACTTCACTTTGCTGTAAGTTCCTCTTCACGCTGCCCGTACGCTAATGTTAGGATGGCTATTCGGGCAAAACTACTCGTCTCAACATGCCGTCTATTCTAACGTGAGTGTTTATGCCCCCCGCCACGGCTTTTCTCCCCGAGGATTTCCTTCTCAAATCCGAATGGGCTCGCACGCTCTACTTTGACTACGCGGTCAAACAGCCGATCTTCGATTACCACTGCCATCTGCCGCCCGACCAGATCGCCAACAATCGTCAGTTTGAAAATCTGTATCAGGTCTGGCTGGCGGGCGATCATTACAAATGGCGCGCCATGCGGGCCAACGGCGTGCCCGAGGATTTCATCACCGGCAACAAAACCAGCGATTATGACAAGTTCCTCGCCTGGACCAAAACCGTTCCCTACACTCTGCGCAACCCGCTCTACCACTGGTCACACCTTGAGCTGCGCCGTTATTTCGGCATCAACGCAATTATTAACGAGCAGACAGCGCCAAAGATCTGGGAAGCCGCCAACGC
>Ga0302322_100004908_pt1 | contig 11693 bp, 10 predicted proteins | sample Fen_T0_2_FD_203757 | JGI IMG/M metagenome (GOLD analysis project Ga0302322, IMG submission 203757) | Peat permafrost microbial communities from Stordalen Mire near Abisko, Sweden - Fen_T0_2 | ecosystem: Environmental > Terrestrial > Soil > Wetlands > Permafrost | place: Sweden: Abisko... | reverse complement strand
AAATTCATCCAGTCAGCCGCAATTATCGCTCCATTTTGGGCAAGACATGCGCGGTCATTCCACCGCCACAGGAGTATTGTCCACCGCATCGCGTCACTCCGACGCCCGCCCGAAATCAACATGTATTCGCTTTTCGCTTACATACGCAATCCGGCTCGCTCACGAAAACCATTCCTGAATCCCTTGCTCCCATGAAAACTCGTCGCGATTTCGTCAAAACCAGCCTCGCCCTCGGCGCCTCCCTCTCGATCGTCGGCAATATCAATTCCCTTTTCGCCGCCGAACCCACCGCCCCCACCGCAACGCCTTCCGTTCCGACCGGCCCAAAGTCCGTGCTCGCCGCCATCCGCGACGGCGACCGCGTGGCCATGCTCGACAAAGCCCTCGCCGAACTCGGCGGCATCCAAACCTTCGTCAAACCCGGCCAGACCGTCGTCATCAAACCCAACATCGGCTGGAACTCGTCTCCCGAGCGCGGCGCCAACACCCACCCGTCCATCATCGGCCACCTCGTCGCCCTCTGCCTCACCGCCGGCGCAAAATCCGTCAGCGTCTTCGACAACACTTGCGATCAGTGGCGCGAAACCTACGTCAACAGTGGCATTGAAAAAGCCGCGAAGGACGCCGGTGCCATCATGGTCAACGGCAAAGACCAAACCCTCTACCGCGAAGTACAAATCCCCAACGGCGTAAAACTCAAAAGCGCGCTCATCCACTCACTCGTTCTCGATAGCGATGTGTTCATCAACGCCCCGGTCCTCAAGCACCACCACTCCACCGAGATGACCGCCTGCATGAAGAACCTCATGGGCATCGTCTGGGACCGCGGCTACTGGCACAAAACCGACCTCAGTCAGTGCATCGCCGACATTCTCACCGTTCGCAAACCCGCCCTCAACATCATCGACGCCTACCATCCGATGGTGCGCAACGGCCCGCGCGGCAAATCCGTCGAAGACTGCGTCGAGATGCGCACGCTCCTCGCCTCGACTGACATCGTCACCGTCGACGCCGCTGCCGCTAAACTCCTTGGACACAATCCCGCTGACATTACCCACGTGAGGATCGCCCACGAGATGAAGCTCGGTCGCATGGACCTCGAAAACGCCGACGTCCGCCGCCACAAGCTCGCGTGATCCCGTGCCACGCAACCTGCTAAGATCCGCCCGCGTCGCCCTCGCCGGACTCACCTTCGCCGGACTCACGATCGCCTTGGTCGATTTCCGTGGGTTCGCCCCCGCGCCCCTCGGCCACGTTCTCGCGGAAACACAATTCATCCCCGGACTCGTCAGCCTGCTCGTGGGCGGCGGCTTCGGCGCCGTGTTATTCCTGATCGGCCTCGTCATCGCCCTCGCCATCGGCCGCATTTACTGCTCCGCGCTTTGCCCGCTTGGCATTCTGCAAGACATTATCTCGCGCCTAGGTGGCTGGCTGCGCCGCAAAAAGAAATTCCTCCCCTACGCCAAACCATTCGGCAAACTCCGCCACGCCTTTCTCTGGGGAACTGTTGCGGTCGCGCTTGCCGGTTGGAGTGGTTTCGCCCTCGCGCTGCTCGACCCGTACAGCAACTACGGACGCCTCGTCTCGATGCTCGCCCGTCCGTTGCTGACCGCCGCCAACAACTCCTTCGTCGGTCTCGCCAACGCCTCCGGTTGGCAAGGCCTCTACCGCGTCAACCCCGCCTGGACCGGCCTCGGCGTGGTGATCCTGCCCGCACTTTTCCTCACCGTCGTCGCCATCATGTCCGCCCTGCGCGGTCGCCTTTACTGCAACACGATTTGCCCGGTTGGTACCGCGCTTGGCCTTGTCTCCCGGTTCGCCGCCTTCCGCATCGCCATCGACAAAACCGCCTGCACCAAATGCGGCGATTGCCTGCGCAGCTGCAAAGCCCAGTGCATTGACCTGCGCACCGGCACCGTCGACGCCTCCCGTTGCGTTGCCTGCTACAACTGCATCGGCGCCTGCGACGAACAAGGTATCGCCTACCGCTTCAGCTGGAAAAAATCACCCGCGCCCGCCAGTCCAGCCCCCACCGTACCCGCAGCCCCGCTCACTTCGCAAAGTCCCGACCGCCGCGCCTTTCTCGCCTCCATCGCCGGTACCGTCGTCGCCTCCTCCGCCGTGCTCACCCGCGCCCGCGCCGAAACAACCTCAAGTGCCAACGACGTCCCCACGCTCGTCAAATCCGGCGAAGCCAGCCGCGCGATTTGCCCACCCGGCTCGCACAGTGTCGACCAGTTTCTTGATCGCTGCACGGCCTGCCACCTCTGCATCAGCGCCTGCCCGACCCACGTCCTCCAACACGCGCTGCTCAACTACGGTCTCGAAGGACTGCTCAAGCCACGCCTCGATTACACCTCCGCGTATTGCCTTTTTGAATGCACCCGCTGCAGCGAAGTCTGCCCCGACGGCGCAATCAGTATCCTCGATCTAGCGACAAAATCTGTGACCCAAATCGGCGTCGCCGATTTTTATCAAACACGCTGCGTAGTCGAACTCAACGGTACCGACTGTGCCGCCTGCTCCGAGCATTGCCCGACCAAGGCCATCACGACAAAACCCTTCCGCGACCACCTTCGTCTGCCCGTGCTCGACCAAGCCCTTTGCGTCGGTTGCGGTGCCTGCGAATACGCCTGCCCGGTGAAACCGGTTAAAGCGATCCTCGTCACCGGCCGCAGCACCCACGGAAAAGCCACCAAGTTAATCGAAAAGAAAGCCACCGCACCCAACCCCGTAGGCGATTTTCCGTTCTAAAGTGCGTCGGCCACGCCGCCCAAAGCCTCCAAGGTGTTTCCCGAGCCCCGAACGAGTTTCCGGAGCTACGGAATGAGTTTTGAGAGCGACGGAACCAGTTTCGAGTGCGACGGGATAACTTTTCGGAGCCACAGAATCACTTTTCGGAGCGACGGAATGCCTTCGAAGTGCAACGGAACCTGTTCAGAGAGCAACGCCTTTCAAGCACGTCGCCGACGCTTCCCGGGCTCACCCCAACCGCTCCGCCAGCAACCTGGCAGTTTCAGACCAGATCGGCAACGCTCGGCTGGTCGCCTGCTGCGTCAGTTCGGCCTGCGCCGCGTCATTCGTCAGCAACCGCCGCAACGCCGCGCGCCACGCTTCGAAATCATTCGCCGCCACCGGCAAACAGCCGCCCGCATCGGCATTCTCGCGCAAAACCGGCAGATCGCTGCACACGCAGGGAACGCCTTGCCACAACGACTCCAGCAATGGCAGGCCACACCCCTCAGCCAGCGTCGGGCAAACACTCGCACGCACGGTTCGGTAAAGCTCCGCCATCGTCTCATCACTCGCTGCCTCGTGATACTTTAGCCCATTGTAGCGTTTCGCCAGCGCCTTGATCTTTGCCACAACGGGTTTTCCGAAATGCGGATTCATCCGGCCGACCAGATGCAGCTCAAACACGAGTCCCTCGCGCCAAAGGCTCTCGCACACGTCCATCAAAAAGATCTGGTTCTTGCGCGGCTCCAAGATCCCGACCGACAACAAACCAGCGCGACCGGCAACCCGAGGTTCGACCGAACGCGGTTGTTCTGAAAAGTCCGCCCCTAGCGCTATCGTCTCCACCACCGCACGCACTTGAACACCTTGCCAGCGCCAAAAATCAACCAACTCGCGCCGACTCGCCTCGGAGATCGCGAAAACCCGGTCAAAGCCGGCCAACATCTTCATATACTCAGGATGACGGGCCACACTTTGCGGCCAGGTGACTTGTGGCCATTTCAGCGGAATCGCATCGTAGTAAATCGCAGCCAGTCGACAGCGACGCTGCTGGATGAAATTCCACATCCCGGGAAATTCCGTCTCGCAAAACAACTCGCCCGTCAGCCACCAGTCCTTCTCGGTCAGCTGCAATTTCTCAGCCGCCGCCGCCAACCCGGACTCGGGTTGCAACAACGCCACCGGTCGCACCGCGTCACCAAATTCTTTCAGGAGCCGCCGGGTGACTCGGGTTAAACCCGAATTATGGCTGGAACGCTGCGTGCGACTGACATCAAAACTGATCATGGCGCACGGGGTTCTGAAACAACGCATGCAACCGCGCAGCATTTTTGTGCGCATTGTAATTTTCATCCACCCAGGCACGCGCCGCTGTTTGCAACCGATCCACCAAAACACCGTCCACCGCCAAGCGACGCAAAGCCGTTTCCCACGCTGCCGCATCCGTCACATCGGCCACCAAGCCCGTTACATTTTGCTGGATCGCTTCCGTCGTGCCAGCCACCGGCGAAGTCACCACGAGCACACCCGCTGCCATGGCTTCCGGAATCACGTTGGGCAGACCATCGCGATCACCACTCGGAGCAATGACGCCGGTGTGAACCAGCACGTCCGCCCAAGCCATCTGTTCCCAAACGCCCGCCAGCGGGAGGTGCCCTGTCAACTTAACCCAATCGCCAAGACCAAGGTCAGCGATCATGCTCTGCAACATCGGCCGCAACGGACCGTCGCCGATAATACGAGCGGTGAAATCCAGGCCGTTTCGCTTCAGCCGGGCGTAAATTTTAATTTGATGGTCGAGGCCTTTCTTCTCAACCAGCCGCGCCACACAAATAATCCGCAACGGCGCACGTTCCTCGCGCAACAATTTGATTTCGGGAAATTCATCCAGGCCACGGCGGATCACGTGAATCTTGTCGGCCGCAATGCCACGCTTCACCAGTGACGCCTTGCCCATCTCGGTTGACGTGTGAACAAAACACGCATCAGCGAGTTTTTCGTTCAACCACCAGTCACCGCCATGTTCATAAATATCGTAAGCATGCGCCCCCGCCGAATAGCGGTGACCGTTCATGCGCGCCAGACACCAGGCAGCCGTGGCGGGCGCGCCACCCCACGCAGCGTGAACGAGGTCGGGCGGATTACGCCGAAAAGCCGAATAATTTACCGCCGCAAAACCGGCACCGAGCATGTTCTCCCAAAAGTTCATCCACGACGGCGCCTTTCGCGTCAGCAAGCCGCGCAACAAAATGCCGAACACATCCCAACGCGTCAGCGCCGCCCAGGGAATGATCCAGAACAGCCCGAGCAGTCTCCATTTGTTGAATACCTGCACCCGCGCGCCGGCAAACTCCGGATCGCCGCCCCAGAGAGAATAGATGCGCAGGTTCAGGCCAAGCTTTTGCATGGCGGCGATTTCACGTTGCAGAAAGGTCTCGGTCGACTTGGGGAAAGTCGTGAAGAGATAAGCGATGGTGAGACGTTCGTTGCTCACGGTGTTATGCAATCGGAAATGGGCGTCGAGTGAGTTTCGTACCGTTGACCTCAGCAGCCAGCTCCACCAGTTCGTCGATCAAGATCACGGGATTTTCTTCGTAGCGAAGGTGAAGGAAATCCTCCCGATAAGCGGCGTAGCTTGCGCGATCGGCCATCCACTGATCAATGATCCGGGCGAAGTCATCAGCGCTTTCGATTTTGGTCGTTCGCGAGCCATTGCGGAAAAATTTCCAAGTGAGCGATTCCTGCGGCATGATTCCGCCAAAGGCATTGAAAAGAATCGGGCACCGGAAATGGAGCGCCTTGGCACAGGTGGTGGTGCCACCGCGCGTCACGATCACATCACTGCACTGCATGAGCAAATGCACCGCTTCCGAGTAGCCTTCGACGTAGCAATTCAGCTCGGGATGTTCGGCCCGCCAGTGAAGTAGTTCGTGGAAGCTATCCTTGTTGCGTCCACAAATAATGATCACCTGACAGCGATCCGCGTGGCGCAGAATCGCCGGCAAAAGTGCGCGGTGGTTGTTGGCTCCGTTGCTGCCGGTGGCGAGAAACACGGTGAACAGGTCCGGGCGCAAACCGAGTTTTTCGACCAGATATTTCACCCGCGCCGAACTACTCAACACCTCTTGATGCGCCCGCGGCCGCATCAGATGACCGCGCACCCGCGTGCGTTCAAACGGAACCCCTTTTTTTACCGCAAAATCACGCGCGGTCGGTGTCCGGGAAATGTACAGATCCACCGTTGGCTCAATCCAGTTGATACTGTAACCCCAGCCGCCCGAGAACTCGCCACAGTACGTCACACAACGAACCTTGTCCGCACCGAGAACCTTGCGGGCGAGTTGAAAATAGCCGCGATTCAAACAGTCGTGGACACTAAAGACCAGGTGCGGACGATATTCCGTGAGCACCTTCATATAATACGAGTGACCCAGCCGGACGTTGCTCCGGTTCAAGATGCTCAACAACTCGATCACGGCATAATAAGCCGTGTGCAAAATGGGTAGGCGCCGCTGAATCCAGTTGTAGAGATTAACGCCAGTTCGGTTCACCACCGACGACTTTTCCAGCATTTGCTCGATGCGCACATCCACCGCATGCCGGTAGAGCTGAAAACACCACTCGGCAAAGGCCTCGGCCCGGGCGTCGTGTCCGCCGCCGGTGCTGGATGTGAGAACGAGAATACGAACTTTTGCCATGATTAGCGTGATCCGAAAAAGCGCACGATGATGGCTCGGCGCAGCCCCGCGGGAGCGAAGCGAATAAGGAAGGGCGCAAGATGCGCTTGGAAAAATGAACCGCAACGCACCGTGCCGGAACGCTGCCGAAAAAGCGCCTGACGCAAACCCGCCGCCGCGCAGGTTGGCGATGGCGCGGCGTTCAGGTTTTTCTCCAGCGTCTGCCAGACCAGCGAGAGACGGCCGTCATCCCCTGACAAGGCGGAATCAGTCTGCATGGCGCGATTGAAACCGGTTCGGAAATCGCCCGGCCGAAAATCAATCACGCATACCTCGGTGCCACGCATTTCGAAAATCAGACTCTCGCTCAGCGCGGAGAGGCCCGCCTTGGCGACGTTGTAGCCACTCATGAACGGCAACGGAAAATCGGTCGCGAGCGAAGAAACATTAACGAGACAACCGCGCTTCTTCGCCAGCATGTCGCGAAGCGCCGCATGCGAAAGGCGGGCGGTCGTGCCAACCATCGCGTCGAATTGTTTTTGCCAGACCGAAAATTCCACGGCTGTAAAAGGAGCGAAGACGCCGTAGCCCGCGTTGTTGACGACCAGATCGAAACCGCCAGCTGCAGTGGCCGCAGCCAAGAATGCGGCGACGGCCTCGTCGGAGTTTTCCAGATCAAGTACGACAGCGTTAAATTTAGCGTTGGCCGCGAGCGACGTCAGCCGGGCGGCGTCGCGCGCCGTACCCCAGACGCGCACGCCCTCGGCGAGCAGCATATCGACGAACGCGCGGCCGATCCCCGTGGAGACTCCGGTCACGAATGCGGTGCGATAAAGGCTGGAGAGTTGTGCCACGACGTAGATCAGGCCCGTCGAAGCACCAGGCTGACATTGGCTCCGCCGAAGCCGCTGCTGTTGTTAAGCACGACGTCGACTTGTCGCGCTTCCGTCGTTAAAGGAATATTCAGATCGGCGCAGGCTGGATCGATCGTGGTGATGTTCGCCGAGCCGGGGACGAAACCATCGCGTAACGCCAACGCGCAGAAACCCGTTTCCATCGCGCCCGACAACGAAAGCCCGTGACCCGTGAGCGCCTTCGTGCTGCTGACCGCCGGCCGCGCGCCCGATGGAGAAAATACCGCGCGGAGAGCTTTGGCCTCCGAGATATCGCCAATCGGCGTGGAAGTGCCGTGAGCGTTGATGTAGCCAACGTCGCCGGGAGCAACTTTTGTGTAGCGCAGCGCATTCTCAATCGCCGAGCGCAGACCCGTGCCTTCGGGATGGGAAATGGCGACGTTATGACCGTCCGACGCCTGACCCCAACCAGCGACTTCGCAATAAGGTTTCACGCCGCGACGCAGCACTTCGTCTTCGCTTTCGAGCACGACGACGGTTCCGCCGCCCGTACCGACAAAGCCGTCGCGTGCCACGTCGAAGGGCCGCGATGCTTTGTTCGGATCGGTCTGCAACGACAACGCTCGCATACCGGCAAACGGTAGAACGCTGTTGATGTTGAGATCTTCCGCACCGACAACGAACATCCGCTTCTGACGGCCGAGCGCGATCTCGTCGTAGGCGAAACCCATGCCGTGAGCCGACGAGGCGCACGCCGAGGAAAAACCACACGACGCGCCTTTGATTTTGAAATGCGCAACGAGATTGAAGTTCAACGTCCCTGCGATCGAGGCGACGATGCCCATCGGCGAACAACGCATCACGCCCATCGTGTGCATGCGGTGCATCAGGTGCCCGAGCAAATGCGGCGAACCACCCGATGAAGCATAAAGCCCGGTCTCGGCGTTGGAGTAATCGGCTTCGGAAAGTTTCGCGTCCTCGACGGCCTGCAACATCGCGCAGTACGCATAGAGCACGTTGGAGCTCATGCTCCGGATAAGTTCACGTTTTATCTTGTAGCGCTCGGGATAGGTCCAGTCCTCGGGATCAAAGGAGTCGGCCTCAAAACCTTTGATCGTGGCAGCGACTTTGACCGGGATTTCCGGCTTCTGAAACGGCGGGTACAGCTCAATGCCGTGACGCAGCTGGCGGAGACTTTCGGTTACAGCCGCGCTGTCGTTGCCTATGCTCGTGATAAAACCGAGACCGGTGATGAAGACCTTGGACATGAATCTTTGCGATGATGGGAAATTTCCAGAAATGAGAAACGAGCGGCCAACGAAGACGTTTGTATCAACCCCAGCACACCGTTCGTGTCACCAAAAGTTCAACGGCAGAGCCGTAGCTCGCGCAACAGCAAATCGCGTACGAATGACTGTCAGCCACTACCGCCGAACGACTCGTCAAGAAACAGGCGCAGGCGCACTCGGTGCCGGTTTGGGCGTTTCCACCGCAGCCACAACAGGAGCCGCCGGTGCTGCGACTGGTTGCGACGGTATCGACGCCGGCACCGGCGCTTCGGGGGCAACGGGCGGAACCGGGATATCCATCGTCCCGAACGTGAGTGTGATTTCTTCGGCGATCACCGCTTTTTCCTGACCGACGCGGATCGAGCCTTCAAACGTGGCGAGCGGCATCTTGGCGCGCTTGGGTTTCACCGAAATGGTCAACACGTCGCCAGGCCGGCAAATCCGGTGACAACGCACGCCTTCCGACGAAGTGAAAAAGATCGTCTTCGGATCAACCATTTTGCCTTCGTCGACGGGAATCACGCCTTCGAGCAACGCCAAAACCGCGAGCTGGCCAATCGCTTCGATCATGATCGAGGCGGGCATCACGGGATTATCTTTGAAATGGCCGACGAGGAAAAACTCCTGTCCGGAGATGCGATATTTTCCTTGTGCACCTTGGTTGTTGACCGAGGCTTCGTTGAGGAAAAGGAACGGCGGCTGAATCGGCATGACCGCGCCGATATGCTCGATCGGCAGGTGGCGCGTGGGCTTCGGTGGCGGAAGACCGCGGACCTTGCAATCGATGAAAATCTTGACGTCGCCCACGGTGCGCAGATGACGCAACTCCTCGTTATTGATCTGCATCTGAAGGACTTCTTCGACGAGGATGACGATTTCCATCATCGTCAACGAGTCGATCCCGAGGTCTTCGACCATGCGTAAATCGTCGTCGGGCGTGTGCAACTTCGGGCGCAAACTTGGCTCCACGAAACGCTCGATCACACCGATCACCACGGCGGGCACGTGCGTGGCGTCGAGGGTCTTGCGATATTGAAGCGCCGCTTCGACCGCCGAGGGCGAGCACCGTTTTAGGGCTTCGCGCAACGCGGTTTCGTCTTCGGTTGTGAAGACTTTTGCGGGACTGGGTGGTGGAGTCACTACCCCACCTTGATTCGGAACTGCATCGGCCATGGTTTCCTTGTAGTAAGTTGTCGGTGTTTCCATTGTAAACGTTATTCTCCTCTCGTTTCTTGCTGTGTTAAGAATGCCAATTACCACAAAATCGCGGGCCTTGTCATGACACGCGTTTTGACCACTTCGCGCCGTCGAGTTCCGAACTATTTTGAGCCCGGCGCCTCAGTTTATTAGTCAACTGATTCAATCTGAACCGATACTTGCCTAGCCTCCGCAAAGGTCTCTTGATTCACGAACTGGTCTTCCAGAACCGAACATGAGCGTCGCTCCGTCACTCAACTCCGTTTTTCTCATCACGCACGAGTTCTACCCGAAACGCGGGGGCATCGCCACGTTCACAGAACAGATTGCCATCGCCACCGCCGGACTCGGTTACGATGTCGAGGTCTGGGCGCAATCCGCCTCGCCTGAAAAAGAAAAAAGCTGGCCATTCAAGCTCCACCGTTTGCCCGTCAAAGGCACCCACGATCTCACCTGCCAGCTCAAACTCGCCCGCCAGCTGATCGCCGCCCGGCGACGCCTCCGCTACGCGACCGTCTACCTGCCCGAGCCCGGCCCGATGATGGCCATGATGCTCCTGCAATTCTCGCGCGCCTTTCGTCCCCACCGGCTGATCCTCACGTTTCACGGTTCGGAGATTCTGAAGTTTTCCCGCAATCCGATCACGCGCCTGCTCACTCGCCGGTTGATCGGACACGCCTCGCGCATCAGCACACTCACCCATTACACGCACGGCCTGCTCTGCCAGCATTTTCCGGAGGCGGCCAAAAAAACGTTCCTCACGCCCGGTGCGTTGCGTTCGGATTTTGCCGTCGTCCACAGCGCACCGTCCGGCGAAAAAAACAAACTCATCGTTCTCACTGTCGGCCGTCTTCACCCGCGCAAAGGCCAGCTCATCACGTTGCACGCGCTCCAATCGCTCGCGCCGCAGTTTCGCAATCGCGTCGAATACTGGATCGTCGGTGGCCAAAACAAGGGCCGCTACGAAGCCGACCTTCGCACCGCCGCCGCGCAATCCGACCTAGCCGTGCGTTTCTTCGGAGATCTGCCCGATGACGAACTAGATCAAATCTACGACCGCGCCGACATCTTTGCCATGACCAGTGTCGACCACGGCCAAAGCGTCGAAGGTTTCGGCCTCGTGTACCTCGAAGCCTCTGCCCACGGCCTGCCTGTGGTCGCCCACACGATCGGAGGCGTCGCCGAAGCCGTTTCGGATGGCGTCACCGGCCTGCTCGTCCCACCGAACCATCCGGCACAACTTACCGCCGCTTTCGAACGTCTGATCAGCGACCACACCCTGCGCCACCGCCTCGGCCACGCCGGCCTCGAATGGGCCAAACGCAACTGCTGGACGCAATCCGCCAACCTCCTTTTCAACCCCGCGCACACACCGGCGCCGTCCTTTTCGCCGTTCTGATCAACTGGCTTTCGCATGCTGCAATCCCGCACCCAGATCACCGTTCGCTACGCCGAAACCGACATGATGGGCGTCGTCTATCACGGCAACTATCTGCCCTGGTTTGAAGTGGGGCGAACTAATCTGTTGAAGGAATTTGGCGTGCCCTACCGCGAATTGGAACGCGACGGTTATTTTCTACCCGTAATCGAAATGCAGGCGAAATACCATCGCCCCGCCGTATACGACGACACCGTCACCATCGTCACCACGCTGCGCGAAAAACCCAGCCTGCGCATCACGCTCGACTACGAAGTTTTTCGCGACGACACCCTGCTCGTCACCGGCAAAACCATGCACGCCTTCATCGACCGCGCCGGCCGCCCTGCCCGGCCGCCTGCCATTTTTACAGAGAAGATGAATAAGCTGTTCGCCGGCTAACCAACAGAACCGCCTTAAGGACCAGCCAGCGGTTGATCCCACCAAGCGTATTCGTTAAGGACCTCGGCGGCGGCTTCCGCCGCGCGTGAAGAAGCAAGCAAACCTTCAGCTCGTGTCTTGC
>Ga0302322_100004907_pt1 | contig 11694 bp, 14 predicted proteins | sample Fen_T0_2_FD_203757 | JGI IMG/M metagenome (GOLD analysis project Ga0302322, IMG submission 203757) | Peat permafrost microbial communities from Stordalen Mire near Abisko, Sweden - Fen_T0_2 | ecosystem: Environmental > Terrestrial > Soil > Wetlands > Permafrost | place: Sweden: Abisko... | reverse complement strand
TGCTGATCATCAGCATGTTCGGCCCCGAGGCCGAGCCGTGGATCGCACCCTTGGGGTTGGACCAAACCATCCCGGTGCCCGGGCTCTCGCCCGATTACCCCGCGCTGCGCTGCAATCCGGACGACGTGTGCCTGCTCACCACCGGGATGGGCCACGCCAACGCCGCCGCCTCGACTCTGGCGGTGACCCTGGACCCGCGCTTTGATCTCGCCCGCACCTACTTTTTGATCGCCGGCATCGCCGGCATCGACCCGGCGCGCGGCACCACCGGATCGGCGGCCTGGGCGCGCTGGCTGATCGACTTTGGCATCGCCCAGGAACTGGATGCGCGCGAAATGCCCAAGGACTGGCCCTCCGGCTACATCGGCATCCATACGCGCGGCCCGGGCGAGAAGCCGAAATTCAATTACCGCACCGAGGCCTTTCAGCTCAACGAAGCGCTGCTGCAAAAGGCCCTCGCCCTGAGTCGTGATGCAAGCCTGGAAGACAACCCCAAGGCCCGGGCCTATCGCGCCCACTACCACCGCGCCCCGGCCAACCAGCCCCCCGGGGTGATCCAGTGCGACACACTGGGCGGCGACACCTGGTGGCATGGCCACAAGCTCGGCGAGCGGGCGCGCGCCTGGGCCAAATTACTTTCGGACGGGCAGGCCACCTATTGCACCACCCAGCAGGAAGACAACGCCACCTACAACGCCCTGGCGCGCGCCGCCGCCAGCGGCCGCGTCGACCTGCAGCGCCTGGCGGTGCTGCGCACCGGCGCCAATTTCGACCGCCCTTATCCGGGCCAGAGCGCGTTTGCCTCGCTGAACGCCGACTCCGGCGGCTTCTTGCTCTCCACCCGCAACCTCTACAACGCGGGCGGGCCCCTGGTGCGGGAGATCGTCGCCCACTGGGCGCAATGGCAGGTCGGCGTACCGGCGCCCTGATACGCCCATCCCGGTTCGCCGGGCTTACGCTACCATTCGGGCAAGCAATCGTGGCGCCCGTCGGCGCCGCATCGACAACCAACCGCATCGGAGACACCCCGCCCCATGGCCGACATCCACATCGTCCGCGCCCACACCATGCCGCTCAAGAAGGCCAAGGACGCCGCCAACTTGCTGGCCGCCCGGCTGGAGGAGAAATTCGACCTGGAGACCGAGTGGCAAAGCGACACCCTGCTGTTCGAGCGCCCCGGAGTGCAGGGCTCGCTGGAACTGGCCAAGGGCTCGGTGACCATAGACGTGCGCCTGGGTCTGCTGCTCTCGGCCTTCAAGGGTACGATGGAGGCGCAGATCAACCAGCAGCTCGACGAGCTGTTCAGCGCCCACGCGGCGGCCGAGCCGGCTCCAGCGACGGTGAAAAAGGCCGCGAAGAAACGCACCTGAGGACGCGCCCGAGAACGCACCTGGCAACACGCCCGGGAACACGCCCCGGAGCACACCCCGGGAACACGCCCAGGAACACGCCCGGGATGCCGCGGCCTCCCGGCCACGCGCATCGGAGCGCGGGTATCGCGGCGCAGTGGCGGGCGCGCTGCGGGCGGACCCGGCGCTCGGCGCCCCGGCAAACTGCCTTACTTGAGCGACTCGATCAGGTCGATGTAATCCTGCATCGCCTCTTCGTTGCTCTTGCCTTTGAGCTCGGTCCAGGCGTCGAATTTCATCCGCCCGACCATGTCGGTAAAGCCCGGGCGCTTGCCTTCGTTGTCGCCTTCCGAGGCCTGCTTGTAGAGGCCGTAGATTTTCAGCAGGGTGGGGTTGTCCGGCCGCTCCGCCAGGCTCTTGGAATCGGCGACGGCTTGTTCGAATTTGGCTTTCAGGTCCGACATGTCTGCTCCTATGGGTGGGTTCCGCGTTGCGCATTCTAGTCGCGCGCTGTAGAGACGGGAATCTAATTTTGCGGTGCGGGTCAATGTAGCACGCGCCGCCCAAGCTGCTACCATCGCGGCCAGGCGCAAGATACGCATAACCGACAATGCCGGGGACAAGACAAATGATTTCTCTCGACCAGCTGCTCAAGCTCGCCGGCAATCTGCCGCTCGATAAGCTCTCGCAGTACCTGTCGCTGGACAAGCTGACCGGGGCGCTGCAACTGGACAAGCTGGCCGAGAACGCCAGCGCCAAGGCCGAGGAACTCAAGCACCGCGAGCGCATGTCCAGCGTGGACACCGCCTGGCTGCGCATGGACACGCCGACCAACCTGATGATGATTGTCGGGGTGATGATGTTCGACGGGGTGATCGACGCGGCACGCTTCAAGCGCACCCTGGAAGCGCGCCTGCTGCGCTACGCGCGCTTTCGCCAGCGGGTCGACCAGGACCCCTCCGGCGCCTACTGGGTGGACGACCTCAACTTCGACATCGACAACCACGTGCAGGTGGTCAACCTGCCGGTGCCGGGCGGCAAGGAGGCGCTCGAGCAGTACGTGGCGTCCCTCAGCTCGCAGGCGCTCGATGCCAACAAGCCGCTCTGGCAGATGACCCTGGTGCAGAGCTACCACGGCGACGGCGTGGCCGGCTGCGCGGTGATCATCCGCATCCACCACTGCATCGCCGACGGCATCTCGCTGATCGGCGTGATGTACTCCCTGACCGACAGTGAGGCGGACGCCCCCGAGTCCGGCGTGGAGCCGGAGGCGCTGCGCCGGGCCCGCGAGCGCAAGGCCGCGCGCGCCGGGGCGGGCGAGCGCGACTTTCTGTCCAGCCTGTTCGAGCCCCTGGGCACCGCCGCCACCAAGACCATGGCGATGTACGGTGACATCTGGAACAAGTCAATCGAGATCGCCTCCCATCCGGAAAAGTCCGCGGAGGAATTCGCCGGCTACGCCAAGGTGGCCGCCGACGCCACCGCCCAGCTCGCCGAACTGGCCCTGCTGCCGGCCGACTCCGACACCAGCTTCAAGGGCAAACCCGGCGCGATCAAACGGGTCGCCTGGAGCGCGCCGCTGCCGCTCACCGAGATCAAGGCGGTCTGCCAGGTGCTGGGCGTGTCGGTCAACGACGTGCTGCTCTCGAGCGTGGCCGGCGCGATGCGCAGCTACCTGGATGAGCGCGGCGAGGCCGACGCCGCCACCGAAGTGCGCGGTTTCGTGCCGGTCAACCTGCGCGCGCGCGGCGACGAGCACAAGCTGGGCAACCGCTTTGGCATGGTCGCGCTGGCCCTGCCGGTGGGCGTCGCCGACCCCTTCGAGCGTGTGTTTGAAGTCAAGCGGCGCATGGACGAGCTGAAAAACTCCTACCAGGCGGCGCTGTCGATGGGGATACTGACCACCGTCGGCCTGTTGCCGCGCACCCTGCAAAAGCAGGTGCTGGACATATTTTCGGCCAAAGGCAGCGCGGTGATGACCAACGTGCCCGGCCCGCAGCAGCCGCTCTACCTGGCCGGACGGCGCCTGGCGCAGCAGATGTTCTGGGTGCCGCAATCGGGCGACATCGGCATCGGCGTGTCCATCCTCTCCTACAACGGCCAGGTGCAGTTCGGCCTGGTCACCGACCGCAAGTTCGTCCCCGAACCGGCGCGCATCGTCGACCGCTTCGCCGGCGAATTCAACCAGTTGCTGTTCACGTTGTTGTTGGAAGGCCGCGCGCCGCGAGCGCCTGAGAGTCGCGCGCCGCGAGCGCCCGAGCCAAGACGTGCGCCACACGCGGTAGAACCCAAGCGGACTGCCGCGTCGCCGACGCGCAAGCGCGCGGCGAAACAGGCGGTCGTCAAGAAGCCGGCTGCGAAAAAGTCCACTGCCGGCGTGAAAGCCCAGCCTGTCTCCGTGCGGCCCGGCCCGGTGGCGGCGCCGCGTAAGGCCGCATCTGCCACCAAGCCACCGCAGGCCGGCACGACGGCGCGCAAGCCGGCTGCGCCGGCCGTCACTGCGCCGGCGCCGTCCAAACTGCCAGGCCTGAAGAAGCGCGGCCTACTGCGCCAGGCGCGCGCGCTGTAGGCAGCGGCAGATCGCCGAGGTTGAAACGGATGGCGCCGTTTCACCGGCATAATTCGCCTGAGTTCCGGGACGCCGCGCATGGTGTGCGGCGAGCCACTGGATTGGCCTCGAAACCGGTTTACGGTCCAACGGCCTCTTGAGTGCGTTCGACCATCGCAGCACTCTGCTTCCCACGTGCTTTGCTCCACTCGCCATGCTTCCGTTGATTCCTTGCCTGCCCGCCCGTTGACCACACCGCTTGCCGCCCGTCCCCTGCTGCCCGCCTATGCCGCGCTGGCCGCCACCCTGGTCCTCTGGGCGGTGTCCTTCCCCGCCACCAAGGTGGCGATGGCGGCCTTTCATCCGGGCGAACTGGCCCTGCTGCGCTTCGCTTTGTCCAGCGTCGCCCTGCTGGTCTACACCCGCCACCTGGAGTTGCCCCTGCCCGACCTGGCCGACATGCCGCGCCTGGCGCTCACCGGACTGCTTACGGTGACGGTCTACCAGCTCGGCTTCAACTACGGCCTGCAAACCGTGTCGTCGGGGCCGGCGGCGGTGCTGATCGACACCATCCCGATCTGGACCGCGCTGCTCGGCGCCTGGTTGCTCAAGGAGAAGATCCGGACCTGGGGCTGGGCCGGCCTGGTACTGGGCTTTGCCGGCGCGGCGCTGATCGCCTTGGGGGAGGGCCATGGGGGCGGCGGCGGAATCGACATCGGGCACGGCGCCGCGCTGCTGATCATGGCCGCGCTGGCCTTCGCCGCTGCCACGGTGGTGCAAAAGCCTCTGCTGCCCAAATACGGCGCGGTCGGCGTGACCACCTGGAGCTTCCTGTTCGGCACCCTGGGCCTGCTCTGGGCGGTGCCCGGCTTGTTACCGCAACTGCAAGTGGCGCCGCGCAGCGCGGTGCTGTGCGTGGTGTTCCTGGCGCTGTTTCCCGGCGCGCTGGCCTACCTGCTGTGGAACCACGCGCTGGCGCGCCTGCCGGTGACGCTGGCCGCCAGCAGCCTGTACCTGATCCCGCCACTCGCCTTCGCGGTAGCCTGGGTCTGGCTGGGCGAGGCGCCGAGTCTGCTCTCCTGGGTCGGCGGCGCGGTCGCGCTGGCCGGCGTGGCGCTGGTGCAACTGAAGGGCAAGGGATGAGCGCGCCCGACCTGCTGTTCGTCTACGGCACCTTGCGGCGCGGCGGCAGCAACGATATCGCCCGCATCGCCCCCGCGGCGCGCTGGACCGGCGCGGCGCGGGTGCGCGGCCTGCTCTGCGACCTGGGCCGCTACCCGGCCCTGCTGCTGGCTGCCGACGCCGGCTGGGTGCAGGGCGAACTTTATGCCGTGCCGGCCGAGGCCTGGGCGGCGCTCGACGCGCTCGAAGAACCGGTGACGCCGCAGCGTCCGGACGGCGAATATTTCAAGACCACCACCGGCGTGGAGTTGCCCGATGGCTCGGCCTGCGAGGCGTGGATCTACGTTGCCAATCCGGCGGTGCTGGATCTGAGCCGGGTGATCGCGCACGGCGACTGGATGCTGCATGCAGTGACGCGCTCGCAGGACAAGTAAGGAGGCGCCTCGGCTTCCCGCCGGCGCGGCCGGCGCGCGGACGGGACCAGCGCACTGTCCGGATCGGTACGCGGTCGGTGGCTACGCGCGGCCCGTAGCTACGCGGAGCCCGGACCGACGCGCGGCCGGGGCAGCCCCCGAAAATCCCCGCGCATGCGCTCCGCCGTCAGGCCGGCAGCAGGGCGGTACTTGAAAGCGACGCGGCCGCCAAGTCCGATGGCCGCGCGCCGTCCGCCTGCAGGCTGCTGACCTGGCCCATCTGCTCGCCGAGAAAATCGACGAATACCCGCACTTTCGGGCTCAGGCCGCGCCGCGAGGGGTAGACCGCGCTGACCGGGATGGCCGCGCCGGTCCACTCCGGCAGCATCTGCAGCAGCAGGCCCTGGCGCATCGGCTCGCTGATGAACAGGTTGGGCAGGAAGGCGATGCCCTCGCCGCCCAGCACCGCCTGCAGGATCGGGTCGGGGTCGTTGCAGATCATCACCGGCTTGATTTCCGCCTGCAGCACCTGCGGCTTTTTGCGCCCGGCCAGCGACTCTTCCAGTTCCCAGGCGAAGCGCCCGGTGCGCTCGTCACGCGGGCTCAAGGCCAGGGTGCGGTGGGCGTCGAGTTCCGCCGGGCTCTGCGGCAGGCCTTTTTCCTTCACGTAAGCGACACTGGCCACCAGGCTGGAGCGGAACTCGCCGAGCATGCGGCTCGAGTGGCTGGAATCGGCCAGGCGCCCGACGCGGATCGCCAGGTCGAAATTGCCTTCGAACAGATCCTCGTTGGCGTTCGACAGCACCAGGTTGACCCGCACTTCCGGGTAGCGCTTGAGGAACTCCGGCAGCAGCCGCCCCAGGTAGCGCGTGCCGACCGAAAACGAGGACGCCACCCGCAGGGTGCCGCGCGGCGACTCGACGAGCTGGCCGACGGCGCGTTCGGCCTCGTCGATCTCGGCAATGATGCGCTCGCAATGCTCGTAATACGCCTGGCCGGCCTCGGTGAGCGACATCTTGCGGGTGGTGCGCTGCAGCAGGCGCACCCCCAGGCGGGTCTCCAGTTCCTCGACCTTGCGGCTCACCGTGGTCTTGGGAATCTGCAGCAGCTTGGAGGCGGCGATGAAACTGCCGCGCTCGACGATGGCGGCAAAGATCTGGATTTCATTCAAATAGCTCATAAGCCCAATTATCCCATCGTTAGGATAAACAAACCTCGTAGACCCACTTTATCCGCAAGCGTGGGGCGCCTATAGTTTGCCTTGTCGACGCGACGAACAGCAAACCAAGCGCGTAATGCTCGCCACGCCTGACAAAAGACCGGAAGCCCGACCCTTACCCCTCATCGGACTTGCCTTTGCCTACTTTTGTTCAAGGAGAACACCATGAAATTGACCACCCAACTGGCCGCAGCGGCCATCGCCATCGCAACCACCGTCGCCGCTGGCGGCGCTTTTGCCTCCGAAGGCGATGCCCAGCCGGACAACGCCTGGCTCGCCAAGACCGCCATCAGCACCCAGGCGCCCGCGCCGGTGGCTACTGCCGGGCAAGCCAAGGACGCCGCCGAAGCCACCAGCGTGCGCCAGACCAGGGACAGCGGCTTCAATCAACAGGCCGTCACCCCCTAAGAAAGACTGAACAAGCCCCCCGAAAGCCGGGGAAAGCGAAGCCTGCTCTTCTCCGGTATCGGGGGTTGCTAAGGGGGCGTAGCCCCCTTGACCCATGGGCCCGTAAGCCCAGGATAGAGGCTACGCCTGCGCTTACGGTAGACCACAAGGCTTATATGTAGCAACAAAGGCGCTGGATTCAGGAATCTGTCCCGTTTACGGGAATCTGAATTCCGCGCCGCGGCGCTACCGGAAGCGCAGTCAGCCCGTATATCCAGCTACCCGGGCAGCATCAGCCAGCCCGGGCGGTTTCACCAGCAGCATCGAAAAACAAACTTTGCACAGTAAAGGAAACATCATGAAAAACATCAAACTACTCTCCGCCGCCGCCCTCCTGATCGCCGCCACCGGCGCATACGCCTCCGAAGGCGATGCCCAGGCCGACAACGCCTGGCTCACCCAAGCAGCAGTCAGCCAGCAGGCGCCGGCTCCGGTCGCCGCCGCCGGCGACGCCAAGGTGGTGAACCTCAACACCCAGGCCGTCACCCCGTAAGCAGCAGCCGCGCGGGATGCCGCGGCGCGGCGATGCCAGCGCGATAGCACCGCGCCGGCACCTGCGCCCGCCAGAGTAGCGCCGGCTGGTTGCTGTAGGTGGAGTCTGATTTTTGACCCGCCTGCGGGCTTCTGAAGCCCGGGACCCGCCGGCCGCACCGACTGTCTGACCCGCACATGCCACGCCCTGGATACCCTCAGGGTGCCGGCGTGTCACAGGGGCCGCCACCTCCCTGAGGCAGCCCCTGTCAACCCAGGACAGTGAAAGGAAACACCATGAACAGAACCTTCAAGCTCGCCATCGTCGCCAGCGCGGTGCTGGCCGCCGGCAGCGCCGCCTATGCCTCGCAGGATGATGGCAATCCGGACAATGCCTGGCTGCCTGTCGCCGTTGCCACCTTGCACATGGCGCCGCAGGTAAGCATCGCCGACAACACGCCCTATTCGCTGAATCTGCGCGCCCCCGCGCCGGCGGCTGCCGCTGCCGGCGACCCTGCCGTCGAGGGCGGGCCCGGCAGCACCGCGGCGCTCGGCGAGCCTTCGGCCGCGCCCGCTGTGACCATGGGCCACGCCGCCATCTCCGGCGCCGACCGGATGGCGCCCCCGGCCGCCAACAACATGACGATGCCGGTCACCAATTCAGCGCTGCCCGACCCGTTCAAACCCGTCGTACCTTAAGCAGTCCGCAGCACAGGAAGCGCCGCCGCGCCTGGTCACGAGCCGGGCGCGGCAGGCGGTTCCGGCAACAGATGCATGAGCAAGGAAGTGAGTACACCATGCAACACGCCGCAAAGAAGTTGATCCACGCCCTGCTGATCGCCGCCACCCTGGCCGGCACGGTCCACGCCCTCCCCGCCCACGCCAACGCCGGCATCAGGTCGCCGGTGGCGTGTGTCGTCGACGACGGCTGTACCGACCGCAGCGGACAGCGCTGAGCCCGTGCGCATCCGGCCGCCTGTAGGCGGCCGCGCGTATGAAACAGTATTGAGTCCGGCCTCCGGACGCTGGTTGGCCGCAGGCCCGTCTTACGCGCTGTCCGGCGCGTCGCGCGCGGCGGACAGCATGCGCCGCAAGGCCGCATCCAGCACCTGCGCCTCACCTGGTGCCAGATGGCGGTCGAACAATTCGACTATCGCCTGCCGATACACCGGCCACATGGCCGCCCGCAGTTTCGCGCCCTCGCGGGTCAGGGCGGCGAACGCGCCGCGCCTGTCCTCGTCCGAGCGCTCGCGGCGCACCAGCCCGGCCTCCTCCAGCCGGTCGATCAGGCGCGTCATGTTGCTGCGCGAGAGCACCACCTTCTCGGCCAAGCCGGCCAGGCGCATCCGCCCGCCCTCGGCGCGTTCCAGCGCCCACAGCACGTCGTACCAGGAGAGGGGCGGCAGCCCGGCCGCCGCCAGGCGCGCCTCGACCCGTTCGACCAGCACCGCGTGGGCGGTGAGAAAGGTCGGCCACACAGAAGCAGAAGTGGCGGAGGACGCGGATTTTGCGGGCATAGGCCAGGCGGCGGCACCAGAAGGGTGGGAACGAGGGCGAACGGGCGGAACCCGAATTGTAGTTGCAATTGCAATCAGATGCAATTATAGTAGTTGCACTTGCAATCATATTGACTGCAACCACCTACCGAGAGCCCCGCAACCACCACCTTCAGGAGATCCCGATGTCCGCCACCACCCCGTTTGCCCATGCCCCGCGCGCCAGCGCGCCAGCCGCCACCCGCTCCGACCTTGCCGCGCTGCTGCTGCGCCTGGCCCTGGGCGCGATGTGGGTCTCGCACGCGCTGCTCAAGCTGCTCGTCTACACACCGGCCGGCACCGCCGCGTTCTTCAAGGGCGTCGGGCTGCCCGGCGCCTTGGCCGTGCCGGTGATAGCCGCCGAATTGCTGGGCGGCGCCGCCATCCTGGCCGGCTGGCATGGCCGCCTGGTCTCCATCGCGCTGCTGCCCATCCTGCTGGGCGCCGCCCTCGTGCACCTGCCCAACGGCTGGGTGTTCACCGCGCCGGGCGGCGGCTGGGAGTACCCGCTGTTCCTGATCGCCATGTCCATCGTCCACGCCCTCGGCGATGGCGGCGCCTGGACCCTGGGCGGCCGGCGCGCCCACCCGTCCCTCTGAACCGGAGCCCCCCATGAACTACCACCTGATCAGCCACCACCTCTGCCCCTATGTGCAGCGCGTCGCCATCACCCTGGCCGAAAAGGGCCTGCCGTTCCGGCGCAGCAATATCGACCTGGCCCGCAAGCCGGACTGGTTCCTGCAGATCTCGCCCCTGGGCAAGACCCCGGTGCTGCTGGTCGAACAGGACGGCAGCCAGGAGGCCATTTTCGAATCGGCCGTGATCTGCGATTACCTCGACGAAGTGCACGCCCCGCGCCTGCATCCGCGGGATGCGCTGGCGCGCGCCCGGCATCGCGCCTGGGTCGAAGTCGCGTCCGCCACTCTCAACGTGATCGGCGGCTTTTACAACGCCGCCGACGCCCGCGCCCTCGAAGACCGCGCCGGCGCACTGCGCGCGATGTTCGCCACCCTGGAAGCCGAACTGGCGAAACACGACGGCCCGTACTTCGCCGGCCCAGAGTTGTGCCTGGTCGATGCCGCCTACGCGCCGGTGTTCCGCTATTTCGACGTATTCGAGGGCATCGCGCACTTCGGCTTCTTCGACGCCGTGCCGCGCGTGCGCGCCTGGCGCGCCGCCCTCGCCGCCCGCCCTTCGGTGCAGGCGGCGGTGGGAACCGACTACCCCGAGCGCCTGCGCCAGTTCATCGCCGCGCGCAATTCGGAACTGTCGCGCCTGTTAGCACGTACCGAAAGTGCAACGCTGGCCGCCTGAATCCGCACTCGCTATCGCTTTTTCTTCTTCGTCGCCCTCAAGTCATGCAATTGACCGGCTCATTTGCGTATCCGGCCGGCGATTGCATGCATTACAGCCCGCGCAAAAGTAGGGGTTTACTTTTGCGCGCTCACTCGATTTCCCCTTTGGCCATCTCCACGTCGAGCCGCTCCATCGCGTCGGCCGGTTTCATCGCCGCCGCCTCCTGGTAGAGCTTCTCGGCCTGCGCCACCTTGGCCTTGCCGTACATCATGATCAGGCCGTTGGCCATTTCCACCTTGGCGATCGCCGAGTCCGGATTGAGCATGATCGCGTGGCCGAACAGTTCCAGTCCGGTTTCCTTTTTCGCGCCATAGGTCAGGCCCCCTATCATCGCCCCCACCTTGTCGATGATCTCGGCGTGATAGGTGCCCAGCGCGATGTGCGCGTCCGCATGCTTGGGCGCCAGCTTGATCGCGGTGGCCAGCGAGGACTTGACCTTGTCGCCCATGCCTTCCTTGAGCGCCTTGACGATGGAAATGCCCTGCGCATAGCGCCCCAGCGCATAGGCATGCAGGTAGAAGGCGTTGACATCCTTGGGCGCCTCTTTCTGCCGCGCCTCGCAACGCGCCGCCACCTCTTCGTAGATCTTCAGCTTGGCGGCGTCGCTCTCTTCAAGGTAGTTGGCATAAATGCAGGCCGCCTTGTTGGCCGCGTTCACCCCGGCTCCGCCCGCTGCAAGGCCCTGCGCCACTGCGCCCGCAAAATCGCCGGCGTGATACGCGATCCACGCGTCCACCACCGCCGCGTCCTTGGGAAAGGGTTCGCAGTCCCCCTTGTGCAGCCGGTCCCAGGCCTTCTTGAGCGAGGCCGCGGTGTATTGGTAGGCTTTCTCGGGATAGGGAAACGCCGTCCAGGCGGATTTTTTTGCCATTGCTCCTCCGTACGGACCACGGGCGGGCCGTGGCTCCGGGTCCTTGTTGGTTATCCGATAGCCGACGGCGTCAGTATAAATCCACCCGCGGCCGCGGGCCTACCCGCAGCCGCAGGCAGCCCGCGCGCCCTTGCGCGAGTCACACCCTATTGATCTGGGTCAAACCGGGCGGCCGGCGCGGCGGGAGAATCCAAAAATCGCGCGTCAAGAAAACGAGGAGACCAGCCATGAGCCCAGCCGCAGCACCCCACCAGATCCCCGGCACCATCATGTTCGACGGGGTGCAGGCGCAGAAAGGCTATGCGCTCAACAAGATGTGCTACTCCTTCAACGCCGCCGAGTGCCGCACGGCCTTCCTGCGCG
>Ga0302322_100004906_pt1 | contig 11695 bp, 13 predicted proteins | sample Fen_T0_2_FD_203757 | JGI IMG/M metagenome (GOLD analysis project Ga0302322, IMG submission 203757) | Peat permafrost microbial communities from Stordalen Mire near Abisko, Sweden - Fen_T0_2 | ecosystem: Environmental > Terrestrial > Soil > Wetlands > Permafrost | place: Sweden: Abisko... | reverse complement strand
CGGGAGGCACCCCATGTCCCAGGCCCTGCTGCTCGTCGATCTCCAGAACGACTACTTCCCGGGTGGGGCCATGGAGCTGGTGGGCAGCCCCGAGGCCGGGCTTCAGGCCGAGCGGTTGCTCAAGGCCTTCCGGAGGGCGGAGCGACCCGTGGTGCACATCCAGCACGTGAACACCCGGCCCGGTGCCACCTTCTTCCTGCCGGGCAGCGATGGGCTCCGCATCCTGGCGAGCCTCGCCTACATCCCCGGTGAACCGGTCTTCCAGAAATATTCCCCAAACAGCTTCCGGGACACGCCGCTCCTGGACCACCTGCGTGGCCTGGGGGTAACCCGGCTGGTCATCGCGGGGATGATGACCCACATGTGCATCGATTCCACCACGCGGGCCGCGGCCGATTTCGGCTTCCAGTGCCAGCTCGTCCAGGATGCCTGCGCCACCCGGGACCTCGCGCGAAATGGGGTGACGGTCCCTGCCGCCCAGGTACAGACGGCCTTCCTCGCGGCCCTGGACGGCATCTTCGCCAAGGTGCTCACCACCGATGACATCTGCGCGGGGCTCTGAAGCAGGTGGCCTGACGGTGCGAAAAACCGATTCACCGCTGAGAACTCTGAATACGCAGAGAAAAGAAGAACTGCTTTCAGCCGGTGATGGACAGTGATGAACAGCGATATAAGCGGAATGGCTGCCTGACGGACTGTCGTCTGGGCCTTATCACCGTCCATCGCCGTGCATCACCGGTTTCCAATGCTGCTATCAGTTGTGGCTGGGCAGGTCGAATCCTGGGCGTGCCGCTGCCATTCAGCGGACACTGGTGACATGACGAAACCCGCCGGAGACCCCAGGTCCGCGCCCGCCAAGCCGGGCCTGCACCCGCGCAACCGGCACGCGGGGGGCTACGACTTCCCGGCCCTGGTGCAGGCCGCTCCGGAACTGGAGCCCTTCGTCCTCCGGGCCAAGCATGGCGGCCTCTCCATCGACTTCACAGATCCGGCGGCGGTACGGGCCCTGAACCGCGCGCTGCTGGCCGAGGCCTATGGCATCCGGGGCTGGGACATTCCGCCGGGCTACCTCTGCCCGCCCATTCCCGGCCGCGCCGACTATGTGCACCACCTGGCCGATCTGCTGGCCACGGATGCGGACGGGGTGATCCCGCAGGGAACCTCAGTCCGCGTGCTGGATGTGGGCGTGGGCGCCAACCTGATCTACCCGCTCATCGGGCACCGGGAGTACGGCTGGGCCTTCCTGGGCTCGGAGCTCGACGCGGGGGCCCTGGCCTCGGCAACCCGCATCCTCGCCGCGAACCCCGACCTGGCCGAGACCATCGAGCTGCGGCGACAGGCGGACCGGAACGCGATCTTCACGGGCGTGTTGCTGCCGGGCGAACGCTTCGATCTCACGCTGTGCAACCCGCCCTTCCATGGTTCGGCGCGGGAGGTCCGCGAGGCGTCGCAGCAGAAGTGGCGCAAGCTGGGACGCGGCGCGGCCGGAACGGCGCGGAACTTCGGGGGCCAGGGCGCGGAGCTCTGGTGTACGGGCGGCGAGGCGGGCTTCATCCACCGCATGATCGAGGAGAGCGCGACCCGCCGCAGACAGGTGCGCTGGTTCACGACGCTCGTCTCCAGCTCCGCGACCCTGCCGACCATCCACCGCCTGTTGCGGCAAGCCGAGGCCCGGGACATCCGCACGGTGCCCATGGCCCAGGGCCAGAAGCAGAGCCGCTTTGTGGCCTGGAGCTTCCTGGAGGCCGAGGTGCGCCGGACGTTCAGCTCCAGCCGCTGATCGGCTACCTTGAAGCGCTGCCGAGGCTGTCCATGTTCGTGCTCCGCCGTCTTCCCGCCCTGCTGGCCCTGCTGCTGCTGGGGGTCCTGTCGCTGCGGCTGGGGCTGAGCATTCTGGCGGCCCTGCCCCTGACGCTGGCCCTGCTGGTGCTGCTGTTCATCCCGCGGACCGCGGTGCAGACCCTCCTCAGCGCGGTGCTGTGGGGCGGCGTCCTCGCATGGGGGGGAGTGGCCTGGCTGCGAATCCACGAGCGCCTGGCCTATGACCAGCCCTGGCTCCGCCTCGCGCTCATCTTCGGCGGCGTGGCCCTGCTCACCGCCTGGTCCGCCTGGCTGCTCCACCAACCGGAAGCCGGAGCCTCCACGCCGCACCAGGGTGACCAGGGTCCAAGCACCTGAGGCTCGGGGACCATGAGGTGAGGCTAAAATAATTTTGTAAAATATCGGCTAAATATTGAATATCAGTCGAAATCATCTCATGCTTCGGGCTCATTCCATTCCAAGAGGAGTCCCATGACCACGACCACGAAGGAACTGCTCGTCCAGATGCAGATCAACCGGGGCAACGCGACCGCCGGCGGGTCCGGCGCCAACGTGATGGCCTCGGCCATGATCAGCGTCCTGGTCACCCAGAACGGCGTGCCGGTGGACGACCTCGGCACCAACGCCGGAGATCAGAACAGTGCCACCACCCTGCCCGCCGGGTGGACGCTGATCGATGGCTTCAACGTGCGCCCGGGCGGTGCCCTGGTCACGGTGACCGAGTTCCTCAACCAGAGCGCCGGCATCTACGACATCCGGATCGTCCCGTACCTCAACAATCCGGCCGCGGTCTGGCTCTCTGGTGAGTACATCTTCGCCCTCTACATCAACACCACCCGGACGAGCCCCGGCCATACCACCCACCTGCGGGGCGCCGCGCTCGCCAAGCTGACCATCCTCTAGGCGCACCGGGTTCCGGTCCCACGTGGGGCGCATGGCTGCTGCCTCATGAAAAGAATGGACGATCAATCACAGATGGCGCAGATAGGGCCTTCCTTCGGTTTTCATCTGCGTCACCTGCGGTTCAAGATTCAGAACACGGACCAGCCCGTGCGGGTGGTGAAGCGGTCCAGGGCCTCGACGCCGGCCAGGCTGTTGCCGTGGGCATCCAGGGCGGGGCTCCACACGCAGAGGATGCCGCGCTCGGGCAGCACCGCCAGGATGCCACCCCCCACGCCGCTCTTGCCGGGCAGCCCCACGCGGTAGGCGAAGTCGCCGGCGGCGTCATAGGTGCCGCAGGTGAGCATGATGGCGTTGATGCGCTTGGCTTCGCTGCGGGTGAGCAGACGGCTGCCGTCCGACCGCAGGCCGTGGTTGGCCAGGAAGAGGCCCGCCTTCGCGAGATCGGCGCAGCTCATGGTGAGGCTGCACTGCCGGACGTAGTGGTCGAGCACCAGCTCCACCGGATTCTCCAGGTTGCCGCAGCTGGCCATGAAGTGGGTCAGGGCCGCGTTGCGGTGGCCGTGGGCGGCCTCCGAGGCCGCCACCTCCGCATCCACATCCACGGCGGCGTTGCCGCTTTCGGCGCGCAGGAAGGCCTGGAGGGTGCCCAGGGAATCCCCCGTCAGCGAGAGCAGCCGGTCGATGAGGATGAGGGCCCCGGCGTTGATGAAGGGATTGCGCGGGACGCCCTTCTCGTATTCGAGCTGCACCAGCGAGTTGAAGGGGTTGCCCGAGGGCTCGCGGCCCACGCGCTGCCACAGGGACTCGCCATCCCGGGCCAGCACCAGGGCCAGGGAGAAGGCCTTGGACACGCTCTGGATGGAGAAGGGCACGCGCCAGTCGCCACTGCCGAGCAGCTGCCCGTCCATGGCGGCCAGGGCGATGCCGAAGCGTGCCGGATCCACCGCCGCCAGGGCCGGGATGTAGTCCGCCACCCTCCCCTGCGCCGCGAAGGGCGCCGCTTCCGCAGTCAGGTCATCCAGGAGTGCTTGAAGGTCCATGGCAGGAGGATCCCACAACTGGAATTCAAATCAGGAACACCACTGGATACCGGCAACTGCGGATGAACATGGATAGGGTCCGTTCAAAGGCATGGCAGAACGGCGCCTGCAGCGCGATCACTCGAGGAGGCCGCCAGGCCTGAAACGGAATCCAGGCTCCCCGGAATCCGCAGCTTCGTACAGAACGTAAACCTGGGACAGTCTGAAAAGCCATGGACCGCAGAGGACGCAGAGAAAAGCGAAATGGCCATTTTGAACCACCGATGAACGCCGATGAACACCGATAAAAAGGTGATGGGGAATATCGATTTTCGGCCTGGCTTCGTTTCCGGCGGTGCCTTTAATGCCTCCACAACTGACACGAAGAAGGAGAATGATCAAGGGCACGAAGACAGGACCCATCGCTCAGATGCGGAACATCCTGGCCCTCGCGGTGACCCTTTAGCTGGTGTCCCGGTCTTCCCTTCCCTGGAACCCCTCTGCGCTCTCTGCGGTTCTTTTTTCTTTCTGATCTCCCGAGCAAGCCGGGTCTAGGATGGTCGCCATGACGCCCCTCGCCACCGACCTCCTGATCCTGCTCCGTCGCGACCTCCGCTGCTTCATCCGCGAAGTCGAGGCCTTCCCCGATGATGCGGCGCTCTGGCGCACTGTGCCGGGCATCGCCAACAGCGCGGGCAACGTGGCCCTGCACGTGGCCGGGAACCTCCGGCACTTCGTGGGCACCGTGCTGGGCGGCACGGGCTATGTGCGCGAACGCGAGCAGGAGTTCAGCCGCCGCGAGGGCACCCGGGCCGAGGTGGTGGCCCTGCTGGAGGCCACGATCCGCGACATGGAACCGGGCCTGGAGGCCTTGACCGCGGAGAGCCAGGCCGCCCCCTATCCCCAGGCGGTGCTGGGCATCCAGCCGCCCACCGGGCGCTGGCTTCTGCACCTTGTGGCGCACACGGCCTTCCACCTGGGCCAGGCGGGCTACCTGCGCCGGGCGCTCACCGGTGAGGCCGGTGCCACGGGGGTGATGTCCATTCCGGAGCTGATGCCCTGAACGGCCCTTGAGCCGTGCCCTGCACTGGCGCAGAATCGCCCCATCCCATCCCCCAGGAGGATGCATGCCGCTCACCGGGAATGTCGCGCTCGTCACAGGAGCCAGCCGGGGCATCGGCGCGGCCGTCGCCATGGCCCTGGCCGCCGAGGGCGCCGCGGTGGCGGTGAACTATCTTGGCTCCGAGGCCGCGGCCCAGGCCGTCGTCAGGAAGATCCAGGCCACGGGCGCCAAGGCCATGGCCGTCAAGGCCGATGCCCGGGACCGGACCCAGGTCGAGGCCATGGCCGCGAAGGTTCGGGCGGAGCTGGGCCCCATCGGCATCTTCGTGCTGAACGCGTCCATCGGCTTCCCCATGGCCAGCTTCCTCGAGTACCCCTGGGAGGCCTTCGAGGCCAAGCTCATGGGCGAGCTGGGCGCCGCCTTCCACGGCTGCCGCGCCGTGGTGCCCCAGATGCTGGAGCGCAAGGGCGGCGCCATCGTCGCCATCTCCAGCGGTCTGGCCCGGAATCCGGGCTGGGGTTTCTGCGCCCACAGCGCCGCCAAGGCGGGCCTGGAGGGCTTCGCCCGGGCCCTGGCCTACGAGCTGGGCCCCATGGGCATCCGCGTGAACGCCGTGGCCCCCGGGCTCACCCTGACGGACGCCACGGCCCACATCCTCGACAAGCACAAGAAGGCCGCCGCCGACCAGTCCCCTTTGCGCCGCAACGGGCAGGCCAGAGATGTGGCCGAGGCGGTGGTGGGCATCCTGCGCTCGGGCTTCGTCACCGGCGTCACCCTGCCGGTGAACGGCGGCGGCTACGTCTTCTGAGCCCAGGGAAGGATTGCTCCCGGCCCGCCCGGGACACCACACTGGACCTTCTCCCGAGGTGCCCATGCCCCCAACCCTTCGCGCCGGTTTGATCCTCGGCCTCGCCGTGGCCGCCTGGACCTTCGTCATGGGGTTCACGGGCTGGTACAAGAACCCCACCCTGCTGTACCTCTTCTGGCTGGTGATCCCCATGCAGATCGGGCTGCTGGTCTGGGCGCTGCGGGGGTCGGCCGCCACCACCGGCTATGGCCGTCAGGTCTGGAACGGCGTCAGCATCTCGCTGCTGGCCTCGATGATTATTTTCGGCGCCAGCATCCTCTTCACCACCCGCGTGTTCCCGCACTACTTCCAGGATCTCGAGGTGCTGGGGCGCCAGCTGATGGCCGCCAAGGGCCTGAGCGCCGAGCAGATCGAAGCCGCCGTGCGGCTCCAGGCCCCCATGCAGACCCCCCGCGCCAGCGCCATGGCCGGCGCCATCGGCACCGTCGTGACCGGCTTCTTCACCTCGGCAATCGCGGCGATCTGGCTGCGGAAGAAGTAGAAGTACCGTCACCGCTCGACGAGGATGTCTGCCACGAGGTCCAGCGGATAGCGCCTTCCTGAAAGCGCATCGTCGAGACAGCGCAGCACCCAGCCGGAGCGCAGCGACGCGGCGGCCAGTTCCGCTCGGGTGAGCCAGTGGCAGCGGAGGATGTCGGGATCCTCGGGCGCGGCCACGGCAGCATCGGGCACGCTGCCCGTGAAACAGATGCGGAAGTAGTCCTTCCCGTTGGCCGCCTTCAGTGGATAGAAGCCCACGATGGTCTCCGGCGTGAAGGCCAGGCCCGTCTCCTCGCGTACCTCCCGGCGCACAGCCTCGATCAACGACTCACCTGGATCCACATGGCCCGCCGGCTGGTTGATGACGGGCAGACCCGACACCTTGTCGGCCTCTTCCACGAAGAGGAAGCGACCCTGCCGCTCGATGATGGCGGCAACTGTAAGCGCCCACATCAGACGGGGAAGAAGAGAAGGAACCCGTCGGCGAAATAGACAATGCCGACGAGGCCCACCACGAGGCCCGCCCAGTAGACTGGCTTCTGCTTCAGCAGAGCCGCGATGGACGAGAGCAGGATGCCGATCTGCAGGTAGATCACGGCAAGTCCGAAGGGGGCACCGTGCTTCTGGGCATCGGCCTTGGCCTCTTCGAAGGCGGTGGCCTTCTTCTGGATATCGGCCTTTTCCCCGTCGTACTTGGCGACCTTCTTCTCCACGTCAGCCAGGCTCTTCTCCAGCAACGGCAGCGAGGCCTTCGGCGCCAGCTCGAGCTCCCGCTTGAGGCGCATGGCCTCGACCTCATAGAGGTTTCCCTTGATGCCCTTGGCCTGGTAGTAGGCCCACTGATCCGAGGCCATGGCCTGGTTCAACACGGTCTTGGTGGAATAGCCGCCGCCCTTGAAGGTGGCCAGCGTCGCGCAGACCGCCAGGATCACCGTGGTCAGCGCCAGCAGGTTCAGCCAGGGTTCCTTCTTGTCGTCAGCCATGTCTGTTCTCCTTCGAATCCATGATCATACAAAGGCTGGGCGCCTTTCGGCGCCCAGTTGACTGAAACGCGCCACGTTTCAGCAAGGGATCGAAGCTAGTCCCACCCCCGATGCTCCAGCCGGTGGCGCTGGCGCAGGTCGCGGCGGGTGCCGGGGAACACATCGGCGCGCCGGGCCTGCTCCTCCGCCTCGCGGAGCTGGCTGCGGAGCTGCTCCGCGGCCTCGCGCAGCAGCCCAGCCCTGCCTTCGTAGCCCTTCACCGGTTGCCCCTGGAGGGCATCCTTCTCCCAGAGGGCGTAGAAATTCCGCTCGAAGGTGCCCACCACGCGACCATCCCAGTAGTAGGCCAGGAAGGTGGCGAAGCGGGCTTCCAGCTGGTCCGCGGATCGCGCCAGGGCCACCAGCTGGGCGGCGTAGCGGCGGGTGCCCTCTTCCCGGGCCAGGTCGGATTCGCTGGCGCGGTTGCCGGGCAGGAACCCCTTCATCCCTTCATTGGACGGTGGCAGGGTGAAGGCCAGCGGCAAGGGACGGCCCTCCAGCAGGGCCCGAGCATGATCGATGGCCACGGCGAAGTTCAGCCCCTGGCTGCCGCGGAAGGCCAGGGTGTTGATGCCGATGACGCGGCCCCCGTGGTCGATGAGCGGGCCGCCGCTGTTGCCGGGGTTGAGGGCGGTGTCGGTCTGCAGCACCACCACCTTGTCCAGCTGGCGGAGGCTGCTGACGATGCCGCGGGTCACGGTGTTCTGGAAGACGCCGTGGGGCGTGCCGATGGCGAGCACCTCCTGGCCCGGGCGCACCTCCTGGACGCTGCCGAGGGGGAGGAAGGTCCGGTCGGGGCCGGGTTCCATGAGCTTCAGCACGGCGAGGTCGAAATCCGGGGCCGTGGCGATGATCCTTGCGTCCACGGTGCTGTTGTCCGACAGGCGCAGCTTCACGTAGCTCTGGCCCACGATGACGTGATGATTCGTAATCAGCCGGTCGCGGTCCACGAAGAAGGCGCTGCCCCGGCCCGTGGAGGTCTCCACCACCACCACGGCAGGCAGGGCCTTGGCGACGATGTCTTCGGTCGAAGGAGCCGTTGCTGGTTTCGCCTCGGGCTCGAGCTGCGCCAGAGCTGCGGGCTCGGCCGGGACGGGAACGGGTGCCTGGATCTGAGGCGCAGGCGCTGGGCGGCGTCCCTGCAGCCACAGCACCAGGCCCGCACCGCCGGCGCCCGCCAATGCCACCGCCAGGAGGATCAAGATGCCCTGGGTCCACGACCGCATGAGTGCTCCCGCAGGTGATGGGATCCATCCTGAGGCCAACCCGCGCGGAGGCACAAGCCGGGCCCGGCGGGCGTCGCTTGTCCCCCCTTCCGTCAGGCCTATCCTTGACAGAGGAGACCCTCGGGATGTGCGTCGTCTGCCGCAGTCCTCCTCCGTTCATCGGGATGTCCCGTCGTCCATGACGGGAAGGAATGGTTCGTTCCCTTGATTCTTGAACCGAGGAGGATTCCCATGCTCACACGAAGCGCCCTTTGCGTCGGGATCGACCAGTACCAGCACTTCCCTTCGGCGACTCTGCACGGCTGCGCGAACGACGCCCGCGACATGGCCTCCCTCCTGAAGGACCTGCTGGGCTTCGAGGATTCCGACATCACCCTGCTGACCGACCAGGCCGCCACCAAGGCCAACATCCTGTCCGAGCTGAAGCGCATGGTGGACAGCGCCTTGGCAGGCCAGTTCAACCACCTGGTCTTCAGCTTCTCCGGCTACGGCACCCTGGTGCCAGACCTGAACCTCGACGACTGGGACCGGGCCGACGAGGCCTTCTGCCCCTACGACCTGGCGACCAGCGGCCCCCAGTGGGACCGCGACCACCTGATCGTGGACGACGAACTGCACGATCTGCTGGTGCAGCTGCCGTCCACGGTGCTGTTGGAGGTGTACCTGGACACCTGCCATGGCGGCTCGGGTCTGCTGGCCCTGGACATGCTGATGGACCGGCAGCCCCGCTTCCTCCCGCCCCCTTCGGCCGAAGCCTTCCGCGATATCGAATACCGCCGCGCCCGGCCAGCCCACCAGAAGCTGCTGGAGAAGGGCCTCTCCCATCACATCCTCTGGACCGCCTGCAAGGAGGGCCAGGCCGCCGCCTCGGCCATCCTCCAGGATGAGTGGCACGGCGCCTTCACTTGGCAGTTCTGCCGCGAGGCCCGGGCTAGCGCCAACCACGACTCCCGAGCCAAGCTCCTGGCCAAGGTCCGCATGGACCTCAGGACCCACCACTTCACCCAGGTGCCCCAGCTCGATTGCGAAGCCATCACCCGCCACGCCGTTCTCAAGATTGATGAGATCCCGACAAGCATGATGGCCCTGCCCACCGAGATGCCGACCTGACTCCGTCCTGCCGACGGCTAGAGGAAGGGCGCCGAATGGCGCCCTTCTTTCTTTTACCGTGAGCGGCTCAGTAGCGGTACTGATCCGTCTTGTATGGCCCTTCGAGGGGCACGCCGATGTACTGGGCCTGCTCAGGGCGGAGGGTGGTGAGCTTGGCATTCAGCGTCTGCAGCTGGAGCCGCGCCACCTGCTCGTCCAGGTGCTTGGGCAGGGTGAACACGCCGATCTTGTAGTCACTCTTCTTGGTCCACAGCTCGATCTGGGCCAGGGTCTGGTTGGCGAAGGAGGAAGACATGACGTAGCTGGGGTGGCCCGTGCCGCAGCCCAGGTTCACCAGGCGCCCCTTGGCCAGGAGGATGATGCGGTGATTGTCCGGGAAGATCACGTGGTCCACCTGGGGCTTGATCTCCTCCCACTGGTACTGCTCCAGGCTGGCGACATCGATCTCGCTATCGAAGTGGCCGATGTTGCACACGATGGCGTTGTGCTTCATGCGGGCCATGTGGTCGTGGCCGATGACACGGAGGTTGCCCGTGCAGGTGACGAAGATATCGGCCTGGCTGGCGGCCTCGTCCATGGTCACCACGCGGTAGCCCTCCATGGCCGCCTGCAGGGCGCAAATGGGATCAATCTCAGTGACCCACACCTGGGCGCTGAGCGCACGCAAAGCCTGGGCGCTGCCCTTGCCGACGTCGCCATAACCGCAGACCACCGCGATCTTGCCCGCGACCATCACATCCGTGGCGCGTTTGATGGCGTCCACCAGCGATTCGCGGCAGCCGTAGAGGTTGTCGAACTTGCTCTTGGTGACGCTGTCGTTGACGTTGATGGCGGGGAACTTCAGCTCGCCCTTCTTGGCCATTTCATACAGCCGGTGCACGCCGGTTGTGGTCTCTTCCGTCACGCCCTGGATCTTGGCCAGCTGTGCGGAATACCAGCCCGGCTTCTCGGCCACGCGCTTGCGGATGGCGGTGAAGAGCACGGTGGCCTCTTCGCTATCGGGGTTGGCGAGCACACTCAGATCCTTCTCCGCCCGGGCACCCAGGTGCAGCAGCAAGGTGGCGTCGCCACCATCGTCGAGGATCATGTTGGCGCCATCGGCGAAATCGAAGATGCGATGGGTGTAGTCCCAGTAGTCGGGCAGGGTCTCGCCCTTGATGGCGAAGACCGGCGTGCCGCCCGCGGCGATGGCGGCGGCGGCGTGATCCTGGGTGCTGAAGATGTTGCAGCTGGCCCAGCGCACGTCGGCACCCAGGGCCTTCAGCGTTTCGATGAGCACGGCGGTCTGGATGGTCATGTGCAGGGAACCGGCGATGCGCGTGCCCTTGAGGGGCTGGGCCGCGGCGTACTCCTGGCGGATGGCCATGAGGGCGGGCATCTCGCCCTCGGCGATGGCAATCTCTTTGCGGCCCCAGGGGGCGAGGGACAGATCGGCGACAATGAAATCAGTGGTGGCAACGGTCATGGGACCTCCTCGAAGGGCGGGCGACGGGCAGCAGGAAGCCACCTCTTCGACCCGGTTCTGGGTTGAGGTGAGCGCCGTTCAAAAGGATGTGCCCGAGCCTGAGATCCCGCGCAGCCGATCTGCCGGGTCCTGCAGCGCTCCTCGGACTCCATCAGGATAATCGGTTCTGACAGGGAATATGGATGGGTAATCTCGGCCAATTAAAGATGTGTCACTTTGTACAATTTAATTAAATTATTGTTATTAATTTTAAAAATAAATATAATTATATTTATAAAATTTAAATGTATATATGTCATATTTGTATGACTAAATTTATTTTTTTAAAATTCTTAATAAAGCAAATAAATAACTTATAACTTGGCACAATCTTCGATTGGAATGGCTTGCCTGAAAGGAGGCAACCATGTCCAACCCCTTCACTTCCCTCGCCCTGGCCCTCGCCTTGGCCCTGCCCCTCGCTGCCGCGCCGGACCGAGCCCCCCGGGCGCCCCAGCGGCCCGTCAACCTGAATACGGCCACGGTCACTGAGCTGATGCAGCTGCCGCGCATCGGCCAGAAGACGGCCGAGCGGATCATCGCCTTCCGGAAACAGCACGGCGGCTTCCAGCGGCCTGAGGAGGTGATGAACGTCAAGGGCATCGGCGAGAAGTCCTTCGCCAAGCTCAAGCCCTTCCTGGCCGCCACCCCCACGCCGCGAGTCGCGGCCCCGAAGAAG
>Ga0302322_100004901_pt1 | contig 11700 bp, 7 predicted proteins | sample Fen_T0_2_FD_203757 | JGI IMG/M metagenome (GOLD analysis project Ga0302322, IMG submission 203757) | Peat permafrost microbial communities from Stordalen Mire near Abisko, Sweden - Fen_T0_2 | ecosystem: Environmental > Terrestrial > Soil > Wetlands > Permafrost | place: Sweden: Abisko... | reverse complement strand
AGACCGGTCGAAAAGACATGGAGGTCGTCCTTGACGTACTGCTGCGTCAAGTCAGGTGGCTCGCTGAACGGAGCGTCAACCAACGCTTTGAGCTGGACGTTGGTCATGCCGTACGCGTTGAGGAAGGCTTTATTGGCCCACTGCAACTTGGACTGTGGACCTTTGACTATCACCATGTCGGAGATGGCATCGAGAATCTGATGCAGCATGCCCTCCATGTCGCCATTGGCCTGTATCAGGCGGCTGAGCTCTACTGCGAAGCCGGCAGAGCAGCGCGACTCACCCAGCACGACGAGAAACTTCGCAGAATACCAAGTCCGCGTCGAACCATCAGCGCACGGTAGAGCTTCGATGACCTCCAGGCTTTCACCGGTCCGTAGCACCTGTTGATCGTGCTGACGGAATATCTCGGCCGGTTCCGGAGCGAGGAACTCGACGTCGGTCTTGCCCGCTACTCCCCCAGATTGGTTTCCGAGGTTCTCCTCGGCCGCGCGGTTTGCGTACAGGTATCGCCCTTCGCAGTCCTTGACCCACCAAGCCCCCGGCAAATGACCGATGAGTTTCTGGAAGTCTGCCAGACTTGGTTGCGTGAACAGCAGCGGGTCGATCCCCAAGTCCGGTAACGGCATCTCCCTACTACGGCCTATGCGGCTTGGCGGTAAAGGACCGGTCCACGCGCTGCCACGTGCAGAATTTGCGCAACTCGTCGTGCAGCGCTGAGTCGGCGATACCTCGGGGGCTTCGTCGTGAATTTCCGACAGTTGCCGAAGAGCGTGTGGGCGCTTGATACGCGCGCCGCTCGAGTGCTGAATTCCGTGATGGGGTAGGGATCCTAGCGGCGTGGCCTCGCCGCTAAACCCCGTCGAGCGCGCGCTGAAGCGTATTTTCTCCGAGTGTGGTGACTGGGGTGTCCCGATTGGGAATGAGCTTTTGGCAGTGGTATTGGGTGGGCCATGCCGCTTCTCAAAATCACGACTTCGGTTCCGCCTGCTCGTGAGCACGGCAAGCTGCTCGCAAATTTGTCGCAGATCTGTGCCAATCGCCTCGGAAAGCCCGAGTCCTACGTGATGACGGCCATCGACCACCCCGCGCTGATGACGTTTGCGGGGAACACCGATCCGGCGTGTTACGTCGAGCTCAAGAACGTCGGGCGCTTCACCGGCGAGCTCACCCAGCGGCTGTCCGCCGAGCTCTGCGAGCGCTTGAGCGCGGGGCTCGGCGTCGCGAAGAACCGTATCTACATCGAGTTTGCCGATGCCGAAGGGTACCTCTGGGGCTACGACGGCGAGACCTTCGGCTGACACTGCGCGCCGCTGCTTTCGCCAGCGCAACGCCCTCCCCGAGCAATCAGTCCCCGACAGATGACGCACCTGCCGTGAAGCTCGGCCGAATAGGAAGCCACAACGCTCTCTACTTGAACGCTAGTTGAGCGACCTCGCAAGGTCGTTCGCCTTGACCAGTGTCGCGCTTCGCGGCTACCTTCTGCCGAGAATCGGCGGGAGTTGTTCATGCATGGGAGAGCAATCGTGATCGGGAGCAGCACGGACTCGGCGGGCACGTGCACGGCGCGACGATTGCTCGGGTCGAAGGTGTTCGCGTTCGTCTTTGTCAGCGCAATGCTGATGTGCGCTTGTGGCAGCGGCGCGAGCGCTGGCAAAGCTGGCACTGGTGGGGAAGCCGGCACTGCCGACGCAGGCGGCAGCAACGCGTCTAGTTCAGAGTTGGCAGGCCGCTTTTGGGGGCACTTACCGAACGGCAGCGCCCTCGTGCTCGAAGTGACAGAAACCGGGAGCACTAGCGGCGTGCCAGCACGCATTTGGAAGGCGGACGGAACGCATACCGAAACGCGGCTGTTGGGGGACGCGAGCGGATGGTTTTTCAGTGGCGATAGCATTGGGAACTGCGGCCTGATCAAGCTGGGTGCAGCGCCCGATCAGCTCGCTCTGACCCGCTGCGGGCCGAACCAGGCCGACACCATCACCCTCCGGCGCTCACGCGCCACGCGCATCTTCGAGGCCCCAGTCAAGGCGGGGCCGCTCGGCTTTGACAGCGCAAGCGTGCGCTTCGGGTTCTCGAACATGGGGCACTTCTGGGTTTGGAGCACCAGCGCGAACCGCCTGAGTGATCTGGGCGCGGGCGTTCCGGTTTCCGCACAGGTTCCCGGGCAACCGCCCGGCTCGCTGGTGTACGCGCCCGACGGCCAGCACATCGCGTACATACGCAATGCGTTTCCGTCATGCAATGTCGCGACCCTGATGGTGTTCGACGCTGCCAGCGGAACATCGGAGGAGGTCGCTACCGGCACTCCGTGCGGCAACGGCTATGCGCGCTTCTCACCTGACAGCGCACAGCTGGTATACTTCGCCAACGACACGAACGACGGAAGCGGCGCGGACCTCATGCACTGGTCAATCGCCGGTCATCGCTCGGCGTTGATTGTGCCCAAATCTGAGCTCTCTCGTCGCGCCCCACAGCTGATTTTCGGCTCCAGCGGGCAGCGCCTGTTCTTTCGCACTGCGCTCTCGCCCGGGCTCGAGACGCCACTCTTGAGCTATGATTTTACGACCAAGAGCGTCACCACCGTATCGGCGATCGCGACCGATGTGGCCGCCTCTCCCGACGGCAGCTGGCTGGCATTCAGCGAAGCCAACGGCACCGTGCGGCTTTGGAACGATCCCGCTGGCAGCGCCAGCATCCTCAACCCCAAGCCGGATCTTCCTCCCAACGCCAACTACCGCTCAGGGCTCTCCGTCAGCCCAGACGGACGCCGGCTTGCCTATCTGAAAAGCGCTGGCTACGCGGTCCTGTATGACACCGCACCCGCAGCGCCGGAAAAGACCGAGCTGGGCTTGGGCAATGGTGGTGTGGTGTGCCTGGCGGATCGGGCAGATGGTTTTCCACGCGTGGCTACTTTCTCTGAAGACAGCAGCGGCCTCCTGTACTTCGGGATCCAGTCACCCCCGTTGAGTAATTGCTTCGGCGGCTCGACTCCCTCCACGGCTTTCACCTGGAACGACCTCGCCGGCCATGACGTGGGAGGCATTCCACTCGCGGACGCTCCCGGGGAGTTCTACCGCTTCGGGCCCCACGGTGAGGTCATCCGGTTCTTCGACTCGAAAGTCGCGCTCTGGACGCATGAGGGCGGGCTCGTCCCGATCAAGGATTTCACCGCCCCCGACGTGCTGTGGGCTGGCTTCGCTGCCCATTTGGCGCGGGACGGCGCGGAGCTGATTTTCGAAATCACCGGACAATCCACGAAATTCGAAACGGTTCAACCTCCACCCACGAATCGACTTTGGGCTTGGGATGCGGCAACGCAGACCACGACCGAGATCACGTCCGCGCTGCCCGATCCGGGCAGCTTCCGTTACCAAGTCGACTCGAGATCCGGTCAAGTGTTCTTCCTCGAGGACACGCGCGACGAGGAGAAGCCCGACCCTCCGCTCAAGCTCTGGACACCCGCCGGCGGCCCACCACTGACACTCCTCGACTCCACGGATGCACAGCTCGAGAGCTACAGCGGCCGCGCGCTCGCGGCACATGGCAAGCGCGGCACCGATCAAGGCATCTTCACGCTCCGTCTCGACGCCCAAGAGCCCACCCTGATCGAGGAAGGCACGATTGTCGGCATCTCGGACAGCCACATCTACTTCTCAGCGCCGGATGGCGTGTGTGTGCTCGCGTACTGAGGGCCCACGAGAACTGCCGATCTGACACCCGGCCGAGGCCGCCTCGGACGCTAGGGTGTTGGTACAGCGCGTTCTGGCAGCTGCGGGTCAGTGGCGCTGGGAGCAGCGATTTACAGGCCGAACACGTCGGACCTGCTCGCGAGCAAAAAGCGCGACCCATCTGTAGCAAGCCGCAGAGCCCGGTGTTCGCGAACGTCACCGAAATCGGCCTGCGCCTAGCGCGGACGGTTCGCACCATGCCGGCATCGAAAAACTACCCATCGACAGAACTTCCTTCTGCGTGCGAGCTTCGCCATGGGCTGTTTTGTTGACTCGACGGGCTCCGGGCTGATCCGCGTTGAGTCTCGGTACTGGTCGTTAAAGGTGACAGGGTGAATCCGGCAACTAAAGAGCAGCAGCTCGCCACGCTGCGAACCGTCTGGGAGCGCTATCGCGCTTTTGCCAATACGTCTGGTCGGCTCAAGGGCGAGCAAGGCGGGTGGCGTCGCGTCGTGCTGTGGGCTTCCGTTCTGGCGCTGTTGGCGGTGCCGTTTGGGAAGACATTCGAGAAATACCATCTCGATGGCCTCTCCACCGCCCTCACGCTTGGCGCCACGGTGCTGTTTGCACTGGTCGCTTGGCTCAATGAAAGCGTCCTGGGCGAAGGCTCGGACCAGCCTTGGGTGAAAGCCCGCCAGACAGCCGAGGGACTCAAGGCACTCTCGTTTCGGTTCCTGGGCGGTGTTCCGCCGTTCGATTCCCCTGACGCGGTGACGAGCGCACTCAAGCAGGCAGAGGCGTTGGCGGACGCTGGTGGCACCGCAGATGTCGTCGCTGCGGTTGAAGCGCAAAAGCGCATCCCCCCGGCGCCACTCACGATCAACGACTACCTGACCTTGCGCGTCGTGGATCAAATCTCGTTCTACGAGAACGCGGCGACGGATGCGCGGCGAGCAAATGCGAGGCTCGTGCGCATTGGGCGACTCATTTCGGCAATGGTCGTCGTGTTCGGCGCGTTGGGCGCAGTAATCGCGAACACTTGGCGGGACATTTGGGCGCCCGCGCTCGGTGCGGCAAGCACGCTCGTCACGACACAGATGGCCGTATCACGGCGCCGCTTCCTCGTCGAAACGTACTCGCTCGCGGCGCAGAAGCTCCGGTTCGCGCGGACTAATTTCGAAACGTCGCAGCGAACTTCGAGCGACGAAGCGGCGATGGTGGCCACCGTCGAGTCGATTTTTGCAAATGAAAATGCGGGTTGGGTGCAGCAGATGCTGCTCAAACCGGTCGTTCCCGATCCTAGCAGCGGGTCTACAGCAAACGGGCGAAAGTGATGGCGATTACGCGCCGCGTGTACGTGAGTCTACCGTCGGACGATTGGCTGCCGCCGAATCTCAACTCGCTCAAGTGGGGCATTGTCGACGAGATCGTCAAGCTCGGTTTCGTGCCTGAAATTTTCACCAATCCGAAAGGCACGGAGAGCTTGGCCGGGTCAAAGGCCTGGAATGCAAGGGATGCCGACGATATCGCACGCCGCTGCGTCGGTGCCGCGATCTTGGGTATGGCTCGCTGGCGTTTTCAAGATGCCAATGGCGGACCGGTGTTGCTCCCTACCGAGTTCAACCATTATGAGGGTGCGCTTGCGCGAACGCTCGGGCTGCCAAGCCTAGTGCTCGTACAAAAGAACGCCCGTCGTCGGGTCGTGTTCGACGGCGGATTCGGCGGGTTCGTTGGTGAATTCGGTCCGGACGCGGGCGTCGAATGGCTGCACACGGAGTCGTTCCTCGTGCCCTTCGAGTATTGGAAGCGAGAGCTGGCGGCGCGCGCCGATTTGTTTCTCGGCTATTCGAGCGCATCGAAGGATGCAGCGCGCGCCGTCAAAGAGTACCTGCAAACGCTCGGCGTCCGCGTTCTCGACTGGCAGACCGACTTCATCCCCGGTCGCACGATCCTCGAGCAGATCGAGCAGGCCGCAGCGCGTTCGCTTGGGGGTGTGTTTCTCTTCACCAAGGACGACGACCTTGCCGACGCGAACGGTGCCAAGCTGGCAGTGCCACGCGACAACGTCGTTTTCGAGGCGGGCTACTTTATCGGCCTCAAAGGCAAACACAACGTGTTGATTGTCCGCGAAACGGGGTCGAAGCTGCCAGCGGATCTAGGCGGTGACATCTACGCTTCGCTCGCGGACCCTGCGGACACGACTCCGATTCGACCAACGCTGAGCGCGTTCGTGAGTTCGCTCTGAAAGGGGTGCCGACGTCGACGAAGAGCTCAGGGGCCGCGACTCGTGTTAGGCTCACTTGCCGTTGCCGCCCGGGGAATTCTTCGATGAGTTCACGAGCTCAACAATGCCGCTCGAGAGGGGCTGAGCACGCAGGGTTCGCTGCAGGCGTGGACTGCTATTCCGATACCTTGCAGGAGATCGAAAGGCGTGGTGGCGCCGAGAGGTCCGTCGTTGACGGGGCAGAGCTATGGAGACTGACGCCCGGAGCGCGCGCGGTTTTTGAACTCGTGCACGGCCTCACAGCGCGTGCAAGGGCCGCCGAGGATCAGGGTATCGCGGCCGCGTGCGGCCTTTTGGCCTGGTACTCCGTGGTAGACCCTGGGCACCTAAGCTCGATCTCGAGGTTGCGCCTCCGTTGACATTCCTTTGCCCCTCGGCGAGTCTTGGAGGTGCTCGAGAACGAGTCGACTCGTCGGTGCGACGTGTTGCGAAAGTCCAGTCGATGACAAGACAGCGTGGGGGCGAGATAGAAGCCACGGCTGAGAGCGTGGCGAAGGTTTTGAGGAACACGCCCGTGCTGTGGGTCGGCGCGGGCGCGTCGGCTGCGGCCGGCTACCCATCCACCGCCGATCTCGTTCGAGCAATGGTCGAGGAGGCAGCCGACCCATTGGATACCAACGCGTCGTTCTTCGAGGTGGCGGACGCGTTCGTCGAGACGATGGGAGCTGGGCCGCTGAGCAACTTGATGGAGCGGTCGTTCTCACAGCACAGGCGGCCGACTTCATTGCACCTACGGTTGTCCGAGTTGGCAGCTGACGGAATGTTTCACACTATCATCACAACGAACTACGACGATCTGTTGGAGAACGCGCTGCGTAGCAAGGGGGTTCACTACGTCCTTCAGGTGATCGACCAAAATCAGCATGTGTCTCTTCCGCCCGGCTCGCTGCGCCTCGTGAAAATTCACGGGAGCCGAGAGAGTTGGCTGAAGACTGTGTTGTCTGGGCGCTCGTACGACCATTTCCGCGTGCAGCACAGGTTCTTGCAAGAACAACTAAACGTGATCTTGGCCCAGCAAGCTGTTCTATTCGTTGGTTGCTCGATGAAAGACCCGACGATCCTCGACTGGTTGTCCTGCCGGTCTGAGACGGAGATTGACCAACTAAATATCTGGCGGCCCGTCATGACCGCGAGAGCATGGCATCAGCTCACTGCGACAATCCACGACGGCCGAAGCGCCGCGGAAATATTGGCTAGTCGGACCATTCGACCTCTAATTGTGGCGTCCCACGAAGATACGCCCGACTTATTGCGGGCAGCGGCCGAGGTAGGCAGGTCGCACAAGCCGACTGTTGCGCGTGTTCAAGCTCCTGCCCGGTCGGCCAAACTGGCGACTGACCTGGACGCAGCAGATGTCCTTGGTTACCGCAACAAATACTACAACCCTTTTTACTACGTGCGAGATCACGACGCCAACCTTCGTCGACACATCGAAAAATCGCACAACGTTCTTGTCCTTGGCGAGCCTCTCTCTGGAAAAACTCGCGCGGCATTCGAAGCGCTTCGCTTGCAGCACGATACGGAAGTTATTTTTCCTAGTCCTGAGGAGATGCACAATGGCTTTCAACTCCCTTCGTCCAGAACAAGGCGCCTCATCGCATTCTTGGACGATGTAGACGTCTACTTCGAGCGGGGAAGCCCGAACGAGATGCTCGTCGAGTTTCTACAGCAAGGTGTTTCTGTGGTCGCGACCTGCCGCACGGGACCTGAATACGGTCTGTTCTCCCAGGCGGTTACGCCCATATTCACCGAGGGCTTGAGGTACGTCAGGATCATCAAGAAACTGCAGAGCTCCGACCTCCAGGCCTTTCCACAGGACGTGCTCGCTGAGATGGAGGACCCGGACTCGGAGTTCGATGGGAATATTGGCTCGCTATTCATCAAGCTGCAGCAGATGCGACGCCGCTATGACTCCATCCAGAAATCGAATAGCTCTATCGATAAAGTTTGCTGTCTAGTTCTCAAAGCATTGAAAATGCTGTATTTCTCCTCGAATTTCGAGACCAAGTCCACCTATCGATTGCAGAAGGTTCGAGATCTCGCTGAGCGCCTGCACCTGAGTACGACTGCGAACTTCGAACAGCGAAATTTACCCACGCTCAGGTACCAGCTTCTAAAGGGGCTAGAACACGAGTATCGGGAATTTGCGGCCCTGTGGCACCAGGCGCTTCAAAAACTGAAAAACGATGACAACGGACTTAGCTTCATCGAGGTCCGCGGAAAGATCGTTGGGACTGAAGAGGTCTATTTGGAGCGGGTCGTCGACCACACGTACACGTCATCGAACGCTCTGGCCGACATAGTAGCCCGGTACCCGGACGCGCGAGAGCGAGGGGCGGCTGGCTTCTTTGTGAAGGCCGAGAAATTCAACCGCTTACTGGGCAGCAGTGCGACGTATGATGCCGCACTCAGTGTCTACGCTGCGATGACATCGGCCTCTATCAGACCCACTCGCAGTACATTCGACGCCCTTATAACCAAAGCGAATGACTTCGCAATAGGTGCCGGGTGGCTCGGCAGAATGCGGAAAGATGGCCAAAATGCTAGCGTCTCGACGTTTTCCATCCTGATCAAGTCCGCTTCATCGGCGGAGCACCTTCGTACCTTGTTTGCGGAAATGGAGATCGACGGTCTGATTGACGAGGCGATCCAGTCGGGAGACTGGGCACGAGACTACTCGGTAGCGATAAGGCGCGTGATCCAGCATGCCTGCGGAGAGCGAGAAATGGTGGACATGCTCGCCTGTCTCGTCGAGTCTCCCTTCACCTTGGGACTATCCCTGTGGAGGCTATTGCTCGAGAAGTCATCGTCGTTTGCGCAAGCTCGAAACGTGGCGGCGGGCGCTCTTGCTGTGCTGACAGACGTGGACGATCAGATCTTCGTCCCTCTCATCGAGAAGGCGTCCTCGTGGCAAGAGGCCAAGGAAACGTTGTCGCTGATTCAGGAAGCAGGCGCCGAACCTGCGGTCGAGGTCCTCCGCGCCGCCATGGCACTATGGGCTGGAAGCCCTGATGAAGTAGAGAAGCTGCCGGCACACGCAATCGTCTACAACAAATTGATTGAGCGAGCCGCCGACTTCGACGCGGCTCTTGTCTTGTTGTGTAAGATGAAGGACCGCGGCATTTTTCGAGAGGCGGCGACATACCGTTTCGTGATGCAAACGGCACGCTCATACGCCGATGTTCAGGCGGTGTGTGAGCAGATGGACGAGCCGGCCAAGGCTCTAGACTTGGGGACCGCACGCATCATGGCGATGAAGACCGCGTCACGGGCGGACTTCGCTGACGTCCGTAGGCGCATGAAAACTGCAGGGTTGAACGACGACCCCGGTGTCTTTCGTGTCCGTTTATCACGAGCTGACTGGCAAGAGATCGAAGAACTCCTCGAAGAGGCGGATTCGTTGAAAATGCCGTTCGTCTCCCGCACTGTTCATGCGTTGTTGAACAAGGCAGACTCGCTGGAGATACTCGAAAAGATCGTCGTTCGAATGGAGCATGCGTCGATCGGCCCAGGTGCTGCTGCATTTCGTCGCATGCTGGAATCCGAGACGCCCGACGACGGAATGGAAAACGTTGGCCCCGACCCCGATCCTCGTCTGCGCGTCGACATTGGCGCAATCACGATTCTTCGCGGCCGCATAGCAGCGCTTCGAAGTCATACTAAGCGTGACGGGGCAGCTGGACAGCTGGTCTTGACGTTGCACAGCGCGCCTTCTCTGGCTGACGCCCTCAAGATAGTTGACGAGCGCGATCAGAAACTTACGCCGGCGCTCGTTAACGCCCTGATCCAAAGATCAAAAAACTCGGCAGAAGCCATCGAAGTGGTGCTGCCGCGAGCCGACGCCGCGGGCGTCGAGATGGAGAGGTCAATCCTCCTCTCTTTGATTCAAAAGGCATCATCGTACGACGAGGCCATCGAACTCTGGGAGCGCTATGGTCGCTCCGCTCGCTCCGAACTCGTCGTGATCGAACAAGTTCGGAACAAGGTTCGAAGCATTGGTGAGATCGAGGACTTGCTCAGTCGTATGATAGGCGCTGGCCACCAGATCGCCCCTGTGACCTATCGAGCACTGCTCTACCAATCGGATTCTCCGGAAGCGGCGCGCCTCGTCTGGCAACGCCTCGTTAGCGCGCAGGTCCAGCTGAATAGCGACTTGTACGGGCTTCTCGCCTCGAAGATGTCGACTTTTGGAGACACCGAATTTGTTGTCCTCGAGATGGAGAGTCGGGGATTTGTGAACGAGGCGGCCGCCCACGTTTTGTCGGAGCGTGCGACCACGGCGGAGGAGATCGCGAGAGCCGATGCCATCATGGCGAGGTTTGACAAGGTCTGAGTGGATTCGGCAATCCGTGGCCCCGCGTCAATCGCCGCGGCCGTTGTGGATCGCGGAGCCCCTTTGTAGACTTGCAGGAGATCTGACGCGCTTTGTCAGATCTCCTCCATCGTGAAGCCTCGGAAGGCTTTCTCGTTGCACGCCCCAGTGGATTCGAACCACTGACCTACGGCTCCGGCGGCCGTCGCTTTCTGTCAGCACTCATCGATAAAAGCGAGAGTTTTGCTGCGTCTTGTCCAGTTCTCGTCCCGTCTTGACGGTTGCACGCTGACGGATGCGTGGTCACTGCTACGTCTGCGCGTCTGCGCACGCACCGGACCTCCCGCCTAATACGGCTCTGTGCTACCATGGTAGCATCGTGAAGAAGCGTGAGGGCGTCACCGAGAAAATCAGCATCTCGCTGAGCCGAAGCGATCTCGCTTCGCTGAAGAAACGTGCGAAACGGCTTTACGCGGGCAACGTGTCAGCTGTTATTTCGGAGCTTGCCGCCGACGCGGCATTGCTCGAGGGGATGCACGAGTTGGTCAACTGGTTGGGAGGGCCGTCGCTGACGGATCACGAACGCAAGGCAATAGACGCCGAATGGTCGGGCCAGCCTCGTGCTCCAAAGCGCGCGCGCAAGCGCAAGAAGGCCGCGTGAAGAACGGCATTACGTTCGACACGGGGGCGCTCATCGCGCTCGAGCGCCGAGGGCAGCGTGCCCGAAAGCTCCTAGAAAGGGCGACGGAGCAGAAGGTTCGCATTACGGTACCGGCAGCCGTGATCACCGAATGGTGGCGTAGTCGAAACGACGTACGCGAGCGCATCCTTGCCGGGGTCCGGGTAGAGCCTCTTTCGGAGAGCCTTGCCAAGGTCGCTGGCGAAGCGCTCGCTGCTGTCAAAGGCGCAACCTCCATCGACGCGATCGTCATGGCCTCTGCCGCGCAGCGTGGTGACGTCGTTTACACCGCCGACGTTTCGGACCTCGCGAAGCTTGCTGGGTATTTTCGAGCAGTCCGCGTGCTGAGCATTGGCTAATTGCCCGCGCGTCAGCGAGAAATTCAGCGAGTCCCAGTGGATTCGAACCACTGACCCGGTGCTGCTCCTTTTCGGTTTGCGTCGTAGAGCGGCCGGTCGTGCTCGCGCTGGCCTAGAGGCGGTCGCCACTCACAGCTTCCGGTTCGAGTTCTAAATGAGTTTGGCGCGCGAACAGGTTGGCGCAGCGGGCTATCGGTGAAGTCGCAGCGCACGCTCGCCTCGATCACTGGCAGTTCCCCGTGTCTCTCAACAGGCGCTTGAATCCGTAACCACTGGAGGTTTTGCCGTACGCAAAGACCGCGCGCAGACGAGCGCTTGCGCGCAGGAGCTGCGTCTTTGGCTTGTTACGATTTGGACGCGAGATGCGCGAGCGTGCTTTCGCGTTGCTGATTCGCACG
>Ga0302322_100004900_pt1 | contig 11701 bp, 14 predicted proteins | sample Fen_T0_2_FD_203757 | JGI IMG/M metagenome (GOLD analysis project Ga0302322, IMG submission 203757) | Peat permafrost microbial communities from Stordalen Mire near Abisko, Sweden - Fen_T0_2 | ecosystem: Environmental > Terrestrial > Soil > Wetlands > Permafrost | place: Sweden: Abisko... | reverse complement strand
AGTGCCGACGGCCGTTACGTCGCGTTCGGCTCGAACGCGAGCAACCTGGTGGCCGGGGACACCAACGAACGACCCGATGTGTTCGTGCGCGACCGGGTCAGGGGCACCACGACCCGGGCCAGCGTCGCTACCGACGGCACCCAGGGCAGCCTGAACAGCCTCCAGCCATCGATCAGCGCCAATGGCCGCTACGTCGCGTTCGGCTCGATTGCCAGCAACCTGGTGGCCGGTGACACCAACGGCATCGTGGATGTGTTCGTGCGCGACCGGGTCGCCGGCACTACAACCCGGGTCAATATCTCCACCCGCGGCGCCCAGACCGCCCACACCGATCCAGACACAATGCTGGAAGACAGCGAACTACCGACGATCAGCGCCGACGGTCGCTACGTCGCCTTCTTGTCGGGTGCGGGCAACCTGGTGGACTGTGACACCAACGGCATCGTGGACGTGTTCGTGCGCGACCGGGTCAGGGGCACCACGACCCGGGTTAGCGTCGCCACTCGCGGCGCCCAGGCCAACCAGAGAAGCTCCGAACCGGCGATCAGCGCCAACGGTCGATACGTCGCGTTTTCCTCGGATGCGAGCAACCTGGTGCGGGGTGACACCAACGGCTCGTCGGACGTGTTCGTGCGCGCACAGCCATAGGCCGTCACTGCCGGGGGTGGCGCCTGTGGGGGGCGAGTCGTTCGATTCGAAGGGCATCTTCGGCGTAGAGTTGTGATCTACTCTTCGAGCAGGTGGGGAGCCATGCCGATGAAGGTTCTCGTTGTCGTCGAGGACGATCCAGACGTTCAGTTTCTTGTCGAAACCATCTTTGCTATGGATTCCCGTTTCGCTCTCGCCAGCGTGGCCGATTCCGCCGAGGTCGCCCTCGAGGCGGCGCGAACGTCAGAGCCGGGGGTTATCGTTCTCGATCACGGTCTGGCCGGAGAGCTGACCGGTCTGGAGGCGGCACCGCGGCTCAAAGCGGTGGCTCCCCAGTCAAAGATCATTGTGTTCACAGCGCGTGCCGAGCTCAGGGGCCCAGCGGAAGCCGAGCCCGCTGTCGACGCGTTCTTGCTCAAGACTGACGCCGAGAAGCTCCTACCCCTGGCCCAGCATCTGACTGGCTTGGATCTCCCGGGCAGCTGAGTTCTCGCACTCACCTCGCGCCGCCGGCCATGAGGTGACCCTCGCACAGTCGAGACCCTGTCAGTGGCACCCGCGGACCGGAGGCTGCATCGCGTGCTCGTGCGTTCTACCTGTCACCATCGCGCAGCATGGAACGGGCGGCAGAAGTCCTGGAGCTACCTTCCAGCACGTTCCGCCGGCTGCTGGGCAGGGCTACCGCCAGGGTGACGACTGTGCTGTGGCATCAGGAGCTGGACTCCTAGATCGGAGGTATGCCGACCCTCACCTCCCAAGCGGGTGCCGCCATACAACGTCTGCACGACTCGGCGTGTCAGCCGGTTCCCAAACGGGGCGAGACGGGAATACGGTCGCAGGCATGACGGCGGCTATCTCGGCTTCCCAACTGTCCAAGTCGTTCGGCCTGACCAAGGCTCTGGATGCGCTCGACCTTGAGGTCGCCACCGGGGAGGTGCATGGGTTCCTGGGCCCAAACGGCGCCGGCAAGTCCACCACATTCAGGCTCCTGCTGGGGCTGTTGCGCCCCGACTCCGGTGCGGCCACCCTGCTCGGAGGCGACCCATGGCGTGATGCCGCGAGCCTGCACCGGCGGCTCGCCTACGTCCCCGGCGACGTGAACCTGTGGCCGAGCCTGTCCGGCGGTGAGGTCATCGACCTGCTGGGCCGGCTGCGCGGAGGTCTGGATGAACGCCGGCGCACGAGCCTGCTCGACCGTTTTGACCTCGACCCCCGCAAGAAAGGCCGGGCGTACTCCAAGGGCAACCGGCAGAAGGTTGCCCTGGTTGCGGCTCTGGCCTCGGACGTGGAGCTCCTGATCCTCGATGAGCCCACCGCCGGTCTGGATCCGTTGATGGAGAGCGTCTTTCGTGAGTGCATCCAGGAGGAGCGGCCCCGTGGCCGAACCCTGCTGCTCTCCAGCCACATCCTCTCCGAGGTCGAGCACCTTTGTGATCGGGTGACCATCATCAAGGACGGCCACATGGTCGAGACCGGGACCCTGGCCGAGCTTCGACACCTCACCCGAACCCACGTCGAGGCTGTGCTGCTGGGGCCGGTCCCCACCGATCTGGTTGCCTTGACCGGGGTCCATGATCTGGTCGTCGACGGCCCGAAGGTGACCTGCGAGGTTGACGACGGCCATCTCGGCTCCCTCCTGGAGCGACTGACCGCTATTGGCGTGAGTACGTTGCTGAGCGCTCCGCCCACTCTTGAGGAGCTTTTCCTGCGGCACTACGCCGCGAAAGCCCCGTCGAGAGAAAAGCCCGCGTGAGCACCCTGACCGGGTTGTGGCCAATGATCCGTCTCGACCTGCGCCGCGACCGGATCTGGTGGCCAGCGTGGATCCTGGTCCTCAGCGCGCAGGTCGTGGCGACGGCGGGAGCCTACGAGACCCTCTTTCCCACGGCGACGTCCCGACTCGGTCTCGGACCAACGTTGGGTCGTAACACGTCGCTCAGGGCGATGTACGGCCCGGCGTTCGACCTCACCAGCGCTGGTGGGTTCACCGCCTGGCGCATGGGCGGATTCGTTGCCGTGTTCGTCGCGCTGATGAGCCTGCTGACGGTCATCCGGCATACCCGCGCGGAGGAGGAGACCGGCCGTCTCGAGCTGTTGCGTTCAGGCGTGGTGGGTCGGCACGCCCCACTGGCGGGAGCTCTGCTGGTCACCATCGCCGCCAACGCCCTCCTGGCCGCGATCGTCGTCGTCGGCCTCGTCTCTGAGAACGTGCCAATGACTGGCGCGGTGGCGCTGGGCCTGGGATTCCTCGCGTGCGGCATCGTGTTCACCGGAGTCGGTGCCGTCACGGCCCAGATCAGCGAGAACGCCCGTCCGGCACGAGGAATGGCGGCCGCGTTGCTGGGTGTGGCCTTCCTGCTGAGGGCAGTAGGGGACAGTACAGATGACGCAACCTGGCTGAGCTGGCTCTCGCCCATTGGCTGGAGCCAGCAGCTGCGTCCCTTCGCCGGTGAACGGTGGTGGGTGCTGCTCCTGCCGCTCGCTGTTGGCGCTGCCCTGATCGGGTTGGCAATGACCCTGGAGGGCCGGCGTGACTTCGGCGCCGGACTGCGCCAACCTCCGCTGGGTCCCGAGCGTGCGCCCGCAGGGCTGTCCACCCCCCTGGGGCTGGCCTGGCGGCTCCAACGCGCGTCGTTGCTCGCCTGGATCATCGGCGTCGCGACCTTTGCCGGAGCCATCGGCTCGGTGGCGAACGGGGTGCTCGACATCTTCAAGGGCAATCCGCAGCTGGAGGAGATCGTCAAACGGATGGGCGGCGGGCAGTCGCTGATCGACGCGTTCTTCGCCGCGTTGTTGCCGGTGATGGCCACGGTGGCCACCATCCACACGGTGCAGGCGATGCTGCGGTTGCGCTCGGAGGAGACCGAGATCCGTGCCGAACAGGTCCTTGGGACCGCGGTGACCCGGACCCAGCTGTTGGGCAGCCATCTGGTGCATGCGGCGGCCAGCCCACCAATCCTGATGACCGTCATCGGGCTGTCAGCCGGTGGCGCGTACGCCGTGTCCGCCCAGGACGCAAGCACACTGTGGTCCGTGCTGGGTGGGGCTCTCGTTCTGATCCCGGCGATGTGGATCTTCACCGGCGTCACCCTGGCCCTGATCGGGATGGCGCCAGAACGCAGTGCCCTGGCCTGGGGAACCCTGGCCGCCTGTGGCGTGCTCGGTCAGCTCGGCCCGATCCTGCAGCTCCCCGACACGATCCTGCGGATCTCACCGTTCGCGAATGTCCCCCAGCTCCCCGGAGCCGACCTGGAGGTCGCGCCCCTAGCCATCCTGACCTGTATCGCAATCGCACTAACGGCAACCGGGATCTGGGGATTCCAGCGCCGCGACATCGGCTAATGCGTTCTGGCTAATGCGTTCCAAGGCCAGGAACGAGCAGGACCCACGACCCAGGCGTGCAGTGACGAGCTGCCCAGCTCGTCAAGCAACCCGCGAGCAAGATCGCACCCGCTCGCCACCCGCACAAAGCCGCCACCCGCAAAGCCGCAACTACCAACCCGCCGGCTCGTAATCCTTGACGAAACAACCGAAGATGTCCCGACCCAGCTCACCCTGCACGATCGGGTCATAGACCCGCGCCGCGCCATCCACCAGATCGAGCGGAGCGTGAAAGCCCTCCTCGGCCAGTCGCATCTTGGTCGGGTGAGGCCGCTCGTCGGTGATCCAGCCGGTGTCGACCGCGGTCATCAGGATGGCGTCGGTCTCGAGCATCTCCTGGGCACTGGTCCTGGTGAGCATGTTGAGCGCAGCCTTGGCCATGTTGGTGTGCGGATGACCCGGCGCCTTGTAGTTGCGGCTGAACTGGCCCTCCATGGCCGAGACGTTGACCACGTACTTGCGCCGAGAGGTCGAGGCTGCCATCGAGGGACGCAGGCGGCTGATCAGGATGAACGGGGCCGTGGAGTTGCAGAGCTGGACCTCGAGCAGCTCCAGCGGGTCCACCTCCTGGACCGTCTGGGTCCAGCTGTTCACGCTGTGCAGGTCGGGCACCAGACCGCCGGCGTCGATCGCAGTGCCGGCTGCCACGCGGGCCGGGGTCGCTGAGCCAGCACGCAGGGCCAGCTCGGTGAGTCCCGTCAGTGCGTGTGGGGCAGTGGTGTGTGCCGTCGCCTGGGTCTGAAGTGCCCCGGCGATGGACGTCGGGTGTGCGTCGCTGACATGGTCGAAGGTGATCATCTCGGGCAGCGGGCCGTGGGGCAGGGGTTCGGCCTCGGCCTCGACCAGCGGCGCGTAGGACCCTGGTGACCGGCGTACGGTCTGGGCGGCGTTGTTGATCAGGATGTCCAGCGGACCCCGGGCGGCCACGGAGTCTGCCAGTGCGACGACCTGGGCCGGGTCCCGCAGGTCGATCCCGACGATACGCAGCCGGTGGATCCAGCTGGCGCTGTCCTCCATCGCGGTGAATCGGCGGATCGCGTCGGCCGGGAAGCGGGTGGTGATGGTCGTGTGGGCACCGTCGCGCAACAGCCGCAGTGCGATATACATCCCGATCTTGGCGCGGCCACCGGTCAGCAAGGCGCGGCGGCCAGTGAGGTCGGTCCGCGCGTTGCGTTTGCTGCGGTTGAGGGCGGCGCAGGGCGGGCAGAGCTGATGGTAGAACGCGTCGACGTCGACGTACCGGGCTTTGCAGGCGTAGCAGGAGCGAGGCTGCAGCAACCGCCCGGCGAGTGCGCCGGTGGCATTCGATACCAGTTGCAGGCCCTGTGTCTCGTCGTCGATCCGCTCGGGGGCGCCGGTGGCCGTCAAGGCGGTGATGGCGCGGTCGTTGGCCAGCACCTTGTCCCTGCGCTCGGTACGGCGCTTCTGCTTGACGCCCTTGAAGATCCGCGCGGTGGCCCGCCTGATCGCCACAGCATCAGGGTGCTCACTCGACAGCCCGTCGACCTGGGCCAGGACACGAAGGCACAGCTCCAGGTCGGCCGCCGGTATTCCGGGTTGCCCAGTCGCCGGTTGCCCAGTGCCCGGCTGGTCAGAGACGGGTGGCAGGCATGTTTCATCCGCCCCCGTCAGCGGAGGCTGGTTGTCGTCGATGGGCACCCAGAAAACTGTACGCGAGGCGCACGTGCGCCCTTGCCATCACCTCGAATACAGCCAGCCCTAGCCGGACCAGGGACCCATCCCGGCGACCCGGTCGACCGTGATGTGTATGACGAACCCCGGCGGCGGGTCGGGCATGGGAGGGAACACGGTCCCAGGTCCGACGTACGTCTGCGCGAGGGCGCTCAACACCTCGGGGGCGCCACCTTCGGTGATTCTTGCCAGGCCGTGGACCACAAGGTAGTTGCGCATCCCGATGGCGTTGCCGCCCTCGGCCTCGAACGAGAGCACCACGCGGGGGTCTCGACGAATGTTCGTCAACTTCTTCTGGCGACCATCCAGATGGGCCGAGACCAGCTCGTCTCCATCAAGGCCGACCCAGACGACGGTCACCTGAGCAGACCCATCCTCGTTGATGGTGACAAGGTGCGCCAAGGCGCCGGACGCAATCAGAGCCCGTGCGGCGTCATGGAGCATGGGTGGCACCTCCCTGCCGGACTACGCGGACGGGGTCTCGTCGGTGCCCTTTCTGTGCGTGCTCTTGCGGTTGGAGTCCTTGCCGTTGACGTCTTTGCCGTTGGCATCCTCGTCGGCTGCGTCAGTATCGGCTGCGTCACCGACGGCCATGGACGGGTCCCCTGCCGCGTCCAGCGGACTGGGTGCGCCGTTTTCATCCAGGGCGTCGATGATCTCGGACTCTGCCTCGGCTGCCTCATCGACCGTTGTCGCAGCGGCGTGCCGACCGTTCGAGGATGCGACATACGGGTCCGCGATCGGGGTTGTCCATGGGTCGTCCTTGGGTGCGGATCTCCTCATGACCGCCAGGGCGGCCGCGGCAGCGGCGGTGAGGACGCCGAACGCCAGCAGGACCCGCCTCTTCCTGCCTTTGGGCGAGGCGACCGCGTCACCGGAGATGACGGCGGCGGCACCCTGGCCGCGGGAGACCGCCTCGTCCCGGGCAGCGGCGCTGGCGGCTGCCATGGCACTGATGGCTTCGGTCAGGCGGGGAATCAGCTCATCGACGATCTTGTCCCGTGCCGTGTCCACTTTGGGCGCGAGACCGCTGACCGCTGACTCCAGCTTGGGGGCTGCCACCACGATGCCGTGCTCGACCCGTGGCTTGGCCCACTCCTTGGCGTTCCCGGCGGCCTGGCCGACAGCGGGAACAACCCGCTCGCGTAACTGGTCGGCCACCGACGATGCCGTGCACGCCAGAGAGTCGGCGTGGTCGTGAAGCTGCTCTGTCCTGCTCTTGGTATGAAACATGAGGTCCTCCAAGGTGATGACGACGGCCTTTCCCGTCCATCCTGCACTGTGTTGGCGGGCCTGACCACCCAGCCCCCTGTTAAGGACCTGCCCGGCCTCACCTGCCCAGACCGTCCACACCCCTGGTCGCATGCGAGGATGACGTCATGAACGTCACCCTCCACACGACCCTCGGCGACATCAACATCACGATGTTCCCCGACCACGCCCCCAAGACGGTTGCCAACTTCGTCGGACTGGCCAAAGGAACTCTGGACTACAAGGACGACGCCGGCCGCACGAGCCCGACGCCCTACTACGACGGCCTGACCTTTCACCGCGTCATCCCCGGCTTCATGATCCAGGGTGGGTGCCCCCAGGGCAGCGGTATGGGCGGCCCGGGCTTCGCGTTCAATGACGAGATCAGCCCCGACAAGAACTTCAGCCAGCCCTACATCCTGGCCATGGCCAACGCCGGCACCCGTGGCGGTAAGGGAACCAACGGATCGCAGTTCTTCATCACCACCGGCCCGACCCCGCACCTGCAGGGCAAGCACACCATCTTCGGAGAGGTTGCCGACCATCCCAGCCGCGAGGTCGTTGAAACGATCGGCGCTGTGCGCACCGGCGGCGGGGACAAGCCGGTCGAGCCGGTCGTTATCAACTCTGTCACCGTGAACGAGAGCTGAGCTCAGCTGTCGCGCATACGGTCCTCGACTGATTGGTAAGCGTCCCGCATGAGTGAGCCTGCGCCACCCCAGGCGGAGCCCGTCTGCCCTCGGCACCCCGACCGGGTAGCGTATGTGCGCTGCCAGCGTTGCGGCCGGCCGACCTGCCCCGAGTGTCAGCGTCCGGCCGCGGTCGGCATCCAGTGTGTCGACTGTGTCCGCGAGGGTCAGAAGAGCATGCGTATGCCGCGCACGCAGTTCGGCGCCAAGGTCGCCCCGGCCGGGCGGCCGGTGGTCACCATCTCGATCATCGCCATCTGTGCCGCTGTCTGGCTGTTGCAGCGGGTGTCGTCCCAGGTGACCAGCGAGATCGCGTTCTATCCGGTCCTCGGTGCCAGCGAGCCGTGGCGCTTCCTGACGTCCGCCTTCGCGCACTCCCCCGGCCAGCCGATGCACATCCTGTTCAACATGTACGCGCTCTGGGTGCTTGGGCAGTACCTCGAGCCCATGCTCGGCCGGGTCAGGTTCGCAGTGCTGTATCTGGTCAGCGCATTCGGTGGATCCGTCGGGTACCTGCTGTTGGCTTCGCCACCGCCCCTGCCCCTGACCCAGGAGGGCTTTGCCAACAGCAGCTGGGTGACCTCGATGGTGGGCGCATCGGGCGCCGTGTTCGGGTTGTTCGGAGCCCTGCTCGTGCTCAACCGCCATCTCGGCCGGTCGTCAGGTCCGATCATCGGTGTGATCGCCATCAATGCGGTGCTCGGCTTTGTCTTCCCTGGTATCGCCTGGCAGGCCCACCTCGGTGGTTTGCTGACCGGCATGGCGCTGGCGGGGGTCATCACCGCCACCGCCTCGCAGGGTCGGCGCAAGTACCAGCTGGCGGCGTTGGCCACGGTCCTGGTGCTGCTCGCCGTCGCTGCTACCGCCAAGTACGCCGTCGTGGGCGACTCGGTGCTGCCTGCCCTCGCGAGCCTGGGTGCCTAGGACCGGTACTCAGCGGGAGTGGTGCTCTGCTCGCTCTGGTCGGTCTGCTCGGTCTGGTCGGTGTGCTCGGTGTGCTCGGTGTGCTCGGTCTGGTCGGTGTGCTCGGTCTGGTCGGTGTGCTCGGTCTGGTCGGTGTGCTCGGTCTGGTCGGTGTGCTCGGTCTGGTCGGTGTGCTCGGTCTGGTCGGTGTGCTCGGTCTGCTCGCTCTGGGAAACGAATTACACGAGTGTCATTTGTCCCCAGCTGGGGACAACACCTGTGGATAAGTCTTGTCCGGCGGGCTGGCTGCGGCTGTTCAGCGCCAGCGCGTGGTCATCATGAAGCCGCTGATCATCAGTCCGAAGCCGATGATCAGGTTCCAGTAGTTGACGTTCGGAATCGGGAACTTCCCCGCCGTGATGTAGAACGTCACGACCCAGAACAGACCGACAAGCATCAGGCCGAGCATCACCGGCACGAACCACGGCGGGTTGGCCATGGTCTTCTTGGACGGCTTGTGGGGCGGGGGCGTGTGCGTAGGCTTCGCGCGTCCCTTGGACTCGGGCACCGGGGTAGCTCCTTCGATGGATGGTTCAACGTACGGCAGGTGTTTGCCCTAGCGTAGAGGCTCTACGCGAAGAGGCTCTACTCAATGAGCCGTCGGCAGGAGGTTACGTTGTCGCCACGAGGCTTCTTCGGCGTGCCCAAGAAGCTCGCCCGCTGGGCTGCCGTCGTGCCCCTGGTTGCGGCTGGCGCCGGACTGTTGTTCGCAACCAGCGCCCAGACCTCTCAGGGCACCGACCTGCGCTCCTCCGGCCGCTCCGACATGGTCGATGTCGTTCGTGCCAAGGACCGCGCGGTGCGCGTCCGTGCGGCGGCCGTGCAGCGGCTCCAGGGCGAGGTGGACGCGCTGACCGCGCGCTCGGCTCCGGGCGACGTCACAGTGGCCCGGCTCCGCGCCCAGGCCACCAAGCTCGCGCCCGTCGTCGGCACCCAGGCGGTGACCGGCCCGGGGCTGTCGGTCACTCTTGACGATGCCAAGCGCACTGCCGCGAGCCTTCCCAAGGACTTCACCGCCGACGACATCGTCGTGCACCAGCAGGACGTCCAGAGCGTGGTCAATGCGCTGTGGGCCGGAGGTGCCGAAGCGATGATGTTGCAGGACCAGAGGGTGATCTCAACCAGCGCCGTGCGGTGCGTGGGCAACACGTTGATTCTGCAGGGCCGGGTCTACTCACCGCCCTACACCATCCAGGCGATCGGGGACCCGGCGGCGATGCGTGCCGCCTTGGACGTGAGCGAGCAGGTGACCATCTACCGCCAGTACGCCAAGCTGCTCGGTCTGGGCTATGACGTGAAGAGCAAGGACCCGCTGGCCATCCCGGCCTACGCGGGAAGCCTGGGTCTCTTGAACGCGAAGGCCCAGCCATGACGGGACCAGGATGAGGGGTCTGCGCTGGGGGGTTCGCACCCTCGGTGAGGTGCTCATCACCCTCGGTCTGCTGCTGTTCCTGTTCGTGGCCTGGCAGCTCTGGTGGACCGACGTGACGGCCAACCGCGCCCAAGCCGTCACGATCCAGGCACTCGAGAGGGGCTTCGGTCCGGTAGGTCCTCCCGAGCGAGGTAACCCGCAGGTGGCGGACCCTCTGGCCACGCTGACGAAGGTCCCGTTCGGAGAGGCCTTCGCGATCGTGCGCATCCCGCGCTTCGGCGCCGACTACGCGAGGCCGGTGCTGCAGGGCACCGACCACGACACGCTCACCAAGGGCATGGGGCACTATCTCGGTACGGCCTACCCAGGGCAGGTCGGCAACTTCGCCCTGGCCGGGCACCGCACAACATACGGCCGGCCGCTGCACAACGTCGACCTGCTTGTGAAGGGGGATGTCATCGTGGTCGAGACCAAGGCCAGATACTTCGTGTATGCCGTGGACCGCCATGTGATCGTCACTCCGACCCACGTAGACGTCATTGCGCCCGTGCCTCAGCACCCCGGTGTCAAGCCGAGGCAGGAATGGATGACGATGACCGCCTGCCACCCCAAGTTCAGCGCCAGCCACCGGTACGTCGTATTCGCCAAGCTCGTGAAGAGCATCCCGCGGGCCCGCGGCCTTCCGGCGTCGTACATGGCCGTTCCGGCGGGGGCGGTGGGCTGAGATGCACGCAACCCTGTGGCGCCTGCTCCCCGGCCCGTGGCCGGTCAAGACCTTCCTGTCGCTGATTCTGGTCCTTGCTGTGGTCGCGGTCTGCTTCCTCTGGCTGTTCCCCGCGATCGCGCCATACATGCCGTTCAACAGCTACTCGGTTCACTCCGGAGTATCGCAATGAGCACCAAAGCACGCAGCAAGACAATCAGCGAAGCGAGCACACAAGCGAGCAACGGCACTACTGAGCCGGGCCCGCGAATACTCGTGGTCGACAACTACGACAGCTTCGTCTTTACCATCGTCGGCTACCTGCAGCAGCTCGGTGCCGACTGCGTGGTCGTCCGCAACGACGCCGTCCAGCCCGCCGATGGTGCCGACTTCGACGGAGTCCTGGTCTCACCGGGTCCGGGGACCCCGCAGGACGCAGGAGTCTCGATTGCGATGATCTCGGCCTGTGCCGAGCGCAACCAGCCCATGCTTGGTGTCTGCCTGGGGCATCAGGCACTGGGTGTTGTCTTCGGCGCCACGGTCAACCGGGCGCCGGAGCTGTTGCACGGTAAGACCTCGGAGGTGCACCACGACGGTACCGGCGTGCTGCAGGGGCTGCCGTCGCCGTTCACCGCGACCCGCTACCACTCGCTGACCATCGACCCCGCCACTGTCGGCGATGACCTGATCACGACGGCGCGTACCCGGTCCGGGGTGATCATGGCGGTTCGTCACCGCACCCTCCCGCTGGAGGGGGTGCAGTTCCATCCTGAGAGCGTCCTGACCCAGGGCGGGCACCGGCTGTTCGCGAACTGGCTTCGCACGTGCGGCCTGGTGAATGCGGTCAGCCGGTCGGAGGGTCTGAGTCCATTGGTCCATGACGCGACCGGAGTTGCCCGAATGGTTGCCGCGACCTGAACCTCAACCTCAGGGCGTGGTTGTCGGCGTCGTCGTGGGGGTCGAGCTGGGGGTCTCGGTTGGTGGCGGCGTTGTCGTCGTTGG
>Ga0302322_100004899_pt1 | contig 11702 bp, 5 predicted proteins | sample Fen_T0_2_FD_203757 | JGI IMG/M metagenome (GOLD analysis project Ga0302322, IMG submission 203757) | Peat permafrost microbial communities from Stordalen Mire near Abisko, Sweden - Fen_T0_2 | ecosystem: Environmental > Terrestrial > Soil > Wetlands > Permafrost | place: Sweden: Abisko... | reverse complement strand
CGACGGCCGTCGCCGTACCCCAGGTCCAGCCGCCCACGCCCTTCTTTCGCGGCGCGACCGCGGGCGCGACCGGCATCGGCGGCGCCGTTCGGGCCGGCGCCGAGCTCCGCCGCTCGAGCAATCGTTTCACCTGCGCGATAAACTCGGCGGAGGGCACGCCGTGTGGGAGTCGCGACCACTGCACCCGCATGAATTCTTCCGGCGCCAGCGCATCGGCCTCCGGGGTGTCGTCGATCACCACCGGCACGATGAACGCCACGCCGGCGGCCATGTCATGGGTGCGCTCGACCGCAAGCTTCCACTCGCGGCGGAAATAGCCCTCGCCGCGGGCCTGCGTGCCAGCGGAGATGATGGGCATGAACAGGGTGCAGTCGCGAATCTGCCGCTTGATCTTGGCATCCCACGCGTCGCCGCCGCGCAGTTCGCTCTGGTCGAACCAGACCTCGACGCCGAAAGCGCTGAGCGCATCTGCGATTCGCCGCGCCGGCTCGGTATCCTCGCGGGCGTAGCTGAGGAAAACGCCGCGGGTCGCGGAGCGCTCGACCGTAGAACCGGAACTTTCAGCGCTCATGATTCGAAGGGGGCTGGGGCCGGATCGGGCCGCGTCAACCCGATTGGGACGGACCAGTCGCACCAACGGTCAGAGGACGGGAGAATACGTGGAAGATTCAAGAAAGTAATACCGTGGTTCGCCTTATTTGGCGGGCCGGAGCCGCGCTTTGAAAATGAGGTCGTTCAGCTCCTTCCAGTCATGCAGCTGCTTCGATTCCTCCGGAATCCCCTGCAGGGTCCGGGCAGCCTCGTCCAGCGCATCGCGCCGCGCCATTCGGCCCGCGTTGTCGTCGGGCTGGAACAACCCCTGCACATAGGAAGCATAGGCGGAGCGATACGAAAACTCGACGCTGGCCGTAGCCTTGTTGACCTGCGCACCCGTGCCGGAAATCGCCCGCGCCACCCGCTGGAGAAAACCCACGCCGCTGATCAGCTTGGTCTGCTGTTCGCGATAATAAGCCAAGGCGGCATCGAGCATCGGCTGCGCCTCGGCCCGCCGTCCCTGTAGTCCGAGCGCGTGCGCGAACAACACCTTCTTCCATGCGGTCCAATAGGCGATGCGGTCCGGCGCCGCCCCCTTCATTGGCTCTTCGATCAGCGCGCGGGCCGCGGTCTCCGCGTCCGCCCCGTGACCGAGTCGCAGTGCGGCCACGGTCGTATTAAAGAGCGCTGCGCGGGCCACATTCCCCACCACGGCGGCCATCGAGTCGTCCTCCGCCGGCATTTTCCTGATCCGGCCCGCCGCCGCGGAGGAATCGGTGAATGCCGTCTCATTCTCGCCGAAGATGATTGCGACTTCGGCTTCGGTGATCGCCTGCATCTCCGGCAGCAGCTTGGCCAGCGCGCCGCCGCCCTGCTGCACGGCCGCCAACTGCGTGGTGCGCCGGCTTTCGCGAATCGCCTCGTCCGCCGCCGGACGATGGCCCAACTGCGCCTCGGTGACGGCGATCGTGTTCCACAGTGAAATCAGGCCGGTGAAGATGCCGGAACTGTTCCGCGGGTCATGTTCCAAAGCCACCGCCGCCCGGGCTTGCGCGAGCGCGTCACCCACCTTGCCCTGGGCCAGCAGACAATGCACGGTCTCCTGCCGGGCGCGGGCGGTGAGTTCCCAGCCGATTGCGTCGCCGGGATTGAATCGGACATAGTCAGCGGCGGCCAGGTCGGCCTTCGCCGCTGACGCCAGCGCGCCGGCGTAATCGTACCGGCGGACGGCGATCTGCGCGAGCACTTCGGGTGCGGCGCTTCGATTGATCATCGCCTTGAGGTCGCCCGGTCGCTGCGCGAGCACCTTCTCGGCGAGGTCCAACACCTCGCGCTGCAACTTTTCGGCGTCGTCCAATCGACCGAGCGCCAGGGCGTGCCGCGCCTCGGAGTCGCTGGTGTCGCCGTAGGCCGAAGTCGCACTGAGGTCCGTGAGATCGAGGGCCCCGAGGCCAACCAAAACCTTCCTTGCTTCTTCGCAGGTCGTGATCGCGGTCTCCTTCGGCTGGGTCGTGCTGAGGTAGTTGAGCACGTCGGCGTAGACGCGTCGTACCCGCCGCGAGCTGCCCGGCGCTTCCACCCGCGGACGAAGCAGGTCCGCGGCCTGCTGGCAGAGTTCACCGGCATTGCCGTTGCCTCCCACGCCCTGCGTCAACAGCGCGAGGGCCAAGCCGACGGCCGATTCCTCGCTCTTGTCGCCGGCGGCGCGCAGTTTTTCGAACACCGCCCGGGCCTCGCCGGTCACCTTGGCGGCCGCCGCCCGGTCGCCGCGCGCCTGGAGCACGGCGCCCTCGCGCACGAGAGCCAAGCCGCGATAGACCTGCGTGCCGGAGGTCAGCAATTCCGGCGGGAGGCCATCGTAGTAAGCGACCGCCATATGGGCCAGCTTGCCCATGGTTTCGAGTCGGCCGGTGGGCTCGAGCTCCGTGTAGAAATCCTCGATCAGGAAGCCCACCAGTTTTTCCGCCTCACCGCGCGCCCGCTCCGCCAGGTCCTCGGCCGCACGGGCGCGGCGCAGGTTGATCACCCCAAAGATGGCGTTGGCCAAGGCCACAAGCATCAGGATCGCGCAGATGGCGGCGATCCGGCGCGCCCGGTTCAAGGACTGGCGGGTGCCGGCCTCGCGCGCCTGTTGCTCGTCGAGCAGGCGTTTGGCCTTCTCGAGAGCCTCGCGCTGATGCCGGAGATCCCGGCTGTTCTTGACGACACTGCAAAGCACATCGTGCGTCAGCTCCACGCGCCGGACGTCGAGGCGCTCCTCGATGCGAAGCAGGCGGCGGTTGACCAGCACGTCGAGGGCCGACGGATCGACGCCCGCGTCGGCGAGGTGTTTGCGCGCCCGCTCCAGCGCGATATTTTCCCGGTAGCCCGAATCGGTCAGCAGTTCGTTCTCGATGAACTGGCGGACCACCGGAGGCTGGTCGGCCATGGTTCGCTCGTAGAATTCGCGGAGGATGGATTCGCGGGTGCCCGCCAGGAGATTCGCACTGATCACCGACTCGCTCCGGGTGCGGCGCTGGTTGTTCAGCTCGCGGCACACGAGGTTGAGCAGGGAAGGCTCCACCTCGGTGCCTTCCAGGTCGGCGTGACCGGCGACGAAGCCCACGATCTGCTCCGCGACTTCCTTCGTGACCAGGCCCTCGCCCGGTTTCATCACCGCTTCCAAGGCCCGCGCCGCCTGCATGCGAGTGAGTCGCATGCGATTCTGCATCAGCGACGGCATCGCCGTCTTGAGGCTTTCAAGATGCGGCAGATAGTCCTCGCGCAACGCGATCAGGACCCGGTAGTCGGCGCGGGCAAAATCGAACGCCTCCACGTCGGCGGTGGCTTCCTCAAGCTTCGCCTCGAGCCGGGCCGGGGGCCGGTTCTCCACGAGATCGGCCAGTTCGCCGATAAAACCGGTGGCCCGACGACGCGTCTCCGGATCGGCGGCCCCGCCAACGGTGAACAATTCCTCGAATTGATCGAACACCAGCACCGGGGTGATCAGCTTGCCGTCGGCGTCATGCAGGTGGTCGTCGCGGTGGTGAAAGAACTCCCAGAGCGTCTCGCCCGTAACCGTGCTGCCGTTCCGGGTCCAGGTACCGACCGCCGCGGTGATCTGAAAGACCAGGCTCTTGATCTGTTCGTTGAGCGGAGGGGCCTCCGGCCCGTGGTCGAGCCGGACATACACCGGACAAAATCCGGCCAGGCGCAGCCGCGGGAAGAGTCCGGCCTGGAGCAGCGATGACTTGCCGAGGCCAGACTGGCCGAAGAGCACGGTCAAGGCCTTGCGTTCCACGCGGCGAAGCAATTCGCGCACCTCCTCGTCGCGACCGAAGAAATACGCACTTTGGTCCTCCGTGAAGGTGGACAAGCCCGGCCACGGATTCTCGTGATCAACCGACTGAACGTTCGAGGGGTCCATGGGACGACTCACTCCGCGTGACCGTGCAGCTGGCGCAGGCGGCGGGCAAATTCCGGCGTCGGTTCACCGCCTGGAAGTCGCGTCCAATGGTTCTTTAGGAACTTTTCCGGCACGATCGCGCCAGCCTCCGGCGTGTTGTCGATGCAGACGGGAAGGATAAAAGTCGCCCCTTCGGCCATGGCCAGCGTGCGATCAACGCCCTGCGACCATTCGCGCCGGAACCAACCCTCGACGCGGCGCTGGGTCGTGGCCGAAATCACCGGGATAAAAAAGGAGCAGCGATGGATGTTGTTCCGAATCTTCCGCTCGAAATCATCGCCCCCGGCCAGCTGGTCGATGTCGAACCAGGTGACGAGGCCGGCGGCATCCAGGCCGGCCTTGAGCCGCTGCACCGCGGCCAGATCCTCGCGCGCGTAGCTGATGAAGATCGCCTGGTCGGGCATTTCGCGATGGGGCGGCATGAACCGCACGGGGTTCGTGCCCGACGACGGAAACGGCACCGCGGTCGCCCGCCGCCGCGCCATCCAACGGCGGTGCAGCTCGGCGATGAAGGCCTCGGCGCCATCAGCAAATAGGCGGGTGCGGCTGCTGACCTGTTGGAGAAAATAGACCAGCCGGGGTTCACTGAGGATGTGACTGTCCGCGAGGATTTCGCCCACGTCGCGCGGATCCGACAGGCGGCGGCGCTTGGCCAGGCGAAGAAAGAGGCGCGTCAGCCAGTCGGAGAAACCACCGCCCAGCAGAAGCAGGTGATTGTGTTCCAGCTCGGAAAACAATTTTTCCGGACAGTAGTGTTCGCTCTGTAGCGCACAGACGAACTCGAGCGTATCCTCGTCGGAGATGACATAGGTGGGCGAGGCCGAGAGGCGGCCCATCAGGTGATAGACCACCGGACGGAGGAGTTGGGACCGCTCGCCCGGAAGATCCGTCACTTTGTTCGGAGCATAAGCCAAGACCTCCGTCGTACGCTGACCGCCAAACCGTACGGTATTGAGAGCGTCCTCGAGCAGGGAATCGAAGCTGGTGGTGACGAAAAGGTCGAAATCGGTGATCTCGGCCAATTGCAGGAGCGCCGGTGGAGGGGCGAAGGTGACTTCGCGCAAAATGGTGCGGACGCGAGTGTAAGCATCTTCGCGACGACCGCGACGGCCGAGAAACTGGACCACGACGTCATTGAGGGACGGAGTGGGCGGCAGGGCTTCCGCGCTGACCCCAAGTCGGGAGGCCAATTTGCCCGCCAGCCAGTCATACAGGTTTCTCGGGCCTTCGTCGGTTTGGACGGTCAGCAGTTCAGGGCCAATGACGGGTATGACCTGCTTTTCCTCGATAAAATTGAGCAAATCTTCCCACGAATCATCGTCAAAGGGCAGCGGGGAAGCGGAGGAAGCGGCAAGTCCGGCGTTCATCAGGGAGGCGTGGCGAAGGGAACGAAGAAATCGGCTGGTCAGAGCCGCCAGGCGGAGTTCACAAGATTGGAGGCATCCATTCGCCCGGTCGGAAGCAGGGAACATACCGCCCCGAGTTTTCCCCGTAACTAAAAGTGAGGCTGATGCCGCCGGTTTTTCCCAGGTCTTCGGCTTGGGCGTGGCGCGCGGTCATGCTCATCGATGGCGGTTTGGATGCCACAACTCCCGGGTCCATGCCAGTAAATTACCCCAAAGAAGCGAGTTTACCTGGGCGCACGGGCTCGCCGAGGTGAGGTTTGCTTAGACCTTGCCAGCCCAAACCCCGGCTGACACCCGTTGGCAACGTCGCAACCGACCGAATGTCCTCATCTACCGCCCCCTCCGCCAGCCAGCTCCCCCTTTTCCACGTCGTCGGGTTCTCGGGTCACCGCCTGCTGACCGACCCAGCGGCGACGGCCGCGGCGATCCGCGCCGCCTTGGATTCCTTGCGCCGGGAGGTCCCGGGCGAATGGATTGCCCTTTCCTCCGTGGCGGAAGGGGGAGATCAGCTCTTTGTCGAGCAGGTCCGGGGCATCGGGCTCTCCTGGCATGCAATCCTACCCCTGCCCCGGGCTGAATTTGCCAAGGATTTTTCCGCCGAGGAATGGAAGACGGTCGAAGAGCTGCTGCCCAAGGCCGAAGAGGTCAGGATCATCACCGAGAACGGCGCGCGCGAGGATGCCTATCTCGACTGCGGGATGGAAACCGTCAATGGGGCCGATGTGCTTTTGGCGGTCTGGGACGGGCAATCCGCCCGAGGGAAGGGGGGTACGGCAGATGTGGTCGACTACGCGATGTCCATCGGAAAACCAGTCGTAATCATCGATTCCTCGACTCAAAGTGTCCGAAAGGAGAACTGGGGCAAGCTCGAGAAAGGCGACCCCAATCTCGCCAGCCTCAATCGGCTGGCGGACGTGGCGGTTTCCGGCGGTGAAAATCTTTTCAAGGCGCCTGACACCATCTTTGCCTTTCAACAAAAGTGCGATTTCGCCGCGAGCCACGGCGCTCCCCAGTTCCGGCGTTTGATTGTCGGCACGGTGCTCCTCCATGTGGCGGCGACGTTGATCGCCGCGGCGGCCCTGGCCTACGGCCTCCACCTGACGGCCCTACCCTGGCTGAAGTTTCTCTGTCTCGCCGGCGCGCTTGGGGTGGCGATCGTGCTGCGCCATCATACCCATTCGCATCACAACTGGGTACGCTGCCGGCTGGCCGCCGAGTTTTGCCGCTCGGCCTTGGCGACCTGGGGTTTGCCGCGCGCCGCCCCCTTGTTTCAGGATCTTGACCTGCCAGGCGTGCGTGGTCTGACCCGATCGCTCCACATTCTGCACAGTCGGTCGACCGCCGTTCACCCGGTGCCCATGGAAGAGTTCAAGCGAATCTACCTGGCCCGCCGGATCGACGACCAGCTCGCCTACTACAAACGGCAGGAAGGACGCGCGCTGCCGCTGTTCGGCCGGTTGAAATTAGGTTTCTGGATCGCGACCATTCTCGCCCTGTTGTGCACGCTCGCCTATGCGGTGTGCCACACTTTTCATGCTGAAGTACCGGAGTGGGCGCAAATGACCCTCTTCTACTTCCTCCCGATCTCGCTGCCGGTGGTGGCGGCCGCGTTCATCTCGTTCATTTCCATCAACGACCTGCAGCGCCGGGTCGCACGCTATCGCGAGATGCATGCCATCCTCGAGGCCAGCCGGAAGCAAGTCGCCTATTGCCAGACGTGGAACAGCCTCGAACGAATCGTGCTGAAGACCGAGCGCGCGTTGCTGCAGGAGGTGCTGGAGTGGCATTCCATCACCAGCTTTTCAGAATCACACTGAGGAGGCGTCTCCGCCGGAGAGCCCGCGCGCCCAAGGGTCAGAAGCGCAGTTTCACGTAGCCTTCCATCCGGAAGGGCTGCTCGGCAAAAACCAGGCTGCTGGCGGAAAAAGCGTCGCCGTTGTGGTACCAGTTGCGCTGGTTGGTGACGTTGAGCAAATCGAGATTCACCGACCACCGTTTGGCCTCATAGAAAATCGATCCGTTTAACACGTATTGTCCCGGGATGTGCCACTCATTGTCCAGATTGCCGGCCTGCCGGCCTGAATACTGGGCGTTGCCCCCGAGACCAAAACCGTTCTCGAACCGATAGCGCACGCTGCCGTTCAAGATCGTCTTGGAAAATCCGAGCAAGGGCCAGTTTCCCTTCGGGACCTGATCGCCAAAAGGGTTGTAGGTGCCGTTCGAACGACCCAGGCCGCCCGGCCCCTGGCCCAAAAGGTACGCATCGTAGATGGAACGTCCGCCCATCTGGAACGGCTGCGAGTCGAGATAATGGCCGTCCTGAAAAGTGGCATTGAACGTCGCGTTCAATCGCGCATTCGGCTGATAAACCGCCTCCAGCTCCAGTCCGCGCACCACGATGTTGTTCTTCTTTCCGCCCAACGAAACCCGCGAGCGGGTCTGGTCGAAATAGGTGGCGCCCGCGAACAGCTTGTTGGCCAGCAGGCTGTACTTTGCGCCTACCTCGGCCAGTTCGCTCAAGTTGCGGAAGTCCGCGCGATTGATCAGGCCGTCGGGCGAATTGAGGATGACTCCACCACCCGTGACGTTGCCGTTGGCCGCCCGGATCCGCTGGTAGGTGGCGTAATACGACGACTTCGCATCCGGACGCCACACCAGGTTGACGTTGTTGGAAAACGCCGCGACGCGCTGCGAATCGTGATATGGAATTCCGGTCGCCGCCTCGAAGGGATCGCGCGCGCGCGCAATGAATTCATCCTCGCGCAGACCGAGAAACAGGCTGACTCGGCGCGTGAGCGCAGTCTCGTGCTGCCAGAATAGCGCCGGGTTCCATAACGTGGACTTCACCGTTTCCGGGACGTCATACGCGTTAGGGAAGACGAGATGTCCACTCGGCCCGGGAAAACCGGGAAAATACGAATTCGGATATTGCGTGGCCTGGTCAAACGTTCGGCTCGGATCCGTGACATCGAAATTGTAGAGGTACTCGTTGAAGTAATTGGTGTACGATTCGCGTCCCTCGAACCGGACGGTGGCCCCACCCGTGCTCGTCTGGGCCAGGCCAAACAGGGTGAACTTCCCATGCGCCTCGGTTCGATTCTCGATTGTGGTTTGTTTCACGTACTCGACATATTCGGATTGGTTGTAGCGATGGCGGTCGATGTGTTCAGCCAGGGTCCGGTTGATGAGCTTGAAATCCGGCGACAGCTCGAACGTGGCGATGAACTGGACATGCGCCGCGTTGGCATTCGAGTAGTCGCCCGTCGAAAACAGTGAGGCCTCCCAAGGCAGTGTCACCTTGCCCGTCACGTTGATCGGCCCGGGACCCGACGGAAGGTCGGCGGAGGTTCCGGTGTAGTAGGTCGCGTGGTCGATCAATTCCTGCGTCGGTCGGTTGACCCCGAGGATCTCGGGCCAGTTCTGCCATTCCCACTGCGCGTTGAATTCGAAGGTCCGGCGGGTGTCCGGCTTCCAGGTAAGCGCCGCGAACAAATCCTGCCGATCGTCCTTCACGCCGTTTTTCCGATAGAAAGTGTCGCCGCCCTTGCCTTCATAGCTCACGCGCCAGGCCAGGTGGTCGGAGACCGGTGCGGTGGTATCAATTTGGACCGAGGCGTTCAGGTAGGAGACGCTACCGGGAGCCCAGGTGCCGAGGCGGGTGGTGACGACCGTATCCGCCGCCGAGAACTTCGGCTGCTTGGTCACATAGTTTACGTAGCCGCCACTGAAGAAGCCCGCGCCGAAGACGGCCGAACCGGGCCCCCGCACAATGTCGATGGCCTCAACCCCATTCCAACTGGGAAGGAATCCGTAGAGATTGTAGCTGCGACGCTGACCGTTGAGATACGTCTCCGCCGTATCGCCGCGCAGATTCGGTGTGGTCGCCAGTCCGTAGCTCGATGACGCGTAGGCGCCCGGGGTGTAAATGACGAACTCCTTGACGCCATGAATCCCGCGTTCATTCAGCAACGCCTCGGTGATCGAGCTGACTGCGCGCGGTGTATCGAGAATATTCCGGGCGTCGCCCAGCACGGCGGAAATATCTCGCGTCAACGGATTCACCGACTGCTCCAGGGGCACACCGGTGACGACGTAGCGCTCCAGCTGCAGGGTCTCACTGTCGGCGCCGGCCAAATGGGCCGCGACCGCCAGAAAGCAGGGCAGAATGGAACGCACCTTGAGCGGGCGCGGCGTGAAAATCTTCGGGAGTTGCATGAGATTGGGCCCGACCCGCCGCAAATCTCCCGGGCGAAAAAAACAGACGGCACTCCCTGTGCCCCTTGCTTGTTTCCTTCGCCGGTATGATCCGTTTCAGGTTCAAAGGGTCGAGCAGCCGAGCGAGCCGCAATCTCAGTCTTCCGCGGAAGACACCCCTACGAGCACCGCCAGCGATACGACCGGACGGTTTGGGCGCAAGAAAAACTTCAGCTATGACCGGATCTACCGCCGGCCCCTTCGATCGGCCGCCATAAACATAAAAGGCGCCCCTTGTGGGACGCCTTTCATGACCTAACACCAAGCAAACCTTTAGAACTACAAACGATGTTCACGGGGATAGACGTGAGGATTTCAGAAACGTTGAATCTTTTTTGAAGTATTTTCAGGCAGTCCGCTTTCGCCCATCGAAAAATCGCGTTCCCACCCGACCCGCGGACCAAAGTGAGTATTTCGCCCTACCTCGGCCTCTGTAAACATGAAGGGCGCCCCTTACGGGACGCCCTGCATGACCTAACACCAAGCAAACCTGAAGAACTACAAACAATGTTCATTCCTAAAAATGATCCATTGCTGTCGTTGAGATAGACGCTCGGCGGGCAAAAACGTTGAATCTTTCACCGTGAAATTCTGTGAATAACTAGTCCTAAAAATGGCTTGTGCTTACCCTTACACTTCAGTCGTTTACAAGTGAGCGAGGTTCCTGCCGAAGGGTGCGATGGCGCACCCAGTTTCTCCGTGTCCGCAATAATCGATGAACGTCTCTCTCCCTCCCCGTCCTCAGTTTTTCGGTCTGCTTGCCGGCCTCGCGCTGGCCGCTGGCCTCGTTTTTGCCTCGCTCGTCGTCGCCGGTGCCTGGTCTCGCATCGCGGAATCGCAGGTGGTCAATGTTACCGGTTCGGCCCGCAAGAATGTGCGGTCCGACCTCGTGTTGTGGCGCGCCAATTATTCCGCCGAAGCACCCAGCCTTCTTGAAGCCCAACAAAAGCTGCAGGCCGAATTCACCAAGGTAACGGCTTTTCTGCAGGGGCGCGGACTATTACAATTCTCCGCCCAGCCGGTGCAGATTCGGGATATCACCGCGAAGCCGCGCGCGGGCGACGACGAAACCGCGGTGCCGACACGCGTTGGCTACCGGCTCACTCAAACCATCGAGGTGCGTTCGACCGACGTGGAGAGCCTGCCGAAACTTGCCGGCGACACCGGCGAACTTCTGCAACAGGATATCGCTTTTGTCTCCGAAGGCTTCGAGTTCATCTACACCAAGGCCGGCGACGCCAAGGTGGAGATGATGGCGGAAGCCACAAAGGACGCCCGGGCGCGCGCCGAGCAAATCGCCGGCCAGGGGGGTCGCATGATCAAGGAACTGCGCAGCGCCCGCATGGGCGTCGTGCAGATCAATCCCCTCTACTCGAGCTCAACCAGCTGGGAGGGAAACAACGACACGACGGCTTTGGAAAAAACGATCACGGCCACGATCAGCGCGACATTTTCGTTGAAATGAAAACACGCAACCCGGGCGCTGTCGCCCGGAGCCACCGGCTCGATGGCCAGGGTCACAGATGGATTTCCGCCGGCATCACAACGCCGGTGGAAGCACTCACCGGTCTCGCCTTGAGCGGATAGTGAAATGTCTTCCCTTCGAAATTCTTGAAGACGACTTCGTCATCGGTGATTTTTTCGACGTAGTCGGGATTGATGGGCACCTTGCCTCCGCCCCCCGGCGCGTCGATGACGTATTGCGGCACTGCATAACCGGTCGTGTGCCCGCGCAGCGCTTTGATGATCTCGATGCCTTTGCGCACATCGACCTTGAAGTGCGCCCCGCCGGTGATCAGGTCCATCTGGTAGATGTAATAGGGCCGGACCCGCATCCGGAGCAGTCGGTGCACCAGCGCAGTCATGACTTCGGCATCGTCGTTCACTCCGCGAAGCAATACGCTTTGGTTGCCCAGCGGCACACCGGCAAACGAGAGGCGTTCACACGCATCCTTCAATTCCTGCGTGGCCTCGCGCGGATGATTCACATGGATGCTCATCCAGATTGGGCCGTGTTTCTTAAATACCTCGCAAAGTTCCGGCGTGATGCGCTGCGGGAGGAA